>Ga0160428_1000182_pt1 | contig 78932 bp, 75 predicted proteins | sample SolpanmetagenomM_FD_108198 | JGI IMG/M metagenome (GOLD analysis project Ga0160428, IMG submission 108198) | Solar panel surface microbial communities from Lawrence Berkeley National Laboratory, California, USA - M | ecosystem: Engineered > Built environment > Solar panel > Unclassified ... | reverse complement strand
TGGGTTTTAGCATCAAAGGTGCTGCGAATCTTGCGAGTGATCAGGGGTTCAAGATACGTGGTGCGGCTGGTCTGAACAACCCTCGTGTGAAGGAGTTGTTCCCAGATAGGGGAGAGGGTGCAAAGGACCTGTTCAGCACCAGGATGAAGGAACGTAAAAAGGCCGATCTGTTCTTCTGATTGGGACTCTGGCATAGCTGTGTAGTGAGGTCGGTAACTTAAGGTCGATGATCGCTACCTCTGTAACCTTGGATCTTTAAAAAATGGACCGAAGCAGCAAGAGATTTGGTATGAGAGAACCAGATTGCTCTATAGAGCTCCGAGACGATTCAAGGAGGATTCAGGTGTGCTAAACCCAGCACGTCACATTGAGCTATACGACTAGCTGTTGGGTAATGTGAGATTCCCATCATATATGTGCTCTAGGACAAAAGGGGCTTGAAAATAATTAGCTTAGACACTCACCGCTTGCTATACAACCACAACCACGAAGACAAACTCATCCCTTGCTCAATATTTACATACAGAATGCCAGAACTTGATACCCCTGCTGTGCTTGTTGCTCGCTACCTACGAGCTAATGATTTCCATGAGGTGCTGTCACAACATCGATATCGTGGCAACACTTTCTAATCGTGACATCAGACATTAGATGCTTTTCTGCGAGAGGCTGGACTACCTCCAAGCACTGGCAGTGACACATCATCCTCAGCGATTACTATCGAGCAAGTCCTTCAGGAGAAGAAGGTCTTCGATATCAGCTTAGCCTTTGAAAAGACAGGCCTCAACGATGGCAATACCGGCTGGAAAACACCCGGTAACACTTGCATATCCCGCCAGATTGAATACTCGAAAGCTGATATCACGTAGCGCCTTCCAAGCCGACGACTGTAGAGACCTTGCCAACCGCCGCCAATATACTGCATGTCAGTGTCGAGGACATCGCAAGAAACGACGATTCATCCGGCTCAGAACGTCTCATTCTAGCCTCTTCAGCAGATAAGAATTTCAACTTGCTTGCATCTCATCCGCCGTACGACCTGCAAAGGCGTAATTTGCTACCTTCTGACTCACCCATCCTCTCATGTGCAGTCATAGCGAATCGTTACCTGCTTACCACATCAATGTCAGGCAAGCTTGTGCTCTCTGATCTACGAACAGGAGATGTGCTGGATGAGCGACGAGACCACCAGAAATATGTGGTAAAAGTTGCCACTATGACTGATGATATGAACACGTGGATAGCGACTGCTGCATGGGATACTAAAGTCTTGCTTTATCGACTGCCTAAGCTTGACTCTACAACAGACACAGATATCAAGCTGAATGAGCCTTTTGCTAGCTTGAACCTTGCGAGTAACCCGGAAGCTGTCACTTTTATACAACATCCCGAGATTGCTACCCCAGTCCTCCTCATAAGCCGTCGCGACTCGACTTTCCTCTACTACTACACCTTCCCAGACGACTCCACTGCCAACAGCACCACCACCACCACCAAGCCGCGAGAACTCTTCCTACTCGGCCGCCAGAACCTGGCACCCCATTCAAACGCCTGGATAGCATTCACGCCCTCCGCCTTCGTCATATCCCCACACGACCCTCTGCTCCTCGCCGTAGCCACCTCAGCTGTTCCCCACATGAAACTCATCATCGTACGCCTCCTGCTCCCTCCACCAGCTTCCACAATCCACGCACCAGCCAGCCTCACGCAAGCATCCCAAGCACGTTCCGAGCTGGCCTTAGCGGATCGCGAAGCCGCTGCTATACTGATCCATGCTACGACGTTGGCGCCGCAGACGGCTTACAGCACGCCTGATTTGGCGTGGCGGCCGGATGCGAGCGGGGTGTGGGTTAATGGGGATGATGGCGTGGTTAGGGGGGTTGAAGCGACGACGGGGAAGGTGGTGGCGACGCTGGTTAGAGGACATGATGTTGGAACGAAGATTAGGTGTGTGTGGGCTGGAGTGGTGAGGGGAGAGGATGGAGGGGAAGAGGAGTGGGTGGTTAGTGGGGGTTTTGATAGGAGATTGGTGGTGTGGAAGGTTTGAGTGGTGAGCATGCATTCCTCAATATGTGAGTTGGAGAAATTGCGTCATGTGAAATTGGAAAGAATTGGAGAAGGAATGCAAGGAGTGTGCTTTACTCTTGATGTTGGTTTTGCTTCAGTCACAAGATCTTGTTGCGGTAACATCATGGAATACTCGTCGTCGACACACTCGGATATCATGCCACGATGGCGACAAAGTCAGAGGCAGTTATTGGGAAGGAATGGTGGTACGGTCGTAAAAGTATTGACGGCGGCAGTCTTCCTCATGACTATCGCATCTATACTCTCGGGAAATGTCAGCAACAACAGGGAGCAGCAAGACCTGAGCCCGAAAAGCTCAAATGGCGATACCGAACAAGCTTCATCACCACACACTCCACCACCAGAATTCCAAAGCCATGGCCAAGATGAACACGCACCTTATTCAAAATCAAACACAGTCTCAACCTACATCCAAGACAAAATCGCCACCTGGAAACTTTTCCAATCCACAAACAGATATCCGCCATCTTCACCCAACACCAACACCCTCCAACCAGAATCAATCAACAACAACAGCAGCACCACCAACAACACCTCCTCCTCCAACCCATCCTCCCTCCCCATCGCCATCCCAGACTCCCCCCTCCCCAGCCCGCTCCGCCCCACAATCCTCAAACTCTCAATGCTAACATCCTGGGACCAATCCGCCTACGAACGCGCCCTGCACACCCACTCCCAGCACTCCCTCCAGCACTCCTACCCCTTCCACATCCTCCGTGTTCCAATCCTCGCCGACATCTGGTCCAAACCAGCCTACATCCTCTCGCACCTCCTCCTCGAGCTCTCCAAACCCGTGGCTGCGCGCGCACAATGGCTGTTCTGGTTCGACGCCGACACCATCATCTTAAACAAGCTCATCCCGCTACAAGTCTTCCTGCCACCCGCGACATTCGACGACATTAATTTGCTGGTCGGTCACGACTGGAACGGGTTAAACAACGGCGTCTACCCCCTTCGCATACACCCCTGGTCCGTGGAGCTATTGAGCACCATCCTCGCATTCCCAATCTACAAGCCCGATGAAGCCCTGCCGTTGCGTGATCAATCCGCCATGGCAAGCATTCTAAACATGCCGCGGTTCAAGCGACACACGGCGGTTGTGCCGATGCATTGGTTTAATGGGTATCATCGCGTTATTAATGCGAGCGCGGAGGGGATGATGGCAAAGAAGGGGGATTTGTTGGTGCATTTGGCGGGGGTGCCGGAGCGGTTTGCGGTGATGGAGGAGTGGTTGAGGAGGGTTGAGGATGGGGAGGACGGGTTTGAGGTTGAGTTTGAGAAGGTGGGATTGAGGGAGGAGATTAGGGGGTTTTGGGAAGACTTTGAGGAGGAGAGGAAGAGGGAGGAGAGGGAGGTTGAGGCGTTGAGGGGGGAGGTGGAGGGTTTGGAGGGGGAGTTTGCGGGGGTTGTTGATGGGGAGGGGGAAGGGGAGGGGGAAGGCGAGATGAGGAGGGAGGTTGAGAGGGTGTTTGAGAGGAAGAGGAAGGTTTGGGAGGATTTTTATGCGAGGCAGGATTTGGAATTGGTGAGGGGTGTTGTGGAGGAGTTGAGGGAGGTAAGTGGTTGCATCCTGCCCCATGAAAGAACTTTCTTTTTCTCGTCTTGTTGCTGACTGTCTGCAGGCTATCAAGCCCTTTCAAGCGATGACAAACACCTCCATGGCTCCTGCTGGAGTATCAACCGTCAATGCAAGCCCTCAGAATTGAGCAGGAGGAACTTTTGATATGAGTGGTGGGATAGCCACATAATGAAAGAGTAGGTAGGTCGACAAGATGTCTACTTCAAGAAGCTACTTGCTCTGCTGTACACCCTGTTACACTCTATTCATATCGAGGACATGCTTCAAGTGTTCGATATAGCATGATGACTGTGTGATCAAGGAGTTTCAGGGACACTTCAGTGCCCGATGATATCGCTGTGCCAAGTCTTGATGGTTTTTGCAGTATACGGCAAACACACCGAGCTCTCAGAGGCTCATACCCACAAATCACATTATGCTCAGCAACGTCGTGTGGCCTCAATGCGCTCCGGAGCGACCCGCAGTAAGTCGGAGATCTCACAGCCTGCAGTCTCTCATTTGCCGAGTTCTCACCCCAGACTCAACATCAATGCGAGCTTGGGAGCAATAGTATGCACACCAGTTCTTAAAAATTGCCTCCCATTCCCACTCGTGCACAGCCTTCCAATCTTATACTCTCACGCTTTCGTCCTGAATCCTCCGTTACAGAACATCCACGCTCAACTATCGTCCACGCATCGGTGTCAAAAAGCCACCTTCGACAGCATCAGACAACGAACTAAGCCGCTGTTTCATCCACGCCTCCTCTCCAATCACAACCTCAAACTCAATCTCCCGTATCAGCTGGAGCTCCTCCCGCATCTGGCTCACCAAAGTTCGCGTCAAGTGCAGAAGGTGGGCCGGCGTCGATATTGTCGTGTTATTTTTAGCTACTGGGAAAGGTGGGAGTTCGCCGAGTTTGAGGGAGAGGGCGTGCAGTGTTGTTGTTAGAGAGCGCAGAGAGGACTTTAGTGCGTCGCCTAACGGGTCTATTGCTGTGATTGTGGCGGATGTTGGGGTTGTGGTTGTTATTGATGGTATTGGAGTTGGCGTTGCTGGATATGCGATTGTTGGTGGCGAAGGAGACGGGAGGGAGATGGAATCTTGACGTTCTCTGGCGGTCCAGATTTCGGATACCCAGTTGGTCCAGTGTGTGAATGCTTCGATGAGGTGGGCGTAGGATCCTTGTTGTTCTTCGATTTCCTCTTCTTCGTCCCCATCATCCGCTATTTTTCTTTCTGCTTCGGTTGATACGGTTGTTTCGTCGTCCGCTGTATGGTCTTTTCTGGCTTGTCTCCTATACCTGACCTTCCTCCCTCCAGGCGAACTCAACGCCATAATCTCTTTCAGCACACTGCAAAGCACATTCAAGCGTCGTCCTACACTCTTAACGTTACCTCCAGCCCAACCATGCAGTGCTAGCACATTCTCGGCTTGTCTTGCTTTGCGCTCTACTAGCAAGGTCTTTGCATACAGTGCTTGTAGCGTGCCGTGCAGAGAGTGGAGTTGTGCGTGTGCTGAAGCAGTGTATGCCGCGAGTGTAGGCGCAGCGGCATTGTGTAGTAGCGAGAGGTGTAGGAGATGAGTTTGTGCACGTAGGATATTTGGTGATGGTATTGTAGGTTGTGGTGGTATTGGACATGGCTTAGAGGGCGAAAATGACCGTTGATGAGTTGTAAACTGGGGCTTGGTTGATGGAGTTGATTGGGAAGGTTTTAGTGGCGATGACAAGACTCTTGTGCTTGTACTGGGTTGAAGGCGAGGCATTAGAGGCTGCTTGGCGGTTGTGACGGATGTAGAATTTGTCCTCGACGCTGTGAGGAGAGGCTTTCGAGGAGAGGCTGACAAAGAACGACTTGTGGTATTTACTGTCGATACACTGCGAATGGGTTGAGGTGTAGAGTGAGCTGGCGTTTCTGCAGTTCTCCGAACAGGCTTAGTGGACTGAGAAGCAGGTGGTTGTCTCTGGCCTGCTATTGCTGGGCGTACAGGTCCTGGGATTGATCTGGATTGCTTTGATATTTGAGATACAGGACGCGGTGCCTCGACAGCTGGCTCAGCAGAAGCCGTCACGCTTTCGAAACCATTATCAAGGGATCGACTTGACTCTTCCGTTGAATCTGTTGTACTTGACAGTGTCTGCTGTGCCTTCTTTGAGGTGGTAGAGGTCGAAGTCAATAGTGCAGTATTGTGAAGTCTATTCGTTCTCTGCTCTACTTGATTCGCAGACATGATAGCCTGCTGAGTACCTATGGCCGTGGCGGTCTCCAACCCAAGACCTGAAGGTATTGTATTCGTGCCATTGATCGCTTTACTGGGACTTCTAGGCTGTAGTCGCGTGCTTGGCTGTCTCGCAAGTAGACTCGGAGTGTCGCGCTGCAGTAGCTTTGACTTGGGAGGCGCGCCATCCGTATCATACGAAGCGGGTTTGACCTGTCGATTGTAAGGTTTCGCAGCCTGAAGTCAAAAAATACAGCTTTCACTCACGGCGGATCTTTGTTTTGATGGTGATGGTAGACGTGTGACTGGAGGCATGTCTACGAGCAGATGATCTTTGATGATATTTCTCACGCAGCATACATTATAGGAGATTCGAGATGTTTTACAAAGTTGGACATATTGTTTTATGAGTGTTATGAGTGTCAAAGGAACGCTTGAACCTTGGAGATCTGGTTAGTGCAGGCCTCCATGTACGAGAGAACTTGATAAGGACATCATTTGTATATACAACAATTTCAAATCTCTCCATATTTACTAAAAGAACTTGACCATGACAGTCTACAAAGAAGTGTACTCTAGTCTTGTGAATTGCATACTGCTCCCTCTAATGAGTATTCTTCTCGAGGTTCCCCACCACTTGAACCACTTCCACTCATAGACTACTCTTCCTCGGGAACGATACACCTTCTACAGCTGCTGCGTCACAAAACCAGCTGACCTTATCCATACCACCATCATTCACGATTCCACAAGGTATCGAGTGTCCCTCCTCCGTATCGAAAATCTTGTGCAAAATCTCCTGCTTTCCTGCTCCTGTCGCAACAAACGCAATCTTGCTTGCGGCGTGAATGACAGGTAATGTCAAGGTTATGCGCTTCTTTGGTGGCTTTGGTGAATCGCTAATCGAGCAGACCCATCCTTCCGTCTCCCTCAACAGTTCGTGTCCAGGGAATAAACTGCAGGTGTGTCCATCGGGTCCGGATCCCAGCAGCAACAGATCAAATACAGGGAATCGTGCGCTGTCTTTCGCGGCGAATGTCTGAATCAAGTCCTTTTCGTACGAGTCTGCCAGCTCGTCCACATCATCCAGCCACTTCGTATCGATAGTATGTACAGTAGGCTTTCCGTACTTCTCCGGGATCTTGTCCAGTAGTTCCTCCTTCACCAGCTTGTGATTGCTGTCCTCGTGATCAAGCGGTACGCAGCGCTCGTCGGCGTAGAAGATGTCCCATTTGCCAAATTGTGCGGTGTCATCCGGGGATCCGTTGCTGTCGAGTAGAAGGGCTTTGGCGAGGACTTTGGGTAGAGAACCGCCAGAGACGGCGACACGGAAAGAGCCGTGATGCTCGATACCGGCATCTTGACATTGTAGGATGTAGCGACGGAGAAGAGGAGCCAGGGCATCAATGTCGGGGCAAGCGTACAAATTTGGTGGACGAGGCATGATGTTGGTGGGTGGGGGAGAGTAGTGTTGTGTAGGAGTGGTAGTTGTTGAGAGGGATTGGTGTCTGTTTCGATACTGGATGAGTGGTTTAAATGTGCTTGATTGAGAAGATGTCGACGGATGGCTATGGAGAAAGTTGGATGCGTGGTGTGACGCTTATCTTGCATTGGAACTAAACGGCCCTGTCGGACAAGCCTCCCAGCCCAACCACTCCTTGCCTAATTTCGTACCTGAAACCGTGGCGTGTTTCACATGTGTTAATGATGTGACGACTTCCCTACTCAAATATACTCGAAACACGAGAAATGCATATACATGCTTCACAGTAGTTTTCCTGATAAGTCAGTGTGCGGAGATGACGTGCAGATTTCCCAATGTTGTTCGGTATGCCTCACGGCTATTGTCGTCAATGGATCAACGCTATCTGGTGTTGAAAACCGAAGAAAATGTAATGATGTGACTTTGTGCTCGCATATCACACCGTCTTCTCACAAACACTACTTTCTCTCGCCTCTTCTCTATTCACTTCCTCAACTTCTCCTGCACTCTTCTCTCCGCGCCGGAGAAACCAACCTACGGCTCCCAAACTAGCCACGAACATAACTGTTCCGGTATAAACAACAAGCCTCGACCATGCCAATCCACCACCCCAGCCAACATTTCCAGCCCCAGTCCGTACAAGGCTCTTCATGACAAATCCAGAGCCAACAATCGCTGTTCCACGACTAGCCGTAAGAATTGCAAAAACAAGCAGACTCTGACGATCCTGCTGGCCTTGATTGCCAACAATTTCTGCAGCGAAACGAGGTCGCAACACTGCGAAGCCTCCAGCTGTACTACCGAAAGCAAGTGCGAAAAGGGAAAGAGACCAGAGAGATTTTGCGAAGCCCCAAATTAGGAACACTTCAGTGCTGGCGCCGATTGTGCTGATCAACAAAGGGATGTAGTAAGATTTGCGCCAGTCTGCTAGCCAGCCCTGCAAAGGCTGCCCAATCGCTTGAGCCAGGTTGAGTAAGCTGACTAGTAACGCTCCCTCTGTGGCCGACAGACCAAAGCTTTCTCCGAACGTTGGCAGGTATAGACTAGGTCCGTAATGTGCCAGAGCCTGCACAATCGTTGCTAGCAGCATGATGACGAAGAGCGGTTTCTTGACAAAGTCAAAGTCCTTTCGTGATGGAGGAGGTGGTCTTACTGAACTCGGTACACGCGGACGAATACAGATCAGACCGAGCGACGTGACTATGAAGGTGATGATGCCCCAGCTGATCAAGGTAACTTTGTAGCCGTAGCGATCAAGGCAGATCGTGTAGACAGGAGGTAGACCTGCTCCTGCCGCTGCACCAGATGCGCAACTGGTGCTTGTTAGCACGATTAAGCATATACTACGAGGATATCGGAATGGTCTTACATGAACCCATATGCCAGACTTTTCTTAGCATTGAACCATTCAGCCATGAGACTAATGGAAGGACCGAACAGCATACCAGCACCGATACCATATAGTAGTCCGATGGACAAGATCAGTTGTAAAGGCTAGAGTCCAATATCAGCTTGGTCGAAAAGACATTATCTCGCCTCAGACTTACTGTTTCTGCGAAGCCTGCTCCAATGGCAGAGAAGGTACAGACGAGCATCCCGAGCCACATAACGACCATACGATGCTTAGGAAAGTTATTGACGTAGTACATGATCGGCGGGAGTGATAGCTGTAGGACACCCTGCAAAGAGTAGTTGTGGTCAGTATATTGGCGACGTATGAGATAAACATGGGTGACACTATATTGGCGTTGTATGAGATAACCCATGGGCGACAAACATTCGAGAGAACACCTCCAACTGAAACGAGGCTTTGTCCTTGAAAAGGAGGATGAGTATCAAAGTAAGCCTGGAAGACGCCATAGCAGTACGGGAAGCCCCAGGCAGTGATCTCAATCACGCAAGCACCAAAGAGAAACATGTATGCTCCCCTTCCACTGTCTTGTGGTGGACACTCGTCTTCATCGATCACTGCTTGAAGGTCGAGTGTAGAAGACGCTGAGGCTGAGACCATGGTCTGCTTGGTAAAGTCGGGACTGCCGGGCTTCGGAGGCATATTGAGATGGTTAGCGAAGCTGTCAGAAAATGGATGTAGCAAAGCAGAACATCGTGAGGTTATATAGAGGCTCTACAGCATTACCAGGGAGGCTGTTGAGAAGCAGATCTGCCAACTAGGGCGTTACGGCACACTGGCAATGCGAGGAAAACATGGTCGGCCATACATAACTCGTCGAGCCAGGGCGTGAAACGACATGTAAAGAAGGGCGCGCCAAGACAAAGTGGGGCACGCTTTCCGGAAGTGTTTCAACATCGAAAACATGTCATTTTCTCACCTAGATCGGAAAAACCTATGTGACACTTCGCTCACCAGTGAGACTGAGAAGATGACGCTTGCATGGTGGGCACAAATCCCAAGTTTTCCGCCTGAGGTCGACGTATTGTCACTCGATCATAAGCAAAGCACTGAGTGACAATGCCTCGACGCACAAATCCAGAAGTCGGACAACGAAATGTGCAAGGAAAAACACACGCCTCTCGGCTGTCTCATGTGGCACTCGAGTCGTTAAACAACTGGATGAAGACGCATTTGCACAAGCCATATCCTACTAAAGCCGAAAAGTCTTTTCTTCGACAAGCCACTGGACTTAATCCTCGACAAATTGATACGTGGTTTGCCAATGCTCGTAGACGTCTGAAGTCCAGGTCAGTGACAACCGGGATATCTGACGAGCCAAGTACGTCGGCAGCAGTGCTGAATGCATGCGATGGAGGTGCCCATGTTAACGAACCTGAGGACACGCCTACCACATCGTTTGATTCGACGTCCTCTGAAACTCCAACCGTCAGGAAAATATATCACTGCACATTCTGTACGGATGCTTTTACTACTAAGTATGATTGGACAAGACACGAGACCTCCATTCATTTGCCTTCAAAGAGGTACATATGCTGTCCATTGTCTCCAATCTCTTTCGATCCAAAAACACAATTGAAGAGTTGTGCGTACTGCGGCGAACCAAATCCTTACACTAAACACATCGAGTCTCACAATCATGTCACTTGCCAAGCAAGGCCCCCAGAAGCAAGGATTTTCCTCCGCAAAGACCATTTACGCCAGCACCTTCGAGCCGTACACGAATGCGGGATACTTCCAAACATAGACACATGGGTTTTGCAAGCGGATTTTGTGAATTGCCGGTGTGGATTTTGTGGTGACAGGTTCACCAGCTGGCGAGCTCGAAACGACCATATTGCTGGCCACTACAAGCAAGGTTTCGAGATTAGTATGTGGAGAGGATGTCGAGGCTTGGACTCGGCTATTTCTGCGCAAGTGAAAGCAGGATTGCCACCTTTCTTGATTGGTATTGCTTCTAACCAGCGCTTCGAAAGAACAAATAGCACAGTGGACTCAGGAAGAAACCAGACGAGCGTGTCTAAACCTCGTAGCAATGACCATGACAGCCTTTTCACCTTGCGCTTAGAAATGCTTATTCAGAAACTGCAAAGTCTAGTCCAGAGGTCTACCATGCAAGGGTTCATGGTATCGGACCAGACTCTGCAGCACCATGCACGACTGCTCATCTTCGGCGAAACAAGCGTCGCTTTCAGAACAGCAGCCGATAATCCAGAATGGTTGGACACGTTCAAACGAGCCTATTGTCTTAACATCCTCCCCACTTCTTCACACAACCATGCCTTACATCTGCCAGACGATCTAGAAGTCTACAACGACCTAGGTCTTCCGACACCTCAGTGTCCTAGAAGCAATCGAATCACTGCGTTTTGGACCCTATTCTGGGCCGATGGACCAGTACTCAAGACAGATTGTCGTTTCTCCTCTGTTCCAGTCCCACTGCAGCTTACACTGCCTTTTGAGACCATCGCTGATGTGTGGCCTGATGCAGGCACTCCAGGGAGGATCATGATCACAAGAGATCGCGTGTTTGAGTGGACGATCAAAGCACAGATCGATTTCCCACTTTCGTTGGGAGCACAGAACATGATTAAGGTGAACGATGTCAATGGAGAAAGGGAATGATAGTTTAGATAGGTGAGGAAATCTGGCAATAGTTTCTGTCGTCTAGGAACACTCAGGAGTCCTTGATATGCTCGCACTGTCAACCGATAAACGAAGCAAGCTGCAAGACACGCAGAGCCTGCGATGCATAAAGCGCACAAGAGTGGTCCTCTGCACGTGTACAGTGTCAGTCAAGCCTATCTAGTGTACGAAAGTCCCCTCACAAAGAGCTTTGTTATAGTCACTGCGGAAGACTTAAATGGCTGCACACGTGGCTTCAAAGCACTCCACACGTTCAAACGCAAGTCCGACGAGGAACAAGAAAATTGGATGCTTCTTCCCTCAGGCGTCTTCGACGACTCGGATGCAGACTGAAAAGAAGCAGTGAGCAGACTCGTTCACGAAGCATTCACCTTCATTTCAAGAGACTTAATCGCCAGACAGAGTAACACTTTTGTTACAGTCCAGGAAGCTGCTTTGGCAAGCTTCGTGTTTCAACAACAGAGAGAGCTACCAGCCAGTTGGTTTGCGAGCAGGGACTGGGATGTCCATATAGCGATGAAGTAAGTATTTAGAGCGAGACAGGGACTGAAAATCGTGTGTATAGACCATTGGCAAATTGGTCAACAAGGCGGTGCGATCAAGTAATCCGCCGTGCCAACCGCGCAACGGAGGCGCTTCGGAGGCCGATACACGCCGCCGCTTATGCTAAGCCATGCCTCGTCCTAGGACAATTGCCACCGTAACTATGTATGCTGCACCACAACAAGACGTTCGCATGAGCGCAAGAACAGATGTCTACGCGACTATCAAGAGGAGGCCAGAAGCAATGGTAGCGCAATGTCATCAAGAATAAGATCTTGTATACGGAACTGGACTATGTCATCGAGACGACGAGATCGATTGCCGACCAACATCAAGCATGCTCACGCAGCAGACAAAGCTTTAGGACATCCTGGCCTGATGGTTGAAAAGGAGATACTCGGCTACTACTAGTATTCTTCATGTTCTCAGATGTTCACGATCCCAAATCAAATCGAACTGAGATGCATGTGGGATGCATCATAGACTTTTCCAATCACGAATTTCTCCAGCACTCTCCACAACTTTTTTTTCCTTTGAGTTATGGATTTCGATTTTGTAAATGTTTGGACGCTAAGGCTTCTTTGGGATGTGATGCGAAAGTATGTGGAATTGCCTTTCAATGGTTGTTCGCCAGAAAAAGCTTGTTACCGCTCGAAGCAAACGCGATGACCTAGGTTCAGCAAGTACACTTTGGGAAAGAGTCACCCTGTGATTTGTTTGTTGTTTGCGACAAATCATCGTACCTTTTAGGAACCCTACAATTTGGAAAAAGGACTTAGAAGCGAACTCTACTATGGTAAATATTTTGCTATGTTCTGCACCTCTACCTTTCCTTCTCTTTTACAAATTAGTCAATATCATGCTATTGATATATGTCTTTGCGGATTATATGTCTTTCCAAAGTCGTAATAACGTCATCAGAGTATACAGCTCTCTCACCCATCTATCTACCACACACGAAGAAGTTTTTCACAGCGCCCTTCCGTCCCCATCCAAGCATGATGCGCTCTGCGTGCTTCAGCTCGAATGTCACGAAATCTGCTTCTCCTTTCCTTTGGAAAAAGTCTCGTTCCTTGACACTACTGGATGTGACGCTATGCCCAAGGAGAGGAAGCAATAGTAGCAACGCAGGCAAAGGTGGCAGGCTGATTTGAGATCTTTTTTGATCCTTTCACTCGAGCAGCTAGCAGGCTTGTCCGCCAATGTTCGCAGCATCGCTCTCGAGCGCGGGCATGTCAGTGCGATATATGGCTGCTTCGACGACGTAAGTCTTGTTGTGCTGAGAAGACAGCTACTTTTGTAACCACCTATCGTCGAAGCTAGGTAGTTACCGTACACAGACATCCCGAGCCTATCATCAGCGGTAACGATGGGTTTCTCCAAGAAAAGTAATGCCGTTCTCAGCTCGGAAATGTCACACGCTTAGTCCGTTCATCATATTTGGTCCCGACAACCGAGCACGGAGCTTTCGTTGACCAAGAGCAGAGCAGTCCGAGAAAGTAAGTTGCGATTGTTTTGATGAATTAGCAATACTCGACAGTCACGTTAGGGGTCTAGCGGATTGTGGCTGTTTCAGCGATGACGAGGTGGTTCTGCTCTCTGTGTACTGGCGGTAGTCGCAACACGAAGCTGTCAAGCATGTCATACTAGAATGATTGCCGAGCCTCACCCACTGACGTCCCAGAATCTTACGACACTCCCCTCGACACTCACAATCTGTTCTTTATCCTCCAACCACAAAAAATCACCCCAACCATCATTGCTTCGCATGGTGAGCTCCTCCTCCTCACGAGCAGCGAATCTCCATTTGATATTCTTAACATGGTCGTATACCTCCAGGCCCCTGTCGCCAGCCACTTTGTATGCCAACTTATGCGCACACTTGCCCCGTCCATATGAAAGCTGAGTCGTCTCGAGGTGATCAGCGATGAATCTAGGGATGTGTTCTTGGCCATCCAAGCCTACACATGCAGACAGGGAAAGCTGCCGGCGCTGAACCTCATCTGTTCTGAAATTTCCCTCGTCGCTCTCACTTCTTGCTCCTCCATCCTCACCAGTCTGACCAGTAGTCGAAACTTGCATGCCAGGCTCGACAACGACAATACTGCCAAGGCCTCTTGCACCGGCCGCCAAGTACCTGCCATCCCCGCTCCAGCTTACCGACCGACACCACCGTTTCTGGCTCCCCTTGGACATCCAGCTGCCCAGCACCTTTCCGGTGTCAATCTGCCATACCCTGAAGAAGCCCGTGCCCGTTGACCCCGCAAACATGATCCCATCTGGAGAGAACGCCGCCGCCCAATTCTGGCATGTTTTCTCAGGGTCATCGTACGACCTGAAGATATGCACAGCTTGCGCAGTGATGGCGTCAAAAAGGCGAAAGGTGCCGTCCCAGCTCGCCGTACCAACGAGCGATCCGGAGGGACTGAAGGAAGCGTACATAATAGTGTCTGTGTGGCCATTGAGTGTCACCTTTCTTGAGCCTGTCGCGATATCGAAGATGGCCAGAGGCCAGGGATGATCTCCGTTGCTCCCCTGTCTCTCGCCAGCGAGGTAGAGGAGACTGTTGCCGTCCGGACTGAAACAGCTAGAGTCGCCGCGCTTGAGGACGGTGCCGTGGATGGTCGGGCTGTGGCCGCGAAGGTAGACTGTGTGGGATTGCTGGAGTTTGGTGCGTATGGTCTTGGAGAGACTCGCCTGGTCTTCCGGGGTCAGCGTCCAGGGTAGTGCAGAGCTGTCCGTAGTACTGTGCTGGGCAATTTGAACGGTGATCGTTTCAAGCGCGGCGCTTGCCATTTCATTTACGATATCCTCATCTAATGGATGTTCTATTATATCATCGAGATTCCAGAAGACAATCTCGCTCCTCTGCTTGTCATTGTCTTCTGCGTCGTCAAAGCTTCGGAGATCGGACTTTGGTGAGCTAGTGACGAACTCTCTCGGATGCAAAGGGTGCCATATCACGGCACTGATTGGGTTGATATGACCTTTGACGAGCTTCACCAGTTCACGAGTCTCCACGGCATAGATATGTACCTCTGTACCGACGGCGAATGCAAGCAAGGTGCAATCGGCGTTTAGTGACAAAGACGAGACACGCTTCTCAAAGGAAAGCTTCGAAGCCTCATCCGCATCACGATATTTTGGATGCCCTGGGGCATACTGAGCAGCCTCGCCGGTCGCAGGCAGAGCGAAGTCGTGTTCAATGGCATAGCGCCAGTATTTAGGGAAGTCGGAGGAGGAAAATGACGTGACTTGTTTGGCACGTTTTGAGGGCTCGGCGGTGGGAAGCGCGGTAGTTGATGGAGGTGCATCTCTAGCAGCAGGTATTGGATCTGTGGGCATGGTGATAGATTGGTAGCAGCTGCCTTGAATGGAGAGACTGATGGTTTGAAGAGGAGATAAGAAGGAACTGCGAGTCTCTTGTAGTTTGAGCTTGACTGCTACGTGTAGATCTCAAAATGAGTCATCTCGTCATGGTACGAGATTACATGTATACCTAAGAGAATTAACACCTTTGAGGCCACGTCTTATAATGGTGGATACTCCGTTCAAAGATGAATATAGCCACGTAACACAAGAGAAAGAGAGGATTGCCTAGCCAGAACAGGCTACATTGCCCATTTACCGCGTGATCGTGACTTATTCACGATCAAGATATTTACCTTAGCCTAAGGTCAGTTTTTGTCCGAATAGAGACGTCGCGCTATTCGCGATTCGCCACAAGAGGGTGATAGACAGATAGTAGCCAAAGGACCAATGTAACAACTAATGATTTCGACTAAGGTTGCATGCTCGGATGATATAGGAAAGAAGCTGACTGAGGAAGCTATAAATGCAACTGGACCCTGGAAAAGTGAGACCCCGTGGGCGACTACCCTTTTTGGCACTTGCCTCCTGTCCTAAGACAAACAATGGCTTTAACCCTTGTGAACAAGCCTCAGCCAGCGAGGTGACCCTACCTCATAAGCCTGCCATTCTCCTCCCCGCCATCTTGCTGCGAACCATCGCACCACTTCCACACAACTCCGACGCGTCACAAACACTGCAGTCATGCGCCAAATCAAGATCACTCTTATGCTCTACGCATCCTGACTTGGCCGATCTCTTCGCCTAGTGAAATCTTTCGGTGATCCCGGGTCTATTAGAGCTAACATCAGTTATATCATAACGCCCGAATCTCCTTAATCCGATAGGTTCTTTAGTTAATCCGGGCATCCACTTCCTACTCTAAGCGCGTTATCACTTGAGTTCACACTAGACCTAGTTACTACAAACAGACGAAGGGATGCCATCTGCGAATGAATGGGCATGGAGCTTCTAAGTTCGATCGGGTCAAGGTTCGCCAATGGAGAAATAATTGTCCATACTTCAGAGGAGATATGTTAGAAACGTAGTGCCTGCCGGTTTCAGCTTGGATATGCGCCCACTTACAATACTCCGTTCGTCATACCATCCATGGATGTATTCGACGCGAATGCGACTCATTGCTCTGGTACGATGACCAAGAAGAGCAAGCATTCCAAGGAAGGAACCGGCGTGTTAAGTTAATGATGGATAGAAGAATTGGCAATGATTTGCTGATGGCTGACAGTCCGCTGACTGTTTGTTTACTGACTGTTTCAGCAATGGCGGAGGTGGTTCTTTGTACACTGCAAAGCTGACGCGCATGTAATCCAGACATCGTATTCAAGATACGCGTACTGTCAAATTGAAAAACTGTTGCATCCGAGTGCGGATCCGAGTCACAAAGACATTGATCCTGCAATCGTCAACTTCCTGCCAGCTGCTCTGCATTGTCGTAAACACCTTGCTCCCATCAAAGCCGCATGGCTTCCTTTCTACACAGTACCTCGCCCTCCTCTCTTTCAATTCTTCTTACACAGCCCAGCCCTCCCAAGGCCTCCCCACCGCCTTCCCAGCTCCATCAAACCTCACTCCTTCCTCCCTCAACAACCGTCTCTTTTCTCCAGCAAACTTTCCTTCCTCGCCCCAATGACCACCAAATCCGCCGATGCTCCCGTCAGCTGCTAGTACGCGATGGCAGGGGACGAGTGGAGCAAATGGGTTTGAGCGCATTGCGTTGCCGATTGCGCGGGCGCATGTTTTGGATGATACTGTCGATGTTTTTGACGGACAGGCTTTTGGGGGAGAAGTGGTAGAGGTGTGAGAGCGCACAAGGTTAATATGACGAGCCATCGCGGCGTATGTCGTCCATTGACCACGGGGAATCATGCAGAGGAGTGAGAGGACTTCGCGACGAAAGGGCGTCATGTCTTTTGCGTCGAGGATTAATTGCAGTCCTTTCTTTGCTCCTGCTTCTACTTCGTTAGGAAATGATGATGGTTGGTGTGCTGATGGCGCACCGGCAGGTCTGGAGTTGGCAATGGCGCTTTGGTCCGGTGCTGGTGTTGCATCTGCTGCTTCTTGTGTTTGATTTCTTGTTGTTTCTGGGGTCGGCATTGTTGGCGTTGATATTGGTCGATCTCTATGCTTTCCGTCGAGGTTTGTGGACGTAATTGATGAAACACCTACCTTGCGAGATTTCGTGGTGGATAAGGGTAGGAAATACTTTGATATTGTGCCTATTGTTCTTGTAGTATCCTCATCCTTCGTCCCCTCCTTCTTCTTCGCCACTTTCAATCTCTTTTGCGGACTGCTTGAGTCATCAATACCGCCAACATCATCATCGACGGCGCTTTTCCTCTTCTCCCCACGTTCAGCCACTGCCGGACTGCTATCCATTTCATTTTTTGCCCCATCCTCTACCCCCGCCTTATCACCTCTCACCTCGCCCGACGACTTCCCCCGCTTCCCTCTTAACCTAAGACTCCGCCCATCCAACTCCACCAAATCAGCCCTCCCACTCACAATCGCTTCCCCCAGCTCAATCGCCGCCCGTACCTGCCCCTCACTCATATTCCTTACGGCCGGCGCCTTGACAACAGCTGTCCACGGCTGCGTGACACCAATGGCGTTGTCGAGGATGATGCGGGCGAAGCAGTGGTCTAGGAAGACTGGCCAGTGGGGTTGAGCTGGGTCACGAGATTTGGCGAGGTGGGGGAGGGTGATGTGGTAGAGTTGTGTCCATTTTTCACGGAGGGCGGGGAGGTTGGACGACATGTGGATTCTCGACCTAAGTGGTGTCTATGGTGCTGGCTGAAGTGTCTCCTGGTGAAGGTGGTTACCTCGTGAACACCGAGGGTAAGCACGCTTGCAGCCAATGCAGAGGACTCTGCTTTTCGTGGTGTTTGTTTCCCGACCAATGATGATTTAGTTCGTACAAGACGTGGTGTCGGACCTGATAAGGACCACCTATGCCTCTCGGTCAGCCACCTGCCAGGCAGAGGTTCTCCACGAGAGATTTCCGGTATTTCCGAGACTGCTTGTATCTTTGCTGGTGTCGGCGTGCGCAAACAGTACAGGGCAGTGGCAGAGGAAGTTGGCTTTTGGCAGCCTTTTGCAGATAGTGGAGTTGGAACTTGGAGGTATTCTAGTTTTTCGGTTGATCGGTAGTCAGATGGGTAGCAATGACAACGACAGTAATCGTTCTTTCACGTAGTCACAGTCCTCAAGTTGCTAGGTATTCTATTTCTTCGATACAGATTTCAGATGGCACGGGAAGAGGAGTCGACGTCGACTTTGATATTCCATTAGCGAAAGGGAGGTTTGGTGATACATAAAGTGAAGACACATTCGCCACCTACATAAACCAGGGTCTGAGTGGCGATTTGGTATCGAGTATTATTACCAACGAGCATGGTTGACCTTGTATAGTAGAATTGCTCTCTTGTACTTTAGTGTACCCTACATTCTTACATGGCAACTATACGCATTCACTACAATCACGCCATATCACCACCGTGACTCACCTCACGTGGTGGCTCAGGATCATTCATCGTTCCCATTGTATAATATCCATCCCCCAATCTCATTCTGGGCTGATCGGCGTCAGTAATCTCTGCTTTTTACTTTCTGCAATGCCCAGTATCCTTGGTCGTCGTCGTCGTGTCCAGCAGTTGTCAACAAGGACTCCGCACGCTCATAAAGCCCACATACTCCTACTCATGATCATCCTCGTCCTCATCCTCATCCTCGTCGTCGTCGTCGTCCTCGTCTCTCCATCCTCAGATCAATCATACCATATAGCATTCATAGCCGCGCCCGGACTATCAATCACACACCTAGCCACCCTCGCCAACCACTCATTCTCCGCATCCCACCTATAAATCTCCACCCACCCTTCCTGATCATCACAAAGAGCAACCCAATCATCACACCAATCGCTACAGCTCACGGCATTCGAATGTCCTCCACTCGTCGGCGTCGGCTGGCAAAAGATCTGTTTCTCAATATTCCCCATTTCGCCCAGCCGAAACGCCGAGATATAGCCCGGAATGCTAAAATCGTTGCTCCGTGCGGTAGCAAACATGTGGCGGCCAGAGTGCGTCAGCGCGATCACGTCGCTGCGGTAGAGTTTCGTGTGCGGTGGCAGGTTTGGAGGAATCAGTGGGTAACTGAGATGCGTGTATACTGGCAGGTGCGTAGCATCGTCAATAACGTACACACCCAGACTATTCCCTCCTTCCATCAATGCATACAGATAGTGTCCCTTGGGATGCATAGCCACCCATCGGGGATGATCTCCTGGTTTGGGCGCATCGAGACTGCCTATCGTTTCCAACATCCCCGTTTCAGCATCTTTTTTGTGCGTCCAGATTTTGTTCGCCCACATGTCTGCGGAGTAGAGATAGGTTTCTGTTGGATCGAAGACGGTGCCGTGGATTGCCGTACTAGGTGAGTAGGCGTAGTTCTGGATGTTTTTTGATAAGGCACCGGAAGAATCAACGGAGAAGATGTTGCCGTCGCCGGCGTGCTCGTAGAATGGATTACCGTAGACGGCGTAAGGAGGTTTTTGGGCGGCGAGGACGAAGATGGCGCGGGTTTTAGTCGTGGAAGACGATGCTTGTGCTGAAGGAGAAGGACGTGTTTATGAGCTTGGGAGATGAGTTGGATTTGGGGGTTTTATTCGCGAACGTACGATCGTGGTCCATGGAGTGAGAAGATGTGTGGACGATTTGTGTTGGGCTTTTGACTGCAAAGCTAGACCATTTCTTCATTGCCGCGCCGTAGATGTTCTTCTTGTCATGCTAGATTGGTGTTTGAGCAGGACACCTTTTTGCACGAATAGCTGTGACCTAGGCGGCACGTACGTCAAAGGTCATCCAGGAAATGGGTTCATCGTGGGGGATGTCGGTCTTCTTGATGAGCTTCAAGGTTAATGCTTCGTCGTCGAATTGAAGAGTGAATATGGCACCTGGTGGTGTCCAGGTCCCACACATCAGGTGGTGAAGCATGTTGGAGCGGGTGGTGGTGTGGAAGGTTCGGAGGAGGGAGGATGTCTGGGATGGTCTTGTGCTTCGGCGTAGTATCGACGACAATGGCATTGACCGAGGAGGCCGAAGATGGAAGTGCTGTTCATGATTGTGTTTTTGACTGAAGGATTGCCGTCACACTCGGTAGTCAACCTCGGAGGTGCTTTGAAGTCCATTGGTTTGGGTGGCCCGTGCACGACAGACGCAGTCAATGATGCTCTATTTACTTGAAAACGACGAATGGTATCAACTTTGGGTATTCCTACGAGGATTGTGGGTATCATTATCGACAACTACGGACTCTGCTACGTTCCTATCCAGCCAAAGGGCTTGCGTCGACAGAGTGATATTCTTATGAAGAATGACTTGCTCACCAGACAGTATTGATGAGGCATAACCATTCGAGCCCTCCCTGATGCATTGCATTCGTTTTTTGACCTCGAAAGTGTTGTAACCTTCCCAGATAGTCCACCTTGGTGCGTGCGCACTTTTGCAACGAGGTATTGCTGAATCCCACTACCTAAACTGCACAGACGGCCATATCTTTCTAGATCGAAAGTCTGTGTACACCTCGAAAATCCCACAAGCAGTGCCAATCCAGCTATCATGAATTAGCTCGATTCGTACCTATTACCGCTACAATAACAACTTACATAGTCTTGCCATCGGGACTTATAACATGGCCAGTGGTGCCCCTTGGATCAGCATTATCCCAACGTGCTGACATGGTATAAGAAGTGATACCGGCCCTCGTCCTTACCCATGTTCGAGATGGTACAGTTACTGGTGGAGGGACGACAGGAGCAGGCACATTCGGCCAAGGCGAAGAGTGGTCTTCGACCATCTCTGTTATACCAGCTTCTCGGGCCGCACGTATTCGTGCAACCCGACTCGCTATTTGTCGTTGAGTAAGCGCAGTTTGCTGTGATGATCGGAGAGACGGTTCTCCTCTTGCTGTATCTTGCGAGTCTCTATCCTCGTCTGGATCAGGATCACTATTACGAGCAGGACGTGGCTCATCATGTAATGTGTCATAAACGTCAAGCAAACTTTGCCAGTCCATTTGCCGATCTTCTTCATGCTGCCCAGAGGTGGACGTGCTGCTCAATTCTAGCTCAGCAGCGGACAATGCTCGACTCTGACCTGCTTCCGCTTGAATCACTCTCAGCACTGACTGAGCGAAAGACGGCCTGACAGATTCTGAAGATTCATCATAGCGAATGCTCATTGGAATAAGTGGTGCATTGGACGTGTGAAACCGCAACCTTCTTCGCGCGGCAATACGTTCTTCTCGTGTTCTTGTTAATCGTATACCATCTATGATATGTCGTTCCTGGTCGGTCAATCCCTCCATGATTGCTTCTGTCGAGGTAGGACTTTCCTCTGCGAGCCAATGAGATCTTTGACGACTTGTTATTACATCCATATCCGAAGCGTGGTCCACAGCCTCCAGCTCAGGCAGATTTGTGAAGTCTTCCATCTGCATGAGAGTGACTCCTCTATCACTGGCATCGAGGTCAATATTCTGTCGTGTAAGCAGACCGTCTCGCAAATCAGCTAGACAAGCTCTCCCATTATCTTCTACCCACAGCAGCTGATCATACATTGATGGCAGAAAGGACATTGACCTTACTGAGCCAGGTCCGCTGCTGTAGGTTGGAGCCGAAGATGGCATCACTATAAGAACAGGATCGGCGTCGAGATCTTCGAAACAAGACACGTCGAGTAAAGTTATATAGCCATTTTCGGAAGCAGTTGCACACAATCTGCTATTCGAAGACCACGCCGTGGTAAAGTAACCCGTCTTACTGGCATCTGGATGTTTATGCAAGTCGATCTCTCGTAAATGTATCCAAGTCGATCGAGTGGGTTTTCCTGCGCTCGAATTCGTTTTGCTTGCATCCTTCTCCCTCTCCAGTACGCTCTTGCCAATGTATGCTCGGTTCAAATCACCCACGATGATAAAGTACTTTCCGTCTGGCGATATAGAAGCGTGATTCATGGCGAATTCAAACTCCAGTTTAAGCAGTAGTTCTTCATGACTGAGCGAGTACATCCGCACAGTATTGTTGTTGTTTGTAACAAGTGCTACAACCTCAGGGCCTGAAGCATCGTTCGCAGGTAGTTCGTGAATCGAGATGGAATTTACGATAAGATTGTCCCATTTCTCAATCCGCATTGGTGGTCTTGTGTGGGCCCTAGGGTAACCATAGACGCTTCTCGGATGTACATCTGTGATTTTGAATGCAGCAAAATAGCCTCCCTGTTCACTTCCAGCACAAAACCATCCACATCCGGAAGCTACACAACTCGCCTCGAATGGCAGATCTGTAATCTTTTCTTTTCTGTTGGCCTTGGTATCCAGACGGAAGATTTTCGTTCGGTCAACAAAATAGATACATTCTGGTTCTGGGGAGGTGATCAGATGCCGTAGTTGTAAATGTCTGGATGTAGTTCAGCTCAAATTCCTACGCTTGGAATGCTCTCTGGCTCGTACGGGACTGATATTTTGCTTGGGTAGAACCGCTTTAGTGACTGGAGGAAGGCTTGTGTAGAGATCGGACTGTGACCATGAAGAGAAGAAGTTAGTCATTGACATTGTGATGTGGAAGCATGGAGAGTGGAGTTGCATACTCTACTGCACCTCTTGGCTTGAAAGTCGATGTCTCGCGGTGTCCCATGATGTCTCTGGTATGAGAGACTGATTCTTGCTATGCGATGCTCTCAAGCACTTGTCTCTTTAGACGTGTCTTTGGCAACATGGCATTCTGATATGGATGCTTGATGCCCACTCTGTCGATGACGTCGTGTGGTTTCGAATTTCGTGCTCTTCTGGAGTCTGTCAATCTGAGAAAGCAAAGAGGAGACTGGAACTAGGCAGGCTTGGAGCTGAGAGATTGCAGAATTGAAGAAATGGTCTGAATTGAATGAATCTACAAAAGAGAGTGATACTCGAGATGGTTCGCAGATCAGTCGCGTGGGACCAAAGGCCTTAGCAATACAGTGCTGTTTTGAGGTGGCTACAACAATGCCAGGTCTAGCAATAAGCACAATGATTTTGAGAAGGATACAAGCTAACCACTGTGCATCTCATCTAGTGTGGAAGATTCGATACAGACGGACAGAAGGTTTTCCATAGGAGGCACTGGAAGGAAGCGTGGTCACGTGCTTCTCCGAGTCATGATCCCTGGAATCTTCTCGGGCAAAAAAGAGAAAAGCCCATCTACGACCTCATCGCCTGCTTGGACACTTTTATCTCTTTCTGTCGCCTCCATCTTCTCTTACATTTCGTCTTCGTTACGAATCCTCTGAACCACTTCTCCTCCTCCTCAGTACATCTTCCACACATACCAAGATGTTGTCCTCTCGCCTAACCCGTAATGTATGAAGTTTTTGAACATACTTCGAGGGCCTTGTACTGATATGTATTCTAGGTTATTCCTCGCGCCACATCCTCCATTCGCCAGTCTGCTGTCCGAAGGTCGCCACTAGGGTCCTCATTCGTGCGCGGTTATGCCGATGGCGCTGACGAGAAGGTCAAGGGCCAAGTCATTGGTATTGACTTGGGAACCACAAACTCAGCTGTCGCTGTGATGGAAGGCAAGACACCACGCATCATTGAAAACGCCGAAGGTACACGAACGACACCCTCAGTTGTTGGTTTCACGAAAGAGGGCGAGCGCTTGGTCGGTGTTGCCGCCAAGCGTCAAGCTGTAGTAAACCCAGAGAACACACTGTTCGCCACGAAGCGTTTAATTGGACGCAAGTTCACCGATGCTGAGGTCCAACGCGATATCAAGGAGGTTCCTTACAAGATTGTACAACACACAAACGGCGACGCATGGCTCGAGGCACAAGGTCAAAAGTATTCACCATCCCAAATCGGAGGTTTCGTTCTCGGCAAGATGAAGGAAACCGCTGAGGGCTTTCTCGGCAAGCAGATCAAGAACGCTGTGGTTACTGTGCCTGCCTACTTCAACGACTCTCAACGTCAAGCTACCAAGGATGCTGGTCAGATTTCGGGTCTGAACGTTCTCCGTGTTGTCAACGAGCCCACTGCTGCTGCTCTGTCATATGGTCTTGAGAAGGAGCAGGACCGTGTCGTCGCCGTCTACGATCTTGGTGGTGGTACTTTCGATATCTCTATCCTCGAGATTCAAAAGGGTGTTTTCGAGGTGAAGTCTACCAACGGTGACACTCACTTGGGTGGTGAGGATTTCGATATTACTCTTGTCAGGCACATTGTTCAGGACTTCAAGAAGAGCAACAACATCGACCTCAGCAGTGACAGGATGGCTATCCAGCGTATTCGTGAGGCTGCCGAGAAGGCCAAGATTGAGCTTTCTTCCTCTCTCCAAACCGACATCAACCTTCCTTTCATCACTGCTGATGCATCTGGTCCTAAGCACATCAACATGAAGATGACCCGTTCTCAGCTTGAAGGTCTCGTTGGCAACCTTATTACCCGCACTGTCGACCCCGTTCGCAAGGCTCTTAAGGATGCTGGTCTCCAAGCCAGGGAGATTCAGGAAGTCATTCTTGTCGGTGGTATGTCCCGTATGCCCAAGGTCATCGAGACTGTCAAGAGCATCTTCGGTCGCGATCCTGCAAAGTCTGTCAACCCAGATGAGGCTGTTGCTATTGGTGCTGCTATTCAGGGTGCTGTTCTGTCTGGAGAGGTCATGGATGTCCTCCTTCTCGACGTAACTCCCCTTTCTCTCGGTATTGAGACCCTTGGTGGTGTCTTCACCCGCTTGATTAACCGTAACACTACTATCCCCACCAAGAAGTCACAGGTCTTCTCTACTGCAGCTGACTTCCAGACTGCTGTCGAGATCAAGGTTTACCAGGGTGAGCGTGAGCTTGTCCGTGATAACAAGCTCCTCGGAAACTTCCAGCTTACTGGTATCCCTCCTGCTCACCGTGGTGTTCCCCAAGTCGAGGTCACCTTCGATATTGACGCAGACTCGATTGTCCACGTTCACGCTAAGGACAAGTCTACCAACAAGGACCAGTCTATCACCATCGCTTCAGGTTCTGGTCTTTCTGACCAAGAAATTCAGTCCATGGTCGACGATGCTGAGCGTTACCAAGACTCGGATAAGGAGCGCAAGCTTGCCATTGAGGCTTCTAACCGTGCTGACAGTGTAGTCAACGACACAGAGAAGGCTCTCCGCGAGTTTGAGGACCGCCTCGACAAGGGTGAGTCAGAGAAGATCAAGGAGAAGATTACTGCTCTCCGTGAGATCATCGCCAAGAACCAGAGTGGTGAGGGTTCTACCACTGCTGCTGAGATGAAGGAGAAGACCGATGACCTACAGAACGCTTCTCTTACACTCTTCGACAAGATGCACCGTGCTCGTGCCGAGGAGCCATCGCAGTCTGGTGAGCAGAAGCCCGAAGGCCAGGAGAACGAGGAGAAGAAGCCTTGAAAAGCTTGAACTGAAAAATATGTCGACTTTATCATAATTACTCTCTTTACGCTCACGCCATATACCCCTCCCAAGGCTGTTCTGGGCATTGTACTTCTAACTACTTTACGACAACTACCTCGACTCTTTTACTGTACATCTCCAGCATAGGCTGGCCAATGTCTTATCTTGCCATACTCTCTCAAAATGTTAATGACGGGGTGTAAATCGTTGGTGGCGTTTTGACAAAGGCAATGGGCATAGCGTTGGGTTCTGGCAGCAAAAAAAGTGTATGCTTAGATAGATGAGAGTTTCATCTCTTAACGATATATCGATCTACTCCTCTCTAACTCGAACAAATTCCAACCTTTTCACCTTGCTTCTTGATGTTGTGTTTTACTTACTCTAACTCCTCGGCTGACCTGCCAAGTCTGCACCGAGATCGGCCTTAACTTTTCTCGGCCAATGTCAAATTGTGTCATCCCACACTTTGTGTCAGAACAACAACATAAGAGTCAACCCACACTCTGCTATATCAGAGTTGTGCCACCTCCTACTACGAACACGCAATCTCTTCACGCAACAAGCAGACCCTTCACAACACCACTGTCCTGAATCAATCGAACCACCCTCACATCTCCTCCCCTCCATCACCTCAGCACCAATGGCCGGCCCTACCCCAGCAGAATCCCTCATGGGCGGCAAAGGCTACCACCCCGAACTCCCACCCACTCCCGTCCTCTCCTCCACACCCACCCCCCAAAACGAGCGCCGTCGCTACCGCATCGCCACCGAACTCGTCCACTCAGAACACCGCGACCAATACGGCGCCTCCAGCATGCCCGTCTACCAGTCCGCCACATTCTACCAAGAAGGCGCCAACGCAGGCGGCGAATACGACTACACACGCTCCGGCAATCCTACACGAACACAACTAGAGCGCCATCTAGCAAAGATCATTGGTTGCGAGAAATGTTTCGCTGTGTCGACGGGGATGAGCGCATTGGATGTTGTGACGAGGGTGCTGAAGCCTGGAGATGAGGTCGTGACGGGCGATGATTTGTATGGTGGCACCAACCGGCTATTGAAGTATTTGGAGAGTCATAATAATATTGTCGTGCACCATGTTGATACGACGGATTTGGAAGCTGTTAAGAAGGCGTTGAATTCGAAGACGGCGATGGCGTTGCTGGAGACACCGACGAATCCGTTGATTAAAGTGTGCGATATCAAGGCTATTGCAGAGACGGCGCATCAGGCGAACAAGGAGTGCTTGGTCGTGGTAGACAATACCATGATGAGTCCGTTATTCCAAGCACCTCTCGAGCTAGGCGCAGACGTAAGCTATGAAAGCGGCACGAAGTATCTTAGTGGTCATCACGATGTAGGTTCTACCTGCCACTGTTTAAAATACCCCTCTCGAATCTAACACTTGCCCAGGTCATGGCCGGCGTAATCGCCTGCAACGCACCCGCCCTCGCACAAAAATTCTACCACATCATCAACTCAACCGGCTGCGGTCTCGCACCCCAAGACTCCTCCATCCTCCTCCGCGGCCTCAAAACTCTCTCCGTGCGTATGGACAAACAATGCGCTTCCGCCCAACTCGTCGCCGAATACCTGCACAACCACGGCTTTCTCGTGCGCTACCCCGGTCTCAAATCACATCCACAATACGACCTTCATTGGTCACAAGCCACTGGTGCCGGCGCCGTGTTAAGCTTCACAACGGGTGACGTGGGCATTTCAGAACGGATAGTAGGTGCCTGTAAACTGTGGGCGATCAGTGTGAGTTTTGGGAGCGTGAATAGTTTGATCAGTATGCCGTGTCGGATGAGCCATGCGAGTATCAGTGAGCAGACGAGGAGGGAGAGAGGTTTGGCGGAGGATGTGATTAGGCTGTGTGTTGGGATTGAGGATGTGGAGGATTTGATGGAGGATTTGGAGCAAGCGCTTGTTGGTGCTGGTGCTGTTAAGGTTAAGAAGGTGGATGGTCATGTTGAGGCTGGTGAGTCGAAGAAGGGTATGGCGCCGATTGAGAGGGAGGATCCTGAGGGTGTTGGGAATTAGGATGGAGATTTGAACTAATGGAGGACGGGTATGTGAACAAACATGTTGAAAATGGAATCCTATCTAATGAGGTACGATCTTGTATGATGATGATGATGTTTAGAATCGACGCTGGGTAGCCTCTCTTACACGCTTCACAAGCTCCTCTAACATTTCAAGTTTCACAAGCCCCGCGAGGCTGTCCAATATCACCCTCCTTCGAGTCGTGCGAACCAAGGGTAATTTGGTGGTGAACATGTCGTAGAATGCTCTCATTCAGATCAGAAAGATGTTGTAAGAAATGAAACAACCCAATCCTCGAATGCTCCAAAAGAATCACTCCTCGTTGAATGAAGCCTAAAGATAAATTAACGGCTCAGGCACCACTCAGTCGAATGAAGCCCCAAGATAACTTGGCGGCTCTAGGCTCTCTTCTTCAAATTCATGCTCTTTGTCGTAGAATTCTGGCTCAATAGCTTCTCATCGGAAGAAGCGTACTTGACTGGAACTCTGGCTCTTGGTAGGCAAAGCTCTTCCTTGTAGTAAAGCTTGCTCGAATCAAGACCTTTTATACTCACTATACGTACGTCCGTCATCAAGACCCTCGGGGCTAGTGGCCTAGATGGAGGACTCTTTTCGGAGTGCTGTACCAATAGTTTCTGGTCCCAGCTGGGGGAAGACCTCTTCCAGTTCAGCTATTGTGAGTCCAGCCTCGATTTTATCTATCAGGTCTTTGAGGAACGGCGCCTTGTAATCAGGCTTGTTCCTCCACAGACTAGGGCGGTTGGGCAATCGCTTTCAGACCAGACACGCGTCCGTTAGGCATGATGAAGAGCGAGTGTGTCATCATCTAATACACCGCTGTATGGTTATGGCCGAGACACTCTCTAATTGTTCTAGGAGCACGAAGGGACATTGAAACGGCGAAATACAGTCTCCCACCAGAATGTCATGGACGCGAGGTCTTCCCTAGCACACATGACCAGGCTTGTTGTGTGAAGAGTGCCATTTCCTGAAAGGCGAGATTCTTTCCGACACTATAGTCTCAATTGTTACATGTGAGGAACGGAAATGTGCCACAAGAACATTCCGAACAAGTACAGATGTGGCGAGTGCGGTAGGCATTTGGAGAACTTTGAATGAGTGTAAACAATGATAGGGTCGGAAAGTTGCGGCAATAGAGAAGGTGTGAACTACGGAAGAGAAATCATCCTTGGTTGTGCTGTGGAGAGTGCTGTAGGCTTTGTCATGACTTCAGAGACTGAATTATAGCACAAGTTCCCAAAGTGTCGCGCTTCCGTCACCAACGAGTCCACTATTACTCTTACATGCTCCTCAAAAAACGCACTCATCGTACAAATCACAACAAAGCAGCACAAAAATGCCGTATAAAGAATCAAAGTCGCACGAAAAACGTCTCCAAGTAATTGAAGGAGATAGACTTGTAGCTTTCTGGAGGAGTTGTGACTGTACAGGCACTAAGTTGACTGGCACGCGATACAGTTCTTTCATCGCAGCTTTGGCTGCCTCCTTCAAGTCATTATAGGCTATCCAATGCCCATCCCAATGCCCATCCTTATGCAATCTCCAAATCCCCGAACTGTTCTCTCCCTCCCATCTCCCCGTGTGAAGCATACCCCCACCTTTCTCAAAATACCCAATGGAAGAAACCAGACTGCTTTCCTAGAGCGTCCTGCTTCGAGATCCCCTTCGTTCCACCAGCCCCACCACTACCTTCACCTGGTGTGCCTTGTGCCGGAGACGTTTCAACGGTGCCAGATTTGATGATGAGAGCGGTCAATCCCACGCCATATGCAGTGAGGCCGAGAGTGGTTGGCACGAGGCTGACGACACGAGAGAAGAGGATTGACGACATTGTTCTGGTGGTTGTGTTGTGGGTTGTGTGGTGTTGTATGTTTTGTGAAGTTGCTGCTGCTGATTTGAGAGTGTTTTGGCTTGAAACGGTGATGGATTTGATGGTGTTGTTGATGGTGAGATAGAGAGAGAAAAGAAGAGCAGAGGGACAGGAGAGGGAAGACAGGAGTGTGATATAGGAACGGGTCAGGTAACGCTCAGAGCGTGTTTTGTGAATGAAGTGTTTCAGATCTGAGCGCATCTACTATTGTAAATGTTTCAGATCCAAGCTCACGATTTTCATTATCATCATGATTATGATAATCGCAATAGACATAGCAACATAGTAACAATTAGGAATTAGCTCACAAACATTCATCGGTGAACTGTTCAAGTCTTTCATACTTTCCTACCTAACTTAACCTCTCGTCATCTATTTCTTTGCCCGTCGCCTGTTTCTCACTTCCTAGCATCATTTCTTCTGCTCCGGTACCTTCATCTCCTGCCCATTACACTCGCCAACATTCAGCGCAACCAGAAACCTACTCACACAATTATACCCCGCCACCGTCGCCGTCAACTCCACACTCTCCGTCTCACTAAACCACTTCCTCACTTCCTCGAACGTCGCATCCTCCACATTCACATCCCGCGTCATGGCATCCACATACACCAAGACCGCCCACTCTTTCTCACTCAATCCGCCCTCACCCTCAGACTTCCCACTCTTCCCTTGTGCAAGTCGTGGTGTGGAAAGCACGGTTTGCAGACCTTCGGCACTGACGCCGCCAGCGAGAGCGAGAGGGGAGTGTGAGTGCCATTCGTAAGAGGCGGAGTTGAGGACGGCGACGCGGCAGACGGCCAGTTCGGTGACGCGTTGTGGGAGAGAGTTTTTGGTGCGAATGGCGCCGAGAAGGGTGTTCCAACCGTCGGCGATGGAGGGGTTGTGCAGGAGCGCGAGGTCGAGCGGGATGAGTGGGCGGGGAGCACGGCGTGCAGCAATGCGGTGGTAGATGTCCTGGACGTTCTGGCTTGCGTCTGCTGGAGGGGATGAGGGAGCGTAAGGAACACGCATCTTGGGGCTGGTGGTGCTTGTGAAAGTGCGAGGTTGGTGTCGAGGGTTGGTAGTGTTGTTGAAGAGTTGGGTTGAGGTCTGTAGCTTGTAAACGTGCCTTGATATGTGTGATAGCTGTGATAGTTGTCGTCGCATGGACGAGAGAGCTGGGTCTTCACATCTTATAGCTGCGTGGGGGTAAGGTGAAGTCAATGGACGAAGCCCCATGTTTCAGCCCGAGGTCGGCATGTCCAAGAGTTTGGCCGCAGCGACCGAAGCTCATCTTCTACTTCTTCTTCTGTACCGAAAAGACATATCAATATGGTGTCGTCACCTTTCAGGGCCAAGGGCTCGCAAGTAGTGACCTATTTGCTTGGTGTCGCTCTATTCAGCATTTCTTTCCTTGTCTTCCTGAATGCATCTGTGTCTTTCGTGATCACCGACCTCATCGGTCAGAAAAAGCGTGTTGGTGATGCTGTGGGCAGTCTCGGATTTGCAGATGAGCTCGTAGCATTGGTTGCTTGTCCTCTTTGGGGTCTGCTTTCAGATAGGCTAGGAGTGCGATGGGTGAGTCCCTAATATGTCAGGTAATGTGGCAAAGACTTATGTTTATATCTAGGTGTGCACGATTGGGTATGCTATAGTAGGGATCTCTTTGTTCGTATTCGTACAAGCGAAGAATGTATACCCAGATCTGCTTCTAGCGAGGATGTTCTTCAGTATTGGTGGTGCAGCCACATCGACAATGGTCACTGCTGTGCTACCTACGATGACTGCAAGATCGCAACACTCCTCATCTGATGAGATTTACAGCAATCCAACTCTGGAGCCAGTGCCACACTCTTCAACCAGCTCTACAACACGATCAGGTACTTCTCAAATTGCAGGCTTAGTCGGCATGTTCACAGGCTGCGGTGCATTAGTAGCACTCGGCGTCTTCCTACCGCTTCCTGCGCGCTTTCAGCACAATGGTAGTACGTCAGCGGAAGCGATCCAGCACAGCTACTACATTGTTGGTGGTATTGCTTTAGCAGTTGCTATAGTATGCTCCTTCGGCCTCATGAACCTCGCCGGTGAAGAAAATAAAGGCTGGCGAAGTCTCTTCCACACTAGAACTACCCCTACACATAACCAGGGCATACAGGATAAGCTGCCATCGTACTGGCGCCTCTTCACCTCCGCCTTCAAACTTGGCTTTACAGATATTGAGATCGGCCTTGGCTATCTTGGTGGCTTTGTTGCCCGCGCTTCTTCTGTTGGAATCAGTCTTTTCATACCTCTCTACATCAACGCTTACTTCATCTCCAACGGCCTATGCAGGGACACTCCCGGCAGCGTGCCTTCTGATATCAAAGAACAATGCAAACGAGCTTATACAGTTGCTGCAATGCTGACTGGTGTCTCCCAATTGATTGCACTGATATGCGCACCAATATTCGGAGCACTTGATGGCAGGTTCAGACGTTACAACGCACCTCTGCTGTTCTCTTCTCTGGCAGGTGTGATTGGATATATCTTGTTTGCAAGAGTCAAGAATCCTGACCCGAAGAATGGTGGAAGTGAAAGTATCTTTGGCATTGTGGCACTATTGGGTATCAGTCAAATTGGTGCTATTGTTTGCAGCTTGAGTATGTTGGGTCGTGGTATTGAGAGACCCGACTCAACGGAGGTGGCAAGTCGTGGTGAGGAGGAACGCGACCTTACTAGAGGTGATGATGAAGGTGCACCACTCATCACACCATCTGGTGGTTCGACGCCAGGACAAAATTCAAGAAGACACCTGAAAGGTTCCATTGCAGGACTTTACTCGCTTGCAGGAGGTGCAGGAATCCTTCTCCTCACGAAACTTGGTGGTATACTCTTCGATAAATGGTCAACGGGTGCACCTTTCTACATGCTTGCTATCTTCAACGGCATACTGCTGTTCGTTGTTACAACTTGTGGCGTTGTGGAGCAGATGAACAAGTTAAGGCAGGAGTAAGATTAAACCAATACACGGTCACGCTACATATAGTGCACGAGCTTTCGAACTTTCAGGGACGCGGTCTATCACTGCTTATCTGCACTCGGATTCGTACGCAGATGTGATTGCATTGTAGGGTGATCATGAATCGACACGCTATCGTCGGTTTCAGATCGATTTCAGCCTTGAGCAGTCGCGCCTGACCTGGACCCTGAATCTCTCTGGTCGGACACTGTCTTGTCTCTGGCTTCGTACCGCTAACCTCTCCATCCTGCTGCCAACTTCATGTTGAGGCGCACCGTCTGTGTGACAGTTCCCTAAGAAGCACTCGACCCTTCTCGAGCTTGTCCAATATCATGGCTGACAACAACCAGCCAATCAGCTTAGCTGTGCCTGACACTCTGCCAAATATTCTGGTTGATGGTGGTGCTTGGCTGGACATCAGCAAGGGCGCTCTAGACAGCTTTGCGCACAAGTATTCGCCTCCCAAGGTTGACGTTGGTCTCAGCAGTGAGAATGTGTGGGCGGAGAAGAACGATATCACCAAGGCTGCTGGGCCGAAAAGTGACTCTCATACCTTCGTCAATGCTGTAAAGCCAGGCCTATCATTTCTTGACTTGCCTTATGATATTCGCCATACAGTGAGTTGAGTTAAAAAAGCTGGTTGACGAAGCACTAATCCTTGCAAGATCTACAACGAGTTCTTGCCCTTCGAAAAGTGCGATAAGCTTTCACACCTCTTCAGGCTCAACAAACACATCTATGCGGAGGCCTCTGAGGCACTTCACAGCAAACATACGTTTGTGCTCGTATCGTTCTATTGGCCTCGTCAAGATACAAACCACTTCTACGAGGAGATTGCGCTCAGTCTAGAGTATGATATTATCGCAAGTGGGAAGCTGAGGCGCGGTGTGCTCATGTCAACTCGAGAAAGAGGTGGAAGGGCAACTGCGTTCAAACAGTATGATCTGCGCGTGACGGTCACTACAAAAAGTGGGCAGAGCGAGAATCATGGACACAGACTACACGTCATGGTGATAGGACTTCAAAATCTTCAGGCTCTGCTTTGCGCTACCGGCGCATTTAACGAAAACTTCTGGCACAATGGCCCTAAGCTCAGACGGTTCAACCACATATTCCAATATAAGTCTATTCCTGGGAGTGGCTCGGCTTATGATGGTAACACTTACAATGAGCATTCAAACAAGATGAAGATCATGCAATGCTTCAAGGAACACTGGCAGGGTTTTTCCTACGTCAAGATCCGGGGCATACGAGGTGCGCTGAAGCAGCAAGCTGAAAAATCACTTACAGCCAGGCACTTGCGCTCTTCAAAAGAGATGCTGAACTCATGGAAGACTACTTATGAAAGTGGCATGACGCACTGGAAAAATCTTGAATTTGAAGAAGCAAGGTTGTGCATGCGACAAGTATACGACGATATAAGCACTGCATATGCCATACACAATATCCAGGAATTGTCGCATGACGATCATCTACGCACGCGTGTCGCGATCGACTTTTTCTACCCAGCTTCACTTGCTGCAAATGCAGGTCTATGTCTTCATATGAGTATCCTTCGTTTCCATGAGGATCCTCCACGTTCTGTATACTTGTTGATGTGCTCTATCAAGTACGCCAGGATGTCAAACCGATGCTTGTATGACTTATACACGGAGGAATATGGTATTGAGAACTATAACAGTTCGGATGAGTTTCGTGCCACTACGATGTTGTACAGTCAATTGGCTGGGATGGAGCAACTAAGGTACGAGATTTGGGCACGAAGTCAATCACGCCGAGACACTAGGCCGTACTATCGGGGCTGCAAGGGTGAGGCTATCGAATCCGGAGACTTTGATCTACTTCATCGACACGAAGATATCTGCGACTCGAGATCGAGACTTGAGATACCAATTGCTGTCAGAATACTGCTCGTTCAGATCGAGAATTCTGAGTAGCACGAATAGTGGAGGCCTCATTGTACGCCGAACGAGAGACCACTGGGCGTTGGAGAACATCACATAGTAAGTGGCCGGATTCGACTAAACACACACGGGATCACGGTTTCTTTTCACTCTAGAGTATGGTCTGGGCATGGAAGATTATGCACTCTTCTCTACAACATATACAGCCGAATGAAGCTTGGAGAAAATTCGAGACGTTTCAAATCGTGCAATCATCCCAGAGTATTACGTTTCAGACCGGTTTCAGCATCTTGCTTCCAAGCCAGCGTAAGCCTTGAACACATCTCACTACAGCAAACTGGCATGCACCAGGACAATGTGGATGGTGAACAGTAAGGGTTTAGACCACATTAAGATGTGCGTGAGATTTGTTTCCTATGTCGTTGTCATAGTCACGCCTTCGTGCTTGATCGAGTTGCATTAGCTGCGTCTTGATTCTTGCCTTTCTCCTCCACTACTAAAAGAGTGAGTGAATCAATCCTCTTTCTCGACAACACCCATAGACCCATCTATATCTCTACCGTATATTTCTTCTCTATGCCAATGTTAATACCTTCTGTGCTTCTTGACGACCTTAGCAGAAGACGTGTAATCCTCTTTTCCTACATAAGGTGGTAACGTTCGTGGATCAAAGCCTCCTAGGCATGACATACTCCTCGTCGACCCTTGATTATTAGGCTTAGTCAGTTGGTATGAACAACAAAGAGACCTTGGCGTCAACTACCAAGCAGACCCTTTGAATCATTACACATTTCCCATATAGTTCGTGATCCAAAATATCGTCGAGTCTCATCCGCCAGACTCCTTGGACAGTATCTGCTTTTTCAGCTGCGTCCAGAAGTCAGCACCATTTGCCATTGTTGTTGCTATGCTGGAATCAGTCGTTGCGCATAATTTCTTCATCATTATTCGAAACCTACGCTTCGAGCCCCAAGCCGGACGAGACGATGTCGCGGAGCTGGAGTTTTCTGATGTTGGCGGTTGATAGCGAGATTTGTTTGATGTGTCTGGGTGTTGTTAGTGATTGTCGAGATATGTTAAAGCGATATTGACATTACCTCCTGCTATTGCTGCTTGATACTCTGCTAGCAGCATTAGTCTCAAGTGCTTCTGCAGCTGTGGCTTGACCGCATTCCGTGAACATGCTTACCTCGTCTCAGATAGTCCTTCACCTCCTCTGCATTGAAGCTGCTGACACTGCCCTGCTTCTCCTCCACTGGTGGGCTCCCAGTATTGACTTCTGGCGCTGCCACTTTCGGTGCAGATGCTAATGGTGTAGCTGCTCTTGATTTGTCGTTTCCACTTGCTAGCGGCGCTACTGCGGTGACATTATTGGGTACAGCTGGCTTTGATGGGGCTCTTCCTCTGTTCGCCCAAACATTTGAGGCTGGTACTGGCGCTGGTGTGGGTATGGGTGCAGTATTTGGTGCTGGAGAGGTGCTGGTGAGCTGGGTTGTGGGGCGAGATGTGTTGGAGAGGGATGCGCGGTCACGGGAGGAGGTTTTTGAGGTAGGGTTGCTTTGTTGTGTTCGGGCTTGAGGTGTGTTGGCACCAGAGCGCCATCTGTAAAGATGAATAATATGTTAGAATAGAGGCGTGGAAAGTGTGCAAATGTAGTACCGGTTGGGTGGAGGGTTAGTGCTCATCTTCGTAGTCAAATATTCTTCAACACGATATTTAAAGCAAAATGATGTTCAGGTGACTCTCGTCTGAATGCGTTTCAAGTGGTCAAGTCGTTTCACAATAAGGATCACCGTTGAACGTGATTAGATGATCGGCACCTTGTTATAGCATTGGAACATGTTTCGTTTCGAAATCTACAATCATGCTTGCGACGACAAGACTAAGTACTCTTTCAATCCATATGCCCCCGTCCCGCCTCTTTTCATGTCACAGACCAGTATACATAAGAAGCGTTCCTTAGACCTTTGAAAAGTCCTCTCCTTATGCGAACTCAATCGAGCTTTCTGCCAAAGCATGACATGGTCATTCTTCTTTGCCCAAACACAACTATCCTTATGCATTGTGGCCTTCCTCCGAGATCATGCTACGGTCCAACTCGATGAGGCTTTTGATGCTGTCTGGTACCTCAAGCCTGACTGTTGAGTTTCGGATCTGTTCAAGACAAGCTAGCAAGTCGAGATTATTCAATACTTGGCCCTCTGTCGCTGACACAGCGCCGCGAAGGTCGATCTAATAGTATTCTTAACTCTAAGTATACGCAGTCGTGCAGCTTTCATATGGAGATGTTGCCAGCACGTATGACCTTGGTTGTAACTCTCCTTTAGTATCTTGGTGATATCGACTGCAGACCTTCCATATCCATCCTCGAGGTAAACACGATTGCCTTGCATGGCGTTGCTCACCCTTACTATCCGAATGTTGTCGAAGTCCCACCAATGATCGTGGAAGCATTGGGCAATCTCCAGGACTCTTGGATGTTCATTCATCAGTGTCCATGGGGAACCATTGACTGGCGGATAACCTGGGTATCTCTTGTACTGAAACCTGTACAGGAGCTGTCGAACTCGTAGGCCAACTCGCGGGCCATCTTGCCACAAAGTTATGTCATAAGCACTCATAGTTTGCACAAGAGCGCGCAGATTGTCCATGCCTATGACCATAACATCCAAGGTTCCATTACTTCTGTTGACGTATGTCGACAAGCGTAGATCATAGTGCGGGAACGCATATGCGCTGCTGTGGTACAGATCTGTCGACATCACCAGACCATTCTGCAATCTGTTCTTCTGACCAAGATCATAACCACAACTCAGAGCTAATGTCGCCACGAAATTGCGTTTGTAGCAACCTTTTGGCCAGTTGAATGACACGAGCACAAATACGTTTGTTTTAAGCATGAGATCATGCGCTTCCTGGTAGATCTGCTTGTTCAGTTGAAAGAGATGCGATATGTTTGTCGGCTTGTCAAAGTCGAAAAAGTTGGCGTAGACCTTAGTATATGTTAGCTGTGGTGTGACTGATCAAACGGACCATGCAGCTTACCATGCAGCGTAGCTCGTAGGGAAGATCCAGAAAAGACAGTCGACGTCGCCTCGTGACAAGTGCCTCCGCGTTTTGAGACATCTTAATGTGAGTTAGGGTGATTCAGCGGTCAACTGACTGAACGAACGACGGAGTTGCAGTGTGGACGTGTAGGTGAGGGAATGGAAGGGAGAAGAACAAATGTGGGAAGGAAAGAAGAGAGTAAAGTAAGAGCACAACGAGGATATATTTCGTAATTCTTAACATCTGTCTCGTGGTCAGCGCCAAGGGTTTGTTGGTTCGTTCTTCCCCTCCGACTAACTTGCGACACAGGAGTTGATGAGGAGCATGACATGTCTAGGAGGCTTTGGTCCACGAAGATCACCTTGTTATGCAGGAAAATGGGATTAGGCAGGATATCTCTTGCAGGTGATTTGAGTCAAGGTACAGTATCCTCACATTACAGAAAAAAGCACACGACAAAGGTATGAACGGCATTCTGTAGCATCGTGGAGAAGGAGGAAGATTGGTGCGCCCCTCCTCAAAGTCGTGAATGAGCCTCGCAAGCCGCTCATGGAATTTGATCAAGTGAACATGACAGACGAGACATGGGAAATAGAGATAATGATTCCAGGCAGGTTACACATCCACTTCGTTTGCAGTGCATACAATTTCCCCGTGCGATATTCGTCTGAGGCTTATGCTACCATATCAGTTATCAGATGATGACTACGGATGCTGGCTTGAAGCAAGACCTTGACGGTCTGGTCTGTAGTAAGAGGTGAGGTCTAGTGACCAAGCGACCTTACTCGTGCAAGACGTGATAGAGGAGAATGTTGAATCACAAATGAGAGAGCATAGCTCCAAACGGGATTTTCTCGCACGGTTGATTGTCGTCCCGTATTCACAACTTTTTGGTGGCGCCCTTGGAGATGACTGTACCACTAGAAGGTTTTTTCCTCAGTTACAGCTGAATTGACTGGCTAGTCATGATGATTAGCGGGCTTTTTCGCACAGGAGTTGTATCAACGCCGCTTGTGCAACCAAGAGTATGTAATCGCCAATACTAGGACGTAAAACTCACAGATATCGGATTCAGGAGTGAGAACATTTTATTGCATTGTGTTCACCAGGTGATGTGTCAACTAACATTTCGTTGCGAAAGCCCTCTGCTTGGTCAAAGACTAGTTGCAAGATGAAGCCTCTGGTTTTGACCCAAGTGAAGTCCATATCTGCGCATAAAGGCTAGAGAACGTAGCCTCAGGTGCTTGCATGATAAACTTCGTGGGATTGTGGTCCATTAACAGTGGCATCAAAGCTACCATCACTTTTCATGCAGGATGCCACAAGGTAAGATCAGAGCCAAGCGTGCCGCGCCAGACACTTCCCATCTATTGTCAATGTTGGGCTGTGAATCTGGGAATGTGTTGGCCTATAGATGAGTTCGAACGTGGACCGAAGTCAGCATCGACGCTTACTCATGGTAAACCGTTTGGGTGTGGAGGCGTATTGAGGTGGGGCGAGTTCAAAAAAGCCAAGCATCTGCCCGAGCAGAATTTGTAGAGGACGCCAAAACAATGCGTGTATGACTAGAGTAGTTGAGGCAATGCGAGGAAGGTTGGGACAGATGTCGCAAACATGAGACTGTATGGCTAAATTGGTAGTGTACTATGCGCTGTGAGGTCGTAGACATTACATTGCCTGAGGCAAGTCCCAGGATGTTGGCCGTGTGCTCAAATTCACACTAGACCTTGTAGAGCAACCTTGCTCTTGTCTTTATACAAACAAAGCAAGCTGCAAGGGTTAGATGAGCCATCTCCAAAAATATGCTTAAAAGCCATAAATTTCAGTCAGAGTCCGACAGCATCGTTTCGTCCACACCAGCCAAGTGGCGTTACGCCAAGCCAAGCACATACGGCGAGTAAAGTTACCTGCCGAATTGCGACCATGACTACTTCATATATTAGTTGACTAGTCCCCCCTCCTTTACCAGCACCTTTGAGTAAAGCTCGCGCTCAACACTCTCTCTTCAATATCTATATCTGCATCTCTTTCGTGTGTGGTGTGAGGTCAGGCAGAAAGAAGAAACATCTTTATCGTATCGCCACCTCAATCGTATAGGCCAAAACAAAAGTGCTGTGAAACAATTCCGAGGTTACTGATACATCTGAACCCGCCGCTTGGGTACAACCTACAGCAACAACAATGCGTGACAGCGGCAACGACGACGCCCAGCAGGCCGAGAGGATGGCAGCACGAGACCCTTACACATGGGATGGCACACGGGGATGGAGGAGTTATCGAATGCTAAGGCCAGGCAGAGGAATGTGGTATGATGTGAAGAGACGGATGCCATACTACTGGAGCGACATCAAGGATGGATTCAACTACCGCACCTTTGCAGCAACAATCCGTATCTTTTTTGTAAAGTACGTCTGGCCTAGAATCCGCTGCATGTCGAAAGATTAAAGCATACTAATCTTGTTTTACAGTCTTCTACCAGCATTGGCATTCCAACTTGATATGTCTCGGCAAACTGGCGGCTACTTTGGCGTCAACGAAGCACTCTTTTCTTCTGCTCTTGCAGCACTAGTGTTTTCTCTTTGTGCAGCACAACCACTCACTCTAGTCGGTATCACCGGTCTAATCTCTCTCTTCAACTATACTATTTACGACATTATGAAAGAACACAATCTTGCCATCTATCCACAAGTGATAGCATGGACAAGTATATGGGCGGCAATCGCCCATTGGGTCGTCAGCTTTGGAAATCTTTGCGACTATATGCGATTTGTGACTGACTATTCCTCCAACGCATTCGGAATGTACGTGGGTATCATATATGTGGAAAAGGGCGTGCAAGAATTGATTTCCGTGTTCACGGACGGCGGCACACCTGGACAAGGCTATTTGAGCATCGTGATTGCCATTTGTTTCATGCTTACAGTCTACGGCTTAGAATTTGTCGGAAGCACGATCCTCTTCAAACCTTGGATGAGAGCGATACTAGCTGACTATGCTTATCCAATCGGCACCATTTTCTGGACTGGTTTCAGTTGGATCCCTGGCCCAATCAAGCAGACACAATTACCAAGACTACCTGTCACTCGAGCCTTCTATCCAACCACCGACAGGAGCTGGCTAGTGGACTTTTGGGATCTGGAAGTAAAGTGGGTTTTCGTCAGTCTGCCGATGGGCATTCTTTTGATGCTATTGTTCTACTATGATCACAATGTCAGTAGTATCACTGCACAAGCTAAGCAGTACCCATTGAGGAAGCCAGCTGGTTTTCACTGGGACTTTTTCTTGCTCGGTTGTACTTCCTTCATCGGGGGTATCGTTGGCATACCATTGCCAAATGGTCTAGTACCTCAGGTGAGAAGTCTCCAGCACTTTTACATCACATCACTTGATTAACATTGTCTAGGCACCTGTACACACAGATGCATGTACAGACTACAAAGACAAAGTCGTCATCGTCCACACCGACGACGCCGAAGGACTCGAAATCCACCGCAAAGTCACCTATGCCGCCCAAGTAATGGAGCAGCGAGTCTCCCACTTCCTCATGGCTCTCATGCTCGTCGGCACAATGACCGGGCCCCTCCTCGTCGTGCTTGCCACCACGCCTCGCGCACTCTACGCCGGAGTCTTCTTCGTCGTCGGCATGGGCGGTATCCTAGGCAACAATCTTACCTCCAAAGCAGTCTTCCTCCTCTCCGAGACTCGATTCCTCGACCCGTCAGACCCATTACTCACCATCCCAAAGCGCCGAGTTGCCTACTTCCTCTTCTGGCAAGCCATCGTCGTGGCAATCACCGTCGCGATGTCCCAAACCATAGGCGCTTTGGGTTTCCCGGTCGTCATCACAGCAATGATTCCGTTCCGATGGGTAGTCATTCCGAAGATGTTTTCGAACCATGAGCTGTCAGTGCTGGACAGCTTGACGGCGGACAACCCTGTTGTGTTGGCCAGTCTGGGAGGTAAACCGAGACTACCCGAGCAGAAAGGCGAAGATGAGGATGAGAAAGATGGCAGTATGGATTCGTCTGACACGAGTGGAGTTAGTGATATGGTTGCTGTTAGGCGAAGGGTGGAAAAGAATGTGGAGAGGCAACGTGTTGGCGATATACATAGGTAGATTGGAAGATAAACGCGGACGGCTGTGTTTGGGCTTTGAAGCATGAGCATCTTTGGGGATTATTATTGCATAGACATACAACAGATATGGATTGCGGGGTGAAGGTAATAATAAGCATGGACTTGAACATTGTTTATCCTCTTCTCGCACGTTTCGTGCTTCTCGCCTGCACTAAGTACATTTACCTCGACTGGCACAGTACGTGAAGAGAATTGCTTGAGATTCTGGAAGTGCCTTTTCAGGCATACTCAAGTGTGTCGTCGTCGCATTGTACAGTACAGAATAACATATATCTGATGGCACAACCCATGCAAAGAGGCTTCTCCTCCTCTGTGAAGAGCGTGCAAAACACCTCTTGCGCAAATTAAATAAACCACATGAAATGAAACCGTGAGCTAATCCTAAAGTTATTGCACCTTCAATTTCCTTGTATTGTATTACTAAGGATTGCTATTAAATATACAGCAGTATTGTAAATCTAGATAGAAAGACAAATCAGAGGTATGCTACTGTACACACGACTTTATTGGCTCGACTGTATGATTCTCACTATGATACTTGTTTTGTGATTAGCTGTTCTGATAATTGAAGAAGCTACAGTACTCAGACTGCATGAGCTGGAGTTTACTCTTTCAACCATTGCCATAATGCATGATGCTGAGTTTCTTGATTCTTCTCGATAGGCCCTGTCACCAATGTGCATGTTGCATTTCATTACTTTCGTCTTCTTCGTCTTCTTTCCTATTACCCTTTCTATCCCGTTATTTTTGCCTTCTTCATCTATCCTGCTCTTATCTTTTCTGTGCCATCACTAACGTACTTCACCGAACCACGCACTCATCAATCAAAACGCCGTCCGTCCCGTCTTCACGGTACCAATCACTCCCTTCTCAGCCAACCTCCTCACAATCTCCAACAGCAGCCCATCACACCCCGGCGCAGCAACCAAATCAACATTCACAGGCATCATCTCCTTCTGCAAACTAATATAACTCTGATACTCAACCTGCCCAACCGGTATTCCCACCTCAGGACACCCCGCCGTGCTGGCTAGGTAATTACTCGGCATTGTTGGTCCACCACTTAGGCCCGTTACCGTCAGGAACGAAGCGCCCGGAAGTGTATTCAGCGCTTGTTCGCGGTACGAAGGGAGACCACCTGTGCCCATGTCGAGGATCATGATGCCTTCGGAGCAGGTTTCGGCGTTCGGTCGTAGGATATTGGAGAGGAAGAAGTCGCGGAATTCATTCTTGATCGCTACCGCAGCGGAGTAGTCGGCTGTCGTCAGGTTGACGCTGCGGGCGAAGGCGGCGCGAGGATTCGGATCGAGTGGTGGATAGCCTCTGCCTGGGAAGGTGGTGTTCCAGGCGGTGGCGAGAGGGATGCCGACTTCGTGGTAAGAGACGTACTCGGCTAGGCGGTTGCTGTTGGCTTGGAAGGCGGTGATGTTTGTGATGGAGGGGTTGGAGACGGTCGAGCGCAGGATGGAAGTGAAGTTGATGGGTGTGCGGGTCATATTGAATTCTTCTTGTAGGGCTGTCATGAAGTCTTCGAAGATCTTCTGGGCGGCGGGATTGACAAGCGGGAAGTAGTCGACTGGGTAGATGATCTTTGTGGGAAATTTGGTGAAGCTTGTGTTGACGGGCACGAGAGCGTCTTCGTACCACAGATTGTGGACTTTGTAGAAGAGGGCCGGGTCGCGTGCGAAGAAGCCTGCAGTGTCCATCTCTGTTGCTAGTGGGATGACGCCTGTCAAGTTCAGACTGCCCCAGGTTGGACGAATGCCATAACTGCCCACCAACGCAGCGGGTTTGCGGACGCTCCCGCGGGTGTCGCTGCCAATGGTGATGTCGAGCCAGTCGTATCCAGCAATTGCAGCTGCAGGTCCTGACGAGGAAGAAGCGGCTGTCAAATAGCCATCCCCACGAGGATTCCATGGGTAATGAATGTCGAGGAATTGCCATGGGTCAGCCTGAAACTCAGATTAGTAAAGGCACTACTTGGAGCATCGTATAATATACATACACCGTGCGCAAACTGCGAGGTCTTTGACTTGCCCTGTTTACATATTAATTAGTATGATAATCCTGAATAAATATTGCGTGGTCACTTCCGGTCAAAGACTTACAACGATGACAGCACCAAAACTCAACAACTTCTGCATCGTCACGGCTGTTGCATTGGCTACAGGGTACACCTCAGCATAACTTCTCGATCCGCCGCCAGTCTGAACACCCTCGAGATCATAAATATCCTTCAATGCAACACGAACACCTGCAAGTGGTCTGTTGTCACCGAGTGAGTATAGTCGAGATGGTACAGGAATCCAGGCATCCTGATAAGAAGGTATATATAGATCGACTGGCTCGTACGCACTAGAGCCAGGAATTGGGGTGACACCAAACAAGAATGCTTCAAAGTTGTCGCGGCGTAGACCATAGGTCTGACTGACGGTGATGCCTGATGGTGCTATGGAGAGGACGTATGGACCAGGTTGTAAGTTCCATGTCGTAGGTTGGAAGAAAGCATTGATGCCAGAAGATCTCAAGCATGAAATCTCCATTCCTGTTGAAGGAAGGATGTACTTGATTCCCAGACCTTTAAACCAAGAGCCCGCAGAAGAATCCAGGACAGCGCCATGCGGAGCTGAAAGAACGACAGCATCTGTGAGGAACTCTTCGGTCCAGACATCGTCTATCGTGGCGTATGTCGACACCAGTGATTTCAGCACGTCGGCTGTAATCTTTGTCTCATTGGTCTTCAGTACAGTCAAGGGCAGCTGTGTGCTTAGACCATGGATTTTGCCTGGGAGACATTCGTCCACGATCGGTGTGGCAGGAGAGTAATAAGTGCCATTTCCAAGCTTGTACGAGAAAGCTCCAGAAGCTGCTGTTGATAGCACTTCGAGTGAAGAACTGTAGACTGCTGTGAACAATGGCGCCGCAACGGCAATACCAGAAATCGAGAGCTTCATGATTACTTTGGCACGACAAGCAAACAGTTTGCGGTGGTCTGTCAGCGAACTGTGCTTGGGCTACATCGTGATAACTTCATATTACAATGGTCCTCCGACCTCGCACTGATGTTATTTGTGGTGACTCTGCCACAATGATAAGAGGTGGGTATTGTGTGTCACTCAAGTCTCTGTCAATGGAGTCTGCCAAGCTGGAACACTGCCAAGCATCAAAGCCTATCGTGCTCGGCCGAGGAAGACCTTGATAGTGCCACCTTGCCAAGAGATAAGAAGACCAGAAGAAGAAGGAGGCATGAAATAGCGAAATATGGACGAAAGAAAGGCATAAGACTGCTAGAGAAGCTGTGATGAACGCATTCGATCGGAACTAGCTCGGAGCTTATAGCTCATAGGCGATAGAACACACTTGGCAGTCGTCTCAAAGCTAGATGGGTTCTCTGTTTTTTAGCCTATCCAGCATATTTGATTCAATACACAGAGGGTAGGCGTCAGGCCTGCGAGAGACGTAGCGAATGGAGCGATGCCAGTATACAGACAGATAAATCTGGAGAACTCATTGGACAAGTGTCTCTCAGGAGAAGATGGACACTTTATGAAACCCGGCTGAAACGTAGACTTCGGAGAACTCTCCGAAACCAAACAACTCAGTCAACAACAACATGATACCAACGTACTTGCAGCATCCAGCTACAGTGTCCAAGCAAGCCTCCTCAGTCCCATAGCTGACACCGTCTGTGTCACTCACTATCACGCCCAAGCTCTCTTCCAGATAGATCCCGGAGCAGCTCACTCGAACACATGCCCATCTGCATCCATTGCCGCTTCCCTCTTCCAACCCTTTACACGACCTACTCCCGCGCCGACGACCGTTCCCTCGGCAAAGGCGTCCGTCTTACACAATGTCCACGCTGCAAACGTTTCGCGGATAAATACGTCGAGCACGATTTTGTGGTGCTTTTCATTGACTTGGTTTTGATTAAGCCCCAAGTATATCGACATTTGTTATTTAACAGACTTGGTGCAGGTGTAGATGTTGATGGCGGGAGAGGGAGGGAGAGACGTCAGGAGCCTGAAAGAACGGGGTGGTGGAAGGATTGGGATGTAAGTGTTGTTTGATGCTTTGCTCAGCTGTTATATTCGTCATTGGCCATTGAATAGTATGAGACCGAGTGAAGCTAACGAGGACGTGCACAGCCTTCAATAATACGTCTGGGTATTCTTTTGCTTCTCTTCGACGTCTACCTGACGTGGGCGCGCATTGAGAAATCCGCACCTATCATCGCATTTCCAACCTCTTCAGCTCCTCCATCTACATTGGAATTGCCACACGCCAACTCTCTAGCCATTAATGCGACAGACGCCATCACCTCACTCGTTACACCGCCAACACTGAGCGAGAGACAAGGAGCCAATTTCCTCGCAAGTCAAAGTATCCTGAACCAATATCTATTCTTCTTACTGCTATGCGCATCAGAGACATTGACGTTCCACGGCATAGTCAGGTTCTTCTGCACTCGAAATTGGTTCTTGGGAAGTGCAAGGAAAGTAAGAATGGATCGTGGTATATTCGACGAAACTAGAGCAGACCGAGATGGCTTTGCAAGTACAGGCACAAGCTCAGCCATGCCAAGTCGTCCACCGTCGAGGATGCACTCGGCCAGACCATCAGCCGACAATGACCATCCAGCACCATCGCAAACGATGCCTTCTCCATTCCCAACCACTGCCACATCGACGTCGTCCATTCCGCAGAATTCACCATTTTCAACCCCTCTTACAAAGTCACAATCGCAACCAAACACACCGATACGATCCAGCCACCACCCTGCGAGCTCATTCCCACTTCCTCCAACCATCACCACCACAACAATATCAACTGCGCTCCTCGTCTCCTCTCTACCCAATCTTTTCCCAATCCTCATGGTCATTTGGGCTTACGACTTACCCTCTTCTGCCTCGGCTGTTTCATGGGCGGTCATAGTCAACAACATCGCCGCATTGGAGATTCTGCTCGATTGTGGAGTGTTGAGAGCAGCAATGGTGATTGGACTTGGTGGAGTGGGCAGGTGGTGCGTTGGTAGAGCAATGCTGGGGATGGTAGGTCTGGGCGAAGGAGTGGTTGGTGAGTCGGGAAGTGTTGTGGTGAGCTTGAAAGCGTTTGTGGGTGTCGGTTGAAGTGGCGAAGCTAGTATTGCGAAGGGTGGACTCCCTGCATACTACCATATTCCAAATTCGCGTCCTTGGCTCTCACAAACGAGCGAGCTTCCTCGATTGGCAAAGGGGTGAATTGGGCAGTGTTGTGATAGGGCTGCAAGCGTTCTTGGGTGTCGGCTGAAGTTCGCGAAGCTACTTTCGCTGAATCTTGACTCTTTGCGTCTTCTGCATTCGTAGTCGTATGTTTGTTTTCAAGCAGTGGAAACTTGCGAACAGAATCAAGAGGGTGGAATACCTGCATGCTACCAGTGTCAAAGACCCAGCCTCCGGCGCCCATAGGCGGGCAAGCTACTTTAACTGTTTCCCTCTCTGACGCTGTCATTGCCTTCGAGGTTCTGATAAGCGCGCGAGCTTCCTCGACAGTTTCCTTCTGTGACGTTTCCATTTCTAACCAGACTCTGCTCTCCAACTTCAAGTGTTCGGGCAGGTATCTTGGATTCACCGAGAGCCTGTGGTCTTCATCCTTGAGCTTGATACAGAATGCGGTGGTGAGATGAGCCATGTTTGTGTTGTTGTGAATTTTGGTGCAGAGGATGTTGTGGTTACTGTGGCAGAGTGTGGTGTTTGTGTGAAATGGAAAACGACGAAATGTTTTGCAGTCGAGCGTTTGTGTGTAACATCCCCTTCCAGAAGCCTTCCAAGGTTCATTATGAGGTCGTACAGTCTACGGAGCCTTCTTAACTCACAACACTCCAATACCCAATGCAACGAGCTCGACTGCACAAGCTCCTTTCATAACAGTTTCATTATGTATACTTTCATTACTCCCTACAACTTCGCCTCCACCCCCTTCGCATTCTTCTTCCCTCTCCTCGCAATACACTGCTGACTCATATGCGCCACCGTCCTCCCATTTTCATCCCAAACATACGTCTCCCCAAACGTCCTTCCTTCCGCCGCAACCGTGCTCTTCGCCTCCTTCAAATGCCACTGTTCAGGCCGTACCTCATTCCTAAAGAACCTCAACGAAAACTCCACACTCGCACCAAACACATCCGAGTCTTCCGCTCTCTCAGAGTGAACAATAGGCACCACGCTACTGGGCATGTCCATCTGAAACGCCATCGCAGCAAACTCGCCGCCTGCACAGCCGATATCGACCTTCGTCCGAATCCATTCCGCAGATCGCCGATCCTGCATTTCGAGCTCGTCCTGCTGCGTTCGGACGTGCTGGCGATGGCCCACCATACGCTGGTACGTAAGTCCCTCAGGAGCCAGTCGTCGATCGAACGAGTGGTTGAAGACCGCATAGTTCCGCTCATAATACCCATCATAGCCTGCTGGCAACTCCTTCAGCTTGATGGCAGAAGCAAATTGATGCTCAATATTGACGCATTTCTCCGGCGGCGAGTACAAGAACGCAGGACGGGCGTCATAGTTATAAACTTCAACTTCATGCGCCGCTTTCGGGACTTGGAAATCCGCCATCATGCTCAGACAGACTCGTTCGCTGCCGTCGCTTGTCCGTTGGAGCACGTCTATGCTCCGTGTCGCAAAGGCTTTTGTGTCTCGTAGACGACGGACTCGGCATATCAAGGGTTTAAGCGTGGATGCTGGACTGAGGAAGTTGCCTTGGGCGGAGAAGATGCGGTAGGTGGGGCGGACTGTCTTGTAGACTGCTGCGATAGCTGTGCAGAGGCTTGAACCACCATATGCTCTTTTATTGTAGGGTGCTGTGCCCACGCTGGAAGGTGGATAGACTGTTTCGAACGTGTCTGGTTGATCGAGATTGTGGAAGAGGAAAAGGTCAGTGATGGACTGTGCTGTTTTTTGAGGAGTTTTAATGTTGTTTGTCATGGTTTGGTGTAGTGATACTTTTATTCTGGCAATCAACAGGACGCCGGGTCTTGTGAAGTGGCGTTGTCACGATTCTTATCAAGGTATATTTGCTGAACATCATGATCCACGTGCTACGTAGTGCATGCACGTAACAAGTCATGTCGCCGAGCGTTGTTGTTGAGGTTGGATGTTTTGACTTTCGAAATGTCTCACGCCAAGCGAGGATCGTCCTGAAACACCACGAGGTGGAGAGAACTCTATTATGATCAGCAGCATAAACCGAATCGGCAGTGATGTCTTAGAATAAGCTCCGCAACTGAGTCCAGGGCGACGTCGAAGTATATCGAGTGTAGTATGAACATTCATTCGACCATCCTATTTGAAAATCCCATGGTATCTCTGCATTGACACACCAAACGCCCATCACCATTTTCTCTTACGTTTCCTCACAGAGGACTTCCTGGCTGGAGTTGTGACAGCAGGTGATGTCTCCCTCGCCTGGTCACTCGAAGGTACTTCCTCAATCGGTTTCAGATCAACTCCCATTCCTGTAAGCTCCTCCTCATCCATCTCGCTCAATGGCTCACTCATCTCTCTCCGCACTTTTTCTCCATCGTAACGTTCATCATTGATCACAAGGCCTTCGGGCTCGAAGCCTTCCAGATACCAAGGCACTCCACCTTGCAGTAAGAGCTGTGTTGTCGATTCTTTCTCTGAGCTAGGTGGTGTCAATGGTCCCTGTGACACAACAGTGAATTGTTCTTCTTCGTGCGCTACTGGTTTAGCTTTCCGTGGACTTGTCCTGCTCGACTTGCTAGGCGAGTTTTTCTCATCAGCTTCGAATGATGGAGAAATGTGGCCGTTGCTTGTGACGACATGGCTGTCATGCCTAACATCCTCCATTGCATCGATCTCGACCTCGACTGGACTCGCATTATCAACCATATGCTGAGAATCAGAGGTCAAAGTTATCTCCAAGTCCCTCAATTCACGCTCGAAAGGCCGTCCATGGATGAGCTCAGCTTCATGATGCAAAGCCTCTTCGAGTGGTTGTGCTACTGCTCTAGCGATACGTTTTGCCAGCTTCTTCACCTCTCTCTGATCAGGCGCCAGATTTTCCTCTCGGAGCACAGAGCTCGACAGCAAATGATGCGCTTCTATAGCATCCGTGACATTCTCCAAGCCAGTGACGAAGTGGAAGACTTGACCCAGATCGGCGGAGAACGCGTTGACTGAGCTATACCAGCGTCGCTGCAGCTTCGTCTGTATGCCCTTGAATCCTTCTGTGAACTGTCCTTTGCCGACATCAGCCACGTCTGCCGCTGCCTTTGTACCAACTTGGTCTGTTGGTGGCGCACGTGCAAGCCATTGGGCTTTCTCCAGTATAGGCCAGCACATGCTGCTGATGGGATAGTAGATGGTATTGATAGTATCCCTGAGCAAATTGACGTCCATAAGTTTGAGTGATTCTCTCTGCCTGACTTGCTTGCAAAGTTCGATGACAGTCAGCATCTCTGCTTCTAGCCTTTGCGCAAAGTCGATTCGCCGCTGGAGTCGTGGACCACCTGCAGCACCCATCGCAACAAAGTCCCGTCTCGTGATCTCCATAGTCGAGAACGTCTCCATCTGAAGCTGAAGTCGTTTGAGTAGTGATGCACCTCTACGAGCTTCGCGCTTCAGCGTCCAGTATTTGCAAGCTTCAGCGACGAATTCTTTACGTTTTCGGATCGTAAATCGCATTAGGGCAGTGTCAACCGCAGCGACAACGACATGCGGCACAATTGGGGCACCAGAAGGTAGCTTCCACATCTTGCGTTCGGCCTCTAGTCGTCTCTTCTTTTCCTGAGCTACCTCTGCAGCCTTGACTGGCGGTTCCTCTTCCACTTTTGGCTCAATCGATGTGATTGGCTGGCTCGCCTGTAACGGCATGATCGATAGAGCTGACTGCTGGCTGTCAGCCCATCTTCTGTGGCGCATCTCTCGTTGATAGTATTCCTTCGCTGCCACAATCGCTGTGTCCACATCGTGCTGCCGACGATGTTCTGGTGGAACATGCTTGTCGCAAAATGCCCTTAGTGAGCTAGCGTCCTGAATGGCAAGACCTCCATGTGCAGATTTCATTTTCAGATAGAGCTTTGCTTTCCTTGCACATGAAACATGAAAGGCCTGGTAGCAGTTCTTGTTGCCGCATTGTATGCATGCACCCATTCGTTGATTACAGATGTAACAAAGCTATACAGTATTAGCGTCAATCAAAACCTTTTAGGAAGTTGCATGAACTCACTAACTTCCAACGCTGCTTTGGCACGTTGGCGACTTCCATAATAGGCTCCATAAACGTGTGATTGCCCAACGAGACTTCTGGTATCCAGATTGCGCACAGGAGATGTGCCCATCGTGATTCTGTCGTCAATTTGAACGCACCATCACTATTGGGGCAGAATATGCATGTCTACATAATGGTCAGTTCAGATAAACGGTGGTAATTGTCATGCAACTTACCGGAACACCTCTACCAACGTTTTGGCACTTTCGGCAAAGCCATTGACCTTCAGGTATGAATGGAACACCATAGCACTCTTGATGAACAGCAAGGTCACACCCATCGCAGAAGACGATCGCGTTGGTGTTCTCGCAGTCGCCATCATCGCATATCGCGCATTTGCTATCTTGCTCTTCAGCAGCGCCCACCAGCTCACCGTCCCCGTTCACCGCTGCTGCAGAGCCTGATCGAGGTCGATGAGTTTGAGGTGCTTTTGGAGTGGGCTTCGGTATTCCTATGATGAGAGTTAGATCAGTCACGCCTGCCAAGAACAAATACACTTACTCTTTTCCAATGCATGCCACTCTTTCTCGATTTGCGTCATTGTAATCTCAAAAATTGCGGGCTTGATAGCATCAACTGATTCGTGATCTCTTCGTTGTTGATTATGTGCATCTAGCCACTGACCATCCTGCTCGTCCATATCGTATTCGACCTTGCTCACGCTAGCTGAAGCTGCTCCTCCATTTGCATCTGCATCAGATTCTAGGCGCAACCCATCCTCCATATCATCCTCAAGCGCATCTTGATCAAGCCGTATAAGATATCGCGGTCGCTCAAACTTGTCGCTTTCCTGATAGCCGACGTTTTTCATCGACTGTGTCACATAATTGTCTTGAACGTTCTTGTCTGCCTCGAAGGTGTCGAATATCTTCACGATGCGGTATGACGGCTTTGCTAAGCTCAATCTTTCTTTAGGGTTCTGTGTTGGGAGAGGGGCGATCTTTTGAATGGGTGGTGATGCGAGGCCGAGTCCACTCAGCATCGCTTCTGGCCTTCGAAACGGCCTTCCAGGTCGCTTCTTGAAGGACGACTGGGGTGTTTCTATATCGTGTAGAACCCCATTTGTTTGAGATGCTGCTGCCGGACTGTTCTCGAAGCCGTCTATCACACCTGCCAAAGCATGTTCCGTGTCGTTTTCTCGCTGCTCTTCAGCCATAATACCATCCACCTCGACGGCTTTAAACATGACAAGCTTTGTATCTAGCTCCAAGTCTGGATGAAACTCCTCCCAACCTCTTTCTTCTCGTGGCTTATATCCGTCATTCTGCACAGCCGCCGCCGCATCTGCCGCAGAGTGATACGTTGGTTGTGCGCCCATTGGTTTAGGTGTTTTATCTGCTGGAGTTCGCTGTCTTCGTTGGCGGCCGAGTGGTGTGTTTGGATTCCGCCTTCTGCGTTCTGTTTGTGGGCGTACAGGTAGTTGCATAGATTCACGTGGAAGTATTTCTTCTTCTATCCATCGTCCACCGCCTCCTACGCCTCCTGGAATATATCGTCTTCTCTTGCGAGGATTGTCGGAGTTGAAGGGCGGAGCTGAAGCTGGTGCTTCACAGGTGTTTGAGGGTGATGATTGCGGCGTCGAAACGGCATTCATCGTGGTCGTGAGTTCATCTTGAGCTGTCTCGTGATATGTGGTTCTTGATCTTCTGTAGGACGACGGATGTTTATGCAGTCGATAGCTTCGTCAGCAGATCTCAGTCTCTTGTGCTACAATTTGTCGCGCAAAATTTTCGCGTGTCGCCCGCGCTTCAAGATGACGGCTGCGACACCCTCCAGGGAGCTGATTGATGGAAAGCACAGTCTGTCGCTGACGACGCGTGATGTAACAAGGTGAAGAAGAGTTGCAGGTCAGCTTCAGCGTTGGCGTTGGCGCTAGTTACCCCACACGTACCATGTTTCAGATTCGTTCCTGAGCAGAGCCTCATCGTGTTTATAGAAAGCTTGGTTCCTAGTAGATCATCATGCGTCTCGCCCTGAGTGCAATATCATTGATGGAAGCACACATAGCAGTAGTCAAGTTGGATATACTACTACTACTACTACTACTACTACTACTACTAATAATGGCAGTAGCTTTGCGGAAAGCCAAATCCACTATCAATTACAGTGCTCGAAACCAAAACTAAGACCTTCTGATGCCGAACATTGGAAGAAAAAGACCGACAAGGCAAGAGCATTGAGCGCTTTGGACTTTGGAAGTGGCTGCACAATGTTGATATTGTACTACCACTGTTGTCATATGAATCTATTGACGTCCTCTTTCATTCTTGTGTATACTGCTTCACCACCCATCCCATCCCGATTATCTATACCCCTCCTCTCGACACCATTAGTCTCGGATACGCATATTGCCGCTTTGGACATGACCAATAAGCTGTTCATTGCATTGAATGATTGCCTTTCCCCTAAACTCACCACGTGCTGAATTGCCCAAGGCATTTTGGTCGAACGCCTGATTTGTGCCTGCGTTTAGACAAAACAAAAGCTGAATTTCCTGGCAATGTTATGACACTATCGCAGAATGCAGCCAGAATGTGCTATCCAACCCCATTGAGCTCAAGGGATGGCTCGCTCACAGTGTTTTCGCTGCCTGGCACACGTGCTCTCAGCTCAAACCTAGGGGCCCGGACAGCAGCTCGCAGTACGTCTACAGGTCCATTTGGGTAGAACCTGACCTTAGGTTGCAGGAGGTGCCTTGGGTTGCAGGAGGTGGAACTCGCTGTCAAATATCGTGATGCCGCCGTGTCAATCTATCAGTGATCGTCACAAGGCACTTTCTTCTGAGTGCCCACTTCAACGACAAGACCTATACTTTGTAAAGGATGCCGGGATTCTTCAATCAGATCAGGAGTGTGCTCGCAGTGAACCTCGACTTGAAGCAAGTCTATTAGAAGACACTAAAGAACGGCTCAAAGATCGTCCTCATCCAACTCTACCTCAACCTTCGTCCCCAGTGCTGCTTTGCCTTCTCGGATCATAGCACGTAGTTGATCATTAAGTTTGCGGAGACTGGCATCTTGTTGCCTCTCTTCTCGTTCCTTTTTGTTGCGAAAGCGCGCTACATCCGCGCTTGTCAGGGTTGAGCCTCGAGGACTCTGTGTAATGGCAGGACCGTAATCATTTGAGGTGTTTTGCTGTGAAGAGAATGAGGACATGGAACGCGCTGAACGTAAGGACTTCGAAGCGTGACCGATTGTTGATGTACGTCTACCACTACTGCTACTCCCGGGAGCAGTCGGTTGGTACGCGATAGTTGACGTCCGTCTTGGAGATGCTGTAGGGTTCAGACGGCGTATCGTTGAGGGTCGTGGTGACGGGCGTGGGATGCTGGAATATGAATGTGATATTGATCTGCTATCGCTAGGTGTAGGAGGATCTTGTGGCGAAGTCGGTGATACCATGACCCAGTCACCACCATGAGTAATCTGTCTTCTTTTTGCCGATCTTGTCTCATGTGGATCGTCTTCGTGTATCGTACTGTCTCCCCACCCATCATCTGCAGGATAGTGACCTGGAAGATTTGGTGCGCGCCAGCTAAATTGTCTCGTGTCATGCTTCTTCACAAGAGCCGTTAGCATGTTTCGTGCTTGATCACTGTCACCATCCAGAACTTGTAAGTTTTCGTCATAAGAACTGCCGCCTCCTGCTCGAAATCCCAGAAAGGTTGTCTTGCGGCAGAAGTCCAACAACCCACCAGCTACTGCAGCTGCAGCATTGAAGATCGAGGATTTCCAGCCAGTTGTGGCCGAGGATTCTTGGACTAAATCTGGCGAGAATACGGAAGAATCCGCCACAGCATTACTTGTGCTTGTGGTATTGATTGCCACCTGTGTTGACGGTGCTAAGAGAGACGACAAGGTGACCTCTTCTGCAGGTGCAGCACTTCTAGTTATGGCAAAGCCTGCAGAATAAGCTCGAGGGGTGCCGGGGGTCGTTGCGCGCAGATTGGTCGGGCCTACAGGGTTGGACACACGATTTGGTGTCGTGGAAACTGTCTCAGCTCTTGCTCTCTTTCTGTTTATATTCAGAGGTAATCCCGAGGGAGTTGGGCTAGGTATGACATTTGGTGGATGTGAGCTCGTTGTCGGTGGAGGTCGAAACAAGTCCGATGTGACTCTAGGACGTGGTCGTGGTATCGAGGAGGGAGTGTTTCTAGCAGACATGTCTGGTGCAGCTAGATGAGGACCCAGGAGCTTCGTAACATGTATGCAGCTTTGTAAGACTCTTGGTGGACTCGACCAACAACAAATAGACAAGATGCGGGGCATGACAACGGACTCCACTTGCACGTGGCTGTCATGAAACGGGCTTGAAGATGAAACATTGTGAATGGAATGGTTATTGTGATTACAAAGGTATAATGTATACAATCCCCTCTTCATGCCTTCTGAAGATAGCCCACCGAAGTCCAGAAGTCGAACAGCTTCCCTCCTTTCGTCGAGTCTATTCTACAGATATCACGAACAGTCTTCTTCTTCAGAGCACCGCCTTGTTTGATAGCCTCCTTCAATACTCCTTCTTTCATCACCGTGTACGGTTTCGGCATGATGCGCAGAATGCTGCACAGCTCGCGTTCTTCTGATGTTAGGAGATGGAGGTCGGGTATGTTGTTCTGCTCCTCGAATTTGAACGGAGCAATATTATTAATAGGTGGGATCGTAAACTTTGGTTTTGAAAAGACTATTGGCGCGGTATTACTGCTTGCGCCACTGAGGTTTATGTTAGCAGTACCATTGGTCATGGACTTCTTGTCGTCTGTGCCAGCTTGTGCTTGTGGTATTGTTGTGTCCGCGAGTCCTTCGAGTGGTTTGAGGACGAGGTCGGTCGCCGTAAGCGCGTTCACCGCGGAGGGTGTTTCGGCTATTGGAGGCGGTTTATTACTCATACGACTTGAACCAAAGTTTCGATCGAATGAACCTAGTTGCTGTGCTCTGGCTGCTCGCTGCGCCTTTTCCAGCTCATACTTTTCGCCACTTTTCAGGTCGCCAATCTGCATTTGTCGCCAATCTTGTAGCTGAGCTATTGCTTGTCGGAGATTCAGCTCGTACTCTATATCTCTTGCAAACTCGTCAAAGTCTCGTCTCGGCATTACCCGAGCAAAAGGTTTAGTCTTCATATACAGGTCTCGCTCTTCCTTTGTTCGACGCTTATCAATGTTCGCATTCCTCCTGTACTCCAGTAGTTGATGCTCAAATATCATCTTCTTGCGCTCCACTCTTGCTGTAAGCTTGTTGTTGTATATCTCCATCACTGTCAACTTCAACTTCAGTTCGTCTGGCTGACCATCAGCTCTATCAGGTCCTTCTCCTTCTCCCGGGTCGAACTGCATGTGCTGAACTGCTTCTTCTGCTTCGTTGTAGAACTCGGTCTCGAACTCAAGTCTTCCTGGCATGAATCCTTGCACTTCGTGGCATGATGGTACACTGGATGTAGGTTTCTGCTTTGGTGCTGAAGGTGTCGCATTTTGATTGGCTGTCTTGCGCTCTTCTATCCTCCTCTTCTTTCGTGATAGAAATTGATCTCGAGGATTGTCCTGAGTCATCTTGGTGTCCTGTGGACTACAGTGCTCCGGTAGTGGAAATCTCGCACTGTCCACATATGTCTTGATGTAGTGATCGCGAACTTCGTCTTTGTCTCGAAAGCCCCCAATGTGATCTGCTATATCTGCCCATGACCCTAGACCATACGTCTCCGCGCCTTCCAACAGTAAGGATTCCTCATCAGCACCCCAGTCGTCCGCGAATATTGGTATCGAATGCTGCTCAATAACGTTGAAGGGATGCATGGGTGGGTCGTGCTCGCGTGTGAATTTGCCTTCTGAGAAGCATGGTACGCAAAGGTCGTAGTCTTTGCATGCGGAATGAGCACACCTTATCCGTACTGTCGACGTGATATCCGCGGAGCAGACATCGCAGATGTATTTGACACCACCTTCTGTTCCTCTAACAGCAGTCTTCTTCTTGATTAATCCCATGATGATTGTGTTCGCCCACCGGCGCAAAGGAGGAGACCGTGCTTCTTTCGTATAAAGCCAGGATCGAGCCGCGCGACTCTCGCAGGACGTCGCGTCTAGTCGCTTAGAGTTTACAGCATCGGCTGTATATGAGGTCGTCGAACGTGTTGTGGTCGGAGCTGAATTTGCCAAAGGAAGATGAAACGATTGCAGACAAGAGTCGAAGGTAATGTTTGAGTACTGTACCTGGTTGTAGTGTTTGAGTCTGGGGAGAAATGTGGACCAGGGTTCGCCGATGTTAGGATTATGTAATCCCACATCATCACAACGTCGTGCCCTATCGTCTTATACTTTACTTCCAGGCAGACGACAACATTGCCCCTCATAATCGGCCACCTATAAAATCACTTGTATTCCACGCTGACCTCCTCTGGAACCTATAATACCTGGGACTGGTATTCTCCTATGACCTAGAAAGCTCCCTTTTTCCGCAACACAGAGCCATCGACAACACGCTCGATTACCCCTCATCCTAGAAGAGAATGTCCTGGAAACTCACACAGAGTAGGTACAGAGTCATAGGATTGCGAATACAGACCAAGCTCATATTCCTCAGAACTCAAGGGAACGCATCTTGGTGTCGGCAATCCTTTTTCGCGATCACCATCGACGTCAAATATCCCGACAACAGTAGAAACACCCTCATCACGAAGCAGCACACCGGTCTCGAAGAATCATGACCAGAATGGCATTGGTTGGTACAATCCAACGACGGCTTGAAGAGACTCTGTTCTGATCAATATATAGTCACTTCTTCAGAAGTTATCAACGCACCTCCACCGGCGCCCTTGAAGCCTGGCACATTAAGAGTAACGTTACATGAAGGCAGAGGATTCTCTTTACCGCCAGAAGCGGAGCGAATGTTCGCAGCTACGAGTGGTGGTGGAGTCCAGACAGGCACATCAGCACGCCAACCACCAGCGTCAATATCTGCCGGCAGTGTGGCAAGATCTTATGCACAGTATGGACAGCCGAAACCTCCAAACGGAGCTGGTATGTCAGGACTGCCAACAAACCACGGCCGCTACTCCGCAAAACATCTCCCATATGCATTGGTGGACTTTGATAAGCAGCAAGTTTTTGTCAATTCTGTTTCAGGAAATCCAGAGAACCCACTGTGGGCAGGCGACAACACTGGATACCAGTTCGATGTTTCGCGTGTCGCCGACCTCACGATATCTTTCTATCTCCGCAACCCCTCTGCACCACAATCAGCTGGTCGTAATCATGACATACTGATCGGAACATGCAAGGTCAATCCTAGGTTCGAGGAAGCGCCAAAGGCTGTTGTTGATGCAAAGAAGAAGGCCATGGCCGCTGGACAAACCGATCGCAGTGCGGCTGTCAATGCTACAGCTGGATGGGTTCATTTGTCATACGGCTCTGGCATGTTCAAGCTCGGAGTAGAATTTGTCGAAACCAGACAACATTCGCTGGCAATTGACGACTTTGAGCTTCTGAAAGTAGTTGGAAAGGGAAGCTTTGGCAAGGTTATGCAAGTCAGGTATGACCGAGTGATATTGTTGAGCTCGATTGGATAGTTATTGACTACTGTTATAGGAAGAAAGATACTCATCGAATCTACGCACTCAAGAGTATTCGGAAAGCACACATCATCTCACGATCCGAAGTCTCACACACAATGGCGGAAAGATCAGTTCTCGCCCAGATCAATAACCCATTCATCGTGCCACTCAAGTTCTCCTTTCAATCACCCGACAAGCTGTATCTCGTGCTTGCATTCGTCAACGGAGGAGAGCTATTCCATCACTTGCAGAAAGAGCAGAGATTCGACATCAACAGAGCACGATTTTATGCAGCTGAGCTCATGTGCGCTTTGGAATGTTTACATGGTTTTAATGTCATCTACCGCGATCTCAAACCGGAGAATATCCTACTTGACTATAGTGGACACATTGCACTCTGCGACTTTGGCCTTTGCAAACTCGACATGAGGGATGAGACCAAGACGAATAGTAGGTGGTATCACATACAATAATTCGTACAGAGCTAACGTTGTTCTAGCATTCTGTGGCACTCCAGAATATCTTGCTCCAGAACTCCTGCAAGGAACTGGCTACAGCAAGACGGTTGATTGGTGGACCTTAGGAGTATTGCTCTATGAAATGCTTACTGGTCTGCCGCCATTCTACGACGAAAACACGAATGAGATGTACCGCAAAATCCTGAATGAACCTCTCCACTTCCCTTCGGACAAGCGCATCATGCCTGACACCGCTCGCGATTTGCTCGAGAAGCTGTTGGACCGAAATGGTGACCGCAGACTGGGTGCCAATGGTGCAGCCGAAATAAAAGCACACAAATTCTTTGACAAGATTGATTGGCGGAAGCTGCTGGAGAGGAAGTATGATCCTGTTTTCAAGCCCAATGTGGTAAGTCATCTTGTTATCGCTTACTTAACCAGTTTTAGCACGCTGACATGTCAATTTAGATGGATCAATTAGACACTGCAAATTTCGATCGCGAGTTCACATCAGAGGCACCGACCGACTCATATGTTGAAGGACCAATGCTGTCGTCGACGATGCAACAGCAGTTTGCTGGATGGTCGTACAACAGACCAGTGGCTGGATTAGGTGATGCTGGAGGTAGTGTCAAGGATCCTTCCTTTGGCAGTGTGACTTGAAAATAAGGAGTGATGGTGGTTGGCGATGAAGATTATGTCGATTGCTTGACGATGTTGAGATTGGATGATTTTGATGACAGACGAAGTGCTGGCCCGCTTCTGTGACAAAACGAAGCATAATGTAACGAGACTTAGCATGCATTGACTGCTCGGAATAGACCAAAAGAGTGTGGTTCAGTTCAATTGTCTTCCTGAGATGCATTGAAAGACTCCTTTCTACTGGTATCGATTCCAATGTGACTTGCTTCTATCTGTATCAATACAAGACAATGAGATATTGGCAGAAGGCGCTCATGAAAGCCATTCACTTCATTCACTTTTCACTCCCAAAGTGAAAGCTCATTGATGGTGAAAAGGGGCTAGGCACGTGTCAAAACATCATCGCGCCTCCCTTTGCGTTTGAGAGACGTCTAACTTTAATTGAAGGCAAGCAGCTCTCTTTCTTCACTATCAACAACACTCCATCTCTCCCTGATATCTCCTTCTCTCATCATCCTCGCCGCAATGGACTCGTACGAAAGCACCGAACCACAACAGGCGTACGATGGTAAGCATATTGACATGTTCAAGGCGCTCTTTGCGGGAGATTGTTTTTTATTGACTTTTTGTTTGCGCAAACAGGACAGCGAGATTATCCTGATCGCGAACGCAGCCGTAGCCCAAGACCCGATTACCGCGACAATGGTGACGACAGAGTACGCGACGAGGACATGCGTGACCGGTGAGAGATTATAGCTCGTGTTGTCCCATCTCCCAAATCTAACGAGAAATAGCAGTGCACCCGTCGCCGCTCCTGCCGAAGACGATCAAGAAGCTGCTAATGCTGGCGGCACCAACCTCTTTGTCACAGGTATCCACCCTCGCTTGACCGAAGACGACATCACTCGCCTGTTTGAGAAGTACGGCAACGTGGAGAAGGCCAACATCATGCGTGATCCTCACAGCCGTGAGTCTCGTGGTTTCGGCTTCGTCAACATGGCGACTGCGCAAGAGGCAGACGCTGCGAGGGAAGGCTTACAGGGTGAGGTCTACGAAGGCAGAACTCTCAGCATCGAGAAGGCCAAGCGTGCTAAGCCTCGTGTTCCTACCCCTGGCAAGTACTTTGGTCCTCCCAAGCGTGGTAAGTTTCGTTCTCAATGTTAGAGTACTGCTCAAACTGACCGTTCGTGATAGATGACAGACGTGGCGGTGGTGGCAGATATGGTGATCGCTACGATGATCGTCGTGGAGGTGGTGGCTATGGTGGTGGACGTCGTGACGACCCCTACTACCGTGGCGGAGGTGGCAGAGACCGATATGATGACAGAGGCTACGGTGGTGGCCGCGACAGATACGACGACCGTGGCTATGGTGGTGGCAGACGTGACAGGGTTGACGAGCCTGCTCGTGACCGTTATGGATCTGGTAAGTTTCCCTGTTTTGAATTATCTCTCGTTCTTGGCTAACCTTTCAGACCGCTACGGCTCGCGTGGAGGTGATGGCGGTCGTCGCTACGATGACTACGGTAGAGGTGGATCCAGCCGTCCTGTTGAAGGTGCTGCACCTGGAGGTTATGGTGGTGGTGAGGCTGCTGGTGCTCCTGGCGCTGGTGGAAGCCGTGGTTATGATGATGACAGATATGCCCGTCGTTGATTGCTCACTTGTTCAAACAGGTCAAAAGTTCGTCGCGTTACATACAGGGTCAGCATTTCAGGAATTCGATTGGCGATATTCAGCACAGAAGCCAGCCATGCTCAATCTGATTTCGGGTAAACCAAAAGTGGGGGGAAGGGCTAAGGATGGGCGGCAACGTTTTCACTTTCACACTATTGCGGACGGAGACAACACAGAGTCGGCACACAGCATCGTCCATTTTGGAGCATCGATCCGATTCACACTGTCTTCAGCTACACCATTCCATCACTTGTACTACTATGCAACTTTGCGACTATGACTTCCGAAAATGACACAACAAGTCTCCAACCTATTCACAGCTCCAAAATAATGACACTCTGTCGACCTGCAACCTTCACTTTACACGACAAGGCCAGTCTTCTTGCCGTCCTCACCATATAATATCGTCCCAGCACCATGCCGCCCATTACTTTGTTCAGCGTATAAGTTCATAAGGACGAATCGTGGACGTATACCGCCGGCAGTCCTTTCCAATAATCATCATCGGCTCGATGCCCCGCGTGGAGCCAAGTTTTACTAGGTAGGTCAGAGCATACTCCTCCTACTGATGTTCACGAGTACAGATATATCGTTCCCACCTGCACTCACTCTCGCGACCTGACATCGACATCGCTCGGCGATATTACGTCCTCGACATATGTTGGCAATATCGGCAAAGCATCGCAGTATCGATGATTATCGAGCTGATACATGCAGAGACACACACAGTAAGTTGACACCACCTCAATCATGAATGAATCGCATTCAATCGCGACACGTTCCCCTACCCGCATACCTTTTACAATCGGTAAGGCGTAGTCTGGCTTTGCTTTTCTCGTTGTTTGTGGCCAATTTCAGAGCATGACGATCTTGTGCACGGCGAATCTTACGTCTTGATGAGGCTGGAGACGGCTATGTTAGCTCTCCATCGCTTCTGTTGCTCTATAAATATGGCTCAAGTAGAGCCTCTGATGCTTAGCGTGGTATCAACCTTACCAGGGTGTCTGATTGCTGAGATCTCACGGTGGAGGCGTGTATCATCTGCGTTCGAGAAGGTCTTCAGTATTGAGCGCAATTCCGTAAACGTGATACTTGATCATCTTATCTTTTGACTATCATACACGTCAATCGACATGGACGAATGTTTCCACTCCTACACTTTATTGTTTGAACACTGCGTGGCAAATATCATCTTGCAACATCAATTTTAATCATCTAACAATTCAGCGTTGTTTCATCAACAACATTTATGCGCGTTCGATTGTAATCCATCCCAAAGTTGCGCTGTGTATCCATCTTGTACGCTATTACTATTTGCTAATGCTATTACCATTCGGTAGAGTGTCATCACATCTTTGTAGAGAGCAGGATACGCGAACGTGACTTGGCGAATTCGAGAATTGCTCTCAAAATTGGACCTGTACAGTAGGCCTGGTCCTGTCTACTTAGATTTATATACATCGCTGCGAATATCGTGTAGCCAGAGGACCAAGCTGTACGAGGGGAGGGAGAGGGCCTGCGGTACGGATTGGAGGGGCCCGTCATCACTTAGTCCCCATGTCAAACACCCAAAGCCTTAGCGGCCCATTCCACATGATCCTTCGCAAAGCTGCTCACAAAGAAATAGCTATGATCATAACCATCCTGCATCCTCACCTGCACGCCCTTGTACCCCTGTTCCTCCGCCGCCTTCTCAAAGTTCTCCGGCAGTAGCTGTCCCTGTTTGTAGAAATTGTCCCCTGTTCCCACATCAATCAGCACTTTGAAATCGTCGCCTTTATGATTCTTCAGTAACTCCGTTGCGTCGTGTTCAGCCCATTTGCTCTTCTCCTCTTCGCCGAAATAGCCTTTAAATGCTTTCCTGCCCCAGTCGCAATTCGACGGGTTCGAAATGGGCGCGAATGCAGACACACTTTTGTATAACCCTGCGTTCTTCAGAAATAGCGTCAGAGCGCCGTGGCCGCCCATCGAGTGCCCCGTGATGCTCATGCGGGAAGTATCCAGCTCTTTGAACTGGCTGCTCAATGCCTCTGGCAGTTCAGAGGTGATATAACTGCTCATCTTATAATGCTTGTTATACGGCTCCATACTCGCATCAATATAAAAGCCCGCGCCACAGCCAAAATCATAGCTGTCCTTGTCATCGGGCACGTCGTCACCGCGGGGGGAAGTGTCTGGGAAGACAAGCGCGATGCCCAGACGGGAAGCGTGGGGGATTAGGTTGCCCTTTTCGGCGCCGTTGTCGCCGGTGCAGGTCAGCCCGGCTAGGTAGAAGAGGAGAGGTGCTGGTTTGGAGGTGGTTGCTGAGTGGGGGAGGTAGAGGTTTAGTGCCATGTCGGTAGTTGTTGAGGAGGATTTGTGGGATAGTTTGAGCAGTTTGCCGCCAAAGCTGGCGATGGTGGAGTTAATTTTGAAGGTGGACATGGTGGCTGTTGGCTCGGTGGTGGTAGTGTTGGTGTGGTTGAGGTAAAAGTAGAGGAGGGAGGTTGTGGTGTTTTGAAGACAAAAATGGGATGATGTAATACCCCGCACTTCTTTTTCCAATGAGGGGTTGTTTCACATTGGTTTGGGAAGGAAGGAACGGGCAACACTGTGCGAGCGTGGATTGTTGGACGGCCTTGACATTGACAATAAGCCTGTAAAATAAATTACGAGTTGGCTCATCACTCCAAACACCTCAATGGTATATTCTTATCATCTTGCTACTCTCGTTCTCAAATGCTCGACATATGACCCTTTGTCTTCATCAAATGCTGAACATCTATCCTCACTTCAGAAACAAATCTACCACCCATCATGCTCATGCTCTTGTTGTGGGTATTGTATCCAGGACGCCATGCTTTATATCCATCATGATGCCGATCTACCATATCCCCAATATGGTACAATATTCTTTTGTCGCTTCCATGCTGAGACACATTTCTTCATAAAATGCAAGTATATCACCATACTCATCCCGTCTTCATAGTCGACATGTCGTTGACCTCTTCATTGACCTCTAGCTGACTGCAAAAAACGTACAAGGAAAGCCTTGAACGCCTTATCATCCGTAGTCGTGACCAGTGCTTGCAGATACTCGTCGACGGCCTGCTGTGGCAATCCCAACGCACGTAACTCAGAATCTCTCAGCCACGTCAAATAAGTCCTTCCAGTCTTGCCAAGAATAGCACGTTGCAGCGCCGCAATCTCGCCAACAACTCTATTAGCTTGTGGATTCTTCGGATCAAAGGAAGCGCTCGTCATGATGGACCAGGTCAAAGCCGAGAAACGAGTGATCATAAATTGGTCAAATCCTGGTAGAACTGGTGCTGGGTCTGCAGCGTTTGTTGCGGGGTTGGCAATGGTCTCACCGCCCCAGGTTGTACACATCTTGATAATGACTGAGAGCGCGAGCTTTGCATCTGGATGCTCAGAAGTGTCTCTTGCAAAGTGCTCAATCGTTTCAATGATACCTTCGAAAATACCCTGATTGGTTGGGCTAACGAAGACGGATTCCAATCCATTGCCAAGTAAGACGATGAGGAAGTTGAGATATTCTCGTCTCAGCTCACCTAGCTGGATCTCATCGTCCGTGCCAGTAGTCTGCTCGGCAAAGCTAGTGAAGATTCGACGAAGCAAAGGCGTGAGTAGAGTATCCATCATAGAGTAAATTTGTGTTTTAAATCCGAAAACAATCTGGTCAAGCAGACGTAGAAATGTTGCCACTTCATCCTTGCTCGAATTTGGCGCAAGCAGTCCTTCAATCCACCGAGGAAGTTCTTGCAGAATCTTGAAGCCAATAACACCAATCAACCGCGAGAAGGCGCCACGACCAGCAGTGCGAACCTCTTCCGATGCCTTGAGTGCATCTAGTGCCATCAAGATAGTTTCTGATGCTTGAATAAACTCTGTTGAGATCTCTTCAACGACTGGCGCGCCAGAGGTCCCTGGAACCCAATCAGAAAAGCCTCGTGCTAGTTGGCCGACTGCCATCATGCAGTGGTGAACTTGTAAAATTGATCGTGCGTCGCCACTGGCAGCTGCTGCGACGTGCTGCTGTATGCTAGCACAAAGGGGTGAAATGACAGATCGTGCAAGCATGACCTGCGTATCGACTGGGACCGCTGACGCTGACGCTAAACAACCAACAGCCTCGAACAGGTGAAGCTGACTATTGTATTGGGCGTCCACGGAGCGGTCATCTTGGTTGGACGACTCATCGTCTACATCATTGTCTTCGGGCAGCTCAGCTTTGATTACCAAGAGATCCTCTATGGCGCCCACAATGTTTGTGGACACATTGCCAAGCTGAGATCGTAGATGTCTAACAAATCTCAAGAACAAATGCCATGCTTGAGCACGGACTTTGATGTGGTCGCTATGGGCAAACCGGACGAAGTTTTCTAGTACCTTTTCGATGTGTTGGGTGTTTGGCTCAAAATAGTGGTAATGGCGGACACAGGTCTCCATGTATTGCAGATGGATGGCAGGATGTGGGTAAGCAGCGACATCTACGTTTATTGTTAGTAAGATAATTGCTTTCAATGCTGATAGCCTTCGTACCAGAGTCAATCATGATCGACATCATGGCGATCATACGCTCTGATGCGACATTGGAAGGTGCTTTCTTTTGATAGATACCACCGTTTCGCACCGCCTGCTCCCCTAGTAAGAACATCTCATACATGGCCAGATCAAGATCACGCCAATCTAAGCTCTTGCGTTCGTTCTTATACCGTGTAAACACGTTGTCAACAAGTTTCGAGAGTTTATCCAGGTACATTGACTCATCTATAGCAGCAAGTATTTGCTGAAGCACTTTCAGTCTCTTGCGTAGTTCTTGGAACTCTGCTTCATCTGTCTGAGCATCCTCTTCGCCCCAGGATGAGGAGTCGTCGAATCTGGTTTTCGCAACGATGGCATCGAGGATTGGAGATAGCATGGTACGATATTCGGATGGGAGATCGCCTGCAGTCTTTGCTAGTTTGCGGAAATATGTGAGAAGTTCTGTGAGAGCAGAAATAACGGTCGAGCACACTTCGTCGTACTCGTCGGAGAAGAATCTCAATATGAAGGGAACGAATACTTGTACCAATTGATTGGCTTTGACTGCTGTAGCAGAATCTGCTGGTCCAGAATCGAGAACTCTGACTATGTCTTCCATTGCAATGTTTGCCAATTTTGCCACGGCTTCAGCCATATCCGTATCATAGTCAGGCGATCCACGAGCATCGTGTAATGCAGGCGAGGTGACCAGTTCATTCATGACCCCACCAAGGTTGAGGTACTGTATGAGTTCAATTTTTTCGTTCGGCTTCATCTTCTTACCTACAATCTCAGTGAATACATCAATAGCAGCATCCCGTACTCTTGAATGACCATATTGTTGTATCAACTCTCGTTGACTAGCGATTGAAAATAGGTCACTGAGCATAGCTTCGTTGACAATCAGAGTGATCTCAGTCCAGCTGACCCATCTGCTGATTGTTTTGAGGCAGAGTTCTGTAACAGACTGATCCAGTTCCCTCCAACGTGATATTATTCCCTGCCAGAAAGCAGCAATCTTCGCAGCATCCTGAACTCGAATGACGTCTTTCAGTTGGCTGTGCACTTTAGTCCGATCGGAAGTTGCCTGGATAAGTTGATCTGCAATCTCATCATGGACCGAAGCAAGTACCCGCAAGTATAATAATGTCGCCTTTGTAGTGGAGAACCCTGTCTGTGCTTCTTGTTCTGCAAGTCGTTGTAAATCGGAGAAGAATGTGCCCCAGCCATCGGTATAAAGGGCCACAAAGAGTAACGTCAAAGTTTCTGCAATCTTGTTCTGAATAGTAGATGTGTCCGATTGTACCCCTGCTGCTGCTGCATTGCCATATTGCCGTTGAACATATTCCATCAATCCATCTCTTACTTGAACCAGGCTTTGCTTACCGAGTTGTCTTGACTGTACAGCATTGTTGACCACCTCCAAGGACACGTGGCGTACAACTTCATCTAAACGAGGTTCTCTTGTGAAGAGGGAAAGGCATATTTGGGCGGCGGCAGGATCGGCACGAAATTGATTCAGAAACTCAAAGGCTTGAGCTTTGAGGTTTTGGTTTGACCTGGGGTTCCAAGCTATGGAGATTGCATTTTGCACCTTCAATTCCTGTCAGTCACGATATATACTAGTTGAAACAACAACATGATTGTATTAAGCACGCGAGCACAGTACCTGAACTTCCATTTAATTCGTAGATATATCCTGGCGCGGAGACTGTGCACGAATGCAAGATGCTCTCAGCCTTGAACGACAGGGATGGCTATGACATGTATGTAGGTTGCAGATAGGGTGGAGAGATGTAAAGTAGAATAGAAGAGTTGTGATGGTGAAAGTGTTCTCGTTGTTCAAATGACTGACATTTGGACGTAGCCTGTGATCGTCAGAAAGTTCGTCACGTGACATCGAACGTCTATACGACTCTGCGCTCCAACATCAAATGATACAAACAACAACAATAACAACTCGTACGCATAGAGTTGAATTACTTGGTGGCAGCTTCAACCGAAATAAGCTGCCTGGCCGTGTTGTCATCCCAATCTGACTGTGAGGACTACCACCGAAACAGCGTTGAGCACAGAAAGGACGACCTTGTAAGATAATTTCCTGCCTGCCTACTGTAACAGCTGAGAAAATCAATCACACTTCAGATCACCTGAGACATTATGCCGTGAAATAGCTCAGTGGGAATAGATTGTCTAGCTGGTGCAGCATGATATTCTACATCAACATATAGCGGCGAAGATGGGTGAGTGATCATACAGGTCTCGTGAGGTCAATGTAGGCAGGGTGATAGTGATGAGCTTCGCCCGAGTTTTATAGCGAAGTTCATTGACAAGCACACTGAAGAAGTCGTATCAACGTCGTTAATGTCATGCTATGATCACAACATGCCTTCTTTTGTATCAACATCTCTCGCTACACTTTTTCCGAGCATCATTCATGCAGTACTGCTGACGCTGATGCAGTGAGAAGCCAGTCGAGATCAACACAAACGACTTCTCTACATATCACCTCGAGGTATTTCATATAGTGTAACTGCATGTGCCCAAACGACGGCACAACTCTAAGGACGGGCCGATCACCCACACGGCGTCAGCTCCGTTTCGGCTAAAAGCATCCCCGCACTGAGATCTTCAACTTTGTTCAGACGTCGTCTTATTTCGAGTCTCACCGAAAAGGCATACAGTAGTGTTATGGCTTTGAATGTGAAACAAAGCTGATACATGTAAGATACTTGCTTGTCTTCAGGCTAAATGCAGCCAAGGTCAGTGTTGGCACCTCACCGATATATACTTTGCAGTGTTGGCTCCGATATCCCCCACCACCACTGGCCCCACCTCGTTAATCCTCATTCGGATCAGGTACCTCCGCCTTGGGTCGTCATCCATTGTATAACCTTTGGATGAATCCTCCTCGTGTGCTTCTAATGTCTGTGATTTCAGTTTTCTTCCTCCACTGTCCGCCTCCTTCTCTTTCACCTATACAGGATTACTCTCGTGGTCATGGGTTTACTATCAAGTAACAATGATGCCGCACCCAAGACTAAGACGCCCTTTCCATGGCGGCAGATGTTCGTCCTCTGTAGGTGATCCACGGCTTTCAATGCTAGCAGCAACCTTCTATTGAATGTCCACACAGATCTTGAGCAAGTATGGCTAACATGTTTTCCCTCCAGCGCTCTGTCGTATTTGCGAACCTATAGCCTACATGTCCATCTTTCCATATATCTACTACATGATAAAATCCTTCGATATTGCAGACAACGAAGATGCCATAGCCGGTTATTGTGGCCTCGTCACCTCCGCCTTCGCCATCGCCGAGTTCTCCTGTGCAGTCCTCTGGGGCCGTCTTAGCGACGTTATCGGCCGGAAGCCTGTGCTACTCATTGGTCTTGCTGGTACTGGAATCTCCATGTTCATTTTCGGATTTGCACAGAACCTACAAACACTATTGATAGCAAGAGCGCTGGGTGGAATGCTGAATGGAAATATTGGAGTAATACAGACAACAGTTGCAGAGGTGATACGTGGGAAAGAAGAACATCAAGCAAGAGCATACAGTGTTGTTCCATTCGTATGGACAGTAGGTGGAATTGTAGGATCTGCTTTAGGAGGATTCCTGGCAATGCCTGTGCAGAATTTCCCCGGCGTGTTCAACAAAGGCACAATTTGGGACAAATTCCCTTTTCTGTTGCCGAATTTGGTTTGCGCCGGTGTAGTTGTTCTGGGGCTGATCGTTGGGTTCCTGTTCCTAGAGGAGACGCATGAGGAGAAGCAGTATCGCAAAGATCCAGGAAGGGAGCTAGGCAAGTGGTTAACGAGTTGTTTTTCTTCACGTAAAGATGGAGCTCAAGCAACGACAGACGAACGAACACCACTTCTCCCAGAGGCCTCCGCAACCTCGTCACGCAAGCCATCAGCAACCACCTCCTCCGCAACCTCGTCACGCAAGCCATCAGCAACCACCTCCTCCTCAACCCAGGTAGAGTCCTCAACCGACGCCGAAGCGCAAACAACCACTTCCACACCTTCCTTCGCTTCCGCATTCACTCCTCAAGTATCCCTCCAAATCGTCGCCTACGGAATCATCGCCTACCACACCAGCATATTCGGTCAACTCTTCCCCATCATGCTCAGCATGCCCATCTCCCACAAACCAATACACCTGCCCTTCCAGTTCACTGGCGGCTTCGCTCTTCACTCCAACACAATCGGCCTCATGTACGTCCTCCAGGGAATCTACAACATGTTTGTCCAGCTCGTCGTCTTTCCCTACTCCGTCAACAGTATCGGTACATTCCGCACGTTTCGCTTTGTCCTATATACATACGCACTTCTCTACATCTTCACGCCATATCTAGTACTTTTGACAGGCCAAGCGGCACAGATCCTGGGTGTGAGCGTAATAGTTGCTCTGCATATCACGTATGCAAGTCTAGCGTATCCGTGCAGTGCGCTACTTCTGGCGAATTCCGCACCAAGTCTGATGGTCTTGGGAACGATTAATGGTGTTGCTGCTAGTGCGGCGGCGCTGTGTAGAGCTGGAGGGCCGACATTATCTGGGTTCTTACAAGGTTGGGGTCTGAAGCGAGGAAGTGCTGGAGCTGGATGGTGGAGTGGTGCAGTTGTTGCTGCACTAGGAGCGATTTTGGCGATATGGTTGCGAGATCCGAATTTGAAAGAGGAGGAAGGCGGGGTGGGCAAAGTTGGAAGAGACGATGCGGGAAGAAGGGAGAGCTTCAGTAGTGTCGAAGTGGGAATTACTGCTACGGATGCCCCTGTGAGTTCTTCTGAAGGAGCTGGGCTGGCTGGAGGGCGGACGTTGGTCGAGGATGAACAGATTGGCTTGCTTGCTGAACGTCAAAGGCAGGAGAGTTAGACCGCGGAAGGCACTGGGTTCTGTTACTGGCATATGCATGGAGAGGACCATTGGGTATTGTTACAGCATTGATAATATTTCTTGAGGCGTCTGGGATAGACTGTATGTTGATCATGTCGATCACATTTGAAACGCAGCCTTGTTACGTCTCTGACCTTGATAAGCCACACTCACCTCTTCCTCTATAGACTTCGGACGATACTTCTACTGAGCTCCTTCAATCGTTCTAGAAATATCGATACGCAACATTCATCGACTGCTATTCCGTTTCTATCCTTTATAAATTCGAACTTTCGCAAGAGTCAGAGCTAGACCAATTCACTACACCAACAATGTGCTTCAGAGAACCGAAGAGTCAAGGCGAGCTGATGTATGCTCCCAACAAACCAGTATCATTCGACTCGTCTCGTTCGTCTACAACTAAGGCTAGCTTTCCCCATTCTGCCAAAAGGCGAGGCGGTCGTCGACATCATAATAGTAGTACTGGTATTATTGCTGCTATCAGTGCTGGTACGTATTACGTGGTTCGTGTGTCTAAAAGAGCACAGAACATGCTGATGGTCAGACAGGAGCTTCTAGCGGTGGTGCTTGTGGAGGGGGCGGTTGTTGATTGTAATGATGATTGCATGTTACTGGTTTATATTGGACAGGAGCAAGGTTTCGAAGGGATCCTACCCCATCTCATATATCAGGGTGCGCGTATCCCCTCGATCATAATTAACACTATAGGCTCAATTATTTCCGTCGCTATATCTCACAGTTCTTCTTATAAGAATCTTCCTCGTGTCTAGGACGGTACTATAGCTTAGTTCGGGTTGTGGAGAGTACTGCCAGTACTTTTGATTTGGAACTGCTCGCACAGACACTGACTTCTGAGACGGGGTAGGATAAGCGCAGGAAGAAATGACGTGGTGTACGCTTCAGAGGGTCTCGCTGTTGGGATTCATGCTACGTCTCATTGGAGTCGGCTGGTGGTTTATTGTTTGATTGCGTTTTCATAGGAAGGTGTTGTAAGACGATGTCTTGTTTGATGTCAATCGGTCAATCAATCCTATTCTACAATTGAGTCTCCGTCTTTGACATATATAGGCGGCATGGTCACCTGTTAGGCTGCATATACGACAGGAAGACACAGTCCTGATAGTCCTGATGGCTTGAAGAAGTCATTTCAGCATTATATATAGCAACGCACTCTCGGTGATCTCACGCGAGATTCCCGAGTGGCACAATCACTTTAGCCGACGATCTTCATTGGACAACGTATCTTCTCACTTTTTCAAAACACATCAAAACACAAACTCCCACGCCTGAAAGCTCACTCTAATACGCTCGCTCGACAACTCTTCGACTTCGCTACTCACCAGACTACCACTCTCGATCTAGGTAAGCCTTTTTTGCAAGCAGAAGGGTTCAGGACAAGGGGCAAGCAGCGGGCAAGAACAGCACTCTGGACATCTGGGCCCTGGTGGCCTAAGGGAGGACCTCGGCGCTTCATTTCTGGATACCTGGCAATCAAGATTTCAAGATGGCGACAACTACAGAGAAGGTCACCGAAAAGGTATCAGAGGTCTTGCTTGGAACAACGGAAGAGCCTGGATTGAGCAAGGGTGATCGTGAGATCTTTCAGCACTTTGCCAAGAAGGATGAGAATGGTCAAGATTATCTGGATGAAGAACAATTCGTGAATGCCATTGCGCCATCAAGCGAGGACTACGTAAGTTGAGAAAACATGCAACTATAGTGGTATGAGACTCGAGTTGACTCACTTTCTGCCATAGCACAAGATCAATCGCTCCCAATATGCTATCCTCTTCCGAGTAGCCGATCGCAGCCAATCCGGCAAAGTCACATTACACGATTGGACGGCCTTTGACAGTATCTTACAAAAGCCTGATGCAGAATACGAGATTGCGTTCCGTCTTTTTGACACGACTGGCAAGGGCTATGTTAAGTTTGACGAGTTTAAGCGTATGTATGAACAGAACTCGTCAAGCAAATTACCTTTTGACTGGGACTCGGGGTGGGCTGCACTTTACATTGGCGGAGCAAGACACAGACATGACATGTCATACCATCAATTCGCCCAGATGATGCGTGGTATTCAAGGCGAAAGAATCCGGCAAGCATTTCACAAGTTCGACAAGGATGGTGATGGCTACATTGCACCCGAAGACTTTCAGACGATCATCATTGAGACCGCTGGACACAAGCTTTCTGACCACCTCCTTGACAACCTACACACAATCTGCAACATCGGACGCAGCAGCAGGATATCGTACGCCGATGTAAGAGCCTTCCAGAATGTTATTAGAGAGATGGATTTGGTTGAGTTGGTTATCAGAAATGCTACACAAAAGTCCAAAGATCAGAAGATTACACGTACAGACTTTCTGAATGAAGCAGCGCGCATAACTCGCTCTGTCATGTTCACACCTACAGAAGCCGACATCCTATTCCACTTTGCGGGTCTCGAAGAACCAACTGGTAGATTGAGCTTGGGTGACTTCTCCAAGGTCCTTGACGCATCATGGCAAAGCAAGTACGAATTCGATTCCAATGCTGCAAGCATGAATGCCTTCGCCGACGCTTCTGCAAAGACCTTTGCCTCTACTACAGGTTTTTTCCACGATGTGGCTCACTCGGCATATCACTTTGCGCTTGGTAGTGTTGCAGGAGCGTTTGGTGCTTTCATGGTCTACCCTATCGACTTAGTAAAGACGCGTATGCAGAACCAGCGAAGTTCCAGACCCGGCGAACGTCTCTACAACAACTCAATTGATTGTGCAAGGAAAGTCATCAGGAATGAAGGATTCCGTGGTTTGTACTCAGGTGTGCTCCCACAGCTTGTTGGTGTCGCGCCCGAAAAGGCCATCAAGCTTACCATGAACGATCTCGTGCGTGGTAAGTTTACAGATGCAAAGACTGGCGCTATTCCATACAGGTATGAGCTTCTCGCTGGTGGTACTGCTGGTGCATGTCAGGTCGTTTTCACGAACCCTCTCGAAATCGTCAAGATTCGACTGCAAATTCAAGGAGAGATGGCAAAGAGTGGTGCGGCACCAAAGAGATCTGCCATGTGGATCATCAAGAATCTTGGTCTCGTTGGTCTTTATAAGGGTGCTAGCGCCTGTCTCCTTCGTGACGGTAAGTCTTATAAATATTGCACTTCGCATTTAGTATATTCCATGCTAACAATCTACCAGTCCCATTCTCTGCCATTTACTTCCCTGCCTACAGTCATCTCAAGCGCGACTTCTTTGGCGAGTCACCACAGCACAAACTTGGCGTTCTTCAGCTTCTCACTGCTGGTGCGATTGCTGGTATGCCAGCTGCTTACTTGACCACTCCCTGCGACGTCATCAAAACTCGTCTTCAAGTCGAAGCCCGCAAAGGTGAGACATCGTACACTGGTCTCCGCCATGCAGCACGCACCATTTTCCAACAAGAAGGCTTCAAGGCATTCTTCAAGGGTGGTCCTGCACGCATCATGCGCTCGTCACCACAATTTGGTTTCACTCTCGCAGGGTACGAAGTTTTGCAGACTGCCTTCCCAATGCCTGGCAGCATAAAGGATGAAGGACTTGGTGGACCATTGGGTCATACTGAGCCTGAGGTTGGTCTCAATGAAGCAAAGGCACCATTACCGTATCTGAGGAGCAGGAATGCGATGAAGATCATTCTGGATTTGGATAAGAACTTTGGTAAGCCCCGGTTGCCAGAAGGGCAGAGTCTGCCAACGATTGGAGGATTGTTTGGCAAGTCGGCATAGGTATTGCATGGAATGAACGAAAAGAGGATGAATGTTATGGATTGAATGATGTGGAGGTGTCGCACAGCATTCGCAAGGCGTATGGCAGAGGGTCTTCCTCGATGAACATACAATATCAAACTTGGCAGCTACAATAGACTCTTTCGAACAGATACAGCTGAAGCAAAGTATCATACAGAACAGTCGCATACTAGTATGAGAGCGCTACCAAGTATGAGGTTCAGTGCCGACTGCCAAGTTGAAAACACCACTTCCGTCATAGACGCCGCCGTCCATGTGGAAACAACGTGTGGCCGACTTCATTATGTCGGGGACACGCGTCCACTTGAGAGGGTGGTTTGGAGAACAGCTCTACGAAAGTATACGCCTCGCGCTACTGCACGGGTTGTACAATAGAGTGTAAAGAGTACTGCAAGTAGTAAGCAGCTCGTGGTGTATCTCGTGATAATATAGCTGATAGGAGATCTACAGCTTGGAGGGTCACAACCGTCTTACCCGCGTGCCCGTTTTCTTCAAGAAGTCCCTCGTTTCTCGGTCCTGATTTCCTTCGTCTCCAATGATTAAAGAGTTGCTTGTCGACCTCGCAGTTGCGTTGAGGGAGCACGCGGCTCTACTCTGGTTTTCTCTCTTGCTAGGCCTCTGGACTGGACGGGCGATAAACTACATTTGGCCAAAAATAAGAGCAATCAGCTCATAATCAGCTCAGTCAAGGACCTCTCACGACATTCTATTTCCAGCTCGAGCACATGTAGAGGATTACACAGCGCGGTATTTGTTCCTATACGGCTTTCCCTTTTTCGGACTAGAACGAAAGCAGGACGGAGATCAACCTCACCTCGACAAAAAGAAGAATATCCAACAACACCACCACCACGACCATCAGTAAAGCAAAAGTCAGGACCGCGTTGCAGCAATAAAGTTACATTCGCAGCCTCAAGCCACGCAGAGCTTCGTCCAGGTTTTGAGTTGGTTCAACAATCTCGCAAAACTCTAAAAACCCACGGGCCAATCACCCCTCTTTTTTGTGCCCGGCGTGGTTGCCTACAACATTTCTAAGACGTCAACGACGACATTATTGTTGTTCTTCTGAGACATCCTAGCTTCAGCGCGTTCAACACCTCAATTGAGACCCTCATCATTTCGTTGCTGGTACCAGACATTCTCGCCTGTATTACGACCTGCCAAAAGCCACAGTCTCACCCGGCATACGCGCGCTCAACAGCTATCACACACGACTGCTTATCACTTCTGCTGCTCCAGACACGACTTGCTCGTCTGACACTACCACCATCACCACAGCACACACCTACGCCATCGCGGTCAACTATTGCGACACTTTACAGTAGTAAGCTTGTGCAAGGAAGGTAGGTGATTACTTCTCATCCTCTACGCGTGCGCAAACCAGCTGGGTCATGCAAGAGCCTCAATCGTCCGTGATTCAACAGCTTCTGCGCTTGATCAAATCTCGACGTCGTCAAGTGTTGCTCGAGCATTGTACCAAAATCTTGGAACGAAGATTTCAGATCTCACGACTATGCATGTATCGTGGTTCCATTTATACCACATCCTCATCCTCCTGGATCAACTTTAGGTCGATCCAGGCAACCCTGAGCATCCTGCAGTGTTGACAGCACATCTTCCGTCTCGGCTCTTTTTTCAACAGCTAGGACGTCCCTGGCGGAAAATGAATGCTACTGTTCTGTCGGATCTGCATCCGAGTGGCTCGGCCTGGTCTTCTTCAAAAATAACTGTATATCACCAGCCAGACATCTCCATGAGAGATACCTTTTGCTTCTATGACTATGTGAGAGGAGAAAGATAGACTACTGTGACGTTGTGTGTTATTGCATGTTCATCTTGAAGAATGTCTTTCACTGCATATATTACCTTTCAGATTACCGTGATTGCTGACTGGATTTCTCATAGATTAGCACCACACCTTCTTCGATAGCAGTACTGTATTCGTCGTTGAGTCACTGAAAAAAGGAACTTCTTATCTCCATCTACCAGCGAGCTTCTTCTTCTATTTAAACAAAATACGACCTTGAACGGCTCTGTGAGCAAGTACATACTGGCTATCGGGCACAACGAGATTTGAGTTAATTCCAGTATAGCGCTACTTACTGATACAGCATAATGAATGATGACATTGGTGTGTCGATGCCGCAGAACCCTGCTGGTTCTGATGTAACGAACACAAATATGAACTCCCTGAGCACTGTAGCATTAGCAACAGATGCACTCGCAAGAGCAGCAGGAGGTATGCAGCATATGCCAATGGGTGCTCCACAAATGCCCTCTATGCACGCTCGTCAAAACTCTGCCTCGGATATGGGTTATCCAGGTAGCAGAATGCAGATAGACACTCGACTAGGTGTGCATCAACAACAGTATATGACCTATGCTAGGCCGAGTATTACACAGTCGAACAGCTTCATGCAGATGCAATATCCTAGATATGATCCTGATCCTGACAAAAATCTGGCAACATCACCAACACTACACCAACACCTCATTGCACCTCACTCTATAGATCAAAACACACTTCCAGCATTCCAAGGAGAAGCGCCTGTTAGACGTCCGTCTTTGGCACTACAACCAAGCGCAACAAGCCTACCGTCAGTCCGAGATCTGATCGAAGTCGCAAATGATGCTCAACTCAGTTTCAGTCGAAGAACGTCTTCATACTCATCTGTGGGAGGAACAGACATGACACCATCTAGACGACAGTCTTCGAACTCTGTACCACAGAGTCCTCTACACTTCTCATCAGTTGCATATTCACCACCAAGTGTAGGCTCACACCGTCGTCAAGACAGCTTTCCATCCTTAGGACCAACGGAAACCTCCAGTTCAACCTACAACCCCCGTCGTGTACCCGCCAATACACATCGTATACCTCCATTTCATACAGCGCTGCAGTCATCGACCTCGAACGGTGGTACGAATTCCTCAAGCAGCATACCGAGTCTGCGCAGTCTTCCTAGCTTGACATCGCAAGGATCTTTCGAGACTAGCACAATCACGACGCCGCCACTTCTGTCACCTGACACACGACAGCTGCAATCGGACTTTGGCAAATCAGTAACTTCACATCCTCTATACCCATCTGTACCGATAAGTGGGAATTACAAATGTACTTATGAGGACTGCAAAGCTGCACCTTTCACGACACAGTATCTTCTGACGTATGTATACCTTTGCGAAACTCTCCTGGTCCATCTCCAGTGTCATGCTGACCCTTAACAAAAACAGATCCCACATGAACGTCCACTCCTCAGAACGACCTCACTACTGCCCCGTCAAAGGTTGCGAGCGTGGCGAAGGCGGTAAAGGATTCAAGCGCAAGAACGAAATGAAACGCCACGGCCTCGTTCACAATTCTCCTGGCTACGTTTGCCCGTTCTGTCCAGACAGAGAACATCGATATCCTCGACCAGATAATTTGCAGAGGTATGTTACTTCATCTTATCTCCCGAGCATAAGCGAACACAGTGCTGACGAGGTATTCCTTTCGCAGACATGTACGAATGCATCACGAAGATAAAGATAAGGATGATCCTCAGTTGCGTATGGTGCTTGAGCAGAGACCTGCTAGTAGTACGTCGACTGCACCTAGGGGGAGGAAAAGAAGGGTATCAAGTGTCATTGAGGAACAGTGAATGAAATGCTTTCACATCCAAGCGTCCTATCAATGACTCATAGCTTCTCGCTTCTTTGAATATTTTACAGCTCGATCACGGCAAGCAAGAATATTGAACTTTGCACCTGGGATGCTGGATGACCAACCGTTACTCCATGTTCATTGACACGCATTTCTACATTGCAAGACCTTGGAGTGCTCACCTGGCAAGGGCACATAATGAAGTGGAGATAATTAACCACGATTACTACCATTACTATCCGGACACACGCTCTAGCAATACCGACACCACAAACGATGGAACGCATAATGCATCCTGGTGAACTGAGGCTGACTGCTGGAGCAATGACATCCCAAAGTCAAATATCAGCCGTGCTCGCTTCAAGCACTATATTTATGCTACATCTGCCTAGATAAAACTAATTTATTTATTGAATTACCCAGTACGGCCTTGAATGATTGACTGCTTGGGCTACATATTGGTGCTTTTAGTGGAGAGCTGGTGATGCTTCCAGGTTTGTTTATCGCTATACTCGGCGCAATGAACACCGAGATTGCTTCATTTTCGTCCCGTCTTATCACATCTGACCTCATCTTTTGCAATATTGTCTCAGTATTACACCTGCGTCAATTAGGACTACCTAAACAGATCGGATCCTGTCGTTACTTACTCATAATATATCAATCATCCTGAGAGTCATACGATCTGTCACTACCACAATCACCGCGCTCGCAACGTCGTTTCATGCTTCGGATATAGCCGTCA
>Ga0160428_1000181_pt1 | contig 79461 bp, 80 predicted proteins | sample SolpanmetagenomM_FD_108198 | JGI IMG/M metagenome (GOLD analysis project Ga0160428, IMG submission 108198) | Solar panel surface microbial communities from Lawrence Berkeley National Laboratory, California, USA - M | ecosystem: Engineered > Built environment > Solar panel > Unclassified ... | reverse complement strand
TTCAACTTCAAGAGGTAGAATTTCAGTCTTCAGCTCTCTCGTGCCTTTCTTGTGTGGTACTGGTGCTTCGGGAATGTCAGCTTGCAGTATACCTCGCTCATGCGAACCAACATACCCTTATCATTCTCTTGCACGTAAAACCTCCTTAGAAGCATGATGGCCTCTTCCCTGAAGATGCCACCATAGACAGGATATGGAGGATCAACCGAAGGACTATGTGTGCAGAAGGTTAGCACACACCTCTCAACCTTCTCCTTCCCTTACTTCAACGCCACCCAGCACGCCTATCTCACGAACTTACTCTGAGTGAATATTCAATACTCCGCCTGTGCCTCCAAACCTCTCATTTGCACATCCGAAATACACCTCTTTGATACCGTACTGTCTCAAAGCCGATGCACACATCACGCATGGCTCTACTGTCACATACAGCACCGTCTCGGACATAACAGAGAGAGGATGTCCTGCAGCAAGAATCTGCTCGATTCCAACGAACTCGGCGTGACGTGTACCGTTGAGAGAACGATTTGTGTCGTTCATGCCGCGGCCAATGATGCTGGAGGTGGGAGTGTGTACGAAAATGCAACCGACGGGTGTTTCGTCGTTGGCAAGGGCGTGTTCGGCCTGGCTTAGTCAGTTTCTACTGCCTGGTCTTCATCATGGTGGTTGAGCGGAAGACGCAGTAAGGTCACACGCGGATCTGAAGCATACGAAGAATCACTGACCATTTTGATGGCTTCACGCATATAGGTTTCATGTTGAGCACGATCGCCTGGTAACTGTGTCATTCTTTCAAAGCAGTATCGAGAGTTCAGTAATATTGACGTGTGATGGAGATACCGCCGCGCACACAACTAATGATAGCACAGACACTGCTCTGTTTGATCAGCAGCTTTTCAGTGACCTCCACGGAACCTCTAATGCATCTTGTGATCACGTGATATCACCTAACCCTGCAGCCGTTGTGTTTCATATTTGGCTTGGTTTCAGATTGCGTCAACACCAAAAGTTACTACGCCTCACAGCAAACATGTCGCTCAGCTGTCCCATATGTCCCTTCACAATCGAAAGCGAAACAGCTCTTACGCGGCACATTGAAGACGTCCACTTCTCCTCTGACGCAACGACCGAGGCTCCCACATTTACACCCACTCACACGTCCTCAAGTCATATAAACACGACCACTCCGATAAGCAAAGGGCGTCGCGCCCAAAAGCAACATATCCTCCTAGACCACGATATCTACAACACGCAGTCACAGAATCCTTTCCAGGAAGCCACATCCAAATACCAAGATGTTCGAGGTCCTCGTGCACATGCACAATTCACAAACACCACCACACCTACCACGACAAGCCAGTCCAGAAACAGCATAAAGCCAGGAGCACTGGTACAGATTGTGCTCAAAGCTGATCAGCCTACTGGAAAGCTTACGGAGGGCGTGGTGGCTGGGGTCCTCACAAATTCGGCGAATCATCCGAGAGGAATCAAGGTGCGCCTGAATGATGGACAGGTCGGCAGGGTGCAGAAGATCTTGCAAGCTTCAGGATTAGGCTTAGACAGAAGAGGAGAGAGGCAGATGGCGTCGGTACTGGGGAAGAACTTTGCGAAATGAATATGACATGCTTCAAATTATGGAACATCCACGAGGACGCCTAGAGCAGCAAGGTGGACCAAGTTTTCTGGCCTCGTCGGAGCAGCCATGAGTAGAATGTATAACAGCTCGATCGTGTAGGCGAGGACCTGGAGTCCGAGCACTTCAAGCCTCGTGTTTTCAATGCCTTCGACATGCTGTCTATCAAGGCTGCAAACGTCCAGGACGACAGGTGGAAAAGTTCTCATCATCTACAGGAGCAAAATTACTATACATATTGCAATCACTGCGACAGGTTGGTACGTCCTGGTGACCTCGAGGGCTACAAAATAGGGTTAAGGGCACTTTCCACTTGGCTTATTCTTAGAGCAATCGCTCTACTTGCTGGCCTGGCAGCAATTGCTCCTCCTGGGTTACAAAACCTGACACATCCTCTCATGTGAAATATATATAATGCCTGTCTCATGCCAAAGACCTGAAGACGAAGGTTAACAAGATCATTGATGACAACAAGGTGGAGTTGCTGGACTAGATGACAAAATGTGTGACCATTCCGGGTGAGGTAACAGAAGGACAAAGCCAAGCCAGGCACAGGAAGTGCCAAATTGCAGCAAAGAAGTTCTTGGGCTATCACTGCTGGCAGTGGGCTACACATTTCGACGACTGCCACAACACTCGAGACATGGAACGGAAGCCCAAGAGCTCAGGCACTATGCTGACAAAGCCTGACTACGTTCCTGACTTCACGATGTTGAGGTGGTCTCCAGGTGCGCGCGACGAATCGTATCATCGAGCGGCCAAACGGTACGCTGACGCATATTTAGCTCTTCAGCTTTATACTAAGAGGACACAGCGAAATGGAGAGGATGAATGTAGACGTTGTCCAGGGCACTACTCACAACTCTTCCTCGCCTCGAAAGAGTAGTACCAAGAAGGTGACCACATCCGTGAAGAAGTAAGAGATATCCTACGCACATTATTTGCTCTAGCTAACAATATACAGAGGCACAACCACCCTGTACACTGGCGACTTGTAAGTCAACACATAATTGTCGCTCAATAGCAATTCTAACGCTATCTGTAGGTGGCCAGGCATCCCCAAAGCGCATGCAGATCGTCTCGAGCAACACCACCACAACCAGACTCTCTCTTTCGCCCACAACTTTCTTCAGGATGCCCAAGCTGCAGGTCCAGCAGCCTCCACTCCTCGCGCTTTCCCTCTCATCTCGGGGGACAAGCTACTCCCTCAACTTTCTCCTCGTTGCCCTGCTGGAGGTGCTCGTCCTTCTTCTGCCAAAACAACTCCCCAGCGCTGTCGTCTCGCTGCCGCTCCCATTACTGGTAGGAGCCTAGTGGTGTGAAGAAGAGCACAAAAACAATCCGCAAGAGGTATGCTCCTGAAGAGGCCGAGCTTGCCGGTCTTCTTGCGCTAGCGCGTCAGGATGGTAGTGGTGCCTACTATTTGGTAGATTGTTCTTTTTTTGCAGCCGATATGTGTGTAGTCAGGAAGATGCGCATGCATAATGTAGAGCAGCCATGATATTTGATGCAGACAGACAATACGAAAGACATCGAAAGACATCACCACTTATTTACATTTTAATTGTTTCAGCACTTGTTTCAGGTTTGCGTCAGGTTTGCGTCATCCCGGAGGCTCGCGTCTTGTGCGATCGGGATCGCACCTCCTTTCTGAACTTATCACCAACCCCAACAACAGTCGAGTACGCCCAATTTCGTGCACGTTCGCTCGCTGACACGTTCATCTTTTAGTTAGCAAAACCTGTCCATTCTACCCAATTTCATCTCACTTTACTCGGTCCTGATCTCATCCACTTCATCTAGTCCTTAATACTTGAACTTAATCTCACCTCCTCCTTCATTATTTCTTTCACGTTCAAGTTCAACTCCACAGCCTTCCTCGACAACTTGTCGTACAGCTACTTATAGACTTCTTTTCGACTCTCACAATGAAGAAAGCTACTTCAATCAACACGTTCCCGAGACGATGGGGTCTATTCCTGCCATCAACAGAAAGCAGCGATTTAGAGGTCCGTATCCGGCGGCACAGACTGTCGCCTGTCTGGCTTACTAAAATGTCAATAATCTAGATGATATTGACCTCGATGCCGAGCGTTATTTACTGGCTACCATCAGCTCAAGCAGTTGCACCCAGATATCGTCCCAAAGATCTACCATGAGAGTTGGGAAGACTTCCGCAAAGAGTGAAGGGAGAGAAAGCTCATTCGTCCGATGATGAGATGGCTACTGACTGAAGTGAAGCACTTTGTCTTGAGAGACGAGTTTCAGATGATCCATCCTTCGCAGACAATCCTCCCAAAAAGAGCTTCTCACACTGGATTGGGAGATGAACCTAAGCACGGAGTCCGATGCCACCGCTCAGCCAGGCTCCAATCGAATCTTAGGCAGACAAAGCAGCGACTCAAAGCATGCAAGCATACTCACATTTATCATCTTTTACCTCGCAATTCTAACAATCAACTTAGTGACGGCAGCTTTTAGTGAAAGCATCACCCACCACTCGATTGCCATCTCCCACCACCCTCCTGCCAGACATAGTTACATAAGTGAGAGCATCAAGGATATCAACAATGAGATCATCAAATTGCAAGCGGCTCGTCGCACAGCATTGCATTTTGATCATTCATCAAGCACCAACCCACCCGCTACAGCGTCCCTTGTCCGGAAGCGTGCCGGACCATGGCCACCAGAAGTCATTAGTCGAAAGAGAAAGATAAGCCAGGATCAAGAAGATATCGGCTACAACAAGATTGCAAGAAAGGAAGAAACGTCTGAATCAACTCCCGAGACACTCGACTATGATGAAGAAGACGAGAGGAAAGGCTGTTCAGATGACGAGGCCGATGAGGAGAAAGTCGAGCCTGGTGAGGACGAAGAGGAAGAAATCGGGTCTGATGAGGGCGAGGAGGAAGGACTCGAGCCTGAGGAGAGCGACATTCACGAGGGCGAGATTGGCGACGTGGCTCTACTATGTGACGCTGACGAAGCCGACGATGGCCTGGAATTACCAGAGGAAGATCCCGAGGACGATGATGATGAGGGCGAGGATGCTGAGGACAAGCACGAACTGGAGGACTTCTCACCCGATACGAGGGGCGCACTACTAGATGCAGCCAACGGGAACGGCATGCGTGGCGACGAGGACTGCGACTACATGCCCTCACATCCAACCCTCATTGTTGAACATGGATACTCTGACGACCCCAGCATTGACGGTCGGAATCGAATGTTAAAGATAGCGTTGACGGTGCAGATCGCTCACCTTCACCTCCCCAACAATCAGCGCGCCAGGAAACTGGGAGGTTGAAAGGCGACACCTGGACACTCGCAGAGGAACAAAAGCTCGTGCGGCTACGTGCCACGAGCGACATTCCAATATTATAGCTTCTCGAGATGCCAAAGTTCAAGTCGAATACACTGTATTTGGAACATGTGAGACAGTCTACACACCATTGTCTAATAGCAACATACTGTAGCAAATGCAGCAGAATCCCGGAAGAAGGTTTACGAGATGTGAAAAATTGAGAGGACGAAGGAAGCGCAAACGAATTGGTCGAGGAGGACCAAGAAGAGTTAGATGAATTACTACCCCGGGTAAAACGTGCTCGACAGGTTGATATTTCTAGTACACTTGAGGGTAAGGACGACATGGACTACTCCACTTTAGAGCTTGTATTGTCAACCGAGCACGACGACATCGACCATTAACCCAGCTCGGATCCCTTCGCCACATAATGAACTTTATACGCGAAGAGCAAACTGACGATATAACAGATGACGAAAAGCAAGTTTGGTGACCAGGTGATTGAAGGGATATCGGGATTGACGGATGTTAGTGCACGCGGTATAAGTGTTTCCAGAAGGCCTTCCTGATATATGTGGACAACACAACCCACCTTGTCGTCTGAAAATTTCTCGGATGCGTATGATTCCATGAGGTATCTAAGTAACGTGTCCAATCACTATGGTGATACTGTTACTGACAATATGGATTTCCTTCAGGATCATTTCCATGTTCCAGGTCGATGTCATTTCGGTGAATGTCCTTTTAAAGTCAATATGGAGACTTCACAAGGATTGGTCGGTGTAAAGGAATTGGTCGATCGCGTCAATCTTCGTATGCGTATCCACACCTACGTCCGCCACTATGACAGGCTATTCGGTAAAGCAATGACCCCATAAGATGTCGCCACGATATACGAGATCAAAACACCGATCGTCGAACCTGTGCAAGACGGACTTAAACAGGATCTTGAAAGGATCAATGCACGACTTTGGGCAATGCCTAAGGCAGTGCCATGAGTGGTATTTTCAATCCCCATTTCAGATGCATGGGCCGAAGTTTTGCACCAAATGTCACAAGAAACACTTGGTGGTCTCCCATTGGCGGAACTCCCAATCCGGCCAGCAGCGAGCAGTAGGAACGCTGTAACCAAATGGAACGCCGCCGATGTACCACAATCAATTCAATAATGTTTAGGACGGCGGAGGCGGCAAAGCAAAAAAGGATTCAGAGGACGTCCATGTTTTGATCTTCACCGCGAGAGTGGGTGCGTACGGCTACAACCTCGCAGCGAGATGTTTTCATAGTGTACAGTTTGAGCCATGGACGAGTGCTTCGCAGGAAGAGCAGGCTCGTGCAAGGAGGTTCCATGAGTGAATCCGATCCTGATGAAGCTGAAGACAGCGACTCATCTAACATACCTTACCTCTACAAATACTAGCCACAAGATGCACCATCCAAGCCGCATTACGACCAGCTCATTCTCCAGTTCGCCAACCGCTCCCAGTACCGACATCGTCCAGGTTGGGCCGTCGCGTGCCCCGAATCGACTGGACGCAAAGAGATCAAACGACGACTTGAGGAATATCAGTGAAATGCAAGAACACGCTACCAGTCAATGAGTATCCATTTTGTGATGCTAGCAAGTTGCCAATTGTAAGTGGCAACCTTAGCATCCTCAACATCAAGATCACAAAGCCTTATACAAGGCGAGTACGGCACAGCCTTGATAATATTGCTAGGGCTTGCAATAGTCACATTCATGCCGCAAGTGGCAATGGTTTTTCGAAAATTTAGTGTACCTCGAATGTCCACAAGCATCCGAGTACTTGTGCCTTCACAACCGCACGCAGTTCCTGTTTGCCACGTTATGGCGAGTGATCGATGATCTTATTATAAGCTCTACCTGCGAGAACCAGCAATGTGTAAACGTCGTCCACACTACATTGACACAGTTATATGGGTATAGGTACATCGAATCATAGTACCAGCGAAGTAAGTCTCTGACATGTAGCGATGACTATGGTCTTGTCATCCTCGCGCCACTTCAACCAAGAGTACCACCAAAGACTTTTCGTGGCGCACCGGCCGAATCTATGAACTCATTTACTACCCATGTCGTCGATCCCATGGAGCTCGGTGTACGCTAACCAAGCACCAACTCCCACGATTCCCAATTGGATGGCCGGACACCGAAGTATCAGACGACTGTTTTCTCAGACCGTCCCTATTCATCCCCGTCCGCCACCCGATGATCAGCAACAACCTCAGAGGCCAATTTGTGCAATTGGTAGGCAATCGCGACTACGGCCTCGTGGAGGGGGTACGGAGTCCATGCAGTTCCAATTCAGCAAGGTCGCGCGTCTATTGTATGACCTTGTTGTGCAGAGCAGGAGTCAATTCACATTACGTTTGATTCATTTCCATATTGAGGTAACAGCTCAGACGGCCTTCCTTCTCGAGATCGATAGTGAATTCTTGCTGCTTATTACCTCACTGGATCGTCTGATCATCGATCCCCAAGACCCTAATCATCAGGCATCAAGTTCGTGGCAATATCGTCAATATGCCAAGAGCTCGCATCCATCGACTTCCTGCGATCTAGTTCCCGACTCGTCTTGCTGATTGGCAGTCTTGACTCTTTTAACCAGTGCGAGTACGCTTGAGAACGGTTTCTTCATCATTGAGAGAACTAAAGACTGCTTGGTATTTGTGTTGTGTTTGAACACAATTTGCCGTTCTTCAGAATGTTTACTGTGGACGAGTTTCTGTCTGTCTGCTGTCAACGACAAAGGCATGCATGAGCCACGACGAGCAGCAACACCAGTGGGAAGAAGGTCAATGTAGAGATGAAGATGATGAGTTTGGTAGAGGTATTAGATATGCCAAGCCATCATCATTTAAGCGAGTCACTGCGATTAAGGTGAAAAGACATCTACGAGGTCTATCAAGCTAAGAGTGAAGCTATAATCAGAAGAAGCAACACTAGTCACAGACACCTTGCCAATGGGAACAGAGAATACTTCTACAGGCTACAGCAACGATGAAGGCTTGTTGTACATGATTGACGAAGTTGACGAGATGACTCAAATCAGGAGAGGTAGCCACAGTCAAGCTAAACGTTGAAGAAACAGACTGCAGAAGAGACATTGACTGTGAGACCGATTGGGAGAGGAATTGATTTTCCGATTGCTGGATCCAGTCGAAGCTATGGTCGGGAATGTCAAAATAGAAACTTGATGAGAGTCTGCATACATACAATACGCTTTGCAGATGCACCAGAGCGCATTCAGTCCACGCATGCTTCACCTGTACTATACAGCTGGATTGGATAGAGAGTGATTGCACAGCAGCTTTACTGTTCCATTCGAACCAAGGACATTTGATGTTTTGTATATATACGATGCTAAATTTTATGTTATCACATGATATGGGGTTGTGGTCTAGCGGTATGATGCTTCCTTAGCATTGACGAGTCAGTCTAGCCTTAAACGGCCCGACTCCGAAATGGAAGAGGTTCTGGGTTCGAGTAAGCGTTCATCGATACAAGCCTCCATTGTGACATTCTCTCTAACATGCTACAAGCTCCCAGCCACTCCATCTCTTTTTCGCCCTTTTTGGCATACTTTTTGCATCATCTATATATACCCTGCAAGCCTTCAGGATTCTTTTTATGCATCAAGAGAAGTCGAAATATGTGGTTGATGGTGTTTTAGCGATTTTAAGACGAGTTTTGAAGTAGGGTGGCAAAAGTGCGGGGAATGTGTGGGGTAGATCACCTTTCACGTGCCAATCTGCTCTTTCGCTTTTGCACCAAGGTACGCTTGTGAATAGGCTTGTAAGTTCTTGGTGATTTGCTTGAGGGGCGGGCAAGGTGATAGCGTGTCTTGGTGATGTTGTTGTAGCGCTTATTAGTGGTCCGTAGTAAGAGAATAATGGAGATATCTAGGTAGTGTGGTCATAGCGTTTTTTGCTTTAAAGACAATTTGTCCTTTGCTGTTGCTGCATTGAGCGAAACGACTAAATCCTTGATCTTGTGTTTGGGTAATAACGTCCACGGCGAGATCATGCTTCAAGCAAAGCACAAAGGAAGATGATTGATTTCAAACGAATGTATTTGCATCTATCTCATCTATGGACATAACAAAACTAAGAGAAGAAGAAGGACATGAACATGAACATGAACAAGAAAGCCGAGACCAGTTAGTATACAAGTATCCCATCCATCCGTCCATCGTTCATCTCTGTCCACCAAGAAGAAGCGAAAAGAAGCATTGTACATAAAAAGTTGTGAGTTTATTGACGAAGGGTTCAACTCTGATATCTGAATCAGACTTGTATGTGATTTTGTCGAAAGAAGAAAAGCATCAAACATGTCCAAGGATATCCATTCCATCCATTCCATCCGGATCATCCAAACCATCCATCATATTGTTTTGTATGTTTTCTCATCAAGGACATCGATCATTTGCTACATTCAAAGCATGAAGCAAAGAGCAGCGACACCAGCAACCAAGGCAACGGCGCCAGAGAGACCGTTGGCTGAAGCAGCACCAGTGTACTGAGTGACGCTGGCAGATGGCTTAGGCGCGACGGAGCTGCCAGATGCTGGGCTGACTGGAGTGGTCATAGCGGGGGGAGCAGTCCAGGAGGGAGCAACGGGGATAGAGCTGGAGACTGGAGCCACTGGGGTGCTGACAGCAGAAGAGCTGGAGACGGGAGTCACTGGGGTGCTGGCAGCAGAAGAGCTGGAGACGGGAGCCACTGGGGTGCTGGCAGCAGAAGAGCTGGAGACAGGTCCGACTGGGGTGCTGATGGCAGAGCTGGAGACTGGGACGCTGCTGGATGAAGCAGTGCCAGAGCTGGTGGGAACAGCAGGAATAGTAGAAGTCTGAGTGATGACGCCAGTGGTTGTGAGCGTGATAGGCGTGGAAGCACTAATAACCGAGCTGGTAGTGACAGTGGTCTGCTGGCAGGAAGAGAGAGAGCAGGTGATGGTTGAAGTTAAGGTAATGGGGATAGTTAAAACACCGCTTGAACAGATTGTTGTACCAGTTGTTGTCGTTGTCAACACAGTCGTGGTAGGAGCCACAGGAGTGGTGGAAGTGGTGAGCGAGATAGTGCTGTTCTGGAAAGGAGCAGGAGGAGTTGTGACTGCGCTCGTAGTCGTCAAAGGCTTGGTGATCGTTGAAGTGATGACACTGGTGATAAGCGAGGTAGAAGGAGTGCTGAGAGTGGATGTAGAGCTCGTCGTGTAGGTGGTGGTGCTGATTCCAGTAGAGCAAGGTACAGTTGTGGTAATCGTAACTGGGATCGTAACGGTCTGGCCTGATGGACAGATGGATGTTGAGGTGGTCGTCAAAACAGTAGTTGTCAATGTGACAGGCTTTGTAATGACAGAAGTGGTAGTGTTCTGGAAGGGTGCGCTTGAGGTAGTAGAAAGAACTGGGGTTGTTACTGGAACAGATGAAATCTTGGTACATCCTCCGGAGCAGCTAGTGATGGTGTTTGTCTTTGTGGTGTAGCTGGTAATGATGATTGTCGTTCCTGATGAAGTGGAAGTAAGAGTAGTGCAAGGAACAATCGTGGTTTCAGTCTTGGTGAGCGTGATTTGGGAGGTGGTGCCGTTTGCAGGTGCGGAGCTGGTAGACAAGACAGAGCTGGTGGTTGCAGAAACAACGCTGCTGCTGGATGCAGAGGTTGTTACTGGGACAGAGCTAGTCTTGATGCATCCGCCCTTGCAGCTCGTGATTGTCTGGGTGGAAGTGGTGTATGAAGTCATGACAATGGTTGATCCGCTGGAGACTACCGTGCTGGTCAGAGGGCAGACGGTTGTAGTCGTGAAGATCGTAATGTCCTTGGTAGTTGTAGTTGGGCCGGCAGGAGTGGTGGTGTTGGTGTATGCGGTTGAGGTGCTGGTCAGAGGAGAAACAATAGTCGAGGTCGTCTTAGCTGATGAAGAGATAGTCACAGCGGAGGTAGATGTTTCAAAGCAGGTTGTAGTGTTGTGGTAGACAGATGTTGACGAGGAGGTCAATGAAGAGGTAGTGGCAGAGATTGGGGTGGTGCTGGAAGACGAGCTGGACTTAGTAGCAGACGAGCTGGATGAGCTGGAGACAGAGCTGGAGCTGGAGACAGAGCTGCTTGAGCTGGAGACAACAGAGCTGGATGAGCTAGACTTGGAGGCAGATGAAGTCGTAGAAGCGCTGCTTGAAGTGGTAGGCTTGGAGGAGGTGCTGCTAGTAGAGACGGAGCTCGTGACTGAAGAAGTAGTAGCTGAGATAGGGGTGGTGGAGCTAGACGAAGTGGAAGATGGAGTGCTAAGAGACGAGGTCGAGGTGGACGTGGTCAAAGAGCTGGAGGTGGATGGAGAGGTAGTAGCAGAGACCGTCGAACTGGATGAAGTAGTAGGCTTGCTGGAAGAGCTGCTGCTGCTGGAGGACGAGCTGGATGAACTGGAGCTGGATGAGCTGGTGGTCAAAGCAGATGACGAAGAGCTGGATGAGCTAGTGGTCGAAGCGGACGACGAAGAGCTAGTGGTCACAGCAGATGACGAAGATCTGGTGGTAATGGTAGATGACGAAGAGCTGGATGAGCTAGTTGTAACCGCGGACGAAGAGCTGGATGAGCTAGTAGTCACAGCAGATGACGAAGAGCTGGTGGTAATGGCAGATGACGACGATGAAGTGGTCAGGCTGGCAGTAGAGGTGGAAGCAGATGAGCTGGAAGAGCTAGCACCGGGGCAGTTCCATCCAACACTGTAGATACCAACGGAGCAGCCGCCCTTGTTACCAGGAGGAAGCTGGAAAGAGACAGACTTGGCGCCATTGCACTTGGAAGACTTGACGGTGGTACCAGATTGGCTGCAAGGAATGGTCTCGACACAATCAGAGTCGTCGGCAAGCTTGTAGTGGCACTCGACATCAGTGTCCTGAGAAGAGGCAATGTGAAGAGATCCGATGGAGAAAGCGTGAGCACCACAGCTAATACCAGGACCGCTGGAAGAAGTCAAGGCACCAGTGATGCACTTGGAGGATAAACCACGCTTGACACCATTGCCGAAGCCCTTGCCAGCACCGAAAGAGCTAGAGCAGCTGAAACCAGAAAGGTCGAAACCGTCGAATGAGCCGACAGGACCCTCAGGAACACCGCCAAAGTTCCATCCGCTCTGCTGACCGGGAGAGCAAGTGGTGGCGTTGGAGGGAGCGCTGGGGTAAGAAGGAGGGCTAGAGTAAGAAGGAGGACCGTAGCTGGGAGCAGCCTCGACGGCAGCAAGACCAAGAGCGACGATGGAGTAGAAGGTGTTCTTCATTTTGATCGACTTTGTACTTTGTTGTTGCTATTGTTTGCTGTTGTACAAGATTATTAGAAGGGTCCTAGGCTAAGGACTGTTGGTTTAGTGAACGAGTGTTGGAGCGAAAGACGCTAACGAGTGACAAAGTATTAGGTTGGAAGTTCGTCGAGAGATGGGATGAAGAGAAAAGAAAAGCAGACTAAGAAGTGGCAGAGAGCAGATACTTATGTGGCTGCTTGCAATTCTCGAGAATGACCGGGGGGGTCCCCCATCCACCGACCAGCCAGAGTCATGCTGCCAGCCCTTCTCCACGCGAAAAGATCACCTTGAGGTTGCAAATTAGGTGTCAATGGCGTTCTTGGCGGCGAAGAGCGTGCTAAATTTGGGATACTTGGGGACTTACCGTTTACTGGTGCCTGTTGCTAGCCCTGAGCACGAGCCTTCGAGTCCCAGGAGCCGTCTCATTGGGCGGTAGATCTGTTTTTTGTTTTCACTCAGGGTCATCGCAATTTGGCGGGCTGGGGCTGTTTGGATTGTCTGTTTTTGGTATCTTTTGACGTTGGCGCTAGCGCTAGCTGTTTCAAGGTCGCCCTAGTTACCCAACGTCTCCAGTGAGGCGCTGTCGCATCAAGCCCTGTGCTCGCGACAGGCACCACCAGCTTTCACTGTTTTGACATATAGATTACAGACATGTTTGCGACTCTTTGCTCACTGAGCGCATGGCAAGAAAGCTCGTGCTGCTCAAGGTCGTGCTTGGGCGCATGCATTGTTGTTAGGCACGCGCCTCAGCCGCACAAACAGTTCCTGCAGGCACAGCACGAAGCAAATTTCAGGCGGGAACGGTGGGCCTTCTGTCAGGGGTGCATGGTCGTGCGGTATCCACTCAGCTGTATCACACCACACACATCTTTGAGTTTCTCTGGCAAAAACTCTAAGAAACTCCCAAATCCCAACACGACGCCCTTGACGCCATTGCCCTTGCTTTTTCTAGCAAAAGCGTGGTGTAGATAGACAAGAAACGGCGTCTCTGCGATCCTTTGGTCTCGTCTGGTCGTCTATCAAGTTTGTTCGATCAAGAAAAGCATAAATGCTAAAATAAAACTCTACATCCATCTGCCGTTCCCGATCTTACTCCAGTTTTTGCACAAATTAGCTGTCGCATTCGTTTGTGTGTCGTGTGCGGAATAACAAAACAAAGTACCTGAATTAGAACCTTGTCGTCTAGCAACAATAGCCGTGAGATGGCGTCTTACGGCTCGGCACTGCTAGCTGAAAGGCAGGTCACGGAATTGCAAAAATGCCGTCTGCATATATCTTTGCTATAATTGTGTGCTCGCATGTAATCAAAGTCATCAATAGAAACGATCAGCACGCTACGCTTGCATATCAACAACAAACATAACACACAAGCAAGAAGAAAATGGAAACAATTGATAATGGATTAAGAGGCCAGTCTGTTCTTTAGTGCCTTTTTCACACAAACTTCGGTGACTTTCGGTGCCTTCCTACCCTTGCATGGCACCCGAAACACCACGGATCAGCGTAAGATAAGACTCTTCGGACTGCTATTCGCTGTCTTTTCGATCAGCATGTCCAGCTACTATTCATTCGATCAGCACGACTAGCTTTGGTCCCAAGTTTTCTTCAATCCCCTTCAAGATAATAATGCTGCGAGACCTTTAGAACTAGCACGAATAGGATTGTCTTCCTAACCCCTAATCTTCGTCCTCATCATCATCTTCATGTCTATCCTCACCTCCACCATTCATGCTTTCGTACCAGCTCTTCTTCTCCGACTTCCATAGATAGACCAGCCATAGATAACCGCCCATCAAGACGCTGCCTCCTACCACATTACCTAAGGTGATGGGAAGCATTGTCTTCCATACAAACATGCTTAGACTGTATCCTTCTGGCCTCAAGTCTTCGTACAGCCCCAAAGTGCCAATGTACATGTATTCAACCTGTATGTATCTTATTAGCAGAGATTCTGGTGTCTGTTTTAAGAACATATCATACCGTATGTGGCCACTTTGCAGTTGTGCTGATAAAGAATGGAAGCCAGAGGCCAAACGCACGTCCAAAGACATCTCGGCCAACCTGTACCAATTTGTCAATAATCTCCTCTTGTCTATCTCTGTCACTTCATCAAAACATACCTCTCCTAAATACATTGCCAAACATACACTCCATCCACATCCAATGGCTCTAACAAAGACTGTCATCCATGCCGGTTCCACGAGATCAGTTTTCACCATCTCGGCAATGCCCGACGCATACGGCTCTTCAACCAATGTACCAGTCGCGATGGAGAAGACATAGGCCACAAAGAGTGCCCCGACCAAGTTACCGATCCAGCAAGTCAGTGGTCCTAGGAGATGAGAGAGCAACAGTCGTGGAGTTAGTCGGCCATGCTTCTGTGGGTTGGTAATGTGGGCAAGCATCGTTATTGAGTACCACATTGGGTAGCCCGTCTAAGAGGATGGGTCAGCAAGTCGGTATGGACTGGTAGGCTACCAAATGCACTATGGCATCTGTCGAAGATGTTACGTCAAGTGATCCTGCTTTCATGTCCATCTCTTACAGGCACATATGTACACAGTATATTGTGTTGCTTCTCGTTTGACCGTCAAACGCAAACTTTCTCAGGCCCACCACACATCTTCGACAAGCACAAAGCACAATAAATCAAACTTACAAACAATTCACATCCAGTCAAATAAACAACAACCAGCCCAAATGGGAATATTATCCCTTGCAACACCCTCTCCAACATAGGCACTTGCTCCTTGACGCCATCACCTAGTCCTTTCGCAAGCAGTAACGCTGCAAGCCCGCTAGCTCCAAGCTCAATACCACCAAAGATGGCCTTGAGAAAGGTCTGTGTGTGAGGCTCTTTGAGATGCTGGAGCCCTGTTGCAAGCGTGGAAGAAGCTGCAGAATCGGGAGGATCATAGAGGAGAGGCTTGGATGGTGAAGGCATTTTGCTTGTTTCTCTATAGTCTCACACAACAATGAACAATAATGCTGCTGTGGTTTGCAATATGATCACATTTTCGGCTGAGCGCAGGAGGGTTTGCAAAATCATGACGACTGAGGAGTTCAAGCTTTTACGTAAGGTAAACGCAAGTCATGGGGGGGTGGATCTCGCATGCACCTGTCAATTTGGGACATGCATCGTTTGGCATCAAAACATGAACGCCTGTTTCACCTTGTTTCAATGCTGCTGAGGTGTCAAACGAATGATGAAAATGTGTTTGATTGTGTCTCCCGTGCAATGAAATGTGCATACTTTTCTGTGAAGATAAGCCATCCCCTGGCGCTCCTCTCTGCCACTTTTTGCCACCTTGAATTATCCCATACGCATCCCAAAAACAATCCTGCCGTACCTTTCCTTATCGCACCAAACGAAATATGTGAATCAAGTTTGTCAAAACGACCAAAGCATTCTAAGTAAATCTCTTCGTCAACTGCAACCTTTTCCCAACCACACAAACCACCACAATACCACTCCTTCATCCGCCTTCCCAATCATGGACTCCAACATTCACATCACCTTAGCGACTCCTCGGAACGCCGCAGTGTTCAGGGCAGCAAATGTCACAGCGGTCCAACTCAGCAACGAAGCGATGATGCGCGGCAATAGGGGTGACTACCAAGGCGCAATCGACCAATACAAGAAGGCGCTCCAACTCAAGATCAATGCATATGGGGAAGAAAGCGTGCAAGCAGCGATATCTTACAACGCAATTGGCGAGAACTACCTCTTCCTCAAGAAGTGAGAGGAGGCTGAAGAGAATCTCAAGAAAGCGTTGAAAGTACGAGATGAAATGGGGCTTGGACCAAGAGTCGATGCTGCTATCACTCGAGATAATATGGCGCAAGTGTATGAGGGACAGGGAAGATGGGATGAAGCCAAAGAAATGAGAATGATTGGGAATGCCACTAATCAGATCTCGTGTGGTAACCCAAATGTATGGCGCCTTTCGGTATCAACGTGTGGTCAGCATTGCTAATACTCATCGTAGTGCCCCAGAGGAAGCATGGCATTCGCATTCGACCGACTGAAGGCTTGTGGTGCATGTAAAGTCTGTTTTCTACTGCTCGCAGCCTTGTCAAAAGGCGGACTGGAATGCTCGTCGCAAGGTTCTCTGTACTCTTAGACAGCAGAACCTCACAGCTTCAGCCTGACGGCATGACCTCCACAAATCCTCTTGGGGTGATTCAAGAACTCGGCACTTGCCACCTTGGGACACTTCTCGACGACCCGGAAACAAATTGTGGTACTTTCAAGAGTTATATATGCGTGGAAGACATCACAGCACTAGTTTGACAAGACTGAAGATATGTTAACGCCGGGTTTCCCGCGGCTCCCTGTGTCTTTGTTTCTTGTATTGTTCCATGCCTTTTGATAGTGGCTAAGCAGATTGCAAAACTTCTCAAGCATGCAGACAACGTGAGTTTCCTTCTCTAGTGCTTGCCCGACAATCCTTGGCGCAAGCTTCCCACTGCAACCGTAAATCATGCCAATCTAGTCTGTCCCATGCACACCACAAGAGTCTCACGCAATACCGTTGAGTTCATACGGAAGATGCCCAAACAGTTTTTGATACTGACTAAAACCGCAAATGTTCAATACTGAGGTAATAGCCAGTATCCCCAGAACAAAGACCGAGTCAATACGATATTCTTCATGTCAAAAGAGATTTTGGTGCGAAGCATTCATCGTTGCATATGCGTCCTGATACTATGGGAGACGTGACGTGCAAATGCCATAACAGCGGACAAGAGCTCATGTTAACGTTCCCAGAGCGTCATACGAACTCAAGGCCGAATACAGTCAAGCACTGAGATATTTGGGATAAGACTGAATCGATACCGGATGGACACTCCTCATAAATACAAGTTATATAGTAGCCGCTAAAGGCTGTCATGCCAAGGTGTCTGAAAAATGCTTATAGTAGTGTATTGTGGAATCCAACCAATCCTGAAATGCCCACACAGTATTCCGTTGTCTAACCATCCAGAAGATCCAGATTTCATACCTACCCACAGCACATAACGAGACCCAGAATGATGCTATGTCGTCCTTCCCTCTCGAGTCTTTTCTCGCGATCTACTCATCAATGGCGCGGGACATTTGCCTGATCTGGGACAACATCACCCAGAACGGGTAATAAGTACTCAGTTTTTTCGTGACCCTACATATTCGAACGATTCTGCTCGTCGTCTGCAAGGAAGTTCAGAGCCCGCCGCAAGCCCTAATATGTCTGCGCTCTTCCGTAGAGGCACCAATACAGGTTCGTGCGCCTTGCGTAAAGTGGACCCCATCGTTTCTATATTCTTTATGCCTGTCCGCATCGCAAGGTTGTCGAATATGTGGACGCTAGGTGCTGCCGAAACTCTTGAAGTGTTTAGCAATTACATTTCCGGGCCAGTATCTTAGGCCGAATCCAAGTTTGGGTTCATCATTCTCCCATTCCAGGGACTATCCTTGATTAAGTTGATTTCGTGGATCGTATGAATGTGTACGACGCTGTTTCAGTCCTTGACGCATCGTCTTCATCGGATTCTCATCATCATCGTCATCGTCAGCATCTTCCTGCTTCATTGGCCAGAGTATCTGTTTTTTCACGACTGCTCGAATGCCCGATCCCACGACGAAGAACCACATTAGTATCAAGAGGCAGGTCATGACACAACCAACGATTTGCAACGGTTCTAATGAGAACGCTCCAGCAACAGCAAACGTCGCTGTCGTCAACGCAGTGTTTGGGAAGATGAAGGAGTTCCAAGTCATAGAGAAGGGGTTCTTGTGACGAAACACCGACCAATGTGCCCCGACGGCGATGAAGAAGAAAATGAGCGCCAATCTGATGATTGTTAGTGTCCTGCATTGCCAATAAATCAACTTGCTACAACTCACCCATACAGCCAGGTTCCCGCCCAATATCCCACAATCTTGGTGACTCTAGCAGCAAAGGGACCGTCTTCGCCCATGAAACTTGCGGTGACTATGCCTTCCAGATTTCCTGCCATACCGATAACGCCAGTGACAGTAAATCCACTAGGCCCTACACTGATGAACATGCCAGGTCGGCTTCCTTCGTTTGGTCTGCATTATTCCTGTTAATGTGTGCTATCTGTGTTTGGATTCTGTATCAGAGTCTTACAGCTTCTGCGTCATCATACGATAAACATAGGTCGCATGCATGGTCAGACTCAGGAGAAAGCCCATTCCATGTCCAATCATGCCACCAACGATAATCTGAAGTCCTCGCGATCCAACAGCACCTGTAGGAGGACTAGTGACAGCTGAAGCAAGCGGGCCTATTAGCAGAAGTGGATATGCAGGAAAGATCCAGATAGGTGTCATGGTCTGCACAGTAAATGTTTGCGTGTTCCAGAGTAGAAGGTAGATACCAGTACTAAATATTATAGCTGATCCCATATAGATCCAGAAGATTATGACCATGGCGTCGAGTAACCATGGACCAGTCTTGCCAGGGGCAAGACCGTATTGTGTAATGGTAACCAAAATAGTAGCGATTGCTATCACGCTGGCTGGTATGAACAGAGACTCTGTAGGATGAAAGAATGAGGCACGGAAGGCAGCCGGCCAGTAGTACCAACGGAGGAACATGCCGATTGTGACCAAGATGAATATCACAATGTTTATAAAGAAGAAAATAAGGCCGATGGTGTAAAGACCAGTGAAGCGGAGTGGCACTGTGGAAGTTGTGAGTTGTTGTTTCAGAATGGCAGGACCAAGCGGAGAGGTGTAATCTCAGAGCTGTTATGATCGTGCAAGACTGACCTGAATGTAGCACATTGGCTATTCCTCCGGTGGCCATAGAGAGTGTATACCATGTCTGTCGTATTATCAGACCAATGTGATATCGTGATAGATCATTCTCAAACATACCCATGTGAAATGCTTCATCCGATCTCGCCAGTTCAATTGAGGTTCAGATGTATTTGTATCATCATCATGGCTTATATCAGATTCCAGGCGATGACCTACATGGTCATTTCTTGAGTATAGCATGCTATGTGAATAGTAGTATATCACAGAAGAATAGTGATAATATATCCAAGAAGAAATGGGTATCAAATGATGGTAAATGCTGCTCAAAGGATACTAGAACGAAAATCTCATTACAATGCCGGACACCGGTGTTGTTGCATCATATCATATCAAAAAGTATCCATCAATAAGGCGTACGACATAGCCAAGAATCTTTCTAGGTCATTGTTGCATCGTGGTGGATGTGAAAATGCTTGTATCTTGGAGAGGAGTTGAGGCCTTTAGCTCGGCGAGTAGCTACATCTCCAGGGTAGCGTCCGCCCGTCGCCATCGTGCGATAATTGGCTATCATCGCCAGTCTTTAGTGTTCGAGGTCGAGATGTCGTAAAGCTGATGCCGAGACCGAAAAACTCGTGCCGAGTTCCGATTCAGCCATCACAATGGAGTGAGCTCCACGGCTTCTGTTCGTTGATCATGAAACAAACTATCCCTACCACATAAGCAAGAAAGGAAGAGGAACTTGAAGAGGGAATGAGAACAATGTAAGGTTCGTTCGATCTAGTCTATCCTAATATCAAGAAATGTCGTATCATTCCGACAGCTACATTTTGTATAAATCCTCGAGGACGTCCTTTCCGTCGGTATTGCTCTTATGCATCCAGCCTACAAGACATGATCATGGTCGATACGCTTTGGTCGAATGTACCAGTCTCCCCTTTACCCAAACAGCAGCAATGTTCCGGTCGTCACCAGTATACACCCACTTTGCCACAATATCATCCCACTTCTCTTTCTGCCACTGGAAGACATCGACGGGCGCCTCTAGCTCTTCCTTTTCATCCATCTTCTCCACCTCTTCTGCTCCTCCTTCTTCTTCGTCGTCAACAGGACCATCAAGCACAATCTGTAGCGCGTCCCAGTCCTTCCCAACCTCAAACGCTGCTACCTTGTCCTTCAGACCCATTGCTTCTGCACCTGCCCTCGTAGCTAGCCACAATCCCTCTTCAACACTCAATGCATGTTGTGCTCCCCTCTCGACCGCTACATGTCTACTCACACCTAGAGCCTGCCTCACCATCTCCAACACACTCGGGCTGTACCCACCACTCATATCTGTGCCCAGACTGACGTTGATATCTGCATCAAGCATGGCTCTCACAGGTGCTGCGCCAGAACTTAAGCAGGTATTGCTTAGAGGACAATGCGAGACGTGCGTTTTCCGCTCCGCAATCAACTTCATTTCCGACGGTGTTAGGTGTACCGCATGTGCGAGGATTGTTTTCTCGCCAAGCAAACCAGCATCATCATACACGCTGGTGTAGCTGCTCGCTTCAGGGAACAACTCTTTCACAAGTTCGATCTCGGCTTTATTCTCTGAAACGTGCGTTTGCACAGCCCAGTCCTTCTGCTTCGCTAAAGCACCCAAGCCTGCAAGAGCTTCAGGAGTGCAGCTGGGTGCGAATCGTGGCGTCACTACTGGTCGTACAAAGTCCCCGGAAGGATCCAGTGCTGTGATAGCGTCTCCACTCTCCTCACTGTCCTTGACAGCTTGCTGGGCGGATACGTCACGGTAATGCCCAGGGCTCATGCGATCCATACAGACACGGCCTACTAGTGCACGCTGGCCACGCTTGAGGCATATTTCGGCAAGTAGCGTCGTGGCGGGAACGTGAATCGTACCGTAGTAAGCTGCACAAGTAGTTCCATTGGCCAGTGACCGTCGCACCACGCGATTGTAGACTGTACGGGCACGGGCTAGATCTGAGAAGGAGGACTCGAGGGGAAAGGTGTAAGTTTCTAGCCAAGAAAGAAGAGTGCTGCTGCCGAAAAGACCTGTATTGGGATATTGTGGGGCATGCGTGTGGGTGTCAAGTAGGCCAGGGAAGAAAAATGTTGTAGTCCGAGTCGAAGATTGCTTGAGAGTATTGATGGTACTGTAGGTAGATTCTTGCCAGTGATGCTGCTTAGCTAAGGAAGAGATGGAAGTTTCCGGAGTGATGTTTGATTCGATGAAGGCGATTGTACCATGCTCGTCGACACCGATAGCGGTATTGTATTGGAATGAAAGAGTGGTAAGAGTGGCGCTGTGTATAAAGTCGCCGAGATAAATAGTACGTTGCGAGTCTGAGGCACTTGCTGCCATGGCAGAAATGACAAAAGAATAGAGTGTAAAAATGGAAATACAAATAAAGATGGTGATATCAATACTAGCTAGATAGCAAGATGACGATGGAGATGTGTACGCGAAGAATCAAACTCACTGCAGTATCATCCTCTCGAACACAAGTAAAGCAGCTCCTGAGGGAGTTATTATGTTACCATATACTCTGTCGTCGTTATCAGCGAACCTGGAAGTCTCTGAAGACTATATCGGTAACCGGAGGCGACCGTCAAAAAGAAGAGTCGAAGAACGCCAGTGGCCAAGTCAATACGGCTGTTATCGACTACCCTGGACCAATTGTTCAACACGTGCTGAAGATCCCCCGCATTTTCTGACCGCATTTCTAGCTGTTAGTTTTGCTGGCCGTGAAACAATGTGAAAAACAATGTAGTCAGTGATATCTTCTAGCTTCAACAGCAGATTCTTCCCACCAGCCCTAGGGGTCGATTGTGCGACTTAGTCGACATTTACACGGACAGCAGTCATGGCGACAAATTCGATCAAATTGCTCACTGGCAACAGCCACCCACAGCTAGCGAAGCTGGTCGCAGAAAGGTATGTTTTGTCCCTCACTGGCAAGCAGTTGGTACCCGAGGAAATGAAGGAGAGGGGCAAGGGTGGGCAGCAGCGGATCATTGGCAGACTACAGCGAGGAATCAGGAGTTAAGCCGGGATTTCCCGGATGACATCAAACCTGGAGCTCAAGGACTGAAGGCCTGGAGCATTAGTACCATTGGTGGTAGCAAGATTCATATTCTGATCGAACCTGGACCTTGGTCTGGACGTGGCTCCGAGCATACGAAGGACCTATGACAGACTAAGAACTTAGCTAATCAACCACATCCATACAGATTAGGGATCGATCTCTGTAAAATACTGGTACTACAATACTCTAACAACGAGACCTCTGTGACGATTGGCGAGTCTGTCAGGGATGAAGATGGTATGCTCGATCCTCCCAGGAAAATAAATGCCTAGGAAGAATAAACTCATACGCACCTATCCATATAGTATTCGTTCTGCAATCCACTGCACCAGGTGAAATCAACGACGGCCTCATGGAACTCCTTATCATGATCAACGCCTGCAGAACCGCATCCGCCCGCCGCATCACAGCAGTCGTACCCAACTTTCCGTATGCACGACAAGATAAGAAAGACAAGTCAAGAGCGCCCATTACTGCGCGGTTGATGGCGAACATGCTGGAGACTGCTGGATGTAACCATGTCATCACAATGGATCTGCACGCCAGCCAGATTCAAGGCTTCTTTAAGGTGCCGGTAGACAACCTCTATGCTGAACCTAGCACGTTGAGGTGGATCAAAGACAACTACCCCAATGTTAAGAACGAGTGTGTGATTGTGAGTCCGGATGCAGGAGGCGCAAAGAGGTAAGAAAATGCCAATACTCCGTAAACATCAGAAGCAACAGAAAAACTGACATATGTGTATTACTACCACAGAGCAACATCGATCGCAGACGGCCTCGATCTTGGGTTTGCCTTGATCCACAAAGAACGTGCGAGACCGAATGAGGTCTCCAGGATGACGCTTGTGGGTGACGTCAAAGGCCGCGTTGCGATCATTGTCGACGACATGGCAGACACCTGCGGCACTCTAGTGAAGGCCGCTGACGTGGTTATGGAGAACGGAGCGAAGAGTGCTATTGCCATTGTGACGCATGGTATACTCAGTGGTAACGCTATAAATGCCTTGAACAATGGCAGATTGGAGAAGTTGGTCGTGACGAATACTGTGCCACATGAGGAGAAGAAGGCACTATGCAGCAGAATCGAGACAATCGATATCTCACCGACAGTAAGACTTACTCTCCGCACTGAAGAAAGACATTACTGATCAGAGCTTCTAGATTGCTGAGGCTTGTCGACGAACACATAACGGAGAGAGTGTTTCATTTTTGTTCAAGCATGCACCAACAGACTAGACTTCATTGGATGAAGCGAGAGGAAAGAGTGTAATGTAATATATCATGGCATGGCATGGCGCATCTGGAGTTACGGGTCCAATGTCGTTGCTTTGATAAAATTGTGAGCTTGAATACCTTAGGATAGGTAGTACAACAAGCAATATAAGACAACACATATCCTTCTCTCAACCCCTCTTTGCGCGATTACAACGAAGCGAGACAGCGCCTCAAAAGCCCAGCCTCGTCCCAAGTTGTACAGGTCCATTGGTACTTGTCTGGGGACGGGCCGAGCCTCAGGTTCCAACGCAGGTCTGCCCCTCCTGCTCGACACACTCAGGTATGAGAAGCATTATCCTGTGTATGATCGTGCGTGTGTGTAATCAATCACGTCTGAAACACAATAACTCCGCCCCACAAAATTGTGGAGGTAGGGCGCAGTTAAGGGATTTTGGCTTGGTAGTCAATGAAGCCCATTACGCAACAACGACGCACTCTGCCAAAACCTTAGCCACCAAGCTTGCCGCGCGTAAGATCGATCACAAGGCTCCTGAACCACTGCTTCGGTCACTACTACTAAGGGCACCTCTCCATCAATGGCTCGTTAGCATCCATTGTCAACAACAACACCATGCCTTCGTCTGGTCCTTCGCAGTCTACCCGCCCCTTTGTCAACAATCCTTTGCGAACTGGTGGTCTGATCATCAGTATAACGTTCTTACTCTGGACCTTCTATTGGCATGCTCCATCGACAGCTCAAACACAGACACGACCTTCTGTGACACCGTTAGTTGATTATTATATTGGCGACGCAACTGGCTCGGGTGGTCGTAAGTGTTTCTAAAGCGCTGTTTCATGATTTACATAACACTAACACATTGTCTCTTCTAGGGTGGTACATACCGGACGAATGGTATCAGAACATACCGCAACAATATCCTGATCTTGAGAAATACATCGACCTGCGAAATCCCCGCGAACCTGCAGAAGCAGCACAACAAGCCTTGGACATTGCTTTACGGAAAAAGCTTTTCATAGAAGGCACCAACATCCCTTTGGTTATTCATCAGACATGGCGAGATTGCGACAGTGATTCATGGCAGCCAAGGACACGAGCAAGTGTGGAAGGATGGTTGGAGATGGCGACAGGAGAGAGTGCTGAGACATACGACCAGCCACGAATGGCATATGTGTATTGGGATGACGAGGGCATTGATAAATTCTTTCAACTATATGAGCCCCTGATCTCAAGCGTCTCTGCTGAGCTACCATATCCCGTGGAAAGGACCGACATCTTCCGGGTGGCTGTTTTGAAGTGGTTTGGAGGAATCGTAAGCGATTGCATTTGATGATTTGAAGAATTGACAGGACAGTACTGACGTCTGATAGTACGCCGATATCGACACAAACCCTCTGACACATCCTGCATTATGGGTCAATAACACAAACGATCTCACTCCCTGGACTGACAGTAAAACACAACAGACTTTCTCAGTACACACTCCATCCAGTCCTTCCTACGTCGCACCAGAAAATTCTCCTTTCCGCCCACATCTCTTCCCAGACTCTCCCGTCGACATGACTCCAGCCACTTACAAGAAGATTATGGATGCATTTCGTCCCACAAAAACCGCTGTTGGTGCTATTGTCGGTCTAGAAGCAGACACAGACCCTGCTAGCGATACGTACTGGCGTGCTGGCTATTCGTACCCTATCCAGCTTACAAATTGGGCATTCGCAATGGCGCCTCACCATCCAATCTCTGTTCAATTCCTCAAACAAGTCTCTGGCGACGTTCTGAACGCAACTAAAGATCTTGCAAAGATCGACCCATTGGAGCTGGCAGGTCCACCTGCTTTCACTCGGACAGTGAAAACACACTGTGAGGCTGCTGACGAGTCGTTCCGTTGGGACAGTCTATCTGGTGCCAGCGACCCAGTAGGCGGCCGTGGCAAGGTTGCTGCAGGTGATGTTCTTGTTCTCCCAATAACAGCCTTTTCACCGGGTAGGGGCAGCTGGAACAACATGGGCAGCCAGTCGCTAGATCACCCGAATGCACGACTGTATCATGCAGCTGCTGGAAGTTGGCGAAAGATGGATCTGAAAGTGACTGCAGGCAAATTATGCAGGTCTGCTTTGGGAAGATGTAAGGAGTGGAGTAAAATACCTGATCCATGAGCAAAAAGGAATGAGGGCGTTGAAGGGCAAGGGGTTGCTGATTCTGCATAGAGACGGCGTTTTGGATCATTTGGATGGAACAGTATGCTGAGCTATTTGGTGATAACAATGGGTAGGGCATGCAGATGCTGGCAAGCACAAGGGATTTCCACATGTTGACGAGCAAGATGGACGTGCTCTATTTATCATTGACAATTGACACTACAACATCAAAACATGAAAGCAACTCTCTCCATACCTGATCGTAAGCCACTGACGTAGACAAGCTTGCAGTCGAAAGTGTACACAGGAGTACGGAGGTCTTCAAGGGTGATCTCTTGCACGCATCCTGCTCTACCGTACCAATGACTTCTCCAAATACCCTCTTGTCATACTTTAATGAGGAGTGACCCTGCATCTCTTGGCAAGCGCAACTGTCTGTTTGTTTGGAAGTGTGGGGTTCGAGTCCAGTAAACACCAACCAGCTGACTATCTCGTACTTCCTCCATCATCTCTCCTGCGCCGTCTTTTCTTGCTTCATCGTTTCATGTCACTGATAGTCCTCATCGCGTAGCACCCAGTGTATATCTCACTGTGAACAGATGACGCCCTAGTCCACAGGAACTTCCGGTGCATCGACCTCGGCCTATACGAGCTTCCATCATGTCCACAACGACGACGACGACGACGACGACGACCAGCCATGCTGCGCTTCCTTCCGTAAAGGTCACCAAACCCTTCGCTAGGACGACGTCCGCCAGTACTCGTTCAAAAATTATCCCAAAGACCAAGCCCGTGCCGGTGATCTCGAGTTCCTCCTCCTCAACTGGCGCTACCTCCACATCAAATGGCGTTACCTCCACAGATGGGGAATCTGATTCGAAATCAAAGACTGCAACCGCACAACCGACCCAAGGAACAAATGCGCCGATCAAAGCGAGACTACCATCAAGCGCGCCATTTGATATAAAGAAGATACGAGCATTCATTACAGAAAGACCAGACCTTCGCAAGACATCTACATCGACCGTAGGAAGCACCAACAGTACATCAAGTATCATGAGCAAAGCAAGCACCATCAGCACCGCTAGCAGTAGCAGTTTCGATACTGGGAGTATCGCAAGTACGGAGACTGTAAGACCAAAAGCCAAAGTATCGGCGAAGTCAAAGGTGTTTCCGATTACTGCACCAACACTCGCGTCAGCTTCAGCGTCGCAACTGACAAAAAAGGTACCACTGCCAGTGAAGAAGGTTGCGACAACTGTCAAAAAGCCTGCACCGAGGCTGGAGAAGATACACAGCGCGGAATCTGATGCAGCAGACAGAGCGCAAGACAAGAAGCAAGTAAAAGTACCAAAGCTAGTATCCAAATTAAGTACGAAGAAAGTGGTAAAAAATAAGCCAAAACAGCCTTCCGAACCAGTAGATAGACAGCCAGATACCACTTCTGCTGTGACAGTGAAGATACCCGCATCGAAACCACTAAAGGCTGGTCAGTCGAAGACAACGACGACTACAACGAAGCTGGAAGTGAAGCATAACAGCATACCAAAGTTGCCTATGTCGCAAACTTCCGAAACACAAGCAGATCCTTCAAGCAAGGATGCTATCCAACCGTCTCGTAAGAAAACGATTGTACCAACAACATCCGCAGCCAGCGAGACTGCAGCACCAATGCCGGCCAGAAAGAAGCCAAAATTAGCCTCCATGAAGAACACAGCAAGTACGCAGGCGCAACCAGATACAATATCATCAGTGCAGCCTGCAGTGTCATTTCCAAAGTCATGCTTGACTAAATCTGTCAACACTACACAACAAAAAACCAAGAGTGCAACAGGATCAACAAGGTTGGTAGACCCTAACATGACGCCAGCCAAAGCTGCAGCAAGATGTGCAGTCAGCGCATCTATCCCGCTCATCACAGCGCTGAGTCGATCACAAAAGAACGAGGTACAGATCCCGCCGACCCCGAAGTCGAGCAGGACATCGAGAACGAAACATATATCGACCACACCTTTACCGAGTAAATTACAACAACCACGCATAGAAGCTCCACTCACAAGACGCAAATCAGTGTCCTTCAAGAGTCCGCTGGAAGCTTTTCAGATCATACCTGCAAGAAGGCCAAGCAGAAGTCCACCACGATCCGCAAGTAAGAAGGTTACGATGGCGCCATTCCCGACAAAACGCGCCATGCCGACAATAAAGGAGCATGAAATGCGGCCGCCAACACCTTTCGTACCTCCTCCTTCCGATGAAGATGATGATAACGACGTGGTCTTTCAGTACCAGGAAGATCCTAACGATAGAGTAGCGCTTGGTCTGCCTATTCCAGCAAAGGATGTTATTCCTAAGAAGCCAGCAGAAGAACAGCCTGATCCTGAACAGCTGCCAGAGGCAATACTAATTGACGATGGAAACTTTGATGAGCAACGCGATATACAATTGACCGAGGCTACACCTGCGACTTCCGAACTTACGGTAGATAAGTCTGATGAAGCACAAACCTTAAATGAGATGCCACCTCCTCCGCCACCACCTGCCGCAGTCGAAACACCAGCAATAGCAGAAGCAGAGACTCAATCTGAGATCGAAGCCTTTGATCCTGAGATTCCAGACAATGAAGACGACGAAGAAGACGACGACGACGAAAGCACCGTCTTTTACGATGCCGACGAAAGCTATATCCCTCAATACAGCAGTCCACGCAAACCAGGGACGCCACGATCCAAGATTGGAACACCGCTTGGATCGTTAACAATAAAGTTGGTCAAGAGTCCTAGACTGGTGACGGAGAATGGAAGTCCGAAGCTGGATCTGCTTAGGCTGTGTAGTCCGACGAAGAAGAGGAAGGTGAAGAAAGCTGTAGCGTCTGTGTCTGGTGGTGATGAGTTGGGTGTGGAGAGTGCGAGGCCGGGTACAAAGGGCCCATTGGTTGGTGAGGATGTGTCAGTGTGAATGAGGAAGTGTGTGTTTATAGTCTATTGCATATCAGGTATAGTGATGGCGAATACATTGTATAATCATGGAAAAGGACACATTATCAAAGCCACTGTTACAGCGGTCGAATGTACGATATACTTGGCGCAGGGCTGTACGATATTTATTATTTAATAATGTATAAGATGACCACTTTTCTGCTGCTAGAGTTTCAACAAAAAATCGTGATGGCAGTGAGTGTTCTGGCTCACCATGCATAGCGTCCTAAACACACCGACGCCAATGCGAAGGGGATTGTGGCTGATGACCACCACGAGGTGACTGAGAAATTTGAGCTGGGGAATGTCCGTGACTGATGGCGGCACAGATGTGGTTTTGAGTAGGGAATGGTACAGGACAGGAAGAGGTGTGTGTGGATACTATGGAAGATGGAAAAACGAAGGGTGGGGCCATCTCCCAAGAGAAATGTGCCAGTAGCGGTTTGAAGCAAAATGCAGACTTCGTGGTGGAATTGTGTGTTTCATGTGTATATTATGTACAGAGTTCTTGTTCTTCATTGCGACCAGCCTAATCGGTGCACACGCGTTGATACGTCGTTCATGCCCATTTACACTGGGGAGGAAGAGATATAGACCTCATCCACGAGCCCTGATCTCATAGCGTTGAAGATGACTCTGCCTTTCCAAAGCAAGCCATTGCCCAAGCTCGCTTCGCCAGTCCTCATCGTCTTATAGTGCCCCTCAAGATGATACACCTAGAAGTTCCCTCTTATGATAATCCCGAATTCTTAAAGTAACTGTGCTTCCTGGGGTATAACGTCCTTGTGCTTCCATTGATCCCTTATACGCTTGGAGGTAGAAGGTACTCGCCGAATCCTACATGGAGGAATGCTACACCAGTCTATCCGAGCAGAAAACACAATATTAGCATTGTACTCAAATGAATTGTTTGCGACTTTGAGGCTTCGAGATGCGTGTTCGAGATCCTTGCCTGCGACCTCATACCTGCAGTCTAAGCCATAGATAGTGCTGCTATGCTCGCGTGCCCCTACACCGCATAGTATTCATGTCCCTTTTTTTTTGTACAACCCACCACCTCTTCTCTCCGCATTCCAATGGCAAACACTCCCACCTCTTCATTTCCCTCGCGTAATCGCATTCCAAAAAGAAAAGAAAACATCCTTGCTCAACTTACAGCGAACATGCCTACGGCAGTAACCACAGCTCTATTTTCTGGTGCCAGGGCAGCATTTATGATGGTTTGGACTGATGATTGTGCCTTTTGCTGATTGGTGTGACCTGCCGGGAGAGATTGACGTGGAGGCATGGTGGTGGTTGTTGTTGTATTGGAGATAGAGGTTTGTAGGAGGATGCGGGCTTTTGGTATCTTCACTCGGTATATGTAGAGGCGGCTTTTGCAGGGTGCTTGATGGGAGTCGTAACGTGGGGGCTTAATTGGGAGGAGCTGTGGTATGTATTGCACTGATTGCACTGATTGACGATTAAATTATTATTGAAGATGCGATGGAGTTGGAGGCAAGATCATCATCTGAGCACGGACCCCAATCTCGCACATGACTATAGAATGAGAAAGGTGAATATTTTATATTAATATGATTATTATGGATTGCTAGAACTATAGATTACCTGGAATAGCTTTGCTAGATAATTCGCGTTGGTTACTGTGAGCCGCGTTCTACTATCCATCCTACGAGGCGGCCTCAAGTCGTTATGGCCATCATATCAAATTCACCCATACCTATCACCAAATTAGTATTCCCTCGCCTAACAGCATCGTCCTGCTCATACTCACCTCCAATCTCAGATGCTCGTTTCCCGCCTTGACAGCCCTCTCCGCACAGACCAAAGAAGCAGCTTCTAGATCTTCCTGATCTGCCATCGTGATTAAATCACCATCCTCGTCCCTCGTCTTACTCACGAAGCCACCTTCCTTCAGCTTAAACTTCTTTGCGATCAACATGCCAACCTCGTCAAAGGTAATGTTCTCTTGTGCGATGATGTAACGAGTGTCATCTTCGTAATGGATTTTTAGCCTGATCGTACGCGTACTCGGCCCTTGTGCCTGTGGCTGAACTTGTGGTTGTCTAGTGGTGGAATGACTCCTTTCCAGACTCGCTTGTCTCGACCGAAAAGGATTCAGGTTCAACGTCGGCAAAGGTCGTCTTGTATGCGACGGTAAGCACTGTCGGTAGTCTACAATAGGCGTTGCAGTTGTGGTAGAAGCAGGTGGAGGATCTATTGCCGAAAGTATGTTTCCGATTCGCTCATCTTCCTCCTCAATCGAGTCTGGTCGCTGCTTGAAGTTTCGACGAATACTGCTGTTTGCGGATACTGGTAGAGCTCCTGCAGGAGAAGAGTTAAGCAATTCTGTGCGGAGACCTAACCTTGGTCGTGATGGTTTCGACTGCAACTTCGATGTGTTCGAACTCTCTGGCTGTTTTGAAGCCGAACGTGTGATTTGGGGTCTTTCGGCAGATTGAGAACGAGCTGGTGTGCGAAATGTGGAGGTCTCGAGGTTAAGTGGTTCCGGCCTTCGAGGCATTGACTGCGATCTCGCCTTTGCTTTCTCGGCACTCTCTGATGTCTGCTGTTGACTTGCAGGCTTTGGTGGTGGAGTTGGTGGTTGATCAGTTGCAGCATATATTCGACTTATGGGAGGCTCAGATTGTTGTCTTGTCCGACCAGACAAGTTAGGCTTGACCAAGTTAGACGCTGCATACGACACTCCTTCTGACGATCCACTTTTCCTTGCCCAGTCTTGCATTGATGCTCTTCTCTGGTGATGTGGATGATCGACATCTGGTACAGTGGTAGCAATAAGTTGTGCTTTACCAAGGTAATTCCGAGCAAAGATGTTCTTGACTTTGCCTTCATGTGGACGATATACAACACCTACAGGTATAGAGAAGACGGTATAGCCCTGTATAGTACTAGTGAGCACACACTATTTAAGCTAACAAGTTGTTTCTCGAACTCACCTCTGCGTTGTCTCTGATAGCATCATCAATCACATCATGTGTAATCTTCTTCTTCTCCTTCGCAGCATATTTCAGATCCCGGAACCCTTGTTCGGGCTGCTGCAGATAGACGTAACAAAGACCTCTGTTGAACATGATCTCACATGAGAAGAGCGTGAAATTAAGACCTAGCTGTTCATAGTTGATTTGATCATTACCACGAAGGTATAGAAGAGCGTCATTGAAGTTTGCCAGAGCTTCTTCGAACTCGCCCATGAGGAAATTGGAGACACCTTGTTGGAAATAGGCAACAGCAAAGTATTGGTCGAGTGCTGTAGCACGTTGGTAATATTCGACCTGTAATGGTGTGAGGTAGTTATCAGAAGAAAGTTTACGTTGTATACGCACAGCCATTCTATGCCGTCCGATTGTGGCATGTATGACACCACAGTTGAACAGAACCTTTGACGTGTCTGAAATTGGTTGAAATGCTTCGAGGGCTTGCTGGAAGTCGTTCCTGTCGTAATGTGCTAGGGCGTCCACCCAGGTTTGGAGCTCCTGTATTGCCTTATTTAGCTAGATGTCAAGTGGTGACACCCATATAAACTAACCTGCTTGATAGACATTGTCGGAAGAAACACTATAATACACTAGAGTACAGGAGAAACAAGTTATCAGGATCGGAAATGTGCGAAAGCAGGAACAGCTATACAGTAGATATGGCAAACAGGTCGTCTTGCACGAGGGCGGACGGAAGATCACGGGTCGAGTGTGCACGAACAGGCTCAGCTGTCAAGGGCGTTTAGGTTGTGGCCATTGCGACCAGGTACAAGGGCTTGTGTGACAGATGGCTTTCAAGGAAAAGTGCTCCGAGAAATATACGTGACAGTCTTACTCAGGATCTTATCGTAGGCCAGAAATCCGGCGGACATAGCTTGTAGCTATGTCCTCAGCAGTACAGCTGTACATGCCGGCTTGTCCCTCTGGTCTGCTGCAGAAGCACCGTTTGGTGTAACCTGGTGTGCTGGCACGATTCTGGTCACAATGTCCTTGGGTACAGGGTTTCTTGCTAAATACACAAGCGCTAATGAAGGGCGAATCACAGCTGCAGAGAATCACAATGTTCGTGGCAGGTTCCTCCAGCACGATTGAGGTTGAATACTGTAGTAGGTAATTGTTTGACTTTTGCCACAATGGAGAACGGAGCTCGTCATGCCGCACCACACACTCTTCACATCTGGCTCCTGGCTCCTGAAAGCTGGCATCATTGGCAGCTCACCGTCGATATAACGCAGCAGAGATACGTGTGATATATACTGTGTCTGAAAGGTTCTGATCCCAACCACCAACCACCGTCTTTGCTGGTTTTATACAGCCTTCCACTTTATCCGAGAAATTATTCCTGCCCGTCTACCATTTGCAGAAATCATCATACAAGATGACTCTTTCAGCACCGTTCACAATCACCACATCCCAGACACCGACCTCTGGCGCAAACCTCCTCAACACAACGAGACAAACGCGCCCATAAAGACACACACCACCATTCCACTCACCAAATTCCAACGCGTCCGCACCTCAGTCTCAGCAAATTGGATACAACGCTACGATCAAGGCGGCTTCGTGCTCAAGCTGACCCGCAAAGGCAGCAAGGACAAGTGGCTTAAAGCTGGGGTCGAATTCTACAATGATCGCCCCTTCATTAGCACAGTTTGCACGGACAATTGGAGTGACTGGAGTGTTGCGCCTCCTGTTTTGACAGAAGGAGAGAAAGCTGTAGGAGAGGTCGTTGTAGAGGCTATTCGGCAGGGTGATGAGCTTGGTAGCGGGTTGTGGGTGTATCAGATTGTGCAGGGAAAGGATAGCAAGGAGGAGAAGATTCCTCTGAGAGAAGTGGCCTGGTTTTTTGCGGATGAGGAGGAGTGGTCTGTAGAGGTTGGTGCTTATGCCGCGCGACTTAGAAATGAAGGAGGCGAGCTGGAGGTCAGGTTTGGCTTGTTTGAGTTCGAGCAGTTGAGTTAAGCAAATGAGCTGTGGCCAAGGTATGGATTGTGGGTACTGGAGATGCCGCAGAAGGGTTTGAGGAGTGGTCTCCACATGACTTCCTTCCATGAAATATCTCATTGGCCTTTCCTGCCTTTAGGATCCTGTAATACCTGCTGCTTTCAATGCGCTGGCCAATCTCTGGTAGTCTCTGAGCAGTATATCTACATCATGCCCGTTCAGCTCTTTAGCATCTTTACACTCAATAAACCGTTGTATTCCAAGCGAGACACTGCTTATATCAATTTTAGCAGTTCCTTCAACCTCGGCTTTGCTCTGTTCGGGCTCTCTTTCGGAAGCACTGGGGGAGCTCGTCCCATTAGGCGACGTGCCACTAACATTTCTGGCGAACCCACGCATCATGCCGACTCCACCCCAACCCTTCAATGGATTTAGTGAGCTTCCTAGGTTGCGCATCGTGTCGACGGCAGAAGCTGCTGTGGCGGACACGGGCGGTGATGAGTTGAACGCTTGCATAGACGAGACTGGTGTAGTCGCACTCCTGCTCACTTGCGCGGTTGGGGTACTCTTTACGGCGACTGAGACTTTACGTACACTCTCAGGACTAAGACCAGAGTCGATACTCCTTTCGCGTGGTCGCATTCCCCCTATGGCGCGAAGCAGGGCATTACCGTTTTCATCTCGAGACGCTGGTCTGGCAGGTTCCTCGTCGCCGAACTCATCCTCTTCCTCGGGCTGTTCACTCACAAGTTTATGTGCATCGGCTAGTGTCTTCGGTGTCAGAAGCTTGTTGTCACGATCTGCTCCAGCATTTTCTTGTCGTTCTTTTAGTTTGCCGAAAAAGAACTTGAAGCTGGCATCTAGAGCGCTGTGCATAGCATCCAATGCTTCATCGGCGGCCTGACGGACAGCGTCGGTAGGTGTGACAGGATAATCGTTGGCCTTGCTGCTGGGTTGGCTCATAAAGCTCGAGCGTCTGGGTCGCGTAGTAGCGGAAGAACTGGCACGACTCCGTGACTTTGGGAGAGCCAATTGTGCCTTTTGTGGACTTGGACTATCTGAGTCGGATGGCAGGCCGTGATACAAAGGATCCTGTATCTCGTGTTGAGGCGTTTCAGGTCGACCCCCTGATCTTTCAGGCCCTTCGGGTTTCTCGTTCGCACGAATGCTTGACAAGTCGACTGTCTCCAGGAACGTTATTGCTGCTTCGAGATTTGTCAAACAATATGCTGCTTCGCCATCAATCTTGGCTTGGTTACGAAATCGTTGAATGTAGTTGAAGTTGCTGACTGCATGGCTCGAGTCTGGCTTTGAGGTGATGATACTATAGATTAATGTCGGCAAGACTTCGTCCGCAGAAGATGATGAAGGAAAAAGATGCTGAAGCGTTTCAACTATACATTTGTGGGCAGCTTTCAAATGATTGAGCTTGGCCAATGGGTATTTTTCTTGGTTCATATTTTCCAAACATGTCCGAGCTTCTGTGAGACGCTCTCGTACATCTGCACTTTCGGGCTCAGGTGTGGCATGTAAGTCTGCTGAATTACTCAAGGCTGACGACAGTAGCTCCTTGAGACTGATTCCAACGACAGCGAGTGCTGCAGCGCGTGACCGCAGCTTCTCGTCCCGCTCCTCATCGTCGGTTGTCCTATGTCTCCATACTCTACCATAAACCCGCTCGCAGACCTCTCTTTCGACAAGTTCTTCTAGTCCTTTCCTCCGTACTTCGATTTGTTTTCGTGCCTTTCTGCGTTTCTGTACTTCAATTGGGGTAAGCATTTGCTGGTGTTCCCCAGTGTCACCTCTAGGACTGCTTTTAATGGATGATCTAAGTGTTCTTCTACCTCCGCCCTTGGATAGTGCCGAGCTGGATGACCTGATCGAAGGTGTTTGAGAAGAAGAGCCAGGATAACGTTGTGATAGTAGAGCAATGTGTTCATCAATCTTGGTTTGAGCATGCTCGTAGAAGTCCTGAAACAGGTCTGATAACTGCTCGATAGATAGTGGTGTAGGGTGGACCTTTGCACCAAGTGATTCTAAGAAGCTGTCCAGCAGTTCTTGTAACTCGTCCGGCAGGTCTTCGACTACGGCTGTGATATCCTCGGGTGTATCCCTGTCTGTGTCGTCGTCTGATACATGCTCGTTCGCCGGATGCTCAAAGACGTCACCATTGTTCTTCCATGACGAGGGTGACTCCGTTATGGCAGCGTAATCGGGCATAGGCACGCCCTGGACTGTAGTGGCTCGATTACGTGAGGGTGTGGAGGGTGAAGGGGCTTCATAGCGGGAGAAAGATTTTGTGTTTTGCAATGTCGTAGGTCTTCCAGAAGACTTCCCACGAGAAGGTAGGCGCTGCATTATGTAGGATACTCAAGATAGGCAGACAGGACGAGATTAAGGGAGATGGACTGAAATCAGCTCGGTACGTGGTAGATGTCCAGCAGGGATCGAGCAAAAGAAAAGCAGTGTGAGGTGAAATCCAACAAAAGCTCAAGGAGCTTACGCGTCTCACCAGTCCAGGCAGAGACGATGTTGATGTTTACTACTGACGCTTGTGCTTGCTTGGAGGGGCAGATCTGAAGGAAGATCGGTACGCTCCGTTACCCCACAGATCCATATCTTGGCATCGTCCTCGTCACCAGCCATCGCCATCGCTTATCAGCCATGTGAACAACAACATTACCATCAGACACCAACCTGACTACTCTTGTTTTACCTTCATCCAGCGCTCCGGCGCAGGCCAGCAATATCAAACACAGATCCCTACTATCACAACCATGGCACCCATCTCGGTCACACGATTCACCGCCACTCTCCTCCTCTGTCTAGTCACTATATCATCCCATGTTCAAGCATCTCTTCAGTACTCTGATGACCAAGTTCCCATCTTCATCCCACCTTTCACACCACTGCAACCGACAGCACAAGCACCTAAGCTAGAACTTCAGCTCAGGCATATCTTCCATCATGGTACAAGAAGATATCCTGGTCTGCTCCGCAAGATGGACATTGCGCATGGCAGACCTGTCATGGTACAATATGATGACGATGATGTTACAGCGACGGAGCTGTTGAAGCCGTTAACGCTTTCCTCTCAGGATATGCACATCACCCGACTAGCAGATCGTTCCCCGGACAGACTCGAAGCCTTACAGCTTGCTGGTTTAGCAAGAGGACATCCGGTGGACTTACCAGCCTCAGCTTGGACTTCTGATAAGATACGGGGGCCAAATATCACAGACAAGGCGACTGTCTTAGCTTTTGGCAAGATGGCTTCGAATGCCTATGTAACAGAACCTTTCAAAGGTGATTGGGAAGACGTCGGAGGCGGATTCAACTATACCGAGGACTTCGGCTGGCAAGCTGAAGGGCTTCGTGGACACATCTTCGCCGATACTGAAAATAAGACTGTCGTGCTAGGCTTGAAGGGAACATCGGTGGCAATATTCGACGGCGAAGAGACTACAACGCAAGACAAGATCAACGACAACCTCTTCTTCAGTTGTTGTTGCGGACAGGGTGGATCTACTAGATGGCTTGCTGTGTGTGATTGTAAGACAGACACCTATACTTGCAACTCAACATGTCTGGTTAAGGCTCTTCGGAAGAACGATCGATACTACGACGCAGCTAAGCAATTGTACCACAATGTTACTGCTCTTTATCCCAATGCTCAGGTTTGGTTGGCTGGACACTCCCTGGGAGGCGCAGTTGCCAGTTTGTTAGGCCTTACGTACGGCTTGCCTGTTGTCACCTTTGGTGCTCCAGGAGATGCAATGCCTGCTGCACGACTTGGGCTACCCACACCTCCGGAATATCATATTGGAAGCTATTACAATCGCACCTTCACTGGCGGCTTTCACTTTGGGCACACAGCTGATCCAATCTTCACGGGAAGCTGTAATGGCTGGACTTCGACATGTTCTATTGCAGGATATGCCATGGAGAGTCTATGTCACACTGGCTATAGTTGCACCTATGATACTGTCAAAGACAAAGGGTGGCGCAACAACATGCTGAACCATAGAATTGGAGTGACGCTTCACTCCGTCATTGAAGCATACGACAAGGTGGCCAGATGCGAGCCAGTAACAGAGTGCTGGGATTGCTATGCATGGAAGTATTTTGAGAGCAACGGCACGACGACAACAAGGACGTCAAGTTCGTCAGCGACTTTCACGAAGACCAGAACTGAGACTTGCAAAACACCAGGTTGGTGGGGTTGCCGGGATGCTACCACGACAAGTAGTTTATCTTCATCTACCAGCATACATGTCACAACCCCTACTACCACTATATGTCAAACACCTGGATGGTTTGGTTGTAAGGACCCGACAACAACAACAGCTACAACAGAGTCTACCACCAAGACATCTACATCCCTGTCTCGCGAGTCTTGCTCATCTCTGGGTTGGTGGGGCTGCAAAGATGAAACGATGACAGCCGGGCCATCATCACCAACTGCAACACCTGCGCCATCTGCAAAGCCTGTTAAATCTACAGCCACATCATCATGCAAGACGAAGGGTTTGCTGGGTGGGTGCAAAGATGGGGTCAAGGAGCCAGATGAGAGTCCGTGGTCGATACCAACGAGAACAGCATTTGCACAGCATGGTGGTTTGTGAAGTAGAGCATGAGAATAATGATAATGAGCGCATCGGCATTGAGGATTTGGCGTTTCCAGGACATGTGTTTGGTCAGGTTGTGCTAGGCATTGTAGTATAGAAATTTATTTCAGACAATTGTAATCACTATGTAAAGCGGTGGAACTACTATGCCGAATCTGCCGATGATCCGTGCTTACCACTGCGAGGCTGAGGCTGAGCCACGACGACGTTCTTTATGTCAAGCCTCCTCCCCGCTCTTGCATCAACAACAATAACTCATCACTACCAATATATCAACATGATCGATTCACACGCATTGCTTTTTGAGCACGGTGCTCGCATCGTCAAGCGTGCCACTCTCGCCTGGAACCAGACTCAGACTGGCAGCGATGAAGTCGTAAACGCCCACATCGAGATAATCCCAGGCACTTTCCTAATCCTGGTTGCCACTGTCTGCGCTGCCATCTTTGCTATCCTCTCAGTACGTTCTGTCCGTGTCTTCTGTGTGTACGAATTGAGCTAACACTTCACGCCAGGTCCGCTACACTCTCCATGGCGTCATTGCCACCCTTGCTATGGTCGAGCAGCCAAACACCACCACCACTACTACCATTGACACGAAGACCATAATTTCCGAGAAAGACTCAGTGGAAGCCCCTCTCCTCGTCGATCTGGAGAGCGCCACGAAGACTACGACGCCTATCACCACAAACATCCGCGCCACTGTTCGCCATCTCACGTCCACGTACGGTGCTAAGGCTAGGTACAATGGTCTCGGAGCTTTCATGCTGTGGGCCTTTGTTTCTACCGTCTGGCGTCATATGACTATGATTAGCTTGGTGGATGGATTCGATGTGTATCGACCTGTCGCCCACGTCATTTCAACCTTGTGTGCTGGCGTCATCTTTGCGAGACTGCACATGTTGTGGACTCACATGATGATTGCTGTGCCAGGAACGACTTACGCCGCAACCGGTTACAATGAGCGCAAGGTGTTCAAGAAGCTTGCTCTACCTGGTCTGATGAATGCCTTGGCGTGGGAGGTCACCATGGGCCTGCCTGTTGCCCTTAGCTGGGCCATGGGATTGTTTGTCGAGAAGGATGGTATGTTGGCTACGACTATGCAAGATGGACAGCCCATGGATTGCCACGAGATGTACAAGATGATCATGGTCGTCCTTGTTGGTATTCTATCATTGATTGGTCTCTACATTCCAGCCCACGTCGCACTCGTCCGCGTCGAAGCTTCGATGTTGCCAGCAGAAGTTGAGACCGTCGTCTCTTTCGACCGCACATTCGGTGGTCGTGTCGTTGCTGAGAGCGAAGGTGGCTCTGGCAAGCTTGGCTTTGTTGATGCATGGAGATCATTTGAGAAGGCACAGAGGGCGAGACTGCTAAAGGTATTCGCCAAGATCTTCTTGGTTGAGACTGTGTTGCACGTCTTCTTTGGTGTCTTGATTGTCGTTGAGTTGCTCACCTTTGTTGGTGCTGACAACTTGGTCAAGCTTGCTGCTATGGCTCAGATGAAGCAGTAGACTGCTGCTTACTCTTCGTTCTCGACAAGCGTAGAACCATCATGGATGGTTGATTGCCGGTGAGCACCCACACTCGCTTCTTGCTTTGAGCGCTGTGTCCGACACGGTCCGAGTTTTTTTGATTTTAGCACATACTGTCTGTATTATCAAGCAGTTTTCAGTATTTATTATCTCTAATGCGTTAAATGACTCCTTTTGTATTCTTCATACACCATCAGTCTATACCTTTACGAACAGTGCGGATCCAATACTAGTACTACTATATTTCATTCTCTACAGATTTTGTTGTTCCAGGGTTTGTATAGCAGTCTAGAACGCGCACGTGCTTCTAGCCGCATACCGGAGCAAGATTTTGAAAACACAAGAGCATCATCGCGGACAAGTATCCCTTGCGCATCTTTGACTCACACACCACCTCTTCTAAGATATCAAGCTTGACGCATTCTCTGCGTGCATATTTCCAGGCGTAGCTCTCTCATACACAGGACCCCTCACTCTACAGCACAATCATGCCTTCCGCGACGGCAGACATGGACATTTCACACACCAGCGACGATGCAAGAGGTAAACACTCTCTAGCGCAAGACTACTTCCATAACCTACTTATACACACTCCTAGTCCTCGGCTACGAACCATTGATCCCTCCTCAACTCTTGACCTCCGAGATTCCTGCAACTTCAGAAGCAATCAAGACTGTCCTACAAGGTCGTAAAGAAGCAGTAGAGATCATTGCTAAGCGTGATGATCGTCTACTAGTCATCTGCGGTCCTTGCTCAATCCACGACCCAGCTACCGCCGTAGAATACGCCCACCGCATCCGCCAATTAGCAGACAAGCTCTCCGACGACCTATGTATTATTATGCGTGCTTACCTCGAAAAGCCTCGAACAACAGTCGGCTGGAAGGGCCTGATCAACGACCCCGACATTGACGAGTCCTACAAGATCAACAAGGGTCTTCGCGTTTCCCGCCAGCTCTTCGTCGACCTCACTAGCGCTGGCATGCCCATTGCCAGCGAGATGCTCGACACCATCTCACCACAATTCTTGGCTGATCTTATTTCTTGCGGCGCCATTGGAGCACGCACAACAGAATCACAACTCCACCGTGAGCTAGCCTCCGGTCTCTCTTTTCCTATGGGTTTCAAGAACGGTACAGATGGTAGCTTGACGGTCGCTGTTGACGCCATTGGCGCAGCGGCCGCAAAGCACCACTTTATGGGTGTCACAAAGCAAGGTCTTGCTGCAATTACTCGCACAGCAGGAAACCAGGACTGCTTCGTCATTCTCCGTGGAGGTACGCGCGGTACTAACTACGACGCTAAGAGCATTGGTGAGGCCAAGGAGGCCCTCCGAAAGAAGAACGAGAAGGAGGCTATTATGGTGGATTGCTCGCATGGCAACTCGCTCAAGGACCACAAGAATCAGCCTAAGGTCGCAAAGGTGATTGGTGAGCAGTTGAGGGCTGGTGACGACGCTATCGTTGGCGTCATGATTGAAAGCAACATTAACGAGGGCGCACAGAAGGTGCCAGCAGAGGGTCCCTCAGGCTTGAAGAAGGGTGTCTCGATCACCGATGCGTGCATCAGCTGGGAGACAACAATTGATGTGCTAGAAGATCTCGCAGAGAGCGTCAGGGAAAGGAGGAAGGTGAAGAGCGGCAAGACCAATGGTGCTCATTAGAGAAGTAGCAAGTCGATGGTCGATTCCCATTTGGAAAAAGGTTCTCGAGCAATTCGGGCTAGGTGTTGGAATTGAGTTGTGAGCGATAAAAAATGATACCATGATGCCTTTATAGAATGAAAATCTCATTTCTTTCACACTCTTGTTCAAGTTTGTCCCCATGATGCTTCTGCTACACTTAATGTTTCGTGTCAAGGAGATTACATGCGATTTTGAAAGACGCATGGTCTGGATAAAGTGTGGCTTAAAGCTAAGACGGAGGCTGATTGGAAAACAGCCGAAATCCGAACCATCCAATGAGTGACATGCAATGACAACGGAGCGCACCCCTGATGGGCTTTCAGAAAATGCTCGTCACCGCAAGACTCAAGCGGACCTCCTCCATGACCCAACAGGAAGGACGGCAGGAAGATGGCCAGCATTTTTGACTTCGGGAAAGATTACGGACGCAGACCTCCCCACCTTGCGCCACTAGGAAAAGCTTGGCTGGTCATATGGCAAAACCGTCTTCATCTTTTCAGGAAAAGGCACGCGTGTTTTCTATTTTTTAGTTGTTTCATTCTTGCTTCAGAATAGATCTGAAACTTCGGTGCTTTTCCCTTCTTTCGGCCGTAGCTTGGCTCAGCCTCGTCTCCGTACGTGACTTTACCTTACTTCACAAACAGTCACACCAAGATTCAACCTCCGCTTTATTCTGCATTGTCAAATTATTTCGTCTATTTACATTTCTCACATTCTCTACTCTGTGCACAAGACGTGCTAAGCAAAGGCATGTGAGGCAGTCTTCGCAACAGCGTCTACACTTCAGAGGAACTCCATCATGTCACTTGACCGATCAGGGTCACAACAAACTCTCTCTTCGAGAGATCCTAACAAGTTCCCCACTGCTCAACTCTTTCTTCTTTGTAAGTATGCTAGAGCTGCAGCAATCCTCTTGTCAACAAGCATGGCCGACTAACCTCCTTACCAGCACTTGTTCGCGTTTCAGAACCAATAGCAATGTAAGTGTGAATCTATCCTATTGTACACTTTTCTCTTTGCTGACAATCCGTGTAGCACCTCCATATTCCCTTATGCCTGGAAGCTAGTTCAACATTACAATGTCGGCGGCCAGAATGCAGCAACCTTTGCCGGTATCCTCATTGCCTCCTTCGCACTCGCAGAAGCCTTGACATCTTATCTTTGGGGTGTAGCAAGTGACAGATATGGCCGCAAACCAGTGTTATTGTTCGGGTGCTGTGGCAGTATAATGAGCTTGCTTATCGTCGGCTTTTCGGACTCATTCTGGCTTGCGCTGTTCGGAAGAAGCATTGGAGGTTTGCTGAATGGGAACCAGGGTGTGGTTCAGACCATGGTGTCAGAACTGGTTACAAATCCAGCTCATGAAGCTCGCGCTTATGCTGTGATGCCATTCGTGTGGTCTGTTGGCACGATGCTTGTAGGTGATGTGATTGCCATCATATTGCACAAGGTCACTAATTTGCTCTTAGGGACCTGCTATCGGTGGATGTCTGTACTCCAAATACTCTTCTCAATATCCCGCTCTTCTACCAAATATGGTTTGCTCGGCTATATTGCTCGTGGCGATCATCATCGGTGCACTCTGCATTGAAGAGACACATCCTGAGAAACGTGCTTATACTGTAAGAGAAGACACAAACACAAACAATGTCCGCCAGCCTCTCTTGGGCATTCGACAATCAAGAATTCATCCTTCGGTACATTTTTCAGAAGACGATTACGGCACATTCAATCCTATAGAGATCAGACTTGTTGAAAAGGACACCAGCACAAATGCGAAGGCCTTTAATAGCCGCGTTGTCATGCTCATCATTGCACTCGGTATATTCACGTGGCACAGCATGGCTTACGACAATCTCATACCCATCTATTTTCAGGATCATCGCGCCATTCCAGACCTTGTTATAATGAAGCAGGACTTTACGGTACTCAGTGGAGGTCTTGGATTGTCAGTACAGGATGTCGGTCTCATTATGTTCTTCAACGGCTTCATTGCTCTCTTCATCCAGGCAGTAATCTTCCCAGTCGCAGCAGAAGGATTTGGCATCTGGAAGACCTTCCTTTTAGTCACGATTGGCCATCCAATTGGATACGGCATTGTGCCACTCCTAGCATTCATCCCGGCAACTTCACCAGGCCTACTCAACCTTGGTATCTACACTTGTCTCGCCATTCGCAACTTGTTCGGCATTCTAGCATATCCGCTCGTTCTGATTTTGCTCAAAGACGCCAGCCCTAGTTCTGCTTCTTTAGGACGCATCAATGGTGCAGCTGCTTCTATGGGTGCAGCAAGTCGGGCCATTGCTAGCCCAGTCGCCGGAGCAATCTATACTGCTGGCAGTCAGTTGGAGAATACAGCCTTGCCTTGGTTCATTACAGCAATCGTGGCTGTTGTAGGCGCTGTACAAGTCTGCTTTGTTGGTAGACAGAAAGAGGAGGCGGAAGTCCATGTTGAGAGTGTAGGAGCTCAAGTTGGGCAAGAGGTCTCAAGACGTGTGAGTGTTGCTGCTCATCTCGGGCACGAGGCAGCAAGACGAGCGAGCATGGCACTTACACGGCAACCCACTAATTGAGAAGCTGCTGGACAGCTTGGTTTGTTTTAACTGCATAGCGAAGGTGGGAACTCATCAGGTCGGGTCATATGGTACATGGTAAGGGCATGGTAATGAACCTCATTGAGCTTATTTCACAACGAGACCTTGAAGACTACAGAGAGATATGGGTGTCTCAAGCGTCCGCCTAGTGCTACTATACTAGATGTAGCATAGCATGTTCTGAGACACACTGAATTGACGAGGTAGAGATATCTTCGCCTCTGCTCGGTCAGATCATGAGTTAGCTTGCATTGATTTCAGACATGCAGAGAGAAAATAATAAGATTACAGTGATTGTAGGTCTTTGCCAAAGTCACCTCATGAAGCCATCATGTCTGTCACGTGGCTACCCTTCCCGGTTCCTCTAAGTTTCACCTTTGTCGCAGATACTAATAAGCAATAACACCTTCGTTTAGCATCCTCTACATAAACATCTTTCACGCAATTCCTAACTCCATCATGCCCTCGAGATCGCCTTCACGCACGCCTCGACGATCGATAACACCTCGCTCAGCCTCCCACTCACGTTCACCATATCGCAGTCGATCACGAACACCACCACGCGCCGTCTCACAGCGAATCATGTCACGTAGTCCCCGATCGCCTAGCGGCTCACCAGCATCAGCACAACGAAGCGCGAAAATCGTCGTAGAAAAGCTTACCAGGAACGTCACAGAAGCGCATCTGAAAGAGATATTTGGATCGTATGGCGAGTTGAAAGATATTGATATGCCTATGAACAGACAATGTACGTCGCTATGATATACAGCAATTGGGAAAAGGCGGGCGCAACTAACAGGCGGGAACGAATAGTCAACACGAATCGCGGCACAGCATACATCCTCTACCACGAAACCAGTAGCGCGGAACAGGCCATCTCACACATGCACGAAGCGCAATTGGACGGAGTAGTCATTAGTGTATCAATTGTACTATCGCGACGCAAGTTTTCACAATCACCACCACCATCTAGAAGAGGCAATGCGTATCGTACTCAAGGAGATCACTACGAGCGACAACACGATGGGCCGCCAAGGGGAGATTTTAGAGGCAGAGGAGGACGAGGAGGACCAAGGGGTAGGGACTTCTCCCCGCCGCCGAGAGGGAGATACGATAGGGATGATAGGGGTGGAGGACGAGGACGTGGAGGGAGAGGAGGTGGTGGCGGGTATGGAAGAGGAAGGTCGATGACAAGGTCGAGAACTAGATCAAGGTCACCGAGAAGGGAAAGGTCATTATCGAGGTCCAGATCCTTGTCGCGCTCACCACCAAGGAGAGCGAATCCGGGACCAAGGAGAAGAGACAGTCCACCAGCGAGAGGTGGGAGGAGAGGGCGGAGCAGGAGTTGTAGCAGTTATGACAGTCGGAGCAGGAGTAGAAGCAGAGACAGGAGTCCACCAAGGAGGCGGTAGTCTGAAAGTGGGTGGAAGGAAGGTTCGAAAGCAAATAGAGACATATAGCCTTCTGCCTCAACACAGAGCTTCCGTAGAGCAGTCACACTTTCAATTGTCGAATCATAAACATACCGCATGATTGCAGACCAAAATCCAGGGATGTGTTTCAGAATTGCTATCGATGTCATACAAAGCACATGCCGTGAGGGGCATCATTCGCAACAACAATCTTTCCCGTTTGTTTCATCACACATCAGCCTGCCTTCTCGTGCTCGAAAACACTGCTCAATAATCTTCTAGCGCTTTAAAGACAACCCATCACATCACCGCAAAAGTAACCATGTCGTGGCAAGGTGAGTGCAGCTCGTTCCAAGTTCTTCTTTCGAACCAGGTTACCTCGACACCATCTGATCACGAGTGCTAATACTTTCTTGACAGCATACGTCGACTCCAGGTATGCCAATGGCCCTCTGGCTAATGCCCACTCTCCCGAACCTCTTCTGCCCTCACTTCCCGCCTATTCCACCTCCACCGCTAGCCAAAACAATAGCACAACACCGGACGAACTGACATCTCTTCCCTCATTTCAGCCTTGTAGGAACCGGACAAGTAGACAAGGGCGCCATCTTCAGCGCCGATGGCACGAGTTGTTGGGCTACTAGCAAAGGCTTCGTTGTATGTGCAAAAGAAAACATCCTCATAACCTGATCCAATATTACACTCAAGCACGCTCGTCCAACATCGTCACTAATCAATCTCCTTCAGGTCAAACCCGCCGAAATGCAAGAAATCGTAACCGCGTACAAAGACAAAGGCGACGCCAACGGCGTCAAGAAAGTCCAGTCAACCGGTCTACACGTCGGAGGAGAGCGATTCATTGTGATCAAAGCAGATGATAGGAGTATATATGGAAAGAAGGTGTGTATACCTTTACTCAGAAGGGAGAGAGCACTAGAAGCACAGAACGCAAACGAAGGAGAAAGATCAAGAGCTAATCGGTTTTGATATCTGCGCTTGTAGGGAAAGGAAGGTGTCGTTATTGTCAAGACAGCACAAGCGATATTGCTGGCACACTACCCCGAGCACGTACAGCCTGGATCTGCGGCGAATGTGGTGGAGCAGTTGGGTGATTACTTGGTCAGTGTTGGGTACTAGACGTCGAGGAAAGAACTAGGAGCTGGAAGAGGCGTTGTGTGAGGACAAGACAGATTTAGCATGATTGCGAGGACGATGGGTGTAAGCACAGCGAGGAGAAATTTGCACCATGCGAGAGTTCGACTGGATGCCAACACGTCAGCACAAGGCAAGATGTGAGGAGCGGCAATATCCAAGCATAAAAGAGCAAGTGCAATAATCAATGAATAAATGACCACACCCCTCTGTCCTCTATCATCCGTGCTCATGCAGCACGATTTCGAACGACCAATTTCGCCAAAATGGATGTAAACCTGCAATTGTTAAAAAATGTACAAACGGAAATGAACCCAACCAAAGCAAAGCAAAGAGGAAGATCTGCTAGATTCTCTTCCCACCCTCTATATCACCATCTCCTTCCAAATCATAATCATCATCCCACTCCATCCCACTACTCCCTAAACGCTTACTAACCCACACTCCAGCAGCAGTGACCCCACAACTTCCCAGAAACCAGCCCTCAAACATCCTCTCGCACACTCCCACATCCAGCGGTGCTCCCAAAGCCCCTTCAATCGCACTGCCCATCTCTCTCGGCAGATTCGTTCGTAATAATAGCGCTGAACTCACAACATATGTCGCACATATTTGTGCAACCAACAAGGCAAACGTGCCCCTTTTCGCTGACAAGAGCACCTTTTGTGGCGCAAAGCGTGAAAAGAGAAGTACCGTTTGTAACACTGCGTTGAAACTGGCAAGAAGCATGACACCAGAGAGGAGGAACGCAATCTGGCGCGACCAAGCAGCACGGTCGAGAGAGGGATCCCATATTTTGGCGACAAGAGCCAGAGAATTGGTAATGGGATCCGTGCTGGCAAAGGTTGCGCTTGGATACCAGTAGCGGCGGAACGTGGCGAAAGAGGTAGCTAGTATACGGTATATACAGTAGAGCGAGAAGAGATAGGATGTCGTGATCCATAGACGGCCTATAGCGGTGGTTGCGGCGCGCTGTTGCGATAGACGCGATTTGAGCAGGGATAGGGAGGAGGACAGCTGTGAGTGCATTGTCTCAAGACCCGAGACTTCCATCTGCAAAGCGAGTAATTCTTGCGTCTCGGGATTAGGACGGAAAGAGCCTAGAAGACGGGAAGTGAGTGATTTGTCTTGAGGACCAGCAAAAGAGAGACGTCGTTCGAGTGCACGCAGACGTGATTCTTTGGTCGACAGGAGATCAGCTGTTGCTTCAAGTCCGGCCTGTTTACGTGAGATATCAGTATCGCTGACTTTGCGCGATTTAGCACCAAAGGATTGCCAGATCGATGAGATGCTGGCGAAACCAGCGAGAACAGCCATCAAGGATATTCCAATTATGCCGATGCGCTCAAGACTGCCTTGAGTGAAGCCGTGTTGTGTTTTGTGCATGGTCAGGTAGCGACGATAGAAGTTCCAAGCACTTGCAGAATCTACGTCGCTTGAGCCAGCTGAAGCATGAGTGGACTCGAGAAGCACTCTGCCCATTGACCAGAAGCCAGTCAACCACAATGCAAGTCCTGCTAAGTCCATACACAGCCCTATGAGCCATTTGCCCTTCTCTTTACCAACAAAACCAATTGCAGATGTGAGCGAGTGTATTTCTAAGGCTGGAATCACTAGCACGAGTGATACGAGCAGCGCAGTGATTGTGCTTTCAAGCCCTCCTTTCCGTGCCCCGGAGTTGAAGACATCGGCGATTTCGCAGAAGATCAACTGAGCGAGGACAGCTGCAAGGGCGATGGTTAAGGTGAAGACGATTGCAGCAGTCCGTTCCGAGATGAGGCTGATCCAAGACTTTGATGTCGCGCTTGGCGGACATGATGTAGCTCGCTTGGTGTGCGTACTGGGAATACTGCCGGAGGCCTCGCGGGAGTCGTTGCCAGTAAGTACAGGGAAGACTTTGGCGTAGGCGATGTAGGCGACGATGGCGAAGACACAGAGGAAGGGAGAGTAGCTGAGCGCAGTGGGCGGCTGTTCAGCGGTGCGTCGCGGGACTAGAGCGGCCACATTGGGCGCGGATTGTTCGTTGATAACAGTCTCCATACGGTGGGTGAAGTGCCATATCCTGCTACTTGCTTGCTTGCTGGACAGAGGTTGGAGGACTCGACATGTAGTCGACATGTAAGGGTAATCAGCGAGGATCCATGGAGACGAACGGCGGCGATCGCTCCCGGAACCCAAAACGGAAAGTTGTAGTATTCATAACAAAGACAGATGTTAGCACTATAATATGCTATCTTGCTACCAGCTTCCCAGATATTATTGATACAAGAACAACTCAATCACTCAGACCGCTCTCCACCTCATTGCCTACTGAGCATGCGGTTTCCTTGCTACCATAAGGTACATTGGTGTGAAAAGCTTCTCCCGACCACCTGCCACAAGATTGTCTGCTGCGAGAGCCAGACTATCCGCGGTCTTCTGTGTACCTTCTGGTGCCACACCGATCTTCTCAAGAGCCCCGACAAACCTGTGGATGATACCACGACCAATCTTTGTCATTCTCAAAATCGTCGGCAGGTCATAAATAGTGCCCATGTTACTGAAATCACCAGCAAGAGGCCAATACCACGGACTTGCGTCAGGTCGATCTGCAAGGTCCTCGTGTAGTTCCAGCTCAAATCCTGCAGCCTTGATCGCAGCAAGTGCGACCTCAATCTTCTCCATGTTTGAGATACCATCACCGATCTCGATACCGAGACGAATCTCGCGATGTCGGGGGTTGTCGTTGTCGTACTTGTCAGTCATGAGCCATTCGTAGACACCAAAGACACCTCCTGGCTTGAGAACGCGGAAGATTTGCGAGTAAATGCCTTCAAGCGATGGTGCGTGAACCGTGGCTTCGATGGCGTAGACGGCGTCGAAGGTGTTGTCAGGAAAGCTCATTTGCTGATAATCATCTTTAGTACGTTGACCACACATATGCATAATTTCCAAAGCGTACCATGAAGTCACCCTTGACGAAGCTCAATTTGTCCGCAAGTCCTTCCTTTGCTGCATACCTTGTTGCGCGCTCAATCTGGTAGTCATTGTTGTTCAAGCCGACGACATTGCAGTTCGTAAACTTGACAATCTCTCTTGCTGGTCCACCTACACCACATCCAACATCCAGAACGTTCATGCCCTCCTTGATACCGATCTGAGATGCGAGATAGTGCTCATGGCGTGCAATCGCTTGTCTGAAAGGCTCCCCATAGGCAAAGCGACAGAAGTGGAAGGATGCACCCCAACCATATTCATACAGATCGGTTGCCAAGTTGTAGTAATGTCTTGTGAGAGTAGCATATTCGTCTCGTCTTGCAAGTCTGGTCTCAGCAGTTTCGTCCGCGGCCGACTTGTTGTCCCAGTGCTTAAAGTACTCGTCCACAGCGGCCTTTTGCGCAGTTTTGTCCTTCTTGAGCATGGACATCATACCAGCGCGCTCATTGGCAGACTTGCCGTGCATGGCCTTGTTGAACGCAGCGTCGCGCGCGTGGTCTTCGGTTTCGAGAGCGACGGGTGCCATGTTGAATGATAGTATCAAAAGCGAATGATTCTGTTGGCGACTACAAAGAAGGAGGTGGCAGAGGACTTTTTGTAGTGCACCGCAATATCAACGAGTATCAACAAACTCCACGCTGTTCACCCGTTCCCAAACTATTTTGAGTGGCAAATTTGCCCATTGGGTTAGCGTTGAGCTTAAAAGTCTTATCGGCGGCCTCTTATCAACACGTGACTATTTCTTCTTCTTTTCGGGAACCTCCAATTCATGATCATCAGGACCAACAACAACTTCTCATCACCCACAATAGCAAGACGACACACATCATGCCGAATCAAATAAAACTCGACCTGAATCGCTCGGGATGGGAGTCGACGGATATGCCATCAGTGTGCGAGCGATGTTTACCAGACAATCCTTATGTTCAAATGACGAAAGAAGACCACGGCGCAGAATGCAAGATTTGCACACGACCTTTCACAATATTCAGATGGAAAGCCGATAGAACGTCACGGCAGAAGCGCGTCACTATCTGTTTGACATGCGCACGTCTCAAGAACTGCTGTCAGTGTTGCATGCTGGATTTGTCCTTTGGTCTTCCCATCACAATCCGTGACGCAGCGCTCAAAATGATTGCACCTGGACCTGAAAGTGCTGTCAACAGGGAATACTATGCGCAAAATCACGAGAAGGAGATTGAAGATGGACGCGGGGCAGTTGAAGCATATGACAAGACTGACGAAAAGGCCATGGACTTGCTGAAAAGGCTGGCGCGAAGTGAACCGTATAGGCGACGACGAGAAGAGGAGGAAGAAAGTGGAGGTATGAAAGCCATAACGGCTCCGGAAAGTACTGGACCAGGTCCCGTCAGAACAGGAGATATGAGAGGAAGAGGAGGGATACGAGGAGGACGTGGAGGAGCTCGAGGAGGCCGCGCATTCCCATCAACAGCACAACTACCGCCCAGCGAAGAAGACTGGCTACCTCCAGCAGATACCAATGTCAAATCACTTTTCATTGTTGGTGTGGAGGACGACCTTGCGGAATATAAGATTCGCGACTTCTTTAAAGACTTTGGAACCCTACAATCAGTCGTCTGTTCACATCGATCACATTGCGCATTTATCAACTATGCCAACAGACGAGACGCAGAAAAGGCTGCTGACAGCTGTAAGGGGAGAGCCATCATTGCTGGCTGTCCTTTACGAGTAACTTGGGGCAAGCCGAAACAACTGGATACAATGGATCGAGAGGATCGAATCTCGAATGCCAGAGCTGGTCGTTCAGTGGTACCAGCACGTCGTGGACTGAATCATGCAGGTGCTATCACCTATGATGCTGCCGAAGCCCAACCAGAGGATGACCTTGACAGTCTTGCCGCTCTTGCGCCTCCGCCTGGTGCAGAAGATGGTATGCAGTATGCCAGTCTGGCAGGAAACTGAGCAGCATCATCTCGCACAAGTCGACACATCTGCAACACTGCGTGCTTCATCCGCGGTGGCCGTCACTACCAGCAATTCCAAGCCTCCATATCTTGGCCAGATTGGTATGGTCTTACGACATTTTATAGCATAGCGACGGCGTTGTTTGTGATAGTTGCAGCGATTTTCAGCAACGAACTTCATGTTGTCTCATGATGAGCAGCACTTCACGCCTCCAGTCTTGCCTGCCCCAGCGCCCTTGACTGTGTCATTATCTCCTCTTTCTGTCTCTTCGTGTATGCGTAGTTCTGCAACCCGTCAGCCTGCGCTCGATTCATGCCAGTCTTGTTACATAGCCATACTGAACTTCTCTCCCTCTCCAGCACGTGTGCCTTGAACGACATTCTGTCTTAGGATTGTACAAACTCCCTCCGCTTCCTCCAGTGCTGCCATATACTCTGGGCCTTGCCGATCTAGGCTGCGGTTCGCTTCGAACCTTTGACGTGCTTGTGCTCTTGCTGCCAGTAACAGTCTACTGTCGCCTGTACGTCGTTGTCTTAGTGATATTCCTTCTTCAATGCAGGTTCATGCTCTCACCCTGAAAGGCGATCCGTGTAGAGCGTAGCAAGTTTCGGTAGAGTGCGACAGCCATATCTATTGACATTGACCTACGATGGTAAACTGACGATGGCAAAAGTTCGTTATGAATCGTCAATGCATTTGCCAAGAGAGGACCCCTATTCGCTATTTCCGGGAAAAAAAGATATCGAAATCAACTCTCTTCTTCATACAATAAAACAAAAATGTCTAACAAGATCGAGTCCTACAGTCTCCCCAGTGTTCCCTCTGGCTGGGAGGGCGAGAACAACTTCAAGCCTCTTGGCAAGCTCTCTACCGCTACTCAAAGGAATATCGAGCCAGTTGGCGCACACTTCCTTGCTGAGGCTCGCAGGGTGAGTGTATACACTGATATATTTTAGTGCACTTGCTAATACAGATTGCAGAAGCGCCACAAGCGCACTTTCTCGGAGGATGATCGCATTCAAGCACAAGAAAAAGCAAAGAAGACGGAAGATGGAGATGAGGCTGAGATCAGTGAACCGGAGGACCCAGTAATGCTTCAGAGAGACCCCAAGGACTGGAAGGTGTGTATGCACGGCTCTAGATTACCTCGTCTCATGCTAACTCGAGTGCAGAACCAAGATCACTACGCCGTCCTCGGTCTCAGCAAATACCGCTACAAGGCGACCGAAGCCCAGATCAAGAGTGCTCATCGTAAAAAGGTGCTTAAGCATCACCCGGATAAGCGCGCTGCTCTGGGCGCTACTGAAGACGACTCTTTCTTCAAGTGTATCGGAAAGGCCACCGAAGTTCTCTCCGATCCTGTCAGACGTAGACAATTCGACTCTGTCGATGAGGCCGCTGATGTCGAGCCACCAAGCAAGAAGGACTCGAAATCTGGCAACTTCTTCAAGCTTTGGTCACCTGTCTTCGCCTCAGAGGGTCGTTTCTCCAACAAGCAACCCGTACCTAAGCTCGGCAACGACAAGAGCACGAAGAAGGAAGTCGAGGACTTTTACGAGTTCTGGTTCAACTTTGACAGCTGGAGGACTTTCGAGTACATGGATGAGGATGTTCCAGATGACAACGAACACAGACATCAGAGGCGTGCGATGGAGAAGAAGAATATGAATGCCAGGAAGAAGAGAAAGACTGAGGATATTGCTAGACTACGCAGTCTTGTCGATACTGCTCTGAGTCTTGACGAACGTATCAAGAAGTTTAGACAGCAAGAACAGGAGCAGAAGCACAAGAAGAGGAACGAGATGGCAGCTGAGGCCAAGCGTGTAGCCGAGGAGCAAGCCAAAGCCAAGGAGGAGGAGGCTAAGAAGGCAAAGGAGGCCGAAGAAGCCGCAAAGGCGGACAAAGACAGTGCGAAGAAGGCAAAGGAGGCCGCCAAGAACGCAACGAAGAAGAACAAGCGTGTTGTCAGGAACGCTGCAAAGGATGCTAACTACTTCCATACTGCTGGAGGAGATGTGCCACCCAAGCAGATTGATGCTGCACTGAACGACGTGGATGCCCTTCTCGCCAAGATCGACCCCGAGGATTTGGCTACCTTAGTAGAGAAGCTCAATGTCGCGGATGCTAAGGACGCTGGCAAACTCCAGGCTGCGTTCAAGGAGGAGGTGACTAGGTTGACTGGCGAGGGCAAGTTGTCCGAGACCGATGTCAAGTCATTGAGGGCATAGACTTGCTTAGATATTGATTAGATATAGAGCCATTGCTTTTTCCACCAAAACATGAACGTCAATGTACCTTTGCTAAGCGCATCACCTATTTTGATTCCCTGTGACTATTGCTGTTGAGTTGAAGGTATTGCTAATAAGAGAAGCGATTGGTATGTCCGAGTAAATCATGTTGCCAAGCCCGTTCGGACTTCGAGGATCCCACCCAAACAGATCAGCGTCTCACCTTTGAAGCTTTCCATCTTGACTTGCAATTTCTCCATTGACCTCCACGACCCAGAGGCCCTCATTCGTCGCCCTTAGTCCTCTCTTCTCTTCCTGCTCTACCTTTTCGTTTCTTCACGCTCTTTACACGCCACTTGATACACACAGTAGACAACATGGTCGTCGCTTCTCACTTCACAAAGGCTATTCGCCCTGCTTCTCGTCTAATTACCAAGAGCGCTCCTGCATTCCGTCCTCAGATCGCAAGAAACGTCTTTCCGGTAGTCACCAGCAGCAGGAAATATGCTCAAGTCAGCGAACCAAAGGGTTCTGAGATGACTGTGAGAGAGGCCCTGAACTTGGCCATGGTGGAGGAGATGACACAGAACGAGAAGGTCTTTGTGCTTGGTGAGGAGGTTGCACAGTACAACGGAGCGTACGTACTCGATTTGGTGGAATTTCTTGGTTCAGAGTCTGCAATGGACGGATGATGTTGTTTATGGAGAAAAAAGAATAGCAAGAGAGCATACAGCAAAATACTACAAATGCTGCTAGATATGGGCCAACATTATCCTGGATGATCGTCGCTAACACCCGATCTTGCAGATACAAGGTCACCAAGGGACTGTTAGATAAATTCGGGGAGAAGCGTGTTATTGACACACCCATTACGGAATCTGGATTCTGTGGTCTTGCAGTCGGAGCTGCCCTAGCTGGCCTACACCCCATTGTAAGATGTCTCGGACAGCTGAAAGAGTATACAAGGATTCTAACATGATCCCTTACAGTGCGAGTTCATGACCTTCAACTTCGCCATGCAAGCCATTGACCAAATCATCAACTCTGCCGCCAAGACACACTACATGTCTGGAGGTATTCAGCCCTGCAACATTACTTTCCGTGGCCCTAACGGTTTCGCCTCTGGTGTCGCTGCTCAGCACTCGCAAGATTACTCGGCGTGGTATGGAAGTATTCCTGGTCTTAAGGTCGTTGCGCCGTACAGTGCGGAGGATGCCAAGGGTCTGCTGAAGGCCGCCATCAGGGATCCCAACCCGGTCGTTGTCTTGGAGAATGAGTACGTTGTCAAGAACCACAGGTGTGATTTGACCGCTAACACAAGCATAGACTTCTCTACGGTCTGTCCTTCCCCATGAGCGAGGAAGCTCAAAAAGACGACTTCGTTATCCCTTTCGGCAAGGCTAAGATCGAGCGTACCGGCAAAGACATCACCATGGTCACCCTTTCTCGCTGCGTCGGTCAATGCCTCACCGCAGCTGAGGAGCTCAAGCAAAAGTACGGTGTCGAGGCTGAAGTCATCAACCTCCGCTCCGTCAAGCCTCTCGATGTCGAGGCAATCGTCAAGTCTGTCAAGAAGACTGGTGTTCTCATGGCTGTTGAGTCTGGTTTCCCTGCTTTCGGTGTTGGTGCTGAAATTCTTGCACTTACTGCCGAGTATGCTTTCGACTACCTTGTTGCACCACCAGTCCGTGTTACTGGTGCTGAAGTGCCAACGCCTTATGCTGAGGGTCTTGAGAAGATGGCTTTCCCCCAGACAGACATGATTGCCGCGTATGCCGCCAAGTTGTTGAAGGTATAGATTTGGGTTATGATGGATATGTGATGGCAGTAGCGGAATACAAACTAGGCAAGGCGTTGTGGTTAGCATCATCGGTCTTGGTTGTAAAAGAAGAAGTTTGGCGTTGACTTGTTTGCCGATACTTCTTTATATTGTACTCTAGTTGAAGCTTTCTTCACGACTCTACAAAGATGATTCCTCAAAAGAGATGTTTGGCAAGGCCCCGCTCTTAGTAAACATGCTTTATATGTGTGCAACAAGGGTATCATAATCATACTACAACAAGCTATGTAATCTACACATACGCCTCCAGAAATGGAACCCTCTTCAACAAATCATCGTAATGTCTTCCAACCCAACCTGCCACCCTTCCTCCTCTCATCACCACACTCCCGCCAGCCAGCCAGACCGCGACTACCGCAATCGAAACGCCATTAACGCCCCACCACCTCCTCTTTGCACTCTTCACCCCCTCAGCCGTCTGCACTCCCTGCACCTGGTCCGGTTTGTAACCCAGCCATTGCGCCCATCCCCAGACAACGTGAAAGCCCATCGTCCCAACCAGCGCAGCATATGCGACTCTCCCTGCAATCTTATACCAAGCAGGTCCCACACTTAACCCATGGCCCACCCAATCCAACGCAATCTGACTACTCCCTCCATCAACGACCCATGGCAGTATCCTATTCACAGCAACATGCCCCAGCACCAGCGGAACAGCTAGATATCCCAATGCACTCGTCCCGCTCAGCTTAGGCCAGGCAATTGTCTTCCGATCTTTTCGGGTCTCAGCGCCCAAGTTCTTCAGAAGCACGCGCCGTCGGTGCAGGCGGAGCGCTATACCTGAAGCGAGGTGGACTGCTAGTGGTGCGATGATGATGAGAGGTTCCGCGATGGGCCAGGATTGGTAGTATGGCCTGGTTAGGAGGAGGTATTTTGAGGCTGAGCTGCTGGTGGTGAGAGGGAGGATCGAGGTGTTTGTTATGTGGGCGGTCAGGAAGGCGGTGAAGATGTAGGAGGAGTAGCGATGGGCGCGGACGACTGGTAAAGGATGGAGTTAGTTTGTTCTCGATGGACATGTGGTCCGCGAGAGGAAGAAGCAACACGTACGATAGTAGGGAGCCCCATGATTACTTAAGCCTAGTGCTGTTGCGCTCCGTGCTAGCTGTGGTCGTTCTTGAGAAGGGAAGTAGTCATCGATGCGCTTTTGCTTGTCGTTGTCGTTGTCGTTGTCGTTGCCGTTGTTGCATTCAGGCGGCCATTCGTCCACGGGCGAGGGTTCCAGGACTTTTAGGTCGGGCGTGCGCGAGTCGCTTTGGTGCAGGGATGCCATTGCTGATTGTTCGTTGTTGCTCGGCATTGTCTGTAGAGTATTCTATCACACCAAATCACGAACAAGCCTGAACTCCCAGCCTGCAACCTCAATTTCCCATCCCTCACCCCGTGCCCACCGCCAAAATGCCACCACCTCATTTCACAAACCCACCTCCGCTGACTACCTCCGCCCGTGACGCTCTCGCAAGATTTCACTGCCATCTCTGCAGTAAAGGCTACTCGCGCCAAAACGAATACGATGCACACCTGACTTCCTACGAACACAACCACAAACAACGTCTCAAAGACCTCAAAGCCATGAATCGCAATATGGCCAATGAAACACGCCCGAAGGATAAAGAGGGGAAGGGAAGTGGGCTGATCAAGATCGAGGTGGGAAAGAAGGATGGAGGAGAAGGGAAGGGCGGCGGATTCAAGAAGGGTGGTTTTAAGAGTGCCTTCAAGAAGATTGGGGAGGAGGAGCCGGTGATGGTGAAGGTTAAGGTGGAAGAGGGCGCGGAGGAGCGTAATGTGGGGGTTGGTAGTGGGAACGTGGTAGCTGAGGCGAATATTGCAAAGGGAGTGGATATGTCGCAAGAGTCGGAAACGGAGGATGAGGGGTATGAGTGCTATGATCCAAGGAAACCCACAGGCTGTAATAGCGGCTGCAAAGGCCGAGCGTGAGAGAAGGATGTCAAGCCGTGCTCGAGATACTGATATCGAAGACGCAGCTGCTTCTGGCACAACAACCAAACGAAGTGACTACGAATCTAAGGCGATCACACAGGAACAGAGAACCACACCAGCGCCATCATCAATCTGGGAACAGCTATTGCGAGACCTGACTTGTAAAGCCTTGACCCAACGAGTTCTCAGGCAGCAGCCACGACGATAACAACGAAGGTAAGCTTATTCACCAATCAGGCCAGAAGCGCACGGGCTAACGTTTGTCTCAATAGCAGCCATCGAAGACTTCCTCGACAATCGCGTTACATGTCAGCTATGCTTTGTCAGTACGAGCATTCAGCTGTAACATCAGGCCGCGCTTCTACACAACTCAGCAAGTCGGGACTCGATATGCGGAAGATATGGGTGCAAAGAACAAAAATGCCCAAAGATGTGAAGGATTCTAATGAAGCGTCATAGCCACGAGAACAAGGCAGACTCGGACACAATTAGTATTGCTAGAAATACCCACTCAATTCAATGCAGCATCTGATCTGCGTCTAGCAAGGATGTGGTGGTGAGAAAGCTTGACGAGACGGTGAACCCACGATGAAATTGCAACAACAATACCTAAAACGTGCAATGTCTTACAGTATGGTTAGATCTAAATCTCACGCAAACTTGCTTGTGTTTGAGGAGCACTTTACAAATTTTGCACTAAGCATGTATGTCGCGATTAACAAGTTGATTTAAATACAAAATATATGCAATCATACCACTCATGCCTTCTTCCATCCTTCAATGGCAGTATCGACATCCTTCCTAAATCCCTTCTGCTGGTGACATTGCTCAAGGAAGACCTTGTACTTTGCATCGAGCAGCTTCTTCTCCATCTCGACCTTGCTTGGGTATACGATTCTTCCTGGCTTGCTCATACGCTCCATGATATCCCACAATGGCTCTGAAGCACCAGTCTTCACATCTGTGCTCGCAGCCTTAACAGCCAACATAGCAGCACCATGACATACAGCAGCGTGTACGTAGCGTGGAATAACGACCGGCATGTCGCAGGCTGTTGACATCAGCTTCATGAGAATGTCGTTTTGGCATTGACTTCCAGACATGAAAATCGAGTTGATGACATGACCAGACTCGTTCATGGTGTTGACGATTTGCTTTGTTTGCAAGGCGATGAACTCCATGGCGCCGTAGTATAGTAGTGCAAGACCGTCCACGCTCTTGTCGCTGGTCAATCCAATGACAGAGCCAGTCATGGTTGGGTCAGCAATGGGTGATCGGTTCCCCCATAGATCTCCATAGAAAAAGAAATGACGGCCGAGATATGATACTGCTGGAGCGCCCTGCTCTTCCTGCATCTCACGTAGTCGCTCATTCAAGAAATCGTAAATGTTCCTGTTATATGTTTCCGCAGTTGAAATAGCCTGGTTGTAAGCTGGATGTGTGTCAAGAACGAATCTTAGGAGCTCTCCCGAGGCACTTTGACCACCTTCGGCTAGCCAGTAATCAGGAATAAGTACGTCGCGGTAAGGTCCCCATACACCATTTACGAAGACTGGCTTCTCAGACATGGCGAGATGGCAGGTTGATGTTCCGGCGACAGCAGCAAGACGAGTGAAGGCTTGTGCTACATCGTTCTTTGGTGCATCTGCAAGGACATCTTCTTTTAGGTTGACCTTGGCGCCGACTGTGCCGATCCAACCAGCATAGGCGTCAATGACACCACTGCCAACAGCAATACCAGGACGGAGACCCATTTCGGTTGCAGCCTTGACGCTTAGCCTGCCAACAAGCTCACCAGCTGTCTTGTACTCACCGTTCTGAAATTCATTGTTAGCAGAGATTCTTTGGGTCACTTGGGTTGACAAATATCGATCTGGGACAAAAAGAAGGACTCACTACCCCGTTGACACCTCCCATACGCCTGAAGTTGTCTTCGCATAGATCCGCGAGGCCAATATCTGTCAAGAAATCCTCTTGCCATCCTTTCACACTGCCGTCTACACCAACCGGTACATAGCCTTGCTTACAGGTGACACTGCAGAAACTTCTGCTCTCCTTGCCAGTGGCCAAATGCGTAAGAGCATCTGCTAGATCGTAGAACTTGCACTTGTCAAAAACCTCCTTTGGCATGTTGTTCTTGAGCCATAGCACTTTCGGGATCTCCATCTCGATTGACATTGTGCCACCAACATATCGTAGCAGGTTGTGCTTGGTAGCATTAATCTTCTGTGTCTCCTCAACTGGACGGTGGTCAAGCCATAGTATCACGTTGCGATCGTTGCCATCTTGGTTGTCAAAATTGGGACCAGTAACACATTGCGGCTCATCTGTATCCTCCTTAAAGACAGATAGGGAGCAAGTTGCGTCGAAACCAAGACCTTGTACGTTGTCGGGGTCGATGCCATTCTTCTGCATAGCCAGACGAATGGATGTACAGATACACCTCCAAATGTCTGTCGTAGATTGTTCCTACCAGAAATTAGGTGAGTACTTAGCAATGTACATGCAGAGCGTGCTCACATAGTAGCCAGTCTGTGGTTGCCATAGACCAATTGGCTCTGAATGAAGTCCCACAATCTCGCCGACAGAGTTCATGATACAGGCTCTTGCGCTACCAGTGCCCACATCGATACCAATGTAATGGCTTTCTGTGTAGTGCAGCTCGTTGCGGGGATCTACACTACCGCGGCGGATGCCCTCGTTGGTCATTGCGTGAACGTGTGGGAGAGCCATTATTAGGATGATATGATGAATAGAAAGTAATAGGAGGAGAAGAGCAGGAACAGTATAAAGTGTAGTGGAAACAGTTGAGTTGATCAACAACTTGAAGCTTTTCCAATGCAGCTGTGATGTCAGTCCTCGGAGAACCACCGTGCAAAGGGAAGGGTCTTCGCCGCGTATTGTACCGAAGACTTTGGCTTGGCTTCTGCTGTCAACGTCGCTCTATCAATCATCAACAACACCTTTTCATAATCACATATTTCGCCATCATGAAGTTGTCTCAATTGCTCGGTCTGCCGGTGTTGTTCGCCGCATGCGCTGTGCAAGCACTCGACAATGCAGGTTCCCGCGACTTCACCGTAGAGGCATGGCCGTTGTCGTCCGCAAAATCGCAGCCTCTCGCCCAAATCTCCTTTGATTCGACCAGCAAATACACCAAGGTCAATACATTCACACCTCCCAAACAACCTCTGACCGCCGAGGAACTTGTACGCGTCGGCTTTCACGACTCAGCAGACTCAAAATGGCGTGGTGTTGTCACATCTGCGGCGAGCTTCGATCCGCAATACCAGCAAAAGCTACATTTACATCTCGATGAAGACGGCAAAGTGTGGCATATTGCTATTAGTACCATTCCCAAGCCAGCACCGACAAAAGGGCAGATGGTGAATGGCAAGCGTCAACCAGCTCAAGAGGCTCCACAGCTTGTGGTGGAAATCCTTCCCAACATGCCAGCACCATCACCTATCCTCAACAGACCGATTGTGCTCAACGCACAAGGGAAGGTGGAAGGCAAGGAGCCCGAGAAATCATTGTTGCAGAAGTAAGTACAGGTAGAGTCGCTCCGTTGCGTAGAGTTGCTGACCGTTTCTGTTTCAGATACTGGCCTTTCCTTCTTATCTTCCTCATGTTGCAGGTGTTCACAGCCGGGGGTGGCAAGGAATAGTCATACTACTATTAAGCATGTTTCTGTCGCTCCTGATCTTGTGTTTGATGCTCTATTGCGCAGCTATATCACAATCACTTGTGGCTCCCTTACCAACTTCCCTGTCTCCTGCGACATCAAAGCTGCATTCACCATGGTACTAGCCTCGGAAGTTTCACCACCCCAAAGTCTTGACCATGCAAGATTTCTCAGACTTCGCAAACACAAAAGCGTCAGGTCTATCCAGTTCGGTGGATTCAGCAATCCCGCTAGCAGTCCTTTCGAACACCTCATACATATTCTTTCATATCCTACTTGACAAGTATCCCATAATACCGTCTCAGCTCCTGGATCTGCATGTATGTGGCCGAAAACATGGAGTCGTGGGCGAACTCTCCATATCTCCTTGAGTAACCACTCGCAGCCCAAACCTACGGGCAAGTCTTTATGCCATCTTGGTGGCGTATGTGTAATAAGTATGTCGACGCCTGAGGGAACTGTTTCACTCCACGCATCATCACCTCGATCGTATCGAAAAGCATGTTCTGGACCCTCAGGTGCTTTTGGGATAGGCACTTGAGGTGCTCCATATACTTTCAGTCTACGACCTCCATGTTCGGGAAAAGTCAAGGTCACTTCATGGTGAAGCAGATAATGGATATTGCCCCAGTCGAGCGTGCCAAATTGTTTGTTGGCATGCGGTAGAGTACGTCGAGAGCGCGGATCAAGATAGACATCATGGTTGCCACTTATCACGACTTTGTGTTTATGAGGTAGACTTTTTAGCCAATCAATTTGTGCTTGTAGTTCTGTCACGTCTCCAAAATTGCACATATCACCCGCATGTATCAGCAGGTCACCCAAGGGGACTTTTGCTGGGATCTGAGTGTGTGTATCTGACAGACAGATGACCCTGATAGAGTGCGGTATTGCTGGTTCTGGTTTGACTTGTAAAGCGAGTGACGTATAGTACATAGTCCTCGCAGCAAAAGCGATGGGAGATGTCAAAAATGCATAGACTGGCGAGGGCTTATCCCAATCCGACTTTGGTGCTAGACGTGACAGCATGGTGTTGCAAGAGTGATTCAAAGGGTTTGGTCTGTTTACGTTCGATAGGTTGTTGTCGTTGATCTGTTGTTTGCTGCCGAAATGCCATTGGCATGACGTATGCAGATCGCTCCTGAAACATCGAAATAACCTTTGAATTATGTCTACTCTCATCTTGAAATCCACATCTTCTCCTGTACATAATTATCCTCATCGATATTCCTAAGCCCTATAAGTACTCTTGTGCTTTATCAATCTGCCTTTGAGGCTACGCTACTCTTTCACCTCCACCCAGCATGGCTTCGCAGCTGTCCTCAAAACGTGCTCCTGGTACCGAGACACTGATGGATGTATGAAGCATGAATGCCGGCTAAGCTATGCATACACTAACAGCTCCAGGTCGACTACGTCCTCGTATATCGCTTTCCCAAAACAGGCAAGGAAGCCGCTATGCAGAAGTTCGAAAAGCTAATCCAAGCTCTTACTCGTGTTGGACTATCCACAGAAGTCAGGAACGGCAGCAACCACTCCCTGTTGATCTTCGTGAAAGCAGCGTCCGACGAGTACCTCTACGGTGAAGTCTACAGATCAAGAATGAAGGATTGGCTCAATGGTGTCCGCACTGCAGCACCAGACAAGGAGATTCACCTCGCGCTCGATGGTGACCCAATGTGCATCTCAGAAAGACTCAGGATTGTGTTTCAGCTCATCACAAATACTCGAGAAGAAGGTGGAGCAGGTATCACACCCAGGGAAGGAGAATGGCAAGAAGTTGAGACAGTCTTTGCTCTCCACGACCACGAGTACAATCGAGGATGGATTAAGAGGTGGGCTACAACGTATATACTCGACATCAAAGATTTGGACGAGATTCGGGACCGCTTCGGAGAGAAAGTATGCAGTAATGCGCACGTCCAAACCCATCGAGTACTAATCAATTCTTAGGTCGCGTTCTACTTTGCGTTCATGCAGGCCTTCTTCATGGCGCTCGCAGCCATTGCGGCATTTGGCGTATCAGCTTGGGCAATCTTTGGCAACTTCTCGCCAACTTACGGATTGGTCAACAGCTTGCTATGTGTGGGCTTCGTCGAGTACTGGAAGTTCCAACAGCAAGAATTGGCAATCCGATGGGGTGTGAAAGGAGTGTCGTCCATTGAAATCAAGCGCAAGGACTTCGTTGGCGAGAAAGTTGTTAGAGATCGACTCACAGGACAGGAAACGCACATCTTCTCGGCACCGAAGAGGATGCAAAGGCAACTGCTACAAATACCGTTTGTTATTGCTGCATCCCTTGCACTCGGTACCGTCATTGCGACGTGCTTCGGCATTGAGATATTCATTTCCGAAGTTTACAATGGACCATTCAAGACTTGGCTGGTATACTGCGCAGCGTTTGAACCTGATATTGAAACATGGCTAATACTCCTAGGTCTACCTGCCCACCATCATCATCACAACCTTCCAGCCAGTCGTGATTGGCGTTTTAACTGAGCTTGCCACGCGATTGAACAGCTTCGAAAACTACGAGAGTGAAGGCGAATACGAAGCTGCGATGACCCAGAAGATCTTCGTACTCAACTTCATCACCTCTTACCTTCCGATCATGCTTACAGCATTCGTCTACGTTCCTTTCGGACGTCATATCGTCCCTTACCTCGACATCTTCAGTCTAACAGTGCGACCTTTTGCCGATAACGAGAAGCAATTTACTGCACCTACAGCTGCACAGTTCACCATTAATCCAGATCGACTAAAGAAGCAAATGATTTACTTTGCTGTCACAGCGCAGATCGTTGGTCAAGTATTGGAGGTTGTCCTGCCTTACGTCAAACATGAAGGGTTCTCCTGGTATAAGAAATATCAGAGCAAGCGTGCTGCCAGAAAAAGTGGCCGCACGCTGGAAGAAGTCAGTGCAAGTGACCATCCCGAGGAACAAGCTTTTCTTCAACGTGTTCGTCAAGAAGCTGAATTGGACATTTATGATGTGACAGTCGATATGCGTGAGGTTGTCGTTCAATTTGGCTACCTTGCCTTGTTCAGCATCATCTGGCCTGTCACTTCGCTCTCCTTTCTAATCAATGACTGGATTGAAATGCGCACTGACGCAGTCAAGATTTGTATCGAATCGCAACGTCCTACACCTATGCGCAGTGATGGCATTGGCCCATGGCTCAACAGCCTGGAATTTCTCGCTTGGACCGGCAGTATCACTACCGCTGCCATTGCATACCTCTTTAGTAATGGTGGAATGGGCCCAGACGGAACGCCCAAGAACCTTTCCGGTTGGACGCTCATGGTCACCATATTCTTCTCCGAGCACGCCTACCTCTTCGTGCGCTATGTTGTCCGGTATGCCATCACTCAACTTGATTCACCTGGTCGTCAAAAGGAGCGCCAAGAAAAGTATCTTGTTCGCAAGCGCTACCTTGAGGAAGCACTCGGTGAGCAGGCAGCAAGCCTTGGGCAGCCTCAGGATGGACTTGCAAGCTTGCAAAACGTCAACAGAAGGACTCTAGAAGAAGAAGCTAGAGCCTCATCACTACAAGGAGCTGCAGCTGCGAGGATTGAAAAGAGGTTCTGGTTGAGACAAAGGAGCTGGGAAGAAACTGTGGAGGTTGGAAGCAGACTTATTGCTGCAGTCGCTGTGCCAGAGAACAAGAAGATGAGGTAGGAGGTCAGGTGTACCTGATGTCCTGACATAGTCATAGTGAATAGAGACAGCGCACGTCATGCTTATCGTTGTTCACGGTGTAGCCTGAGTATCTGCAGTCTTAGTAGGCCTGCAGATGCTACTAACGCATCTAGTGACACAGCTTCTGCTTCCCGAACAGGCAAGCTTGCTTCCTCCTTTATTCGTAACGCACAATTGTGTAGAAATAGTAATCATGGGTATTCCTCTAATCTCTCTGAGTGACACGTCGTTGTCAGAATTCGTGGATCATCAAGGGTACTATGCAGAAGTTGTTACAGCTGCTCCTCACCTGAGGCTACTCTCTCGTAGCCTAGGCTCTTCCTTGGAAGGTACTTATAACTCAGTTACATCTGCTGATCCTGGAAGGTCGAGTGTATTCTTCACAGCGCTTCTCTCGTTTACCCAAAATCGATGTTCATGGATCATGCCCATCGAGGTCGCTCTTGCCATTTCGGCTTTGTTTACACATCAACTTTTCGAATCTCTCTTTATCCTGTTTCGCTACCATAAAATATCATCAAACACGTATTTTCTATCACGGACGCGCGGATATATCATTTTCAATATGGCAAACAACGCGGACGCACTGGATCAGTCTCCATCAAACCAACCGTACCAGCACACTACACAAGCACGTCTCCTCAGCCATCTCAAACCAGAGATTCACTGGCCGCTCACTCAACAAATCAAGCTGGTGGAGATACAGCTTCAAACTCATATATACGAAGAGGAGCTCAAAGATTGTGATGGTACAATCAGAGAAGCTCTTCACCTCATTGCCAGTGAGGTAGTGCTTTGGCACTACCGCCGCAATCCCAAGAGCTTTCCCAGGAAGTTTGAACCCATGCATGATCTGGCTGAATTCTGCAAAATACTCCGTGAGGACTGGGAGCCATACACCAGAGACCCTCTGAAGATGAACAGGCCCTACCCGCGAAAGCTCGATTCTCCACCTAAAGTATTATGTGGCGTTTTCCGCAATGACGCCTTCGAGAGCACCAGAGAGAGGAACAAACGCCAGAAGTTACACTCTGAGAATCCGGACACACAGCACAAGGCATTTCCTCCGCTGCCTTACCGAAAGAAAGGCCAACCGGTCTTTGCTTTGGTTACGACCGCAGCTGATACAGCAGGTCTCTTCCCAAAGTTTGTATACAGAGACAATTGCGACCTCGCGGTAGCGTACAATGACATCGCCTTCAGGCCGGATTTTGGGACAATACTAGCCGATTTGATGGTCGACTTCCGCCGAAGGCAGGAGAAATTCGTCTCGCAGGAGAACGAGGGGATATTGATGGCCGCAGCACGACGGAGGCTTATCTACTTCAGGCTATCCGAAGAAGAGCGTAGGCAGTTGAATTGGATGGGGCCACAACCGCAGGCCAAGCAGTTACAGGAGAGACTGCTTGTCCCTGAGGTCCGATGGGACCAGTCATTCCACTTTTTGACAGAGCTCTGCAAGCGGTGGTCCGAAGAATAGTTGGTACGAAGAACAGTCATATGATGGACTCTTGAAGTGGAAACTGGGCTCTTTTGTGTGGAGGGATGATGTTGTGAGTTTTGTTCGGTGCATTCGTACACCGAAATAATATAGCAATACAAATGGCTTAGGAGGTAGACGAAAGGATTGTTGATATGATGTTGAATAGGGCAGACGTCAAGGATTGACTTGCATCAATAAGAGACAACGGCAATGCATAAAGTTTCGTTATAGCCTTCCTTCTTCTTCCTCTGGATGTGTACTCGACCGAGTCAGCATACCAGATGGTTCATGCCATACTCCTTCGCAAGTATGCCTCCGAAGCAAAGGCTTACGTTCTTGTGGAAATCTTAAATTGAGGTACATGTCGTTAGAGTGCCCTTCTCACTGACTCCACAGAAGAACATGAAGTTCTTCGTGATCCGATCATGGAGAGTATCGCTGATCAGAAATGACACAGTCGTCACGACTGTCGAGTCCATTCATGTCCATACGCGCGAACGATGTGCCAGGTCACATAAGATGAAGCGTGTAGCAACCGCAGACAAGCATGCCGAGCCCCTGATGAGTGTCCTCACAAGTGCCCAAATATGACAACGGAACATAGGATCAAGGCGAGAAGAATGTTTACGATGTAGCGGAAAAAGACGTGGAGGACAATTCAAGGTCTGATTCGTGAATGACCTAAGTTGCTGAAGGTGAACGAGCACTTGTTTTCTTTTTCCGAGCATGGCCTTCACATGACATAGATCCTACTTTGACCTTTTCTCCTAAAGGTACTGGATACTAGGTTCCATTCCGGAGAGAAGTGATTCTGTTCATCTTCATAGCTAGTCAAATTTGTTTGGTATCGGCTCGTTGAGTGTTTTGAGGATATGCGGATTTAGTGCCAGAGTACAACTCAAATTTGTACTAAGACTCAATCAGCCCATCGCAAATGCTCTGGCAATACCACTCTTCGGTTTCACGCCTGGAGTCCACTTCCTCTTTCCAAAATCTTCCTCTTCTTCCTCTGGTTTCTTGAAGACTTCGTCCTCGTCGACCGAGCCTTGGCCCTCTTCGAGTTTTTGTCGTGCAGGGTCCGCCCTGGCAATAGCCTGTGCTTGTCTCAGTAGCCGTCTGGCCCTCATATCTTTTGCCGCAGTATCTCGCCCCGTCATGCCTCTCCCACTTTGCCTGCTCGCGCCTTTGGTCACCGAACCTGTCAGGCGGGCACTACGTGCCGTATATCGCTCAATCACCTCGCCTGTTAGACCCCAAGGTGCAAGTTCAGGGTCTTTGGAAGCCGCACGCGCTTCTCGTACGGCGTCGATGACCTTGTCGTATAGGCGAATGAGGCCGCGTTCGAGTTCGAGGATAGCTGTCAGATCATTTGTAGGCTTGGTTGTGGTGTTATAGAGTTTCTGCGGAACTGATGTGGTAGCATCGTCGGACTCGACCGGCGACGATGTTGCCACTCCGTCGTTGTTGTCGCTGTCGTCTGAGTTAATAGGCTTCAAGTTCGCTCTAGCTTGCTTCAAAGTATCGAAAGCCAATGGTGTCAATCGCTCGATGGCGCGCACCATGACAGTGACGTCGAAGCGAGAATTTCCTTGACCGCTGCTTTTGTGCTTATCAGATGGTTTTTCGTTCTTCGCAGAAAGTTCAGCAGCTCTATTAGCGAGGTCGATATATTGTACCAGCACATTCAAGTCTGCGTCTTCATGAAACTTCTCAATCATGATGTCGAGGATTTTTTCTGCATTGTCCATGACCTGTGCGTTGGTGGCGTCACGCACACAAGCGCTTAGAGCAATGCGGAATGTTTTGTGGAGGTATGGTAGACGCAGCTCACGCATATCGTGTAGGAGGATATTAGTAGCTGCAGTAGAGTCGCGTTTTTGACGAAGTATGCGAAGGAGCACATGCATGTTGTCGGAATCGGGCATGATGACATATTTGTCGTCTGGGTTTGTGAGGAGACGCCAGTAGCTCAGTCCTGCGTCGACAGCGACCGTCTTGAGGCTTGCTTCGAGGAGGAGAGAAAGGGTGTTGTTGCCAGGCTGTGCGTAGAGAGACATCCCTCGTGCATGGGCACGAGCGGCTGCAGAAGGAGAAGGCAACTTCTGACCTTTTTCAAGACCGTAAGTATCTTCAAATTCGAGGCCGGGACGTTGGTCTTCATCTTCGTTCTCTTCAGTACTTTGCTCATCGCGCCGGTTTCGGGGATAGATCTTTGGTTGTACTCGGTGCTGCATGCCTTCGAGTCTCTGTGTCCGTATCTCAAGTTGACCGCCATCCTTGCGAGCTTGTGTGCCCAGAGCAGGCACTTGACGGGGAATCGCCATACTCTGTTGGACCAGCGAAAGCACATCGTCCCAATCTCGTGGCCTGCTCCCCACGAGCAGCAGTCGACCCATAGCGCAGACAAGGCCCTCGTCTATCACGATCTCCCCCTGTCTCCAGCGCGTTACAATCACCGCCCATAGCTTTCTTCCTTCTATAATCATCTGTTCTCTTTTTAGTGCAGCTGTGTCCAGTTCTGAAGCTTTGGAACTCAAGATAGCTTGCTCACGCATAGTCTGCAGGAACGTAGTGAATGTCCAAGCATTCGCTGCATAAGAGCCTCTCTCCGGCAGCTTCGATGCAATGTCCCACATCGAATCCAGGTCTCCTGACCTGGAGCAAATCTTCAGCAGCGCATTGGTATGGATGATGTTCGCTTGCACCTTGGAGTTTTCTGCGGACATGGAGTGGTATAGTTGTAGAGCTGTGCCAAGAGCGTTTGGATAGTGTGCTACGTCTGCAAGGCCTCTGAAGAGAATGGTAAAAGTGTGGGAGTCTGGCTTTTGAGCACGCTTCTTCATCTGTTGTGGGATACCATTAGCGCTGGAAAGGACAGCGGAACCGAGAATACCTGACGTACCTCATTGTACAGCTTGATTGCGCCCTTCATCTGGCCGGTCTTCATCTGGTAGTTCAATAAGTGGTTCCAGGACACTGTTTGCGCCGCTCCTCTGTCAGACAGCCTGACCAGCGCCAATGCCTTGTCCCAATTTTGTTGTCGTAGCAGTTTCTCAATGTGCTCCGAGAGCTTTAGTGGATCACCAAGCCATCTGAGTTCAATCCTGAGATCCTTCTCTTCCCGTTCGGCCTTGGCCTCCGCATTAAAAGTCGAAAGCCCTGGCCGCACGTTCTCGCGCGACCTAGACACCGTCCCGGCATACACTTTTGAACGATGTTCATACTCTGCTTCTGTGGTCCTTAGTACTTTACGAACGTCTCCACGTCGCGCCGCGGCTTGAGGCGAGTCCGCCCATCTTCTTGGCCCTTCCGAGTGCCTGGTGGATGTTGACCTTCCAAACTTGGGTGTGGTTCTGGACGTTCTTGAAGCAGTATAGATTGATCTTTTCTGGGACGGCACCGCAGTGAAAGTGCGTGGCCTAATTTCGGAGGTGCTGTTAAGGGAGCGGATGAAGCGTCTAAAGCAGGCCTGACACTCCAACATTGGCCGCAGTGAGGAATATTGAAGAGGGCAGCTGTAGTGTCAGTAGGAGGCGAAGAAGATGGGTTTGAGTCCAGTCCTGGTCTGAAGATTGACTTAATTTCCTAGGCACGTGATCAATTGTCGGAGCTAAAGCCGAGGTCTGCTTCTGTTTGCAAGAACAACACTGGAAGCTCAAACAACACAAACATCCATCCACGGATATGTGACTAGATGAGATGTCATGTTCGCCAGGATGAGATGGAAATGTAGTCGTATCCATCATCCACTTGTGGTTATTCATCCACCATGGCATTTGTTAAATCGTACATGGCGCTATAGCGCTCTAGCAAGGGTTTACGGTACTACTCACAGCATGAATCCCGAGACACACCAGCTCGACATCAGTTGGTATGGTATCAACTAGCAAAGTGAAAGATTCAGGGTGCTCGTTGCCTATTCCTCTGCTGTGACACGCACTCCGGCACTCCTCAGCATGTGGATATTAAGGCAGTTTCCTTCGAGTTAGGCCAGTATCATACTGAGTACTAAAGTGAGTGATGTAGAGTGCTCATTGACTATCCTCATCTTGAGAACGCTCACCTGGTACTCCTATCAACCCTTCGAGCGTCCTAACATCATGGTTTTGCCATGTTTATGGAACAATTGCGGGTGCACCCTCTGTAAGGCAGAAGTGATTGAATATTATACGGTTTTATACGGGGTAAAACTGTCACTACTCTTGAAAGCTTGTTTACGATTACATTTAGAATATAACAATACACCTTGATCTAAACCTCGCATCTATTTTCCACTACCAAGGTTGTTCTGCGCAGCACCACCGATGGCTCCGTCAGTGGTGAAAGCTTTTCCGATCGCTAAGGTGCAACGTCAGTCAACATCAATCTGCACCACAGCTGGGGAATGGTAACTTACCACCGTCCTTGTCAAAGGGACCACCGATTGCTTGTGCGGTACCACCAAGAGCACCGGAGGCTGTAAGGGATGTAGTCAGTTTACAGGTCTACCAAGTGGTGCGACTTGTCATGAGTGACAGTGGGATATAGAAGCTATGTGGACATAAAGATCATGACTTACTGGTGAACTGTTTGCCTATTGCACCGTCCTTGTCGAACATACCAGGCGCTGAAGCACCAGCAGCGGAGCCTGAAGAGGCGCCGGAAGAGCCCTTGCCATCGAGGATGTTGGAAGTGCCCTGCGGGAACGTCAGTAGGTGTGATGAAGTAAATATTGAGACCGTCTATTTCCTGTCCCTGCTATGCTTCGTATAGTCTCCTACTAGTGACCAATGAGAGGACACTAGAACAAGATAACAGAGCACGAGATGAAAAGAGAAAAGAGGAGAAAGTAATAGCTTACAGTGAAAGGTCCAGCGCCGGCGACGTCGGAGGTGGGCTTGGTGGCAATGGAGGAGTCGCTGGAAGTCATGATGTGTGTGTCTAAAGGAGTGAAGATATCCAAGACAGCGAGTAGTTGAGTGATGTATTTGTTCTTGAGTTGTTGAGAGGAGAAGAAGAGGTTGTGGGTGGATTAATTGATTGGAAAATGAATTGTTCGAATGAGGTATATACGGTTCAAGATTCTGATAGTGACGACATTTTGATGCTCAATTGGGATTGATTGCTTGGCACGAACGGAGTGGCGAATCGCTTAGTAGGGTCAGGGGTTCAGGAACGACAAGCGCGAGCTCTGAGGCGGGTTTCGAGTCGTCGGCGAGCATACAGGAAGAATGTCTGCTTTCGAATATGCTGAGGCTTTTTCGTTGGGGGACTACTGCGCGGATCGATTGATTGGGAAAGCGAAGGCTCGAATGCATTATTTATCTTGCTTGTACTTGGGCACTCTCATACCACACATATTCCATCTTTCAGGCGAAGAAAACTCCTGGAGAGATCTAAGGCCGAAATACTACGAGGCTTCAATCATACTTTTCATCCTCGAGACTCTGCTGAAACGACAATACCTCCCAGAAGATGAATGGCGAGGGCTCAATCTGACTATGTATTGTATACCAACTCTACAGCATGGAAGAACTCCTACCAAATTATCTAGCCCATGAAATATAGCTTCATGCGATAACCAGCTTCAATATTTCATAGAAGCGAGCGCTCTTCCGGCACGGTCAAAAGGTATAGGTCATGGCTTTCACATCTCGAGAGTCTATCATTTTCTTCTCGATACCTTCTCCTCCCTGCCCAACTTAAGTAACGTCTGGCAGTGGCGCAGACTTTGTTCTCAAATACGATGCAGCAATTGACACAGCTTGCCATCGTGGCATGTATAGCAATGCGAACTGTACGACTAGTGCCCCTAGACGCCCATTTCGGACCGCCATATTCAATGGGTGAGAAATGAAGCATTCGATGTTCGAGCCTGAAGGGTTTAGAGTCCTTGTGTAAAAGTTTTGAACGATGAGTGTTGGAGAGCAATGATCTTTCTTACTGGCTTTGTCGCTCTTTTATATAGCTGAAATTGAAATTTCCTTTGTTCCAAACAATAGTTTACGTCCAAACCCGGAATTTGCCTTCTACGAAAAAGGTTGTTTCTCTGCAGACGTTCGACGGTTCTCGTGTGCGACCTCTGACACTCTGTAAACATGAGTGTTTGAACCACAGTGCCTTCTGTGCACATGATCTCCCACCAGAATTATGTGCGGGAAGTAGGGGCTCGACAAGAGCACAACATGAGTATTGCCTGCGTCGAACGGATGATCCCAACCAGGTGCACAGAATCTTGCATGAGCATAGGAGACGAACGACACCTACATGATCCCAAACCTCGGAGGTGCTCGCGGGTTGGGTTACCGAATCCCATGGGATGCTATAGAATCATTAGTATGATGTGTGCTGATTGCTAGGAGGAAGTCACTGAACACACGAATAATACTCAACTAAAGTTTTGGTATGCGCTTTTCGGTCGGAGGAGGTTGTAGGTCGAGTTGTGGTTTCACTATCAAGACGAAGGATCGTGGCTGGAATTTCCGCTTTTCGGTGAATCTTGGACAGTGATGATGGTTTTCAGCAATGTCTTGCAAAGTGTTCTCGCAACTCGAATCCATCATGTACCATGTCCACGCCTTTCCGTCGAATCTCTGCTTCAAGCAAACTCAAATCCTTTGGCGCTACAAGCACCATTTGGCCGACCCAGCCTTTGAGCTGCGCTATAGAATCTTCGTGCTGACCTTCCAATATGGTCTCTTGCATGTAAACCATATTTGGCGCGAGGTGTCGTAGGAGATGAATATATCCTTTTGGCGTGGTGAACGGTAGGATGTGCGCAGGATGAGGCACGAGTGAAATTGCTTGAGCTTCTAAAATCGAGTACAAGGGTTGCGGCTGTTGGATATCTGGCTCTCCTGATTCTGTATGTATACTGAGAGAACTGGGGTAGCTCTTCAGAGATGGTGCATAAATGAGGATAAGAAGGTCTGTACTGGCAACATCGATAACTTGATGACGTTCTAGCTGCTCGAGCAAGTGGCGTCCTGGAGCTTGTCGGAGGTCTTGGTTCTCTGGTAGCACACTGGATACCACAACAGCAATAGTTCTTCTCTTTCCATTTTTTCCACGTCCTTGTACACTACGTTGCGCCTGCGCCTGTCTTTGTCGCTGATCAACAACGCCTATGGCACCCATTTCCGCTACAGTTCCTTCCGCTAATGATCGTGTCGCAATCTCTACCTCGACATCTTGCTCTTCAGTCTGTTGTTCCACCAATAATGCCTCGGCAGCTCGAATCTGCTCTTCCTCCTGCCACCTCTCGTGATCTCGAAAGTCCAGAGTCTTGCCAGGCCATACCGCCGCAACGCCGGCAGCCATGCGTTTGCTGGTATCTGATAGAAATTGCTGAGGACTTGCCGCACGGCTAATGACATTGCTCATGCGCGCGTAGAGCGTCGAAGAGGATGAGTGATGCCTGTCGTCGTATAGATGCGGGGCATACCCATTTCGATGATGCGAGAGATCATGCTCATCATTGAAATCGGCGCCAGGCTGTAAGTGTCGACGGCGCGTCTCGTCGTCAACATCGTCATCATTGTCCCGATGTTCACTCCAAACCCAAGCGGCGATGCCAACTGCAATAGCTGTCGCCGTCATGGCAAGCGGTACCCATTGTGCTAGACCGCCGCGCCGCGATCGCTTGTGCTGAGGCATCGCAGTAGATTCGTCCAAATCATACAGACTGATGGTGATTTGCGCGAGTGTTTCAGAGTGCCCGTGTTTCAGATTATTCTATTCTATCGCAGATCTCCTGGCGCACATGCCAAACACAAAGCACGATTCAATGAAAGCTTAGTATTATAACACCGCGCACAACGACTATACCGCATGCCCGAAGCAAAGAAGATGTCGAGACAAAAAACACGTACCTAGCCCGCGCTCTCCCTCATGAACATCCCCTGGGTCTGCGCTTCCTGTCGCCGTCAGCTACTCCACAATTACCAGCAGCAGATTCGGCGCCAGCAGCGCGCAACGTATATTTCACTTGGACAAGGCAAGACGACGTCGGATCAAGTTGCACAGGATGCAAAGACTCGTGAGAGAAGCAAGAGGTATACTGGACCCAAGAGAATTGAAGCCGCGGAAACACAGACGAAACGAAATATCCCTACCCTCGAGCTGCTTCAGTCCGCCGAGGATGAGTTTATGGAGCGACTACTGGCAAATGCAAACTACGCACGCAACGATACAGGAGGATTGTATTCTCGAAAGCTATTGAAAGAGCAAGTAACACAGCCATCTGCGGCAACAGAACCTCCCAGGTTTCAAAACGTTGCACCAGTTCCACGGTCAGCGCGAGTGCTGCGACCATTGACCAGTAATGTCGTTTCGCTCAACAGCCTGCGTGATTACAGACCTGCGAAGGAGGAGAAGGTTTCGATCCCTGCAGGAAAAGGCGACCAGACAGAGTCGAGGATAATTTCGTCGAACCTGGGGGATTTGACTACAGCTACGATGTCCTCATCTTCTGCCGTCAAAGATACCATGGTCAGGCAGCATGAAGTACAACCAGGCGCGGGCGCTACAGAATTGCGTGCTCCTCCATCACCTCGAAGCGAATTGAGGTCCAGACCGCGATGGGGCCAATATGCAAAAGGAACACAAGCGCGGGCGCAAGACTCGTCCCAAGCATCTGTCAGAAAACCTCAATTACCTGTGCGACTTGAAATAACACACGCCCGTACCCATGAGACATATCATAGCGATATCCCTACCAAAACTGCGGCTAAGAAACCTATTGTTTCTTCACCATGGTATCACTATCTCAAAACAGAGCATGGTCTTTCCGAAAGTGATGATACAGGAGCCAACTTACAACAGATCTTTGCCAAATGGGATAAAGATGTAGGAATCTTGTCCCATCCTCCACTTAGTTCAGTCTTTCAGGCCTTTCTAGAACAAAGCCCCCAGCACAGATTGCCAACCTTCAGCTGGCTGACTTCGTTACGGCTACTCCTGAGAGTTATATCGCGTTGCATCGTATCAGAGAATCCGCAGGCTCATAAACTTCTGGAGAAATATAACTTGGAACTGTTCAACATATGGAATCTATCACTGAAGGCCCAGGGAGGATTGTTCCAAATAGACACAGATGACACGAAAGTCATGGCACCTACCAGTTGGAGACTCTTGTCCCAGGCTGTAGCGACTAGCAACATACTTGCGACTGAGCAAAAGCTCCACCGGAGACTTTTGCGATTCTTTTCGAGTACGTGTCGGTGGCAAGACATCGACCTAATCGCTGTCGCAACATTAGCATTTCTACAACACGCCCATACACGGTTTTCTTCTTCTTTACATTACAACCCGGAGATTGAGGAGTTTTGCAACTTCATCACTCTACTTGCTAAACGTTCCGAGATAAACAAAGGATGGAATGTTTCCAGAAAGATCTACGTGGAACAGCGCAAGTTAGATGCGCGGGCAGTCGATATCATAAAACAAGTCTTCATGGAGCTCACTAGCGTGCCATTTGACAATAAATTACCCATCGAGCAGAACAAATCGGCGACTCGCACAATTACAGCAGGGAAGTCAACAGAGAGTCAGCTCGATCGTCGTATTGGCCGAGCAATTGAAGCAAGAGACCCCGGACAGGTTGCAGCACTGTGGGACAAACTGTGTATGTCTCGCATTGACCAAGCTAGTCCGTCCATTTTGCCAGCCCTATCTACACAATTCCTGACTGCCTTCATGGCTGTAAGGATGCCTAACCGAGCCCTGGAGGTTTGGAATACAATGATCAATGATGGCATGATACCTGACATTCGCGCCTGGGACGCCATGCTGAAGGGCTGTGGTTTGGCGAGAGATGCGCAGGCTATTGACGACATCTGGACACGGTTTTTGCAGTCTGGAATCAAGCCAGATGCACAGATTTGGGCAACGCGAATTCATGCTTTGACGACTAGTGGACACTGGGAGTCCGGTATTGCTGCCTTCCAGGAGATGGCGTCGAATTGGATAAGTGCAGTCAAGAAAGGCCATCAAAAGGAGCTTCCACCAGACTTGAAAACAATGGGGGACTATCACGATACACCCAAACCAAGTACATTTGTTCTTAATGGGCTGGTGACAGGACTCGCACGTGGAAAGAAACACGAACACCTTGAAAAGGTGTTGAGCTGGGCACAAAGGTTAGGAATCCCAATGGACGCACACTCATTCAATCCCATTCTGGCCGCGGCTGTAAGGCGTGGGGATGGTGCGACCGGCATGGACATCCTAGATCAAATGAAAAGTGTCGGTGCCACTCCAGACATTGCAACATACACGCTCCTCCTTCAACTCCTTTTCCGCAGCGAGCAAGCATCTAATTTAGTGCCGTCTGCATCTGTATCTGCATCACCATCCACACCTGCATCATCAACCAGCACTGAGCTGGCCAGCAATCGTAGCCAAGCAGCAGCCAAAATTCTACAGATGATGCAATCCAGCAACATTGCCGCAAATCCGTACACTTATGCCACCCTCATTAGCGGCGTCTTGCACAACCCACACTCTAGCGCTTCTAACAATCTTTCCGCTGCTTATGCTGTACTAACATACATGGAATCCCAATCCATCCCCATGTCCTCACAAGTATATACGAACTTCTTGTCACACCACTTCAGCCAGTTACCACCAGATCTCGCCGCTATTGAAGCTCTGTGGAGCCGTGCGCGTCAAGACAGACTTGTATTCCTCGACAACTTCTTCTTCGATCGACTGATTGAAGGATTTGCGAAGTGCGGCGAAGTAGGGAAGATGATGGCAGCACTGGGTCATGCAAGCAAGCGAGGGAAAGTGCCGAGTTGGCGCGCAATGACGGAAGTGGTCAAGGCTTTGGCTAATGACGGTGACCTTATGCGAGCCGAAGAGATTGTAGTAAACGTAAAGAAGGAAGACATGGAAAAGGACCAGCGGAGGTCGAGAACGGGGCGAGAGACATTTTGGCAAAGCGTGCAAGAATTAGGATTGAAAGTGAGTTGGTAGGACGAGTCGTATAGTCAGTCATACGTCTCTTAATAGTCTTAGTGCTAAAGCTATATGAGTATATAATATACTCTAAGATGTCTATCCATAATTTAAACTCTAGGAGATATATAATATAAAATTTAACTAATTAATTTCTAGAACCTACGCTCCTAGCCTAATTAAAGCTATACTAAGTAAGTTCTAACTTACTCTTAGTACTATAGAGTATTTAGTTAATCAAACTATTTTCTCTTTTATATCTATTAAAGTAGTATTAGAGTTTAGATCTGGAATATATCTATATATTTAAGGTAAGCGGACTCTACTAGCCCTATAGGGCGTTATTTACCTACATCTTCTTATTAGACCTTTTAGTTCTCTTACTTTCTTATCTTACCTCTTATTATTTCACCTAGCCTAGTCCTAGTATTAATCTAGTCTTATCCTTATTATACCTTAGTTTCTTATCTAATCCTTATTCTAGTCGAGTCCTTTATATTAGGCAAGACTACCTCTTCTAGTAAGGCGTCCTTATACGCCTTATATTTACGATATTTCAAACTTTAGAGAACCTTAAAGAGTATCTTAAATAGCTTTATTAAACTATAGAGACGATACGCTAACGTATTAAATAGCTTAAGAATACGTCTTAGGTTATCCCGCCGTCTTAGAGCCCTCTCTTTAAAAAAATAGATGCTCTTATTAAGAAGCTTAGTTATACCGTAAACTCTACCCTATCCTTAACTTCTATAGCTACTCCTACTATCTTACGCCTTAGTGAGAAGCACCTAGACCTAAAAGAATTTAATAGGGACTCGAGTAATTTAGATCGATTTACCTCTTAACTATACTATATCCGCCGCGTCTTCTACTATCTACGCCGTGTCCGCCGCGTCTACTACTCTCTACGCCTTTATCCTCGCCCTCTAAAGCTTCCTAGCCCTTACTCTTTCATTAACCTTACGTCTCTTATACTTCTTTAGCGAGTAACGTGCCATCTCCTAAAGCGGATTACCTTTTCTAATAATGTCCTTTCCGTCCGCCTTTCTCGTAACGTTCGCATTAAGCCTACTCTACTCCTTATGTGTGCGAGCTATCTTCTTCTTATCTATATCACCTATCTTATTTGCCTTCTATGTATCCTTCTCGAGTTTACTATAGATACGTCTTGTAAGTTACATATCTTTTAGCTAGATCGTGACACGCCTAGTATAGATCGCGCAGAGGTTGGTATCTATACTATTAGAACTATTAGACATGCTCTACATTAATATCACCTCAGCCGTACTCACCTTTAAAAAGGCCTACTAGATATGCTTTAGATGCCTCTTAAAGTGCCCTAATAGCACTCTACTAGAAGCGAAGATCACTCTTAAAGTCCTACGCTATCTCTCTCATAAGTCTTTAAAATAGCAACTTGCGTAATAGAAGTCCAGTCGAGGTTTAGTACCTTCTAATCTCGCGGAGAGTAGCGACTAGGCACTATTAGAACTATTTAATCCCTAGTATTAACGGAGTACTTACCTCTAGCTTTAGCGGGTTTCTTCTTCTTTAGTAGAGTAGCTCTAAGTCCCTTACTACCTATACCTTTGCGAGGGGTCTTTCCTACGGTTTTACGTGGTATTTTAGGCTTGGTTCGTGCTATTTTAAGGGCGCGTAACGGGGATATTAGAGGTGGACTATTTGCACCATTAGAACCATTAGATAGGGGAGAAAGGAAGGTAATCTAACTAAAAGAGAAGGTAATCTAACTAAAAGGGAAGGTGATGTACGTAAGTAAGAGAAGTTAAAATCATGTTGTGGGTTATAGTCTTAGGGTTAGGTTCCTACTGCGCCTCGCTCTTAGCGAATTAGGGTTAAGGCTGCCCCACGATAATTTGTAGCTTTTTTCACAAGTCTTTTTCCTTATATCTACACATACCTCATTCAGTAGTTCGTGACCCTATAAATACGCTAGAGCTCAGTTAGTGCATGCGGTACCATTAGAACCATTAGATTCGCCATATACTCTAAAAACGTCACCTTTTAAGATGTCCTTAACGCCTTTAGCCATAACTCCACAGCCGGCAGGTGAATCATCCTCTATTTAGCCCGTAGGTAAATTATCCTCTACTCAGCTAGCTAGTGACTCGCCTACAAAGAGAAAGAACAAGTACACCGAACGCAATAATGCTAATAACAAAAAGGTTAAGGCTGCCGGCGGTAATCGGGCTGCACGTTTATAAGGGTAAAACGTAATCCGAAGCGTAGTTTCACACAGCCTAAGTAAGCTTAAGCGTACGGAAGCGTACCAGCGCGTCTCTACGCAAGAAAAGGAGCAGTT
>Ga0160428_1000180_pt1 | contig 79642 bp, 86 predicted proteins | sample SolpanmetagenomM_FD_108198 | JGI IMG/M metagenome (GOLD analysis project Ga0160428, IMG submission 108198) | Solar panel surface microbial communities from Lawrence Berkeley National Laboratory, California, USA - M | ecosystem: Engineered > Built environment > Solar panel > Unclassified ... | reverse complement strand
CCTTCCCGATCTCGACCGCGCGGACGTGCCGACGGTGAGGGTGGCCCTGAACGGTTCCGCCCTCCGGACGGGCGACGTCGTGCGGGCCTTCGGCGTCGAGGGCGAGCCGCTCCACGAGGTCGAGAGCTGGGAAGCGATCAAGGCGCGTGGCCGACACGCTCCCGCCGCTCGCGCCGCCTTGCGGGTCGTGCGGGCGGGCGAGAATCTGACGATCGCCGAACCGCCCGAGTAGTATTCCTGGCGGCGAAGGATCGTTGGCGCCTCCGCGTTCTGTTCGTAAGGCATGGCCTCGTCGAATCGGACCCAACCCTCGTGCGGTGGAGAGGCGCGCTAGGTGCCCCAGCGAACGATCCTCGCCGCCGACGGCACGCCGTACCGGTGGGAGCGCGCCTCCGCCCCGACGCCGGAGGACCACCTCGCGCTCTCGAGGTTCCGGGCGTGGACCCAGAAGGGCGGCCCGGTTCCGGCGGGCGTCGACCCGAAGGTCTGGGCGCTTCGCCGGCGCGACTACCTGGAAGACCGACGCCGGACGGCGGGCGGCAGTCCCGCCTTGGATCGGGAGATCGCGCTCCAGAACGATCGGTTGAACGCGATGCGCGAGCTCGGGTCCGCCGGGTTCCTGAAGGTCCCGAACCGTCCGCCCAAGCCGTCCGCGAAACCTCTGGAACCCCCGTACGATCCCGCGACGGCGTCGGCGGGCGTCCTGACGCCGCAGGAGAACGCCCGGCGGGCGGCGGTGCGCGAGGCTCGGCGGCGCGCGCCTTTCGTGCGGGAGCGGCGCGTTCTGCTGGATCAGCTCGACGCCGTCCGGCGTGCGGGTCCGTTCGGCGACGGGGAGCAGTCCTATCTCCTGGGGCTTCTGAGGGACCGGTTGGAGAACGTCGAGGGCGCCCTCGCCGGGGGCGCCTCGCTTCGCCTGTCGCCCTTGGCTCCTCGCCTCACGGAGGCGCTGAAGGCGCAGATCAACCGTTCGACGCAGGATCTGGACCGGGTGGACGACGCGGCGAAGAACGCTATTCCGGGCGGGAGCGGCGGGATCGACTACGCGCTGGAAAAGCGGCTCAAGGCGAACTCGATGGCCCTGCTCGGTTGGAAGGCGGGCGCCCCCAAGGTCGCTCCACCCGACTCGGCCAAGCCAGCCACGCCCCCAGCGAAACCGGCGGCTCCGGCCCCGAACGCGGCCCCGGAGCGGCGCGCGACGCCCCGGAACGTTGCGGCGGAGATCCCCCCGAAGGCGAAGCCTCCGCGCGGGGGCGTGCGGACGGTTCCCGCGCCTTCCGTCCCGCCGGCGCCGAATCGGCCGATGGCGCAGGCGCCGACCGCGAGGCCCCTGCGAGACGTCTCGCCGAACGCGTGGAAGGCCGAACCCGTCTTCTCGCCGACCACGCCGGTTGAACCGAGGTCGGACGGATCCAGATCGGACGGATCGAGTCTGGCCGTTCCCAAGGCGAACGATCCGGGCCCGGGCAAAAGGCCGTTGGCGGCTTCGGCTCCCTTCGTTCCCCTCTGGCTGAGGCCGGAGCGGATCGCCCCGAACGACGCGCCGCCGCTCGTCCTCGCGCCGGACCATCCCCTCATCGCGGCGAAGAACCTGAAGGGTCTGGAGTTCGACCCGGTCCTCTTCCGGCTAGGCGTCCTCCAAAAAGGGAAGGAGATTCCCACCCACCTCGTCGACGCGGACGACGTCGCGAAGGCCAACGCGTCGCTCGGGCTGTTTCCCAGCGACGAGGAGCGCGCCGCCCAGCGGGAGGCGCGGGAAAACCCCTACCGGACCCTGAGCCTCAGCGCGGCCTCGGTTCCCGTCGGGCGGGCGCTCGGTCTCACGCCGCAGGACGGCAGCCTGCTCGACCCGAAGTCGCGGGCCTTCGCCAAGCTCACCGCCGCCGTGCGCGCGGGCGGCGCGCTCTCGACCCGCCGGGACGACCTGCGGGCCCAGGTCGCCGAGTCCGGCGGCGCGGACGGGCTCTATCCCCTTCTGCGCCGCGACCCGGACATCGGGAACGCGACCACGGCGGGGCTCGTGGGCCGCGCCGTCTCGGGCGCCCTCTCGCCGGTCTCGACGGCGCGCGTGCTGCTCGGCGACTCTCGCCGCGACGACGAGCTCGCGGGGCTGGAGAGCGTGGGCTACGGCTTCGCCGACCTGATCGCGGGTGGGTTCGGAAGCCTGGCGGAGAAGGGCGCGCTGGGGCTGGGCAAGATGGGGGCGATCGCGCTCGAGCGCGCGGCGGCGAAGGGTTTCCTGAAAGGGGCGGCGCGGCAGGCGGTGGAGCGCGGCTTCGCGCGGGCGATGGCGGCCCAGGCGTCGCGCTCGCTGGGCCGCAAGGTTCTGCGCCGGGCCTGGGGCGCGGCGGTCGAGAACGGGATCCTGCAGTCGGCTCCGGTGGTGGGCCAAGCGTCGGACCGGACGCGGGCGAACGGGCGTCCGTTCCTGCAGAACCTGCGCGAGGGCGCGGGCGAGGCGGGCCGGGGTCTGGCGCGTCTGTTCGACCCCCGGACCCTGTTCGACCGGGACGCGTCGGCGCACGAGCGGGCGATGACGGCCCTGAACCTCGGGCTGCTGCTGTTCGGGGCGGGCGCGAAAGGCTACGGCTCGTACCGCGAGCGGGCGCGCCGGGGCGGGGTCGATCCGCGCTACGTGGACCTCGTGGTGCGCGCCGGCAGGGCCGACGGCGAACGTGCCGGAGGCGGCGGACCGGGGCCAGGCGGGGAAGGGCCGCTGCCCCCGGCGGGCGGCGCGCCGAAGGAGCGAGAGGTCCACCGAGACGGTCGGGGAAGGGAGATCGTGGATCTCAATCAACTCTCGGACGATCTCTACGCGACCCCGCCGGTCATCGTGGTGGCTCCCGACGCCGGAGGCCTCTGGCAGATCACGGAGTACCTTTTCGGCAAGCCCCTGGGTGCGGAGGAGGTGGCCGACCTTATGGGCGCGCCGGGTGGGTCAACGGTGGCCATCGAGACGAAACTCGGCGCGCTGTCGGTTGCGATCCGCCACAAAGAACTCGATATCGACATCCAACGCCTTTTCTGGCGATCGAAGGGGAAATCCTACGTCGACGGCAAGCTATTCGCGGTCAAGAAGGCTCCGAGTGGAACCGGGCTCGTCATCTTCGACCGACAAGTGAAACGAAGCATCGAATACGGTCTCGAATTGATCGATATCTACGCGGCGGGGGACCTTCGCACGACCGAGGAATGGAACGGATATTACACCTGGGCCCGCTTCGGCTTCAACCGTGCTCTCGATCCGATAGAGATCGCCCGCCTCAAGCGGGACGGCTTCGACGCTAAAGACGTCCATGAGCTCTTCCAACTTGAGGGCGGTCGCGAGTGGTGGTTAGAACATGGTGAGCCGGGAGAGATGGAGTTCGATCTCCGGGAGGGATCTTTGAGTAGAAAGTTGTTTGAGAGGTATAAGATGGAGAAAGGACTGACGCGATGAAAGGACGGAAATGGCCTTGGGACGATCTGGGCTCGTGGGCCCTTCCCGATTGGGACTTTGGGATCATGGACGAGGCGACGGACCTTCTCTCGCTCAAAGCGTTGAGCTTCGTGGCCGTGAGCCGGGCCCGCACGACCCTCGAGGAGCGGCGCGCGATCGTGGCGCGCGTACGGGAACTCGACCCGCCCCTCCGCAGGGGCAAACCTTCGTTGCGTGAGGTGGTCCGTTTGGATCTCGTCGCACGCGGGCTCTTTCCCCCGGACCGACCCTTAGCGGGCGATGAGCTGCCCGTCGGGCCGGACGGGGAACCTTATTAAAGGAGTGGTTCGGGATTCCTGTGGATGGTCGACCAAGACGCGGTTCTTCGTGGGCAAATCGATCGGTCCGCAGAGAATGAAGAGAATACAGTTCCATCGATGCGGATCCATTCGTGGGTCGCTTCGGACTAGGCGTTCCGGATCGCCCTGGGTGTTCCGGGAAAACGGGTTCCCACGGGCGGACAGCCGTGGTTTCTGAGAATCGGGACTCGCTAGAGGAAGCTACGCTAGGGAGAAACGGGGATCTGAGTAGAGCACGGTGGGGAAGACCATGAAGAAAGGACCTATGCGATGAGAGTACGTGACGAGCGGTGGGACGACTTGGGCCCTAGAGTACGTGACGACCGATGGGACAACCTGGGCCCGTGGGCCCTTCCCGACTATGACTTTGGGATCATGAACGAGGCGACGGACCGCTTCTCGTTAGCGGTATTGAACTTCGTGGTAGTGAGCCGGGCGCGCACGACGTTCGAGGAGCGGCGCGCGCTCGTGGAACGCGTGCGCGAGCTCAACCCGCCTCTCCGCAAGGGCAGGCCGTCTTTGGGTGAGGTGGTGCGCCTCGAACTGGTCGCGCGCGGTCTCTTTCCCGCCGACCGTCCCCTCGCGGGCGAAGAGCTGCCTCCCGGCGAGGCGGACTGAGAACCCTTCGGGAGGTACTTGAACCTCGGGAGGTGCGATGGACCGTTCCAATCGAGGGACGGCTTATCCTTCACGCACAGTCTCCCCACGACATGAAAGGTTTGGCCGGTGTCGATCCGTTCGTGGATCGCTTCGGAACGAACCGTCTCCGAGCGCCGAAAGCCCCGATGGAGGACGGGTTCCTCCGGTCGGCGCCGGTGGGCGACCGGGCTTCGAATCGGCTACGGGCGAACGACCGTCCGTTCCTTAATAACCTGCGCGGACAGGCCGACGGGACCGCGCCGGGGGCGTCGGGGGAGCCGCGTCGGACGGCGTCGGCGGCACGAAGGAGCCGAAAGTCGAGCGAAATGGGCGGGAAAGGGAGGGGGCGACGAAGAAACCGCTTCCACATCCTGACCGGCCAGGGCTAGCCGACCGACGCCCGGCTAGGCGAGGTAGTGGTAGTCCTCGACGGGGCGGGCCGACTCGCGGCGGCGGGCCGCCAGAAGGATCGCGACGCCGCTCGCGGTCGCGAGGGCGATCTGCCGCTTGGGCGACAGGTCGAGGCGGAGGCAGAGAACGATCCCGACGATGCCGGCGAGCACGACGAGAGCCCTCACCGGACCACCTCGGAGAAGGGTCGGGCGGAGAAGGGGAGCGGGAGGTCGCGAAGGAGGCGCATGATCTCTTCCCGGCGACTTTGCCGGCTCTATTGTACAACGGATTTGCCAAGCCGGGCGCGGTGGATTCGCTTTTCGACCGGCTCGGGAGAGGCGAGAACCCTCCCGGCGCGTACCTCGTCTCACGTCGTAAGGTCGAAAACGACCCAAGGAGACGCCATGGGTTCCTCGATGCTTCGCACCATCCCCTCGCCCCTGACGGGCGCGATCGCCTCCGAGGAGCCGCTGGGCTTCGACGGAAGCCCGTGGCGGGTGGTCCGGGAGCAGTGCGGCGTCCGTTACGCGGCGACCCGGCGGTGGCTGACCGCCGCCTCCGCGCTTTGCGATCGAGAGCGGCTCGAGGCGATCCTCGCGGCGCGGTACTTCGCTGGGCAAGGCGCGATCGCCGCCTTCGTCGGGGAAGCGGACCGGGCCTCGTACGCCTCCGAACGGTTGGACCTCTTTCTCGGTCGCGTCGAGCCGTGGTTCGTTCCGGGCTAGAGGTCGGCTCGGTGGTCCGTTCCGACGACGGAGCTTTCCGGGAGAATCCCCGGCGATATCCCGGGGCCGCGCGCTTCGGCGCGGCCGGAAGGGCCGCTTCCAGACGAAAAAGAGCCCGGTGGCGATGCTTCAGCGCCCCGGGCTAGCCACTTCCACCGAGGTCTCTGCGGGCCTCCCGGAGTCTCCGTTTCCGGGGACGCTTGTATGATGGTGATTTCTCACCCAAAATGCCTCGCCGGGCGAGGCGTCGGTCTTTGTTTGCGACAAGATGGACACCTTCCGGTGACCGTATTTTCACGGGCGCCTCGCCCTTTCCGCGTGGATCGGGAACGACCGGACGGCGCGGTCGGGGTAGAGCGCCGGACCGACGCCGATGACCCCGCCGCGTATCCGCCCCGACCCCTTCGAGGAGTCTCCCACCACGCTCGTGTTCGCGGGACCGGGCGCGCGCCTCGCGATCGCGTTCGATCCCGCGCGGTTTCGGGGCGGGCGGCCTTCGACCGCCTTCCCCATGCGACCGTCGCCTTCGAGGGCGTCGGCCTCCACGCCGCCACGGCGGTCGGCTGCTTCGACCACGACCTCGATCCCTTCCACGACGATCTTGGCCTCGCCCACACCGTTCTCCGGGGCGCGGCGGCGATCGGGTCGGAAGAAGGCGGGTTCGCGTTGCGCGTCGTCTGCGCGAACGGCGGCGAGGTCGCCCTTTCGGGACACGTCCGGCCGGAAATCCTGGATCCATCGCGGCTCACCTTCGAGATCGGGACCGATCAGAGCTACCTCGATCCCGCCGTCCGCACCCTTCGCGACCGGCTCCGGGCCAAGCCCGGAGCCGCGCCAGGAAACGCGGCGATCGACGGATAGGACTCCGTAAATCCTTTGCAACGATCCTCAAGGGGTGTTTTCACCTCGAACGCCGTACGATCGTCATGGGTTCTCCCGACGGTCGGGATCGACGCGAAAGATCTCGTCCGCCCGCCCAGGGCGAGGGGTGGGCATTTTCCTCTAGACCCTGGTAAAAAGAGAGTAGATACGAAGCCGACGACGGCTTCACGTACACTATCGGTCCCCACGAAGAGGTCGGGCATCGGAATGCGCCTTCGTTCTCGGAGGCATTCGGCGCCTTGCCGCTTCGCCATGACGACGTTCGAGCTTCTTCCCGCCCCCTCTCGCCCGCCCGTAACCGGAGCGTTCCTCTCCGGCCCGACCCTTACGTCCCCGGTCTACAACGTCGAGGGCTTCGCCCGCCTCTGGGAACGGACCGAGCGCACGGTGGCGTCCGTCGTGCGCCGACGCACCCCCGGCGCGTCCCTCGAGGATCGCGAGGACCTCGTCCAGGAGGTTTGCCTCCGCGCTTGGCGCGGCTTCGGGCGCTACGATCCGCGGGTGCCCTTCGAGCGCTGGGCCTGCGGGATCGCCCTGCGCGCCTGCGTCGATCGGCTGCGGGAACGGAACTGCCGCGTGACGACGGTGTCGGCCGTCGCGGACAAGGAAGGGCAGACCGTCATCGATCGCGTCGTGGCCCCGGGGCCCTCGCCGTTCGAGGCGGCGGCCTGGAACGACCTGTCGCCCACCCTCTCCGACGCCCTCGGCGCCCTGCCGCCGCGCCACTGGAAGGCCCTGCGCATGGTGGCGGGCGGCGCCGAGCTGACGGAGGTCGGGGCCGCCCTCGGCTGTACCTCGGCGCGCGCGTCGCAGATCGTCAACGTGGCCCGTCGCCGCGCCGCCGCCGTCCTCGCCGCCGCTTAGGAGGGCGTCCAGCCGGAGACGAGCGCCGCGACGGTCGCGTTCTCGATGTCGGGCGCGCCGGTACGGCCCTTTCGGGGCGCGTCGCTCGCGCTCGGCCAGTACGACCGGGCGCGCGCCACGTACGCGCGGAGCCTGGTCCCGCTCGCCTCGGCTCCCGAACCCGCCTCCTTGGCCTCGGCGCCTTCGCCGCCGAAGAGGCTGAAGGCTCTCGCCCTTTTCGAAACCCGCGACGCGCCCGTGTGGTAAAAAATAAGGGTAGGCGACGTCATCAAAAGGCTGTACTCTTAACCGAGGCATGGACGCTCCGAAAGACTCATGAACGACGATCACTTCCGCACCGACGCGGACCGTGGGCCTTTTGCGGAGGGCGGCGGCTTCCACCTGCTCGCCAAGGGCTTCTCGAGCGGGGTGTGGCGCGTCGACGGCGAAGGGCGGACGGTGTTCTGCAACGGGGCTCTCGCCATGATGCTCGGCTGCACCGAGGACGAGATGCGGGGCGTTCCGCTGGTCGAGTTCTTCGAGCCCGAGGATCGGGAGGGGGTCCTAAGCGCGGTCCGCCAGGGAGCCCTGCTTCGAAGCCTGCGGCAGCGCCTGCGCCCCCGGCGCGGCCCGAAGGAGGGACGCTGGTTCCGGCTGGAGGTCCTGCCGACCGCGAACGTGCCCGGCGGCGGTCCGGGCGCCTTCCTTATCGTGGCCGACACGACCGCCCAGCGCCGGGCCGAGGAGTCGCAGGCCTTTCTGGAGACCCTCGTCGAGACGACCGGCGACGCGGTCTTTCTCACCGACATGGGCCACGCGATCACGACCTGGAACCGGGGGGCGGAGCGGCTGTACGGCTACACCGCCGAGGAGGCGGTCGGAAGGGACGCGGGAATGCTGATCCCCACGGAAAAGATGGGCGAGACGCACCGCTTTCTGGAGCGGCTCGAGGCGGGCGAGACGATCGCGGATTTCGAGTGCGTCGCCCAGCGTCGGGACGGGACGCGTTTCACGATCCTGCTCGGCGTCACGCCGGTGTTCGGCCCGCGAGACGAGATCGTCGGCCACGCGAACGTCGCCCGCGATCTCACCGCCACCCGGAAGGCGGAAGAGCTCCAGGCCCGCCTCGCCGCCATCGTCGAGTCTTCGGACGACGCGATCGTCAGCAAGGACCTGGACGGCGTCGTCCAGACCTGGAACCGCGCCGCCGAGCGCATCTTCGGCTACCGCGCGGAGGAGATCGTGGGGCGCTCCATCACCCTCCTGCTGCCGGAGGATCGCCTGCCGGAAGAGGCCGATATCCTCCGCATCCTGCGCGGCGGGGGGCGCGTCGACCACTTCCTCACCCAGCGTCGCACCAAGGACGGCCGCCTGATCGACGTCTCGGTCACCGTCTCGCCCCTGCGGAACGCCCAGGCGCGCGTCGTCGGCGCCTCGAAGGTGGCGCGCGACGTCACCGAGCTGATGGACGCGCGGCGCGAGCGCGAAAGGTCGCACGCGGAGATGGAGCGGCGCGTCGAGGAGCGGACCCGGGAACTCCAGGCCGCCCTCGCCGAGATGGAGGGCTTCGCCATCGCCGCTTCCCACGACCTGCAGGCCCCCTTGCGGACGGTCGAGACGAGCGCGCGCCTGATCGAGGCGAACGAGGCGAGCGTCCTCTCGGACGAGGCGCGCGACCTGCTGGGGCGGCAGACCCAGGCCACCGCCCGCATGAACCGTCTCGTCACCGACCTGCTGGACTACGCGCGCTTCGCCCGGACGACGATCGATCCTCGGGAGATCGACCTTTCCCGGACCGTCCGCTCCGTCTGGGACGAGATCACCCGCGACGCGCCGCGCCAGGGTCTGGAGGTGACGATCGAGCCCGATCTGCGGGCCTGGGGCGACCCGACGCTCGTGCGGTTCGTCCTCCAGAACCTTCTCCAGAACGCGATGAAGTTCTCCCCCGGCGGCGGGACGGTGCGCGTGGGGCAGGACGCGGGCGGCGCGTTCGTCGTGTCGGACGAGGGGGTGGGGTTCGACATGCAGTACGCCGCGAACCTTTTCCAGCCGTTCGGCCGGCTGGTGGGCGAGGCGCAGTTTCCCGGCAGCGGCCTCGGCCTCGCGAACGTGCGGCGCATCGTGGAGCGGCACGGCGGCCGCGTCTGGGCGGAGGCCCGCCCGAACGAGGGCGCGACGTTCCGGTTCACCCTTCCTCCGCCCGACGCCGACCGCGCCTCGCAGGCGGCCTAGCCGCCGAGCGACGAGCGTAGCGCCCGCATGAACCGCCGGAGCGCGGCGCTCTCCCGCCGCCAGCCTAGCCGGACGACGTGCAGCGTCCGGCCAAGGGTCAGGGGCGTCCGAATCGAGACCAGCTCGCCCCGCGCCAGCTCGCCCGCGAGGGCCAGGGACGACGCGACGCCCAGACCGAGCCCCGCCGCGACCGCCCCCTTCACCGCCGTCGTACTTCCGAGGGAGGCCGCCAGGCGGGGGGCGAACCCCGCCGCGCGCATCGCGTCCTCCACCACGCGGCGGGTGCCCGAGCCCGCCTCGCGCACCACGAAGGGGTGCGGCGCGAGCCCCTCGAGCGTGGCCTCGCCCGCCGCCGCGAGGGGATGGGAGGGCGCGGCGAAGACGAGCATCTCGTCGCGCGTCAGGGCGGTCGTCGCGAACCTCGAGACGTCGACCCGCCCCTCGGTGAACCCCACGTCGTAGCGGCCCTCGAGCACCCCCGCCTGCACCGCCTCCGTGTTCGCCACCTCCATCGTGAGTTCGACGCCCGGATGCCGGAGGCCGAACGCGGCGACGAAGGGCGGGAGGAGGTGCTCGCCCACGGTGGTGCTCGCGCCGATCGCGAGCCGTCCCGCCTCCAGGCCCCGCAGGTCGCTCAGGGCCTCCGTCGCCTCGGCTTCGAGGGCGAAGATGCGGCGCGCGTAGTCGAGCAGGACCGTTCCCGCCGCCGTGAGCGCCACTCCCTTCGGTCCCCGGTCGAAGAGCCGTTCCCCCACCGCCGCCTCCAGGTCGGCCACCGCGCGGGAGACGGCGGGCTGGCCTACCGCGACCCGCTCGGCGCCGCGCGTGACGCTGCCCGCCTCCGCGACGGCGAGGAACAGTTCGAGCTGGTGGAGGTTCATGCGTAGAACGCATCGATTCTATCCCTTTTATGCCTTTGACTTATGGGTCCTCTCGACCGTACCTTAGAGGCATGACCGTCGCGCGCCCGACTCTTCCCGACCCGAGGGCGGCGTTCCTGGGCCTCGCCGCCCTCTGCCTCGCGCCGCTCCTCCCGCTTCCGGCGGAGGCCGCCTCGCTCGTCGCGCCCGTCGCCCTGCTGATGGGGGCGGCCCTCGCGCTGGCCCTCGGGAATCCCTTCCTCGACGCGTCGAAGGTGGGTTCGCGCCGCCTGCTCCAGGCGAGCGTGGTCCTGCTGGGCTTTTCGATGGACCTCGGCAAGGTGGCGGCGGCGGGCCGGAACGGCCTCGTCTTCGCCCTCGTCTCCATCGCCGCCGTGTTCGGTCTGGGCTGGGCGCTCGGTCGAAAACTGGGCGTCCGCCCGGTGACGACCCTGCTCGTGAGCGCGGGCACCGCGATCTGCGGCGGCTCGGCCATCGCGGCGGTGAGCGCGGTCGTCGACGCGCCGGAGGAGGACGTGAGCGTGGCGGTCGGCACGGTGTTCCTGCTCAACGCGGTGGCCCTCCTCGCCTTCCCGCCGCTCGGCCACCTTTTCGGCCTGGGCCAGCGGGCGTTCGGGACGTGGTCGGGCCTCGCGATCCACGACATCGCGAGCGTGGTCGGCGCGGGCGCGAGCTACGGACCCCTGGCCCTGGAGGAGGCGACGGCGGTGAAGCTCGCCCGCGTCCTGTACCTCGTGCCGGTCTCCCTGCTCGCCGCCTTCTTCCACCGCCGGCGTTCGGCGGGGAAGGGCGGCTCCATCCAGGTCCCTTGGTTCGTCGGCCTGTTCCTCCTGGCCTCCGCGCTGCGCGGCTTCCTGCCGGCGGCGGTCGTGCCCTTCACCGGCGACGTCAAGCGCGTCGCCGCCGCCGGCTTCGCCCTGGCCCTGTTCCTCGTCGGTGCCGCCCTCACCCGCGAGACCCTGCGGCGCGTCGGCGTGCGGCCCCTCGTCCTCGGAACCGTCCTGTGGGTCGCCGTCTCCGCCGCCTCCCTCGTCGCGGTCCGCTGGGGTTAACGAAGGCGGGCGAGTAGCGTTCAGGGTTCCGTCGCTCGGCGCGCCCGCTCGGCCTTCCGCGCGACGAGCGCCTGGTAGGCGCTTCGACGCACCCAGTGGTTGGAATCCTTTTGCAGCCTTTCGAGGAGTTCCTCGGCGATTTTCGGATGCTCGGCGATGCTTTGCCGAACCGTCGGATCGACGTCTTGCGCCAGCCGGGCCATCTGGTTCGGCGTGAGCTTTCGCTTCGAGCAAACCCGTCCCCGGATATCCGCGTCGCCGCGCTCGATCAGCCGGTCGAGGATCGTATGGGGAACGGGCTTGTTGTGGATCACCCAGCGGGCCATCTCGGGAAAGCGATCGAGCACGTCGTGCCACACCGCGTCCTCCGCCCACGCGTACGCCGCACGCGTGGACTCCTGCGGCACCTCGCTCAGTCGGAGCCGCACGAACGCTTCCGCCGACTCAATCTTGTGCTCGCCGATCTTCATCGGGAGGATTCCATGGGGGCGAGATCGCAGAGGAGTCTGCGCAGGTGGGCGCCGGGCCCGACGCCTTTCGGCGCGTGGAGAAAGCGGACGCCGAACGCCTCGATGGCAGCCTGAAGGTGCGCGGAGTCGTCGATGAGCGCGGTCTCGCCGGGACCGATCCCCTGCGCCCGTAGGTAGTCGCCGAAGAAGAGGCTGCGGCCCGACTCGTCGGACTCGTGCTTGAGCGCCCGAAGCTCGTGCGAGCTGAGAATCGCGTCGAAGCCGTCGCCGAGGTCCAAGGCCGGCACCGCCCAGCGGATGCAGGCGTCGACGTTCTCCGTGGCGAGGACGACCCTTACGCCCTTTTGGCGCAAGGCCGCTAGAAGAGGCTTCGTCTCGGGCTCGAGCAGCGTCCAATGCCGGAATCCCTCCATGAGTTCGGCTTCGACCTCCGCCGGGGGCAGGCCGAAAAGGGCGCTCATCGCCCCGACGAAATCCTCACAGGTGCGCGCCCCGGTAAGCCATTCATCGAGAAAGGGCTGGCTGGCGGCGTCGAACCACCAAGCCTGAAGCCGGTCGAATTCCCTCCGACGGGGATGGTCCGGCGCGCTCCAGTGCTCGAAGAACCGGGAAATCGAGAGGGTGCCGAACCAATCGACGAAGACGGCTTTCAGCATAGGAGCGATTCTCGATTCCAATCGACTTCCGACCGACGACTCTCCTAACGCGCTGTGTGTGGAGCGTCGAGGCCCCGGTGAAGGAGCCTCTTGCTGCGGACGGGAGTCGAACCCGCATGGCTGCTTGTTAGGGTACCTCGTCGGCGCTTTCGCGACCGGCCTAGCGTCTACCGTTTCGCCACCGCAACGCGATCTTATACCGCTTCGGGTCGGATTCCAGGGTTTCCCCGAACCCGACCGTCGCGCCGTGGGCTCCCGACTCTCCACAATCCCACTGTCCGATGCCGAACGACCTTCTGCCCGACGACTTTCCGCTCCCCGATCCGACGCCCGACGTCGCGTCCTCCAGCGAGCTCGTGCTCTGGGCGGAGGCGCGCCTCGCCGAGCAGGGCGCGCTCCAGACCGGGCCCGCCGAGGCGGCGCGGATCGTGCCGTGGTCGTCGGTCTACCGGATCCCCACCGCCGACGGTCCCGCCTGGGCGAAGGAGAACTGGGAAGGCGCCCGCTACGAGGCGCGGCTCGTCGGCCTTCTCGCGCGCCACGCGCCGCGCAACGTCCAGCACCCCCTCGCCCTGGAGGCGCGGCGGGGCTGGATGCTGTTCGCCGACGGCGGGCCGACGATGGACGCCTTCGCCCCCCACTCGACCGCGTTCGAGTCCTGGATCGACGCCCTGTGCGAGTACGCGGGCGTCCAGCGGCGCATGGAGGCGCACGTCCCCGCGATGCTCAACGGCGGCGTGCCCGACCGCCGCCCCGAGCGGCTGCCCGAGCTTTTCGAGGCGATCGTCGCCGCGCGCGACGCCCTCGCGGTGGGGGAGGACGGCGGGCTGAGCGAGGCCGAGTGGAGCGACCTCAAGGGCCTCGTGCCGAGGGTCCACGAGTGGTGCGGCCAGCTCGCCGGGGACGGCATCCCGCCCACCGTCCAGCACGACGACCTTAAGGAGGAGAACGTGTTCGTCAAGGACGGCTACCGCCTCTTCGACTGGGGCGAGGCGGTGGTGGCCCACCCTTTCACCTCGCTCCTCTCCGCCCTCGACATGACCGAGCGCGCCTTCGGACTCCCGCCCGAGGACTCCGGCCTCCGGCGCGTGCGCGACGCCTACCTCTCCGCCTGGGACCTCGAGCCCGAGTTCCTGGTGGAGCAGGCGGAGGTCGCCCTTCTGACCGGCATCCTCATCCGCGCGACCGCCCTCCTCCACAGCCCCGAAGGGGTCCGCAGGACCGCCCACGAGTGGCTCCGCTCGTGGATGCGCCGCCTGATGAACGAGGCCGCCCTGAAAGGGTGAGGAAGCCCGGGACCGTCTTCCCGCGCCATCGGCCCTACGCCTGCACCCGCCGCAGCGTCCGGTAGACGTGGGCGAGGATCTCGGCCACCGCGCGGAAAAGCTCGTGGGGCACGGGGTCGCCGACCTCGCACTGCTTGTACAGCGCGCGGGCGAGGGGCGGGCTGGGGACGATCGGCACGCGGTTCGCCTTCGCCTCCTCGCGGATCTTCATCGCGAGGAGGTCGACGCCCTTGGCGATCACCACCGGCGCGGCGTGCTTGTCGCGCTCGTACTTGATCGCGATCGCGTAGTGGGTCGGGTTGGTGACGATCACGTCGGCGGTCTTGACCGCCTTCATCATCGCCCCCCGCGACGCCATCTTCCGTTGCCGCCGCGCCCGCTCCTGGAGCACCTCGGGCGAGGTCTGCCCCTCCTTGTGCTCCTGCTTGACCTCCTCCTTCGTCATCTTGAGCTGGTCGTCGACGCGCTTCCACTGGACGCCGTAGTCGACCGCCGCGAGGACGAGCCACACGGGAACGACGCGCATCGCCACGTCGTGCAGGACGCCCCCCGCGACGGTGAACGCCACGCCGGGCGTGACCTCGCTCAGCCGCATCAGGGCGGGCCACGCGTCGCGCAGGACGCCGTACGCGAGGTAGCCGAAGAGCACGGTCTTGACGACGCCCTTCGCGGTGTCGATCGCGCCCTGCTTCGAGAGCAGGCGCTGGACGCCGGACATGGGGTTGAGCTTCGCGAGGTTGGGCGTCAGGGCCTCGGGGCTGATGAGGAAGCCCACCTGCCCGACGTTCGCGATCACGCCCGCGAGCATCGCGACCGCCAGCAGCGTGACGAGCCCGCCGATCATCGGCGCCGCCGAGCGGGCGGCCAGCCCCGCCATGTCGCCCGGCGTCGGGGCGGCCGGCATCGAGTTCATGGCGCCCTTGAACGCGGCGATCGCCCCCTGGCCGATGTTCGCGCCCGCCATGGGAAGCGTCGCGAGGAGGGCGATCGTGCCGACCGCGCCGACGAGATCCTGCGACTTGACGACGGTGCCTTTCTTCCGGGCGTCTTGACGACGCTTCGGTGTGGCCTTTTCTGTCTTATCCCCGGCGCCTTCAGGCAAAGCTCATCCTCCCTATCAGGTTTCGGGCGGATTGGTGAAATCTGGAGAGGGTTGACGCGAAGCGCTCGTCGTCGGATGCGAAGGGCGGCGTAAGGCTCTCGCGAAGGCTTCGCCTCCGACTACACGCTTCGCGTCCTTTGGGCGAGAGAAGAGAGCGAAGCGGGGAGGTTCCCAGATCTAATACCCGAACGCGACGCCCGCGGCGTGGAGGCCCATGCGGACCGCCGCCGAGGTCGCGCCGACCACGAGCGGGAGACCGACCGACACCGCGATCAGGCCCGCCACGAGCTTGACCGGCGCGCCGAGCTGGGTGGGCTGGAGCGTCGGCACCGCGCGCGAGACGAGGCCGAGCGAGGCGTCCACGAGGAAGCCCACCGCGATCACCGGGGCCGCGACCTGGATGCCCAGCAGGAACGTCCCCGCGACGAGCGGCACGAGGGCCTGGTGCGTCTGGGCCAGCGTCGGCACCGAGTCGTAGCTCTTCACGAAGGCCGCGATGAGGAGGTGGTGGGCGTCGGCGGCGAGGAAGACGGTGAGGGCGAGCATCGTCTTGAGCTGGCTCAGGACGCTCGACGAGACGCCGTTGAGCGGGTTCATCACCTGGCTCATCGAGAGGCCCGTCTGGAGGTCCATCAGGGAGCCCGCGATCGTGAGGGCCTGCATCGAGAGGGCGACCATGCCGCCCAGCAGGAGCCCCGCCCCGGCCTCGATCAGGACGGCCATGAACAGGTCGTGGAGGTTGCCCGGCAGGGGGCCGAGCTTGGGACTGATCGCCACCGTCAGGGCGCCCGAGAGGGCGAGGGTCGTCAGGACGCGGACGGGCAGCGGCGTGTTCTGCGCCCCGAAAAGCGGGGCCACCATCAGCATCGCCGAGGCCCGCACGAAGACGAGCAGGAACGCGAGCATCGCCGCCTCGGTCATCGGGCTACCCGATCCCCTGGCCCACGATGGCGATCCGGTCGAAGCAGTAGCGGGTGTAGCTCACCATCTGGGAGAGCATCCAGTGGCCCATCAGGGCGACCACGAGAGCGACGCCCAGAAGCTTGGGCACGAAGCTCAGGGTCTGCTCCTGGATCTGGGTGAGGGCCTGGAGGATGGAGACGATGAGGCCGACGAAGAGGGCCACCGCGAGGATCGGCAGCAGGCACATGAGGCCGACCTGCATCCCCTGCCGGACGGTCTCGAGCGCGTAGCCCTGCACGCTAGCGGTACCCCGCCAGGATCGCGTGGATCAGGGTGCTCCAGCCGTCGGCGAGGACGAAGACGAGGATCTTCGCGGGGAGGGAGATGACGGTGGGCGGCATCATCATCATGCCCATGCCCATCAGGGCGCTGGAGACGATCAGGTCGATGATGAGGAACGGGACGAAGATGTAGAAGCCGATCAGGAACGCGGTCTTCAGCTCGGAGATCACGAACGCCGGGACGAGGCTGGCGAGATCCAGCTCCTCGCGGTTCTTCGGCTTCTGGCCGCGCAGGTCGAGGAAAAGCCGGAGGTCGCTCGTGTAGGTGCTCTTCAGCATAAAGTCGCGCACCGGGGGCGTCGCCGCCGTCACCGCCTGGGCCATCGAGATCTTGCCCGCGGTGAGCGGCTTGAGCGCCTTGGCGTCCACCTGCTCCCAGGTCGGCTTCATCACGAAGAGGGTGAGAAAGAGGGAGAGGCTGACGAGCACCTGGTTCGGGGGCAGGGAAGGGGTCCCCAGGGCGGTGCGGACGAAGCCGAGGATGATCACGATCCGCGTGAAGCAGGTCGTGAGCATGAGGATCGCGGGGGCGAGGCTCAGGACGGTGAGGAGGGCGATGATCTGGAGCGAGGTCGCCACCTCGCCGCCCTTGGCCGTCCCGCCGCCGAGGTTGATCGAGACCTTGGGGATCGCGGGGATCGCCGCCTGGGGGAAGGCGTAGGCGGCGAGGGCCAGGAGCCCGACGACGAGGAGGAGGCGCGCGTGGGTCTTCATCGGCCGAGCCTCTCCAGGCGGGCGAGGGCGTCCTTGACGGAGACGTCGTGCGAGGGCGGCTCCTGGAATCGAACTTCGGCGCCAGAGGTCGGAACCTCGGCGATCGCGAGGGCCTCGTCGAAGGAGGCGACGGTCAGGTCGGCGAGGAGGTTGATGTTCTGGCTCGTCGCGCCGAGCAGCAGGGTCCGTCCCCGTGCCTCCACGATGTAGAGCTTGCCGCCGGGGAAGGTGGCCGACTCCTCGACGCGGATCGAGCCGCCCACCCCGGTCGCCATCCGCCCGCCGAGGCGGGCGACGATCCACGGGAGGGCGAACTTGACCCCCGCGCCGACGAGGGCGAGGGCGATCAGCATCTGGAACACCGGGCCCATGCCGACCGGCGAGGCGTCGAACGCCGCCGGGCTGGCCTTGGTGCCCAAGGGGTCCGCCGCCGCGAAGGCGACGAGGCTGGAGGCAAGGAGGGTGATCGCGCCGCGCATGGTTCCTGCATAGGATCGTCGGCGGCGAATCAGGATTCTTTAGGGTTCCCGGAGTCTAGTCTTCCAGATCCTCTCTGGGCGAAACGAGCGCCGTCTCGTTCCCCGTGCCCCTCGCGACCGTCCAGAACGCGGGAACGACGCGGGTTAAAGGAGGCGATCCCGTTTGGCAAGGATAAGCGAGCCTGCCTGGTGAAAGCCTTAAGGGAGTGGTTCAAGGCGGCGGCGATCGTCGAGGGGCCCCTCTTCCGGCGCGTCGACCGATGGGGTGCGGCCGGTCACCTTCGTCTGTCCGCTCAGACCGGCGTAGACGGTCAGGGACGGATTACCGCCGTACGCGATGGCACGGGCGCACAGACGAACCGTGTCCGGGATGCGGCGAACAACCGGACGCAGGTCGTCGAGCCGGGGGCGCGACGACGAATTCAAACTTCGACGCGAGAGGCGGCTTGATGGGCGTCGACGACCCGACGAACCTGACCGCGACGCGAACGTTCGACGTTCGCAACAACCTCCTGACCGTCACCGATTCGGCGGGAAAGACGACGACCGCCACATAGGACATCGTGCGCCGGCACCTTCTCAACGTGCCTTGCCGGGGCAGGAGTGACCGGTACGCTCGCCGCCTGCGGAGTCGCCTGCGCTATACCGGCTACCTCGATCGCATGCGCCCTGTGCATCAAGATCGGGATCGGTGCGGCGATCTTCTTGATCGGATGTCTCATCCAGAACAAGCTCTGCCGAGATGGAGCGGAACGAACGAAGGGTGCGTACGTGGCGAACGCTAAAGCCGTAAAATAAGGTCGAACGTTATGACCGCGTCTCTTGTCTCATTGATCGGTGCGTCGATCGTGCTTATCCTGGCCGTTCGACTGTTCCAGGAAAGCTCGTCGGCTCCTCGACTATCGCGAACCCAACGCGTACTGATGACGGGCTTTGTGGGGGCGATCGCCTTTTACCAAGCCCTGGGGTGGCCTACTATTCCACGATGAGTTCACAGTACAAACAAGAGAGAGACACCTACATCGAGATACGCGAATAAATCGACGTCTGGCGGTCGGAAGACTCGAGACTCGAAAGGTCCGTTGCGGGGTGGAAGAAAATCCATCCCGCAACGGGCCTCTTGGTGTTCGCTGTTTTAGGATCGACCGGTCGATCCTTCTTGTTCGAAGATAGAGTCGTCCGGCGTACCGAAGTGGGGATGACCCCGCGCGGAATCTCTCCCGCGCGCCTTCGCCGAAGGACTTCCGCACCCGCCCCTGCGCCCTCCTTAGGCCGCCAGGCTCGCCAGCCGCTCGCGGGGGTTGAGGATCTCGGTGATGCGGACGCCGAAGTTGTCCTCGATGACCACCACCTCGCCGCGCGCCACGAGGCGGCCGTTCACGAAGATGTCGACCGGCTCGCCCGCCGCCTTCTCGATCTCGACGATCGAGCCGACGCCCAGGTCCACGACCTCCTTCACCACCATGCTCGTGCGCCCGAGCTCCACGGAGATCTCCAGGGGGACGTCCATAAGGATGTCGAGCCCGTGGGTTTCGCCGCCCTGGGAACCGCCGAAGGGGGGAAGGGTGGTGGGGTTGAAGGGGTTCGCCTGGACGGCCGTCGGTTGGGTGAGGCCCGCCACGAAGTGGGCGACCGGCGCGTCCATCAGCCACGTCAGGGAGCCGATCGTCGCGTCGATGCCGACCGCCACCTGCACCCGCATCAGGGTGTCGCTCGGCTGCAGGGCCGCCGGGCGGGCGAAGCGACCGACGTGGACGGAAAGGTCGCTCGCGACGACGATCTCGTTCGTCGCGTTGCCCAGGCCCATGCAGATGCCCTGGACGATCCCCTCGAGCGGTCCGCGCAAAGCCTCCAGGCCCTCGTCGTCCAACGACTCCAACTCGCCCCCCGCGAGGGCGGCGGCGGTGTCGAGGGGGATGACGATGAACTGGGGCGCGCCCGCCCGGCCCGCGAAGCCGAACTGAACGAGAACCGCCGGGGCGGCGAACTCCTGGATCGCCTCCTCGACCTGGCCTTCCAGGACGAGCGGGCTGTTCATCTGGACGAGAGCCCCGCAGGCCTCGCTCACGGAGTTCGAGACGGTGGGCCAGAGGGAGCTCTGGAGGGCGCTCAGTTTGATGGCGAGTTCGGGGTGGTTCAAGGTCTTAGGCGTCCTTCGGCCGTCCGACGACGGCGAACACGATCTTCTTGCCCTGCATGGCGGGGCGTCCGACGAACTTGGGAACGCCGGCGACGCTCAGCGTCAACGGCTCTTCGGTGGGCTGCTGGAGCCGCAGCACGTCGCCGGGGCGAAGGGCGACGAACTCGCCCAGGCCGACGGTGGTCTCGCCCAGGCGGACGGAAAGCTCGACCTCCGCGTCCTGCACCTGGCGGGAAAGCTGGAGGCGGGTGGTGGGGGTCGCCTTGCGGGCGCCGCCGGAAAACCACTTCTGGGCGCTCAGCTTGGCGGTCACGGGCTTGAGCACCTGGTAGGGGATGCAAAGGCTCATGGCGTGGCGGGCGCCGCCCATGCGCACCTCGAACAGGATCGTCACCGCGACGTCCGTCGGCGGGGCGATCTGCACGAACTGCGCGCTCGTCTCCGTGCCCTCGACCGTGGGGTTGATGAGCATCACGCCCTCCCACGCGGTCCGCAGGGCGGAGAACATCCGGTCGATGGTCTGCCGGAGCAGGGGCCGCTCGATGTCGGTGAGGTTCGTCCGGTTGATCGCCTTGCCCGGCCCGCCGAGCATCCGGTCGATCATCGTGAAGACGAGGCCGAACTCCATCTCCAGCACCGCCTGGCCCGAGAGCGGCGGCAGGGAGATGAGGGTGAAGACCGAGCTGTTGATGCCCCGCAGATAGTCTTCGTAGGGGACCTGTTCCAGCGCGACGAGGTCGATCTGGACGGGCGTGCGCAGGTAGGCCGACAGCGCGGAGGAGGTGAGGCGCGCGAACGTCTCGTTGATCTGCTGAAGGGTGCGGAGCTGGTCCTTGCTCAGCTTGTCCGGGCGGCGGAAGTCGTAGACCTCGTACGCCACCGTGCGCCCGCCCGCCTTGATGGGCGGCAGGAACGTGGACATGCCGCCGCTGCTGCCGCCGCCCGTCGGGCGGGGCGGCGGGGGGCCGTTGCGGGGCGGCGGGGCCGTCGCCGAGAGGCCGCCTCCCGAGTCGCCGTCACCGGACAGCGAACTGAGGAGGGCCTCGATCTCACTCTGGGAAAGAATCTCCGACACGACCAGGTAGGAGTATCGGGCGGGAAACGAAACTCTTTAGGGTCGATTCCCCATCGGATCGACGACACTCTACTGCGTCGCCAGGGCCGAGAAGCGGACCTCGAGAACGGGGCCGGTGCTGGAGTCCCAGTCCTCGCTGGCCGCCTCGGTCGGCTTCTCCGTCTCCTTGCCCTTGCGCTTGGGTTTGTCGTCGTGCGCCGCCTCGTCCTTCGGCGCGTCCTCCAGGGGACCTTCGAGGGCGGTGTTCATCGCCTCCGCGAGCTTCTTCTTCAGCTCGGGCCGGAACTTGGCGTCCGTGAGCTGGGCCGCCGGCGTCGAGTTGAGGATGGTCAGCACGGCGTCGCGCACGTCGCCCATGTTGTTCTTGAACTTCTCCTCGGTGTAGTCCTTCGTGAGCTTGATGGAGAGCTTCGCCCGGACGTAGCTGGTGGGGTTGGCGGTGTTCGTGAGGAACTCCTCCAGCTCCGTCTCCTTCTCGGCGAGGACGAGGGTCGGCTTGTGCTCCTCCTTCTTCCCCTTGCCCTTCATCATGAAGAACCCCCCGCCTCCCAGCACGAGGGCGGCGGCAAGGATCAGGGGGAGCTTTCCTTTCTTTTTCGGGGCGTCGGCGGCAGGGGCTTCGGACATAGCGTTCTTACCAGGGCTATTCCACGTTTCCCCGCCTTCTTGGGAGCCTTCCGCGAAGAAATCCGATCCCTTCGGCGGCTCTCAGCCCGGAAGGGCGTAGCGTAGTCCGTAGCGGTGTTCGCCCCCGGCGACCTCGATCGTCATCCGTCCTGTCAAACCCTGAAGCTCCTCCGTCCCCGAATCCGGCACGACGGCGACGTCCAGCGTCGGCGCGCCCCGGTCCATCGTTCCGCTGTGCTGGAGCGCGAAAGAGCCCCGCCGCCCCTTTAGAGAGCCGGTGACGCGCTCCATCGCCACGTACCCCGCCGAACCCTCGACGGCCGTCCGGAAGGCCAGCATCTCGCCTACGCTCGTCGCCTCCAGGTCGCCGTGGAACGTCTTCGCCAGCACGAGGCGACCCACCGCGTCGTCCGCCCCGCCCGCCGGCGTCAGGGTCACGTCGAAGCTCCCGCTCGCCTCGGTCCTTTCCGTCGCTCCGTCCATGCTCGCGGTTATATCACATCCGCCTCCCGCGTCTTCGCGGAATCCTGAAGAGGCTATAGTGCGTTCGTGGAGACGAGGACGGACGTCGATCGGCTGAGGCTGGAGATGGAGCTTCTCTGGGGACCGGACCTTTACGGCCGCCCGGCGGCTCCCCGTCCGCTCGCCGCCGTCGCCGTCGCCCCGGACGGCCGGACCGTCCGCTTCGGAACGGACGCGCCGGGCGAGGCGCTTCCCCCGGGCGCGGGCGAAGAACCGCCGCCCGCGATCGAGGCCGAACGCGAACGGTTCGCCGCGATGGGCGTCGATGCCCGCGTCTCCGCTTGGCCGAGCTTCGTCGTCTCTTTCGAGGGTTCTTTCGAGCCGCCGACCCCTTCGGAGATGGAGATCCTTGCCGTCGGCGGCGCGACGGCGGCGACGCTGCTTCCCGCGCGCCCCGAAGGCTGGTGGGAGCCCCAGGAGTGGGCCGATCTCGTCGCGGGGCGGCTGGGACCTTGCGCGATCGGCCTCGTGGCGGGTCGCGTCACGGCCCTCTGCCACACGCCGGTCGCTTCGCCCTCTGCCGCCGAGGCGGGAGTCTGGACCCACCCGGAGGCGCGGCGACGGGGCTACGGCGCGGCGGTGACCGCCGCCTGGGCGCGGCTGGCCGCGCCTCGTTTCGAAACGCTCTTCTACAGCACGAGCCTGGAGAACGCGGGGTCGCGGGGCATCGCCCGCACCCTCGGCCTGCGGCCCCTCGGACGCATCTGGCAACTGCGGCGGGAGGGCTGAGCCTGCCCATTCGCTCGACGGCCCGCGTTTGATCCGATCGGTCGCCCCATGGGCAAAAGAAGGCCTTCCTACGCGGTCTCTTCGACACGATTGGGCTAGACTTTCCAACCATGATCGGCGTGCTTCTCGCGTTCCTCGCACCCGCACGGTTCGTGCCGCTCGAAGCCTCGCTTCGGCGGGGCATGATCCGCGTGCGGGCGGAGTCGAAGACGGGAACGGATTGGTTCCTGCTCGACTCGGGCGTGAACCGCACGGTGACGTTCCGCGAGGCGAAGGCGGCAGGCGGGGAGGAGGACGTCGCCGTGCCCTACGGCGAGCGGTCGCAGACGGTTTCGGCGTACGTCGCGCCGGAACCGCCCGCGTCGCCGTTCTTGGGGTGGCCAGTCCAAGGCTTGGTCGGCATGGACTTCCTGGCCGATAAGGCGGTGGCGATCGACTACGGCCAAGAAAAGGTCGGTCTCTGCGCGGAGGGAGACGTCGGTCCGACGGAAGCGGCGACGCAGCTTGGAATCCCCGTCGGCCGGGTGCGGACGATCCCGCTGGAGGCGAAGGGCGACTTCCTCTACGTGCGGACGACCGTAAACAGGAAGCCTGCCCTGATGCTGCTGGACACGGGCGCGACGGGCGTGGCGATCAGTCCAAGCTGGCTGGCGGCCCAGCGGATAAGGACGACACGGTCGGTGAAGGTCAACCAGGCCGGAACGATCGGCGAGCGGAAGGTGTACGAGGGATTAAAGATGCAGGCGGGCGGCGCCGTCCTCCTCGCCAAGGAGGCCTTCGAGGCAAGCCCGGACGACGCGGACGAGGGCACCGTCGGACCGTGGAGCTTTACGAGGGGTCGCGTGGTGATCGACTTCAAGGCGTCGCGGCTGTACTTCGCGGCGCCGTAACCGCTCGATCGCCGTCCGTCGGGCCGTCGCCCACGTAAGGAGAAGCGTGGAAACGCGGCTCAGTCGTCCCGACCTCCCCACCCCCGACGGCGTCGCCGACGCCGTCCTCGTCCGCCCGACGGGAGAGGGTTCGTACCCCGGCGTGCTGCTGCTGATGGACGCGATCGGCCTGCGCCCGCAGATCGACCGCATGGCGGAGCGGATCGCCGCCTGGGGCTACGTCGTGCTCGCCCCCAACATCCTCTACCGGGCGGGCCGCGCGCCCGTGATCCCCCTGATGGATCTGAGCGTTCCCGGGAACCGGGAGGCGTACATCGGCCAACTCATGCCCGTCGTGCGGCCGTTCACCCCCGAACTCATGGTCCGCGACGCGGGGGCGTACCTCGACGCGCTCGCCGACCTCGCGCCCGGCCCCGTCGGCGTCCACGGCTACTGCTTCGGCGGCCGGATGGCCCTCCTCGCGGCGGCCGCCTACCCCGACCGCGTCGCGGCGGTCGCCAGCTTCCACGGCGGCGCCCTCGGCTCCGAAGACCCGAACAGCCCGCACCGGGGCGTCGACCGCATCCGGGGCGAGATCTACGTCGGCTACGCGGACGAGGACCCCGAGCTGCCGACCGAGCAGGTCGAGCGACTGGAGGCGGCCCTTGTACAGGCGGCACGGGAGGACTCGGGCGCGACCTACCGGACCGAACTCAACCCCGGCGCTCCGCACGGCTTCACCATGGCCGACACTCCCATGTATCAAGCGGAGGCCGCCGAGCGGCACTTCGAGCGGCTCGAAGCGCTCTACGCGCGGACGCTGGGGCCGGGCGGGCGAGACGAGGGGCGACCCGTGTAGGAAAACGGGCCGAACGCCTCGATCCGTCGTCTAACTCTCGATGATGAGCCTCTTGTCCCTGCCGATCGTCACCGCCGCGCTTATTCCGGTAGCGTCGGCATCTTCCCCCGCGCTCCAGGGCCTCAAAGGCCGGACGGACCACGGCCATCGCTCCGTGTTCAGCGTGGAGGTCACCTACGCCGACGGCGCGAAACGCAAGGAGACCATGGCCGACATGAGCACGGGGGGCACTGAATTCGTCCTGCTGGGCAAGGATCCGCAGGGCGGCGAACACCAGATGTGGCTCGACACGGTCGCGGACATCGACGTGATCCGGCCGGAGGCGATCCGCGTCAAGCTCAAGGACGGCAAGACCATGGATCTGACGCAGGAGAGCTACTACGCGATCCACACCGCGTCGCCGGACGGGGGATCGGCGGAGGTGCGCTTCGAGAACGTGAAGCACGTCCATTTCCTTCGGCCCGTACGGCGCGACGGGCTGGGGAACGCGATCTTCGACGGGTGGTCCTTCTCCCCCTTTACCGGCAAGCGGGTGCCGTAACCCGTCGACGGGTCGCCCACCGCGCGGCGACCCGCCCTTCACCACCGGTAGGGATCGTCGCCCCGGGCCCAGAGATAGGCGATGAGCTGGCCGACGTGGTAGAACTCGTGCTCGGCGACGTTCAGGAAGTGTTCCGCGCGCGGCAGGGTCGGCAGCCACAGCGTTCCGTAGTAGCGGTCCACCGTCGGGATCTCCTGCGCCAGCGCTTCGTCCGTAAGCGAGTCGAGGTATTCCAGGGTGCCCCGCCGGACGTCGGCCAGCGCCCGCTTCAGGCTCTCGAGGTCGTGCGGGTCGCCGACGGCGGTGGCGATCTCGTCCTCCCCGGGATGTCGCCCTTCCTTTAACCGGGGCACGAGCGGGATCTCGATCTCGAGGATCTCGACGAGCTGGCCCCCGACCGTCCGCATCCCCTCGGTCGGAGCCCAGTCGACCGACTCCGAAGGGACGTGCTCCAGAGTCGAGTCCAGCCAGCGGCGGACGTGATCGAGGCGGGCGCGGATCAGCGCGCCCCGCGTGTGCGTCGAGGCGCCGGGTTCGATCGAAGACATCGCGATCCTAGGCTATCCCATCGGGCGGCGAAGCGCTACGCCAAGGCGGCGCTCGGAACACGTCGCCCGCCGGCCCCTGCCTGACGGATCTAGAGCTTGCCCGACCGCAATCGCTCGATCGCCGCCCGCTTCCTATCCTCCGGCGCCGAGGATCGCTCGATCGCGGCGATCTTCTGCTCCGTCGTCATCGGCTTCCTCATCAGGGCGTCCGCGGCGCGCGGGGCGGCCGACACCGGACTGGGTTCGGCGGGAGAGCCGCAACCGACGAGGAGCGCGGCGGCGAGGAGGGGAAGGGGCGTACGCTTCATGGCCGTCCTAGGATAGCCGCAGGCCGCGTCCCTCGACAGGAGAAACGATAAAAAAAGGTTGGTGTTTCACGGGTTCCAGAGCATGATAGGGCGTGCCGCCTCGTCGTGGAAGCGGCACGCCCTTTGCGGTTCCCATGAAACGAGCCTTCACCCTCATCGAGCTCCTCGTCGTGATCGCGATCGTCGCGATCCTCGCCGCCATCCTGTTCCCCGTGTTCGCCCAGGCCAAGGAGGCCGCCAAGAAGACCGTCTGCATCTCCAACATGAAGCAGATCGGGCTTGGGCTGAACATGTACGCCATCGACTTCGACGACGTGTTCTGTCCCGCCGAGGTCAACATGGACGGCCAGGGCGACGTGCCCGGCAAGAACGGCCTCCACGAGGGCGAGAACGGCTGGAAACCCTACGACCAGTCCATCATGCCGTACGTGAAGAACGACCGGGTCTTCACCTGCCCCTCCGAGACGGCCACCTGGCCCGGATTCGGCATGGACGCGTTCTACGACGGCGCCTACCAGCCCAAGCGCGTCACCCGCTCCTACGGCTACGCGGGCCAGATCTACGACGATGGAGCCGAGCAGTGGTGGTCGCCCGACCCGAACACCGGCATCGGCTACGGCACGTTCACCGAAGACTATCCCTGGGTGACCGATCCGCAGTACATGCGATTCCGGGGCCGCTCCACCACCGTCTTCGACGCCCCGGCCGACACGGTCGCGCTGCTCGAGAACTGGCAGAACTTCGACAACTCCTACGACTCTTGGGTCGGTGGCCCGTGGGGCGCGGTCTTTATGGAGTGCGACATGAAGGAGCTGCCCGGACGGACCCAGGAGGACGACCTTCCGTACATGTGCTGGCAGGCTCCCCTCGTGACCTCGAAGGGGCACGTCGGCGGCACGGTGACGGTCCTCGCGGACGGACACGTGAAGACCCTGCCCTGGGGCAAGATGAAGGACCGCGACTACTGGATCTTCAAGGTCCAGAAACCCACGAGCTAAGGGGATCTTTCGCGATCTCGAAGGCCCGCGCCCCTTACGGACGCGGGCCTTTTGCGTTCTCTACCGTCGGTGTGTTCCAGATCGTCTTGGCCGAGCCTTGCGAACGTCTACTCCGACACGCGGAAGTCGAGGGCGAGCGCCTTGCCCCGGAGGGTCAGCCGGTAGGGGTTCGCGCGGTCCATGAAGAGGAGGGAACCGGTGGCGCCGCCCGGCGCGGTGAGGGCGACCGTCTTGCCGTCCTTCCGCTTCCAGCGGCCCGTCAACGCCTTCTGGCCGCCTCCGGGCAACAGCGTCATCGTGCCGTCCGGCTTCAGCTCGATCGAGACCGAGGCGAGTTTCGTCGTCCGGCCCACCCTCGTCAGCGTTCCGGTTCCCCGGCGCTCCCCCTTCCAGCGGGTGAACGCGATGGGGCTGCCGTCGCCGATGTTCGTGGGCGGGACCGCCTCGCCGCCCTGCGGCGCGGCCTTGGTCCAGCGGACGTTGGCGGCGAGGCCGTCGATCATGCTCTGCAGGGCGAAAAGCTCCGCCGGGCCGTCGGAACCCTCCTCGCGCACCGTCTTCGTTCCCCCGCTCGCGACGACGGTCACGATGTGGGAGGGCTGGTCGGTCGCCCGCGCGGCGTAGGCGGGCTTGAGCCGCCAATAGCCCAGACGGTCGAGCACGGGGGCGAGCCGATCGAGCCCTCCGTAGTACGTGCCTTTGTAGGAGCCCTGGCGCGGCGCGAAGCGGCCTCCGACGTACTCGGCGGTGCCGTCCGCGTTGAGCGTCAGCCGGTAGTCGGGGCAGGTTCCGAAGCAAGGCGTGCGCTCCAGCACGATCCGGCGGATCGTGCCCGTCTGCGCGAAGGCCGCCGGGGCCAAGCCCAGGGCGGCGGCGAGGAGCGAACACTTGAGGGTCATGTCCTTATAGACGGACGGCCGACAACCCCGCTACGAAGGCTTGGAAATCCTTAACGAACGCTTCGCCGTCCGGTCGTCCACATCCGGGCCTCGCTCGGGTCGAAGGTGAGGCGAAGGCGGCGGATCAGGGGGAAGCCCACGTTCGGCACGGTCTTGTCGACGAACAGGAGTTCGGCATCCTTCAACTCGACGGAGGCGACGCGCACCTTTCCCTTCAAACGGGCGCGGTACGTGGTCTGGGTTCCGGCGGCGGAGACCGACTGCCCGACCGCCACGAGCGGCCCGCGCAGGGGCAGCCCTTTCGCCATACCGAGCGGCAGCAGGAGCGGGGCGTCGTTCCCGCTGTCGAGGGTCGCCATGATCCTCTTGCCCGCGATCTCGAGGGGAACCTGGGGCAGGCCGTCTTCCGCGTAGGGGATGCCCGCCCCTTTCGGCGTCGTGGCGGCGCCCTTGGGTTCGATCAGGATGCGGCTCCGCTCGAAGTCGAGGGTGACGAGCCGTCCCCGGAAGTTGTTCGGCCCGAAGATCCCGACCTGGTCGTCGATGGGATAGTCGAGGACCGTCGCCGTCTCGTCGCCGATGGGCACGCCGCCGAGCCGCGCGCCTTTGAGGGCGGTCTCGTAGCCTTCGACGACGTGGCCGAGGGTGCCGTCGGTGGCGTTGGAGGGCCGCAGGTTGGGAAGGCCGAGACGCTTGGCGTAGGCCAGATCGAGGATGTTGCCGCTCGTGCCGGTGTCGAAGACGACGGGCGCGGGCGGGTGGTCGCCCACGCGCAGCATGACGAGGATGCGGTTCTCCGAGACGTACATCGGGATGAAGGCGCGCTCTTCGGACCGGCGCGCGGACAGGGGCGAAAGAAGCGCGAGCGACAGGGCGGCGAGACGCGGGAAGAGGGTCATGGCGTTTCGGGAAGGCGAACTTACCTTCCGGGGGCGCGGGGACCTAGGACCCGGGCTGAGGCCCGTCCTTGGGCGCGACCACCAGCGTCGGGACCTTGCGGGTCTCCCTCGTCAGTCCCAAGCCGAGGCTCGCGAGCGCCTTGTCCAAGCTCGCGCGGTCGCCGGGCGTCCACTCGATCGCGAGGGCGTACCGTCCCGTCAGCCCCGTCGCGTCGACGACCGTCCCGTTCACGCCGTAGCTGCCGAGCAGGCTCGCGAGGGTCTTCGCGTCGGCGTCGGGCCAGACGACGCTCCCGTGCCGCGCCCCGCCTCCGTCGCTCGGTCCGCCCGACGGCTTCAGCGACACGGGCCCCTTGGTCCGCAGGACGTAGACCTCGCGCTCGACGTCCTGCCAGCCCGCCTGCAGGCCGAAGGTGCGGGCGAGGGCGTCGCCCAGCATGGCGCGCGCCGTCGCGTCCTTGCCGTCCGGGGCCTTGACGGAGACCCGGTACCGGGTGTCGTCCTTCGGCGCCTTCCACTGGGTGTCCACGAAGTTCGCGCCGTAGGCGATCCGGTAGAGGTCCGCGAGGGTCTCGCCGTCCGCCGTGACGCGGCCGCTGTCCGGCGGGATGCGCTGCCCGCCGCCGTCGGAGTCGGAGAAGCGCAGCAGGACGTGGCCGAGGGATTCGGCCGCGATCGCCTTGTCCCAGTCGAAGTCGGCGGCCTTGTCGCTCGCCAACGGCACGTCGATCCGGCCACCCCTCAAAAGCGCGTCCAGCACGGCCTCGGTGACGGCTTCGGGGCGGGTGAACGCCGCCACCCGCCCTTCCTTGTCGATCAGGACCGTGGTCGGGAGCAACCGGACGCCGAACGCCTCGACCAAGCCGCCCGCGCCCCCGAGGACGTGGGTTTTCGTCGGAAACGCCTCCAGGAACGGCTTGATCTTCGCCGACGGCTCGTCGGAGACGCTGTAGATCTCGACCGGCTTGCCCGCGAACCTCGCCGCGAGATCGCTCAGGTGGGGCATCGCCGGGCGGCAGGAGCCGCACCACGTCGCCCAGAACTCCAGCACGTAGACCTTGCCCCGCTCGAAGACCACCAGAGGCTTGCCCTGGACGCTCGTCGTCGCGCCGACCTTCGGGGCGGGAGAACCCAGCGGGACCCTCTGGGCGGACGCCGAGACGCCCAGGCAGGCGAGAAGGAGGAGGGAAGCGAGGCGCATCGCCTTTCGGACGCGCCGTCGGTACGAAGGGTCACGGGGGGGGCTTTTCGCCGAACGTGAGCCTGCCGTTCCCGGTGACGGCCCCCTCTCGAACCCGGATTCGTGCGGGGACGCGAGCGTCGAGGATCCGGGACGAAGGAACGGCCGCCGCCGCACAACCCGGTGAGAACGCCGGGTTCCCGCCTTCGCCGGAAGAGGAACCCTACCGTCGTTCCTATGATTCCCGAAGAGATCGCCCCGGCCCCGTCCGTGTGGCGCCCGGCTCCTCGCCATCCGCGCGAGAACGAGCGCCTGGCCGCCCTTCGCGGACTCGACCTCCTCGGGTCGGACCCCGCGCCCGCCTACGACCGGCTCTGCGGCCTCGCCCGAACCTTCCTCAAGGCTCCGGTCGCCGTGATCGCGCTCGTGGACGAGGACTATTCGTTCTTCCGGTCGTGCGCCGGGGCCGATATTTTGGGCGTCCCCAAGGACGACGGCCCCTGCGGCTACACGATCCTCCGGAAGGACGCCCTCGTGATCCCCGATATGCTCGGCGATCCGAGGTTCGAGGCCTGTCCCGTCGTCTCGACGCTGGGGGTGCGCTTCTACGCCGGGGCGCCGCTCTTCGACGCGGACGGCCTCCCGCTCGGGACCCTGTGCGTCCTGGGACCGGAACCCCAGCATCCCGACCCCGCCTGGGTCGTCTCGCTGAACGAGTTCGCCGCCGTCGTCCAGGACGAGCTCGCGCTCACCCGCTCACACCTTCGCCTGCGCGCCTCGTTCGAGGAGCTGCGACGCTCGGAGGCGCGCTACACGAGCCTCGTCGAGACCGTTCCGGGCGTGGTGTACCGACTGGCGGAGGGCGCCGACGGAGAGATCCGCGTGACGTTCGTGAGCGAGGGCGTCCGCGACCTGTGCGGCATGGAGGCGGAGGAGTTCGACGGGCTGCGCCAAGCGGTGGCGGCGACGCTCCACCCCGAGGACGCCCCCGGCCTGCTCGCCGAGTTCGAGCGCTCGAAGGAGACGTTCGCGCCCTTTCTCTGGCAGGGGCGCGTCCTCAGCCGGTGGGGAGGGACGCGGTGGATCCAGACCGCCGCGCGCCCGGAGATGGGGGAGGACGGCGCCCGGCGGTGGTCGGGGATCGTCACCGACATCGGCTCGCTCAAGGCGGCGGAGGCCCAGATTCGCGAGACGAACCGGACGCTCGAGGAGAAGGTCGACGCCCGCACGAAGGAGCTTCAGGAAGCCCAGGTGGAGATGCTCGCGCGGCTCGGGATGGCCGCCGAGGCGCGGGACGACGACACCGGGGCGCACGTCGGACGCGTGGCGGGGGCCAGCGCCGTGCTGGCGCGGAAGATGGGCCTTACCGAGTCCCAGTGCGAGATCGTGCGGCAGGCCACGCCGATGCACGACATCGGCAAGATCGGCGTCCCCGACGCGATCCTCCTCAAGCCGGGAAGGCTCGACGAGGAGGAGTTCCGCGCGATGCGCTGCCACGCGCTCCGGGGCTCCCGGATGCTCGAGGGCGGGAAGACGGCCCTCGTACGGATGGCGGAGACGATCGCGCGCACCCACCACGAGCGCTGGGACGGCGCGGGCTACCCCTACGGCCTCCGCGGCGAGGAGATCCCCCTCGTCGGCCGCATCGTGGCGGTGGCCGACGTGTTCGACGCCCTCACCACCGAGCGGCCGTACAAGCGGGCCTGGAGCGTGGACGAGGCCGTGCGGGAGATCGAGCGGGGGGCAGGAGGCCACTTCGACCCCGAGGTGGTCGACGCCTTCCTCACCGCGCTTCCCGAGATCCTCGTCGCCATGGGGAAGGACGAGGCCGCACGGGCGGCGTGAAGGGTTCCGAAGCCCCCCTGTCGGTCGTTCGCCCGAACCCAGAGGGTGGGAAGGCGGTCTAGGCCTCGATGAATCCCAGAAGCCTCCTCGTTTCCCTCGCCCTGGCCGCGACCGCCCTCGCCTCGGCGCAGAGCCCGCGCTCGATCGCGCAGGGTCTCGCGGACGAGGAGGCGAAGGCCAACCTCAAGGGCGACGTGGCCTGGTACCGCGCCCACCTCGCCCCCGAGTACGTGGAGACGGGCGCCAAGGGCGAGAAGGCGGACAAGGCGGCGACGATCGCGAGGTTCCAGGCCGCCCTCAAGGCGGGCAAGCCCTCGAAGATGACCGCCCGGACGGTCAAGGCCGAGATGAAGGACGGCCGGCTCGCCACGACCACCCGGGTGGACATGGCGGGCACGATGCGCGTGGGCGACGGCAAGCCGCACCGCGTGGAGTACCACGTCACGGCGGACGCGGTTTGGACCAAGCGCGGCGGCGCGTGGACGAAGCTCTCGGAGCGCTCCTACGCCGAGTCCGGCAAGCTCGACGGCCGGGCGTTCTAGGCGCCGGAGCCTCCTAGACTCTGGGGTCCGCCGTCGCGGCGGCGTGGCGAGGGACCATCTCGTCAAGGAGCGCCTCCGCGCTCTGGCTGTAGACCCGAGGGTCGATCGCGAAGGGCACGCCGTAGGTCGCGCGGCTCGCCCGGGCGGCGCGGGCCATGGCGGTCGAGGCCTTGGCGAGGGTGCGCGACTCGTCGTGCGGCGCCAGGCTGACGACGTTGTGGTACGGGCCTTTGATCGTCTCGACGCGAGCGACGTCCACCCAAGCCAGGCGCAACGCCTCGCCGCCGTAGTGCCCTCGGGTGAGGATCCCGTCCGGGCCGACGCGCAGCTCGGCGCGGGGCCGGATCGCCAGGGGCAGCACGGCGAGGGCGGCGCCGCCGAAGACGAGCAGGGCGAACAGCCCGATCCCACGCCCGCTCGCGCCCGAGGGTTGGCCGAAGGCGAGCCACGCGAATCCCAGATCCATCAGGATCAGGACGGCGAGGAGGATCAGCGGACCGGTGCGGCGGGGCGTGTAGACGAGGGTCTCTTCGGGCACGAAGCCCCTTGACGACGCGGAGGGCGCGATGGGTTCCGACCCCCTCGCCACGCGTTTCCGATGAAGGGCGATCCCCGACGGTAATCTGATCCCTATCCCCGGCCCGACCGTCCCGCGCGGTCGACCCGTCGGCCCGGGCGCTCCCATGATCCGCAAGTTCGACCTTCTGTTCGCCCTGTACATCTTCGGCGTCATGACCGCCGAGCTGATGGGCGGGAAAACGTTCCCCGTCCTGACCGTGGGTTCGTTCCACCTCACCTCGAGCGTCGCGATCTTCGTCACCCCGCTCCTGTTCACCGTGACCGACGTCGTGGTGGAGGTCTGCGGACCGAAGCGGGCGCGCAGCATGGTCCTGAGCGGGCTCGTCTGCGCCGCGGCGCTCGTGCTCTACGCGGCCCTGGCGACCCACCTGCCGCCCTCGCCGCGCTACGCCGCGACCGAGCCGGCCTACGACAGGATCTTCGGCTCCTCCGCCCGGATCGCCGCCGCCAGCCTGACCGCGTTCGCCGCCTCCGAGCTCCTGGACGTGGTGGTGTTCACCCGACTTCGCGCGAGGATGCGCGACCGCGCCCTCTGGCTACGCAGCAACGTGTCGAACTTTATCTCCCAGTTCGCCGACTCGGCGGTGTTCCTGACCCTCGCCTTCTACTCGTTCGGGCAGAGCGTCGGGAGCAACGTCGGCTTCCTGCTCGGCCTTATCCTGCCGTATTGGGCCCTCCGGTGCGTGCTCTCGGTCGTCGAGACGCCCCTGGTGTACCTGGGCGTCGCTTGGCTCCGCTCCGGCGACGCGCGCGAAGGGGGGGAGGCGATCTCGTGAACGTCGTCGCGATCCGCACGCCCCGGGTCCTGCCCGGCGCGACGTCGCTTTCCGATCTCCTCGACGGCGCGCTCCCGAGCCTCGGCGAGCGCGTCGTCGTCGTCGTCACCTCCAAGGTGGTCGCCCTCTGCGAGAACGCCGTCGTCCCGATCGAAGGCGCCGACCGGGCGCGCCTCGTCCGCGACGAGGCCGATCTCTACCCCGACGTCGGAGCCGAAGAGGCCCACGCGTACGGCTTCACGATCCGGGACGGCACCCTCATCCCCGCGTCGGGCATCGACGTCTCGAACGGAAACGGGAGCTACGTGCTCTGGCCGCCGGACCCCATGGCCTCCGCCCGCGCGATGCGCGACCATCTGCGCGCCCGGCACGGGGTCGACGAACTGGGCATTATCATCACCGACAGCGCGATCGGGCTCTCCCGCTGGGGGACGCTCGGGATCGCGATCGCCCACTGCGGCTTCGAGCCCATCCGCGACTACGTCGGGACGCCCGACCTGTTCGGACGTCCCCTGACCCTGAGCCAGGCCAACGTCGCGGGCGGACTGGCCGCGGCGGCGGTCCTGGTCATGGGCGAGGGCGCGGAAGGGACGCCCATCGCCGTGATCGAGGACGCGGGCTCGGTCACGTTCTGGCGGGGCGACGCGACGGGGGACGCGAGCGGCCCCTACTACGTCTCGCCCCTCGAAGACCGGGCGTTCCGCGCCTATTTCCGCAGCGTCCCGTGGAAGCCCGGGGGCAGGCACAAGGGATAGGCCCCGTCCGGCGCACGCGCCTTGGCCCCTCGTCGTTTCCGTCCTATAATGGGGCCATGTTGCTTCCGCTCGACCTTCAGACTCCGGCGCCGGTCCCGGCGCGGCAGCCGACGACGATCGAGATCACGGAGTACCAGCGCGTCCAGCGGCCCCTCGCGGACGGGACGCCCGACCTTCGGGCTCCCGACAACTTCTACATCCGCGTCCGCTACACCTGGCTCCTGCTGCTGGACTCGGACCGCGAGACGCCCGAGGCGGACGGCACGAGGCGCCTTCACCTGGACGGCTTCACGGACGCGACCCGGATCGAGTACCGGCAGGAGGGAAGGCCCTCGCGGGCCCTGGCGGAGCGGTTCACGGAGGTGAGGCCGCTTTTCAACGGCAAGCCGCGGATGGAGACGGGCGGCACGACGCGAGGCGACTTCGACATGGTCGTGCCGAAGGGGCAGCGGCACCTGGACTACTACGTCCACGCGGTCGTCGAGAAGGTGGAGACCCACACCGAAGGCCGGCGGCGCGCGACCCGCACGACCCGCGAGGCGCACTGGAGCGTGAACGGCGGCGGCTCCCGGGCCGGTGAGGTCATGGTCCCGCGGCTGGACTCGACGGTCGGCTTCGAGCCGGGCGAGCACGTCCGCCCCGAGCCGCCGCGCTACGGCTACGGGCCGGTCTCGATCCCCAAGTGGGACGTTTTCTAGACCCGTTCCTCGCCTAGGGCAGGAGGCCCACGAGCGGCGTCGTCCGGGCCTCTAGGAGCCGGACGCCCTCCAGCGCGGCGTCCGCGTCGTCGGCCACCACGACGTAGGTCGCGGCGAACGGCGAGCGCGCACGGCCCAGGACCGCGCCCTTCGCCTTGCCGAGCGCCGCGCGGAGCGCGTCGGACTCGCCCGCGTCGATCACGCCCCGCGCCACCAGCTCGGCCAGCCGCGCGGGCGACACGACGAACAGGGCCGAGAGATTGGGCTGGGCCGCGAAGTCGCTCAGAACCGTCGCGTCCACCGTCGTCGCCTCCTCGCGGTACGCGCCCGCGACGTGCATCGCCCGGACGGCCCGCCGCGAGAAGCCCGCGCCGAAACGGGCCTCCGTCAGGACGAACGCCTCCTTGAGCATCCCCGACGGGCGCAGGAGCGCGTCGCCGAACTCCGCCCGGATCGCGCCGAGGTAGGTCGTCGCGAAGCCCGCGTCGTCCATACTCCCGCCGGAGGCGACGAACGCGTCGAGCGCGGGCAGCAGCCGCTTCGCCGCACGGTCGATCGCGTCGTCGTTGTAGAGGCTTCGCGGCGTCCGCATGAGCCGCGCCCAGCGCTCCCCGCTCGCGTGGCGGCGCCCCACGAGGCCGTTGCCCAGCGTCGTCGCCAGCGCCTCGTTCATCAGGTTGAGCGCGGGCTTCGCGACGGGGTCGCCGCTCGCGACGAACCGCGCCTGGAGCGCCGCGTCGGCCTCGGGCGGGCGTGCCCCGTAGAGGAAGTGGCAGAACTCGTGGACGAGGGTGCCGATCCGGTCCTCGGGCCGCTCGTCCGCCCGGAACTCGACGGCGGCGACGCTCTGGAGCTGCTGTCCGTTCGTCGGACCGTCGGCGTCGGCGCGGAAGACGAGGCTGAAGCGGCCCGTCGTCCCCTTCGGCAGGGCGGCCCCGTAGAAGCGGGCGAACTCCGCTACCTGGCCCGCCAGCGCGGGCTCCGCGAGGCGGGCGCGCAGGTCCCGCACGAAGCGCGCTCCCTGCCGCTCCGCGACCGCCTTCCACCAGCGATGGTACGGCTCCCGGAAGCGCTCCATGATTTCGCGCAGCCCCGCGACGTCGGCGAGGGGCACGAACTCCGCGAGCCCTTCGGCCATCGCCTCGACGGACGGGCTCCGCAGCTCCACGCCCTCGATCGCGTTCGCGACGGAGAGCGCGTCGTTGCGTGCGAGCAGGGGCATCGTCGGCGTCGGCAGGGGGAGCGCCCGCGCGTACTTGGCCTTGATCGCTCCCCACCGCGCGACCGCCTTCCGGTCCTCGTCCGTCCTCAGGAAGCGGGCGTCCCACAAGGGCCGCTGGGTGGCGGGATCGACGGCGGCGAGGCTCCCCGAGATCGCGTCGAGCCCGTAGGCGAGGTTCGCGGCCTCCGAGTAGACCACCTCCAGACGGATCGAGGGCGGGGCGACGACCGAAGCGGGCAGGATCATAAAGGGAGTAACGTCCGGGGCGCCGGAAAGGTACGAGGAAACGCGGAAGCCCTTCCGACGCGAAGCCGATGAGAAAGGCGGGTGGGTAACGGATGCGCTTCGGGCTAAGCTGGCCTCGGCATGGACGGCGCTCTCGAATTCTACGCGGATCCGGAAGCCTTGGTGGAGACCCTGGAGGCGATGGAGGGGGGAGCCCCGCTCTGCTACGTGCGCCTCGGCATGGAACGGACGCCTCGCTTTCAGGTCTACCGCTCGGCGCGTGAACTCGTGGGGCCGGGACGCCTCGAGCAGGGCAAGACCGGGGAGGCCGTCTACATGGCCGTGCCCCTGGACAACCCTCTGAGCGCGCGTCCTGTGCCGCAGAAGAAGGGTGGCGTGCTCTACGCCTGGGAGCCCACGACTTGGCAGATGCAGATCGAGTCGGGCGGACTGTACCGCGAGGAGGCGGTGATCGCCACGCGGATCGTGGCGGAGGGCTACCGCGAGGCCGCCGTCTGCCGCCGTAGGATCGTGCGCCACCTTCAGGCGCGCTTCTTGGACGTGGGAGGGGATCGGGTCTCCCCGGAGGCGGAGCGGCTCCGCCAATCGGGATGGCGGCTCAACGACGGCGTCGGAGGCCCGCTTTGGCGGGACGTCATGACCCAAGACGAGCGGTACGAGATCCTTAAGCGGCTACGGGGGACCGAGCTCGACCGCCTTTTCTTCTTCAGCGAATGGGTCCGCGACTACGAGGCGCGTCGGGACGGGAGATGAAACGTAGCAATATTGCATCATTTATGGCAAACCTTGCCTCTCGCGGCGCATGGAAGATGTCGCCTAGAAGGCTTCGTTCCTAACGGATAAATTGGGCCGTCGCCCGACGTTTTCTCTTCCAAACCGCTTCCAAGCCTATACTCTTAGGCATGAACGAAGTCGAGGCCGCCAAGGCCGCCGCCCTGGAGGGGATCGCCGCCGCCGCGTCGGTCGCGGAGCTGCGCGAGGCGCAGGCGAAGGCCCTGGGCAAGAACGGCACGATCCCCGCCCTCATGCGCCAGCTCGGCGCGATCCGGGAGCCCGACGCCAAGCGGGCGTTCGGGCAGGCGGTCAACGGCGCCAAGGCCGACGTCGAGGCCCTCGTCGAAACCCGCATGGCTCTCCTCAAGGGGCAGGAGCTGAACGCCCGCCTGGAGGCGGAGCGGATCGATCCCACGATGCCGGGCCGCGCCCCCCGCGCGGGGCTCGAACACGTCCTCCAGCAGACCGCGAACAAGATCAAGCGCGTGCTCGGTGGCCTCGGCTTCGAGTACCGCGAAGGGCCGGAGCTGGAGGAGTTCCGCTACAACTTCTCCGCCCTGAACTACCCGCCGGACCACCCGGCGATGGACGACCAGGACACGTTCTACATCGACGACGACACGCTCCTGAAAACCCAGGGCACCGCCCTCCAGGGCCGCGTCTTCGAGTCCCAGAAGCCTCCCTTGCGCGTCTTCACCGTCGCCCGCACCTACCGGAACGAGGCGGTCGATCGGACCCACAACCACACCTTCCACCAGGTCGACGCCTTCATGATCGACGAGGGCGTCTCCATGGCGAACCTCAAGCACACCCTCGGCCTCTTCGCCCGCGCGATGTTCGGCCCCGAGGTCACGGTGCGCTTCCGCCCCGACTTCTTCCCGTTCGTCGAGCCGGGCGTCGACTACGCGATCTCCACGCCCCGTCTCTTCGGCGGCCGGTGGGTCGAGCTGGGCGGCGCCGGGCTTATCCACCCGAACATCCTCGAGGCGCACGGCATCGATCCCGAGCGCTACAGCGGCTTCGCCTTCGGCCTGGGCGTCGAGCGCATCCCGATGATGGCGTACGGCGTGGACGACCTGCGCCTGTTCCTGGAGAACGACCTGCGCTTCCTCGAACAGTTCCGCGCCGAGATGGTCTAGCCTCGCCGCTACATAAGATGTAGCGTTCACATTTCGCGTATATTTTCGACCGGGCGGCCGAAGCGCGTCCAAATCGGCCGTTTCGACGCTACGATAACGGATGTCGATCCCACGTTGCGGATCGCGTCCCGTCCGGCCGAGTCCTCTCCGATCTCTTTTCTCGCGCTCCTTCGCGCCCCGTCCCCTTGTCGAGCGGACCACGCCTCCGTAGGGAAGGCGTGGCCCGCTTGCGACCGGTCGGAGGATCGTCCTTAGCCGCCGGGCATGAGGACCTTGTCGATAACGTGGATCACGCCGTTCGACTGGTACACGTCGTAGGTCGAGATCGACGCCGCGTTGCCCGCCGCGTCGACGATGACGACGTTCGCGGGGCCGTTGAACCGCGCGGTGAGGTTGCCGCCCTGCACCGTCTTGAGGGTGGCCGTGCCGCCGCCCTTCTTGATGAGGGCCTTGAGGGCCTTGGAGTCGACGCGGCCCGCGACGACGTGGTACGTCAGGATCGCGGTCAGCTTGTCCTTGTTCTCAGGCTTCACCAGGGTGTCGACCGTGCCGTCGGGCAGGAGCTTGAACGCGGCGTTCGTCGGCGCGAACACGGTGAAGGGACCGGGACCCTGGAGGGTCTCCACGAGGCCGGCGGCCTTGACCGCGGCGACGAGGGTGGTGTGGTCGGGCGAGTTGACCGCGTTCGAGACGATGTCCTTGGTCGCGACCATGGCGGCGCCGCCGACCATGGGGTTCATCTTCGCGCCGTCCTGGTAGAGGGCGAAGGCGGGAACGGCGGCGAGGACCACCGCGAGTCCGAGAAGGGTTTTCGACTTCATACCGGTTCTAGGACCAAAAAAGGGAGTTCGTTAGCCCGCGTGAACGGATCTTCATGTACGCGCCGCGACGTGCCACGAAGATCGGTGGATTCTCGTCTCGTCCGGGAGCCGACAAGGGAGGGCCTTCCGAAGGCGACGGCCCAAGCTCCCGGACCCGTCGAACAACGAGAGCTCGGGCTCTCCCCATCGCGACTTGGTCGAACTCGGCTCCCGGACGATCGAGGGCGCAAGGGGGCTCGCCACGCCTTCGAACCCGGTTGGGTCAAACTCTAAGGGTGGCCGAGCGCACGTTCCGACTTTCCGACACGCTGACCAAAGGCGTCAAGACCCTGGAGACCCAGGAACCCGGACACCTTCGCTTCTACTCGTGCGGACCGACGGTCTACTCCTACGCCCACATCGGCAACTTCCGGTCGTTCCTCACCGCCGACCTCGTCGTGCGCACCGCCCGCGCCCTGGGCTGGCGCGTCACCTGGGTGAGCAACATCACCGACGTCGGCCACCTCACCCAGGACGACGTCGCCGACGCGGGCGGCGAGGACAAGATGGAGCGCGCCCTCAAGAGCAAGGAGGGCGAGCGCTTCAACAACGTCTGGGAACTCGCCGAGTTCTACACCGAGGCGTACCAGCAGGACTGGCGGCGGCTGAACCTGACCGAGCCCGACGTGCGCCCCAAGGCGACCCAGCACGTCCGCGAGCAGATCCTCGCCTCTCAGGAACTGATTGAGAAGGGCCACGCCTACGAGACCCCCACCGGCGTCTACTTCAACGTCGCCAGCTTCCCCGACTACGGCAAGCTCAGCGGCAACACCCGCGACGCCCTGCGCGACGCCTCCCGCGAGATCGTGCTCGACGAGAACAAGCGCGACCAGGCCGACTTCGCCGTCTGGAAGACCGACGAAGGCCACCTGATGCAGTGGTACTCGCCCTACGGCTGGGGCTTCCCCGGCTGGCACATCGAGTGCTCCGTCATGGCCCGCGCCTACCTCGGCGACACCCTCGACCTCCATTCCGGCGGCGAGGACAACATCTTCCCCCACCACGAGTGCGAGATCGCCCAGAGCGAGTCGCTCACCGGCAAGACGTTCTCCAACCACTGGATCCACACCCGGTTCCTCCAGGTGAACGGCCAGAAGATGGCCAAGAGCGCGGGCAACTTCTACACCGTGCGCGGCCTCGTCGACGATCGCGGCATCGACCCCCTCGCCATCCGCTGGGCCCTCATCTCCGGCCACTTCGGCTCGCCCCTGAACTTCACCGACCAGAACCTCTCCGACGCCGCCCGCAACGTCGAGCGCTTCCGCCGCGCCGACGAGCTCGCGAAGGCCGCCGTCGAGACGGACAAGCCCGGCGAGGACACCCTCGGCGGCCTGCTCGAAGGGCTCTACGAGGCGGCCCTCGACGCGATGGCGAACGACCTCAACACCTCCGTCGCCCTCGCCAAGGGCCTGGAAGGCGCCCGCGCCATCGGCCGGGAAGGCGAGGCCCTGAGCGGCGCGTCGGCCCGCTCGGCCCTGACGTTCCTGGACCGGTTCAACGATCTGCTCGGCGTCGTCCGCTCCGCGTACGACCTGCCGGTCGCGGTCAAGGAAGGCCCCAAGGTCGACGAGGGCCGCATCCTCGCCCTGATCGAGGAGCGCGCGGCGGCGAAGAAGGCGAAGGACTGGGCCCGCGCCGACGAGATCCGCAAGGCCCTCGACGAGGAAGGGATCGCCCTGACCGACACCCCCCAGGGCACGGTCTGGTCGTTTAAAGGATAGGATCCGACGTCTCCCTTTCCTGTCATGAAAGGGAGACGGAACAGAGGAGTCGGAACCGTCGGTCGACCGCCTGCGATCGTAGCTTTCAGAGATCGAAGCCGAGGCGTCGGTCTTCAGGCGGCAGGGGCGGTGATCACCTATCTAGTTTGACGGTCGGAGCGAATTCGTCGCGAACGGATCGGAGCGTTGTGAGCTCCATGTGGCCGTCAGGCCTGCACAGAACGAAGCTCGGAGTTCCCGGAAGGCTCAGCCTCGTGGCATCGGCAAGGTCTCGGTCGACGATTTGATGGGCCCTAGAGAGTTCTTCCTCGGTGAACCGGCTCTCGTAGATCCCAAGACGGTGGAGGCCCGTCCTTAACGCCGCGACCTTCGGTTCCTTATACAGCAGTGCGTGAGCCTGGGCGTATACTCCGTGAGCGCGGGCCACTTCAGCGACCGTCGCGAGACGATAGGCCAACGGATGGATATCCTTGAGCGGATAGTTTCTGAACCTAAAGTCCAGGCTTCCTTTGGAGCGCTCGACGATCGCGTCGATTTCGGGACTCATCTTTCGGCAGGGCGGGCATTCGTAGTCTCCAAACTCGACCAGGACCGTGCTCGCGATTTCGCGCGCGTGTGGGTCGGGGCCAAGGACGTAGGAGCGAAGTGCCTTCGAGATCGGTCGGTGGTCTTCGTCTGAGGGACGCCTTGTAAGATGGATCCCGAGGTAGACCGCCGCCGAGAGGGCGCCCAACGCTGCCGCCCTCAAAAGGAAATGGTCGAGGCTCCCTAGGCCATCTTGCTGAGGAGAAGTCTCTGGGGCTGCACTATCCGGCGCGGCGGGCATTTAGAGACCGACCCCTCCAGAGCCGCAGTCTGTCGCCCAGGACGCGATCAAGCCCTGCGGCCCCCCACCTGCGACGTAGCTCACGTGACCATCCGCGAATGAAACGTGCACGTTCTTACGCGAGAGATCGGGCGCCTCAAGCGCATGCCAGTTCGAACCCGAATCGGCAAGAACGCCGACCTGCGCTTCGGAAACGGGCGTTCCTTCCAGGGTCGTGCACTGTAAAGCCGAGGACTCTCGCCGCAATCCGAGTTCGGCTCGGTAAGCGTAGGATGTTCCGAACAGTTTGAACGCCGGGGTTCCGCTCCCCTCCCGATACGCTGGATTCCCTTCTATGTCGTTGTAATCCAAGATCCCCCCAACGTCCTCGGGGCAGCGCCAGCACTCGGACGCTCTGAGGTAAGGAAGGCAAAGGGTTTTGAGGGTGGGGGCGTTTTCCACGAACGGTCGGAAGGCCTCGACTTCTTTCGGTTCGGGCGACCAGATGTAGAGCAGACGCTGCGGTCCATCGACCGCGAGGGGGTAGGTACCGTCGGCATCGCCTTCATAGAGCATGATCGCCTTTCCGATCTGCTCTAGATTGCCCATGCACTGGGTACGCTTTGCCGCTCGCTTCGCCTCTGCGAAGACCGGAAAGAGCAGTCCAGTGAGGATCGCTATGATTGCGATCACGACCAGCAGTTCGATCAGGGTAAAGCCCCGGGCGCGTTTCCCATGAAGGGTCACAGCTTTTTCCTCTTGTCGTATTTGAGGACGATAAGACGCACGTTACGACGAGGGTCTTTTCGGTATCGTTCGAAGTAGGCGCTAGCGCGTGGGTCTTTGGTGCATAAAGCAAGCCATAGCAGGTTGGTGTCGACTCCTTCGGTATGGCCCCACGTGGGATCGTCGAGCAGTGCGGCGGCCAGCTCGAACCCTTCTCGGGCTCGGGTCGGATCGGGACCTTGCTTGATGTCTTGGGCGAGTGCCTCGAGCGCGGTTAGGGCGGCCGTTGACCCTCCTGGCGTTCGAGCGGAGGTTTTAGTGATCGTTGCCAGCTCGGTCCACTCGTCCCCAGACAATCGATAGCCCTTCCCCGCGAGCGAAGCGAGCACCATCGTGCGTTCCAAAACGGGGCCATCGGCTCCTGCGAGGGTGAGGTGGGCGACCGTCGGCCGGGTGGCTTCCCGGATTTCCGCCTCGTCACGGCGTCGGGCTCCTAATCGCCATCCGCCAGCGACAAGGGCGCCGACCAGCGCAAGGCTCAATCCTGCGATGAACAGTTTGCGTTTCATAAGTTCGGTTCGCGCACGACGATGCAAATCGTAGGCTTGATCGTCGTGCGCCGGCGTTCGTTCAGAGGATCACAGGGATGTCGGATCGGAGGGGGTCGTGGGGTCGTCAACCGTCTTGTACGACATGCAGCCATCGTAGCATGACTGATAGTGATCGGGAGCCTGCGTAGGTTCGTGAAGTGCGGAGCAGTAACCGTCGCAGCATGCGTGTTTCTGGTCCCCCTTCTTCGCGCAGTGAGGGCCGGCGTCCGCGTCGGACGATAGGGTGGCGGTGACCACTGCGGAGAGCGCGGCGAGCGCAAGGACGATCGTCACGAGGCGAGTCTTGATCTTGTTGGAAATCATCTTCGTGTTTGCCTCGAGTGCTCAGAGAAGTGAGCTCTCGGTAGCGGTGTCGGGATGGGCGACGCAACCGTTGTAGCAGGACTTGTAGTGTTCGGGAGCTCCCTGCGGATCGTGTAAGGCCGAGCAGTATCCGTCACAGCAAGCTTCCTTGGACTTGTACTGATCAGGGTAAGGGTAAGCGTAGGCGCAGTGATCCCCCGCGTCCGTGTCGGACGATACGGTGGCGGTGACCACCGCTGAGAGAGCGGCGAGCGCGAGGACGACGGTAGCGAGCCGGGTCTTGATCTTAGTAGAAACCATGACTTTTCTTTGGTCAACGATCTGGAAAGATGCTAACAGTGTTGACGGGGGAAGTATAAGACACAACCCTATGAAAACAAAGAGATTAAAAGAAAGCTTTCTATTTTTAAAGTTATAATATACTAAGAAAAATTAAGGGCTTAAATCTCTTGGGTTTTGGACCGATCGACTGTTTCGCCGGTAGATCGCGACGGTTCGCGATCTGATTTCCAGAGCCGGAATCTCAATGCGGATCTCGGAGCAAACCTCGTTCCAAAGGGGGTTTCATGACATCGTGATCCTGCCGCCGCTCGTCCAGAACCCCATCCGCCTGGAGGCCGCCAGGCCCACCCTCCAGCGCGGCTCCGTGGGCGAGGACCGGAAGGCCGCCTCGCGCTACGGCCACGTCCTCGGCATGGAGTGGGGCGGCGACGCGGGCGACTTCGCCGAGTACGCGTTCACCGCTCCCCAGGCCGTCTCTCCCGCCCGGATGCGCCTGCGCTACGCTCGCCAGACCGCCGGAGCCGCCGTGCTCCGGGTGACCGTCGATGGCCGGGCGGCGGGCGAGCTTCGCCTCGCCCCGACCGGCGGCTGGGGCGACCGCGAGCCGGAATTCGCCTCCGTCGACCTTGCCCTCCCCCGCTTGGCGGCGGGTCCGCACCGCCTGCGCCTCACCGTCCCCGCGTTCGCGCCGCCGGTCAAGGCCCGGAAGCTCGCCCCCGTGCCCGTCCTCGATCTCGTCGGCGGGCGCACGGACAAGAACACCGTCGGCCACGGCGCCAACGTCGCCCTCTACACCGGCCTGCCGTCGCGCTTCTTCTACGCCACCCAGGAGCTGGGCGACGTGTTCGGCGCCGCCGACGGAGGGACGCTGGACTGGTCGCCCGACCACGTCGTCGTAACCCCCCAGGGCGCCCCGCCCGCCAACGCCAACCTCGACGAGATCACCGTCGACGCGGGCGAGGCCCCCCGGCCCGCCGTCCCCAAAGCCGACGTGCTCGAGCAGCGCCAGGTCTGCGTGACGAAGGACGACGTGGTCGTCTCCCGCGTGTTCGTCACCAATCGGGGCAAGGCGTCGGTCGTCCACCGGATCGAGGTGGCGGGCGACTGCCGGGGCTCTCGCGACTACCGGGGCGAGCCCGGCGGCGAGAAGCGCACCCGCCGCGAGGGCGACGTCGTCGTGATGACCGACCGCAACGTATTCCCGTCCGTCCTCCCCCAAGGGCTGACGATGGCGGTCGGCGGCAGCGCGAAGCCCGCCCTCGTCGAGACCGCCACCCCCGGCGCCTACCGCCTCGCCTACGACGTGACCGTCCCGGCGGGCGGGACCGCGACCCTCACCCTCGCCTGCGCGATCGGTCGCGACGAGGCGAAGGCCAAGGCCGCCCTCGCCCGCACCCTCGCCGAGGCCGACCCCCTCGACCGGAACCGCAAGGACTGGGCGGCGTTCTACGCCGACGAGGTCCCCTCGTTCACCAGCTCCGACCGGAGCCTCGACGAGCTGTACGCCTTCCGCTGGTTCCTGCTCCGATTCTCTCGCGCGGGCGGCGACCTCGGTCTCCTGAAACACCCCGTCGTGCTCGAAGGCCGTCAGGCGTTCCAGACCTACTGCTGCTACAGCGCCCCCTTCATGGCGTTCGACCTGAACTGGGCGGTCGACCCTCGCTACGGCTACGGCCAGCTCGCGAACATGGGCGTCGTCGCCTTCGCGGATGGCCGGTTCCCCTGGTACGCCACCCCCCAGACGAACCGCCTTCCCATCGCCCACGCCTCCGAGACGGGCCAGTCCGTTCTGCCCTGGGCGGCGTGGCGGTTCTACGAGATCCACCGCGACAAGCCGCTTCTCGCCGGGCTCTATCCCACGATGAAGCGGGACGTGGACTGGTGGATCGCCGACCGAGACCCCGACGGCAACGGCCTCTTCACCATCGACGACCAGATGGAGACCGGCATGGACGACCTCCACCGTCGCTGGGAAGGGAAGGCCCCCAAGCGGTACGAGGCGATCGACGCGACCGCCTACGCCGTCCTGAACCTGCGCGCCGTCGCGAACATGGCCCGCGTCCTGGGCCGCGCGGACGACGCCGCGAGGTACGGCGCCTACGCCGACCGGGCCGCACGGGCGACCGAGACGATCCTCTGGGACCCTGTCCTGCAGCGCTACCGCGACCGCAACCCGGACGACGGCGAACTCACCGACTACAACTCCATCACCATCTTCTATCCCCTCTTCGCGGGCGTCGCCGAGGGAGACCGCCTGGCCGTCGTCCGCCGCTACCTCCTGAACCCGAAGGAGTACGCGACCCCCCACCCCGTGCCCGCCCTCTCCCGGTCCGACCCTGAGTTCGACACCGTCCACCGCTACTGGGCGGGCCCGACCTGGCCCGCGACCAACTCGCACGTCGTGCAGGGCCTCGCGGAGACGGCGAAGCGGCTCGACCGCTCGCTCCTGCCCTCGGCGGCGGAGCTGCTGCGCAAGGCGGTCGCCCTCCACCTGCGCCCCCGGCCCGACTTCTACGAGCACTACGACTCGCTCACCGGCGCGCCGATGAGCGACTTCCGCGACTACATGCACTCCTGGTGGATCGACGTCGTCGTCCGCCACGTCGCGGGCCTCACCCCGCAGGACGACGGCGGCCTCGTCGTCGACCCGCTCCCGATGGGCCTGAAGCGGTACGCCCTGCGGGGCGCCCCCTACGGCCGCCACCGGGTCGACGTCCTCTACGACGCGAAGGTCCTCACCGTCCGGATCGACGGCCGCACCGTCCGCCGGGCCACGGGCTTCGTCCCCGGCGGCGCGCCGATCACGATCCCGGCGGCGGAGGTCGAAAGGAAGGGCCACGGCAAGACGCCGTAATCCCGAATCGATCGCCTCGCCTCGATGTCATAGACGAAACCGCCCTCATGCCTAGCCTGGAACTCACGAGCGACGAATCGTCGATCGCCGTCCTTTCGGCGGCGATGTTCGGCTTCTCGACCGATCGCGCCGCCTGGTTCAGGCGCCAACGGGACATCAAGGGCGAGATTTTGCGAAGCGTCCCTTCAGACCCGCGCGCGAAGTCCGACGCGCCCGTCGGATGGTGGACGGGCTGGCTTAACATCGGTCCGGTGGCTCGAGAGGAGGCGGTCGGCATGGCCGACGCGATCGACCGGGCGATCGTCTGGTACCAAGCTCATCCGGGAGCCCTCCCCGATTGGTTCGACCCCTTTCCAACCTGGGATCGGCCAGGGATCGAGCGCGTTCTAGAGCGCCCGAAGACACTGGGCTCTTTGGTCCGAACGGCCGATTTCATGCGGCAGGGCGCGTTCGAAAGCCGAGTTCGGCCCGAGCCCTACGCGGTCATCCTGACGCGCAACGACCTAGAACCGCCTAGCGCGACTCCGCCTATCGAGCCGGAGGGTGAGGAACAAGCTCCGCCCCTCGGAAGGCGGGCTTCGTGACCGGCGGCAGAGGACGAAGGGAAGGCCGTCCAGAGGAGACGCCCGTAGACTTGGTCGAGCGACGTACGGGATAGGGGGAGCCGTGCCGAACGATCCAAACCTTCGTGTTCCGGCTCGGCATCATCCCCATCCGGTCTAGAGGCAGCTTGGCCAGCCAGGAAGCCAGGAGCGTCGGCTTGATCCGCTCGCCGCAGGCGACGACCTCCGTGTGATCGCCGAGATCGAACGACCGGATCGATGGGCCGTCCGGCTCCCGTTCGTAGCCGCGACCGCGGCTTGGCGGAAGAACGGACCAACCGGCGACGATCGGAGCGAGGCGGGCGTCCGTCGTCCGAAGGTCGAGGGGAACCGCATACCGCCAAGTTGAGCCGCCGTCGATCCCGGATCCTTTCCATGCGACCCGCAGAGGCGTGTCGATCTCCCGGCGGAAGAGGGCGAATTCCGACGGAAGCCGACCCTCCCAGGAGTAGGGCTCTCGCCAAGGCTGCGCCAGCGCGAGAGCGCCCAGAGCTCCGGCGAAGGCCGTTCCCAAAACGGTTCGTCGCTCGGGCATGGGGTTCCTGCGGGCGGCTTGCCTTTCCGCCTAGCCGCCGTCGTGCGAAAGCCCCTCGCCGGGGGCGGCCTCCCCAGCGGGTTCGACGGGCGGAACGGGCGCGGCGATCGCCTCTCCCGTCACCGTCCAGTCGCCCTGGTCCCGGTCTTCCCAGTTGCGGACCTCGCCCTTCGTCCGGGCGGTCTCCAGCTTGGCGGTGTCGAGGTAGCCGACCACGACCCCCTCCTCGTTCAGGGGCGTCTCCCGCAGGATCGCCTCGACGGGGAAGGGCTCGACGCTCGGGGCGGCGATCATGCTGCTGCCGAAGGTGCTGGGCACCGGCTCGTGCCCCAGGTCGCCCACGAGCGACGCGTGGACGACGAACACCCCCAGTTCGACCGCGCGGGCGAGGCACGACCAGCGCACCCGCTGGAAGCCGCGCTGCGTCTCCGTCCAGCTCGGAACGCAAAGGATCGTCATCCCCGCCTCCGCGAGGGCGCGGGCGGCGCCGGGGAACTCGGCGTCGTAGCAGACGTTCACCCCGAAGCCTTGGGGCAGCCGCGCCAACCCCCGCCCCGGCGCGAGGTTCCAGACGTCGCGCTCGTACACCGTCAGGTTGTTCTTCTCCTGCAGGATCACGCCCTGGCCCGGAATCCCGATCGCGCAGACGTTCTTGATGCCGCCGTCCGGGGTCTCCTTGAAGTGGGAGCCCCCGACGAGGATCATGCCCGAGGAGTCGGCGATGCGGCCGATCCACTCCTCCATCGCGTCGCCGTACTGGACGAGGTACTCCGCCGCCTCGTGCGGGACGACGTCCTGGGCCAGGGGAAGCAGCTCCAGCAGGTGCAGCTCGGGGAAGACCACCGCCTGGGCGCCCTCGTCGTGGGCCTCGGACACGAGGTCGTGCCAGTGGCCGAAGTACCCCGCGTCGCCCCGGTTGCGCCGGATCTTCCACGCGACGCTCGCCACCCGCAGGCTCAAAGGAGCCGCTCCAGCAGGGCTCCCGCGTCCGCCGACTCTTCGTCTCTCATGTAGCCCCGTACTACGGCGACGAACGTCAATCCGTAGCGCAGAAGCGGCGTGAGCGTCCGGTCGGCCCGCTCGCCCCGCACGACCTGCGCCGCGTACGCCTCGACCGTCGCCACCCCCGACGCGCGGAAGTCGGGCATCCGGCACCCCGTCCCGTAGCGCCGGAGTCCCCGTTCGCGGCAGAACTCGAAACGCGTCTCGTAGAACGCGCGCCCCACCCCCTGGCGGCGCGCGTCGGGATGCACCGTGATGTCCATCCCGTAGAGCGTGTCGCCCTCGCCGTCGAAGTCCGAGAGGTCGTACGCGCCGACCGTCTCGATCCACGAGCCGTGGGCCTGCCACCGCGCCTCGGTGACGATGTCGTTGCTGCACGAGCCGACGACCCGCCCCTCCGTCTCCGCGACGAACTGGCCCTCGGGGAAGTGGCGCAGGTGGCTCTCGATGCTCGCCGCGTCCCAGTGGTACGCCTGGGGGAAGGGCGGCGGGAAGGCGGCGGCCTGGAGGCCGACGACCGCGTCCACGTCCGCGAAGGTCATCGGGCGGACGAGGAAGCTCATCCCCCCAGGACCTCGACGATCCGCTCCAGGTCCTCGTCGCTGTAGAACGCGATGCTCACCCGACCGTTCGCGATCTCGACGGGCGAGCCGAGCCGCTCGGACAGGGTTCGCTCGACGGCGGCGAGGTTGGGGTCCTTCGAGCCCTTGCGGCTTCGCTTGGTCGGCTGCCCCGGCTGCGCGGCCCGCTCGACCTCGCGCACGGAAAGCCCCCGCTCCACGATGCTGTTCGCCATCGCGAGCTGCTGGTCCGGGTGAGGGAAGGCGAGGAGGGCGCGGGCGTGGCCCTCGGTCAGGCGCCCGTCGTACAGCATCTCCTGCGCCTTGGGCGGCAGCTTGAGGAGCCGCAGGGCGTTCGCGATCGTCGGGCGCGCCTTGCCCACCTTGTCCGCCACCCCCTCCTGGGTCAGCCCGAACTCGTCCATCAGGCGGCGATAGGCGCGCGCCGCCTCCATCGCGTTGATGTCCTCGCGCTGGACGTTCTCGATCATCGCCAGCTCCAGGGAGGTCTGGTCGGCGGCGGCGCGGATCACGACGGGCACGTTCTTGAGCCCCGCGAGCTTGGAGGCCCGCAGCCGCCGCTCCCCGGCGATCAGCTCGTAGCGCCCCTCCGAGAGGGGCCGCACCGTCAGGGGGTTGAGCACGCCGTACTCCCGGATGCTCGCCGCCAGCTCCTGCAGGGCCGCGTCCTTGAAGTCCGTGCGCGGCTGGCGCGGGTTGGGGACGATCGCGTCGAGGGCCACCTCCGACGGCGCGCCGCCCTCGAACTGCTCGCCCAAAAGCTGGGTCAGGCCCTTGCCGAGGGACTTCCTCACCCGAGCACCTCGTCCACGAAGTCCAGGTACGCGCCCGCGCCCTTGCTCGTCGGGTAGCGGCGCACCGCCGCCTCGCCGAACGAGGGCGACTCGCTCAGCCGCACGTTGCGGGGGATCGTCGCCTTCGCGACCTTCTCGCCGAAATAGTCGCGAACCTCCTGGGCCACGCTCTGGGTGAGCTTGTTCCGGTTGTCGACCATCGTCAGCAGAACCTTGGCGATGTGGAGCTGCGGGTTGATCCGGCGGCGCACGACGTCGACGGTGCGCAGGAGCTGGCTCAACCCCTCCAGGGCGTAGAACTCGCACTGCATCGGCACGAGCACGCCGTCGCTCGCGGAAAGGATGTTGATCGTCAGCAGCCCCAGGGAAGGGGGCGCGTCGAACACGATCCAGTCGTAGTCGTCCTTCACCGGCTCCAGCGCGTCGCGCAGGATGAGCTCCTTGCCGACCGCGCTCAGCAGGATGGGCTCCGCCCCCGCGAGGTCGAGGGTGGCGGGCACGAGGTCGAGGCCCCCGTCCACCTTCACGATCGCCTTCCGGATCGCCCCCGGCGCGTCGGGCGAGTCGACCGCGTCCACGAACACCTCGTACAGCGTGGTCTCCGCCTGCCCCTTGTCGACCCCGAGCCCGGTGGTCGCGTTGCCCTGGGGGTCGCAGTCGACGAGGAGCACGCGCTGGCCGCGCAAGGCGAGCCCCGCGGACAGGTTCACGGCGGTCGTGGTCTTGCCCACCCCGCCCTTTTGGTTCACGACGCCCCAGATCGGCACGAGAGATTATAGAATGGACGCCTTCCCGCGTGGCGCCCTCCGCGCCGCAGACGTTCGGCGTTAGGCTGACGCTGGCTCGTTTTACGCTATCGATCCTTATATCGGGTTCTGTCGTCGCGGGATGCCCTCGTTCCCGGGCGCGCCGTCCCGACCTTGCCGTCCCGATCCTGGCCTTGGTGGTTGCGCCTGGGAACGCCGAAGCCGGTGCACAACCTCACCGTCGGTGACGCCCGTACGGACTTCGTGCGGGCTGGGCATGACGATCTCTGTGTCCACAACGCCGGTGACTGCGACCCGGCGAAACCAGGCGCCTACGGTAAGATCCGAAAGGACGTTGAACGAGGCAAGGCGCCGAAGTCGATCAAGAACGCGCACAAAGGTCACGGCGACAAAGGAAAGCCGCAGATCACGACTTCGCGAGGTGGAGGATCCAACGTCGGCGCCACCGCACACGACGGCGGTTGGGGTTACCCACCTTCCAAAGCGGAGGGTAGATCCTTCGATGAACATGGCTGGCCCCGTCCCTTCTGGCCCGACCCGCCGACGAACCGCTGAAAATGATCAATCAACGATCGCTCAGGGACTGGCTTGTGCGGCCTGCGATCCTAGGCGAGGACGGATTGCCTCGCCTGCACTCCAGCCGGTTCCTCTCAGATCCCCGAAAGGACAGGACGCTCAGCGATGGCGTACGCGTCTTCGAGGCGCCGATGCGCTGCATCGAAGACAAGGACCTTAGGCTCATCCTAGTCCTGTGCTGTGAACTTAAGAGCGGACGCAAAGTACTCGGAGCCCCTCCTAGGAACCTTGAAAGGGCTGAGCAACGCGCAATAACGCCGCCATTGATCTATCGGTTCAACCGTGGGTAGTGTATCATTTTGAATCCGCGATACTTGAGCGGTTCCGTATGCTCCGAATGGGCGTAGACTAAGGGGACGATGGCTAAAGGAAAGCAGGGACCGGAGGACTTCGCCACGAACGCCTTTCGGGTGTTCCAACAGGCGATAGGCGAGGAGCCGAAAGAGGAGCCGCAACCGGAGAAGAACGCGGCGGCGGTGGAGCTAGGCCGGTTGGGCGGCCTTAAAGGCGGGAAGGCGCGGGCCGAAAAGCTGACGCCCGAACAGCGCACGGAGAACGCTAGGAAGGCTGTACAGGCCCGCTGGGCGGCGAAGAGGGCTACGGACGAAGCACCTTCTCAATAGAGCCGGTGATGATGCCGTCTCCAATGGCGCGAAGCACGGCGTAGGGCTGCATCAAGGGGTTAGAGAAGCGGTACCGGTAGCTGTGGGGTTTGCCTGTGCGTTCGAGGATGGCACCCCGGTCATCTTCGGTGAACGCGCCAATATGACGCGTGAATCCCGAAATTTGGGGCACCTTGCCGGTAATTCTTCCGAGGGGCGCGACGACGCTGGCAACCGAGAACCATCCGAGTTCGTTCGCGGGCGCAAGCGCACAGGCCGCTAGAACATGGCGGAACAGAGCGTCAGGCTGAACGCTCGAAACCGCGTCAAGGTAATTGGATCGGATGCTTGCGGAAGCGTCCTCTAGAGAGTTTCTGATAGCCGCCCAAACGTCCGCTTCGGTGATCGTATGTGCCGCTCTGTTGTTCGCGGTTCTGGCGGCGTGTCGCCCTAATAGGTGGACGTAATGAGGAAGTCCACGCGATAGGTCGGCAATGAGTCTCTTTGCCTTTGGCTCGATCCTCATCTGTAACTTCTCAGTCCCGCGATTAAGGATTTCTTCGAGTTCAGCCACGTCCATGCGCGGCATCTGAACCTGAACCAAGGCCCGTTCTAACGACCGATGTTCTTCTAGGAGAGTGTCGATGTTGTCAGCCACGCCGACAAGCACGATAGAAGCCTTGATGTTCTGATCCGAAAGCGTCTTGATCGTGTCCGCTAGGCTCGTCTTAACGTCGTCGATCCTCAGTCGGTCGCACTCGTCGAAGATGATCGCCAGACCGATCTTGGCTGCGAGAAGTTCGAGATGGTCGACCACCTCTCCAGGGGTCAGATACCCGCTTGCGGCAGCAACGGCGTCGTCCAACAGCCCTATAAGGGCGGGGTCTGGCTTGGCATCCCGCGCCACGGTGTAGGCGATGACTTGCTTCTTAAGCGTGTTGAACGCCTTTCTCCAGATGTCTATGAAGAGGTCGTTACTGTCGCAGTTGATGCGAGGGGCGTAAAAGTCTCGCCCTCCGAACATGACCCCGACTATATTGGAAAGCGATGTTTTCCCAACACCCCTTTCACCGAAGATCACGACGTGTTGCCCATCTTGGTTGATGGCATCCGACACCCTCCGAAGTTGCATCTGACGTCCTGCGAACAGGTCTTGGATACTGACCGGGTTGGCAGGTGTAAATACCTTGCCGATTTCCTGATCCAGAGCTAGGTCGGGGGCTCTCACCGCCTGATTATCGCACGGACTGAGGAATTTCGGGATAGAGTTTGTATAGTAAATTCAAATTCCGAGTACAGACCGACGAAATAGCTTACTTATACGTGTCCGGTCATGTATAATATCATTATGAATAGGCTTGACGATGCGAAGCGCGCGAAGATCGTGCGGTGCCTCTGCAAAGGAACGAGCATTCGCGGCACCGCCCGTATTTGCGAGGTCGCTATCAACACCGTCGTCAAGCTCCTCGTGGAAGTCGGTCCCGCTTGCATGGCGTGGCACTCCGAGAACGTCGTCAACCTCTCTTCCCGCGTGGTTCAAGTGGACGAGATTTGGGCTTTCGTCGGATCGAAGGCCAAGAACACCAGCGAAGAGAAGAAGGCGGAAGGTCACGGCGACGTTTGGACGTGGACGGCCCTAGACGCCGATTCCAAGCTCATGATTTCTTGGAGCGTGGGACAGCGGGACCCCGGTACCTGCCGGGACTTCATGGACGACCTAGCCGCCCGCCTGAACAACCGCATCCAACTCACCAGCGACGGGCTTGGAATGTACATCGAAGCCGTCAAGATGGCGTTCGGGAAGGACGTGGACTACGGGATGCTCGTCAAGTCGTACGGACTGGCGCAAGACGAGGTTCGTTACTCCCCGGCGACTTGCACGGGCATTCAGCGCCGCCCGCTGGTCGGTGACCCGATGGAGTCGGAGATTTCGACTTCCTACGTCGAACGGCAGAACCTGAACATCCGAATGGGTTGCCGCCGCTACACCCGGCTTACCAACGCCTTCTACAAGAAGCTCGCCAACCACGAAGCGGCCATTTCGCTCTACTTCATGTTCTACAACTACTGCCGCCCGCACCAGACCCTAACGAACGCTCTGCCGAAGGGTCAGAAGGTGCCGACGACGCCCGCGATGGCTTCGGGGCTGACGGACCACGCTTGGACCATCGAGGAGATGATCGCGGCGGTTCTCGCCTAGAACGCCGTAGAATGGACGAATGATGTACGCCTCGAAGGACGGCCCGCCGTGGCCCGTCTGGGTGGCTTTGGCGGGCAACGTCGGCGTAGGGCTGAGCGTTCTCTCTGCCCTGTTCTGCGCGTTCGCGCTCATCTTCCGGCTCAGAGTGGCACGAAGCTGGATCGTGGCGACCGTCGCGCTTTTCGTGGTGTCGGTCGCGACGGTGGGGCTTCTTACCCTGTTGATGCCCGTCTTGCCCTCAACGGACGCGGTTCGTTAGGACGGGTGCGCGTCGTCTCCTTTAGCCCAACCTCTGAGCGTCCCCTGGCTTGCCGTCGTATAATCTCGTCGTGGGGAAGATCGTCTGGTGGTTCGCGCAACGGCCTCTTGCCCACGGGGCGCTCGTGTTCGTCGTCGCGCTTGGAACGGGTCTTGTGCGGTCCTCCATCGGATCGGTTCACACAAAGAGCGTCCTGCCGTTCGCCGTCGGCGCGGGAGCGCTTGCCATAGCGTTCGGCTTTCTTCTTAAAAGGCTGGATGCGGTAAGCCCGACCGCGTGAGCGCAATCTATTTGCGCTCCGGTTCAAACTGATACACTACCCAACCGTGAGCAAGAGCCGACATTCTGGTATTGGGAGTTCCGTCCCATCCAGACCGTCCCTATGAATCCGAAATCGCTCGGCGTGACACATACGGACGGGCGCTTGACCTCATGGTTCATGGAGGCGCGCGAAGATGAGTACGTCGAGGCCGGACTCGACATAAGAAGGAGCATCTACCTGAGATTCGACAATAGCGGCGATCCTTTATTCGCCTGAACTCACCCGGCTTTCATGGTCGGGAGGGGCTTCACGCCCGCCGGGGACGTCCGGGTCGGGGACGAGGTCGCGGAGGACCGGGACGGCGTCACCGCCCGGCTGGCCTCGGTGGTGCGCCTGGAAACGCCCAAGCCGGTGTACAACCTGACCGTCGGCGGCACGCACACGTACTTCGTGCGCGCGGGGAGCGACAGCCTGTGGGTCCACAATGCGAAGCAGTGCGGTAATAGTCCTCAAGACATCCATTGGGCGAAGCAAGACAAACACATACCGACAAAGAAAGGGTTCATTCCTGGACGAAGCGAACTGACCCATCCCGATCCTCAAGGCCTCCTGAATAGCGGTGCCGGCACCGGAACGACGTACAGAGGAACGTCAGGACAACCGGGTGGCAAGGAGGTGGTCGACTTCGGGCAGACGATCGGATACTGGGTTGATAAGAATACCGGTGCTAGGCTTCCTACCACGAAAGGAACGATCCACTATGGCGGTACCGGGTCGCATATCATCCCTGCTTATCCGTAAATAAGTAGAGGCTGGGCTGCGTGATCAGACTTGCTCGCGCGGCCCTCAGGACACATAGCCATGAACGAAACTGTGACCGACGACTTTCTCAGGGCCAGCATTCAATGGGCGCTGAAGGGTAACACGCCGGATACGCTCCTTGAGGTCCGGTTCCAGAACGGGCCAAATATCATCCTGGAGTTCGTGTTCGACGGACCGATCCAAGAGGACGACCGGGAGACGGCGTCGATCGCCGAGACGGAGATCCTGTCCGACCTTCCGACTCCTCTCGCCGTCGCGAGCGACGGGCGCTTTATCGAGATGAAGGACGCTACCCCTGGCCTTCAGGTGGCCTTCCGCCGAGACTCCCCCTGATACCTGGCCCCTTACTTGTTTCCGGAGAGGCGACTAAGGGGGCGTAGGGATACTCTATGAGACGGCCATGAGCGAAAGGGAAGAGGCGGCCGCCCGATTCCGCTTGCGGCTGGTCGAGGCGATGGCGTGGCTGGGGGCGATCGACGCGGAACCGCCGGAGGACCGGCTCGCCACGTTCGACGAGGCGACCTTCTCGCTCGAGATCGTCATGTTCGAGGGCGGCGCCCGGCGGCTGCTCGGGACGACCTTGCGCAACGAGGCGGAGGTTCGCGCGCTCGAAGGCGTCCGTTGCGCCCTTCTTTGTCTCTATCAGGCCTTGGACGACCATGGCCCCCTGACCGTCGAGTTCGTGAGCCATCCCTACCTGCTGGCCGTCGCCTGCGCGGCGAACTGGGCGAGCGCCGTGCTCGATGGGAGGACGGGCGCCGCAAACTGAGGCCGATGGAAGAGCAAGGTCGATCGACGCTGGCGGAACTCGTGCGCTGGTATTCCGAGAACTGCGACGGGGACTGGGAGCATCAGTACGGGGTGAGCGTCACGACCATGGACAACCCCGGCTGGGACGTGAAGATCGACGTGGCCGAGACGATCCTGTGCGACCTCCAGGTTCAAGAGGAGTACGAAGGACCGAGAACCCCGATGGAGCTTCTGCCAGCGATCGGGTACGACGTCCATTTCGACTGGTACAAGATCTGGATCGAGGGCGGGATGTACCGTGCGTACTGTTCGCCGCGCCGACTCGGGTTCGTGCTGGACCGGTTCCTGGAACATGTGCGCGAAGCCGAGGCGCGCCTAGGAGGGATCTATCCGAAAGACTAGAGGTCGACAAGCCGTGCTTGCCGATCAAAGGGGCGTTCACCAATCCACGCACGATGAACGCCTATGATGGTTTTCAAAACGTGGACTTCCGAGCGGTTCGGCGAGAACGTCCGCCTCATCGACAATGAGGCCAAGCCGCTCATCTTCCGGGATCTTCAGGTTCTGTTGAAGGCTCCCGAAAGCTTGCCGATCGATGCGCTGAGTGCGCTCGTTCAGGCGAAAGCGCGCCATGTCGCCAACGTCCAGGGCGCGTCGGATCCTCTCGTCTGGGATCTGGCCTTGGCGTCCGGCATTCCCCTCACTCCGGAGATCTACGTTTACGAAGCCCAGTTCTCCGGGCTTCCGGGTCTGTTCGTGGGCGATGCCCAGCGCTGGCTCTCGAACGCGCTCGATTGGTGGACCCCCGGAACCGAGGACATCGTGTGCTTCGGACGAGACATGCGATTCGTGCTCGTGCTCACGCACTATTACGATCTGCGCATCGGAGACCTCACCGATGGAGACTTCAACGATCCCGAGATGCTGGCCTTGGCGGCCCGCCTTCAAACCCCGAGTATCCAAGCCGACATCGCGATAAGAGTAAAAGCAAGACGGCAGCCAGACGCGTAGGATTGACATTTCCGGATACTCCTGGGACTCGCTTTAGAGTCGATCGAAAGTGTTGTGCGCTATTCTTGTGGATCTCTGATGCTGCGGTCAGCTCAGACGGGGGAGGTGTCATGGGCAGAACTTGTTTGACACGGCCCCGTTTGCTTTGACCTCTTTGTAGAGTCGTTTCTTGATCGCCTCGCTCGCTGCATCGGATTTAGTAAACGGCTCCGTTATAAAGTGGGAAACGGAACCCATCCGGGCGTGATCTCGGCCGGACCGAAGCCATGAACGCCGACGACTCGCCCTGGGACCGCTATCGACTGATCGAAACCTGCCTTCGACTCCAGTTTCAACAGGAGCGGGTCAAGTGGGGCATCTTCGTCGAGGCCGATTGCCTTCAGACCATGGAGGCGTACCTCGGGATCTGGGACGTGATCCATTCGAACCGAATCCAGGAGGACGCCGCGGGCGTTCTCCTGGAGGGCGAGATGGCCCCCTTTCTGGCCCTCGACCAGGCGGATAGCCTTTTCCGCCTCGGCCCGGTGGATCTCGACGGGCCGCTCCCCGTAACCCTCGCGTATATGAACTCGGAAGCATGGCACCGGATTATCCACGTCTGCCAGAAGCTGCTCAACGTCATGCTTCAGAACGGCGTGCCCGGCTTGGTCGCCTGGTGGGCGAGCGTTCCAGAGACGTCGACCGAGAGCTCGAACGGCGAGGCGACGTAAGAGACCGTGGCGTGAAGGCGGGAGAGAACCATGGCTCTTGTGATGGGCATCGCAGCCGTGGTCCGCGCGGGATAAACCAAGGCCTCGTTCGCGGTTAGAGCCTTCGTCCCTATGCCCGCCTCCCTCCGCCCGAACGCCCCGCTACGACGCCTCGGCGATCGACCGAGAAGACGCTCGCGAAGGGATCGATTTTTCCCGTCGTTTTTCTCGTGGAACGCGAAGAGCGCTTCCTTGGTGGAGCCGGCCCGCCGCTCGCCTTCGGCCCCTCTTAGTAGTCCGAAAAGGGAAGGACGCCGCGAAGGGCGTTCCCGAACGTCGCCCTTACTGCAGGAGCTTGAGAACCTGGTTCGGGATCTGGTTCGCCTGGGCGAGCACCGCGGTGCCCGTCTGCTGGAGGATCTGGAACTTCGTGTACTGCGTCATCTCGCTCGCCACGTCGGCGTCGCGGACGGTGCTCTCGGCGGCGGTGATGTTCTCGTTCGCGACGGAGAGCGTGCGCGAGTTCGTCTCCAGCACGTTCTTCTGGAACGAGCCCAGCTCGCCGCGCGTCGAGGCCACCTGGTTGATCGCGTCGTCCAGGATCTGGATCGCGCGGTTCGCGCCCGCCGTGGTCGTCACGTCGAGGTCGGCCAGGGAAGAGCCCGGCACCGCGAGCTTGCCCAGGTTGCGCGTCTGCACGTCCGGCATCGCGAAGGTGACCGACTGGCCCGCGTTCGCGCCGATCTGGAACTGCACCTCGCCCGTCGTGACGACGCCCACCGTGGAGGCCGTGCCGAGGGTCGCGCCGTTGTTGCCCGCCGGGTTCAGGACGATCTTGTTGCCGTCGGAGTCGCTGAGCAGGAGGCCGCTCGTCCGGTCGCCCCGGCCGCCGGTGAACTGGACCGTGGTCGGCACCTTCGCGCCCGTCTTGTCCATCACGCTGACGGTGACGTTCGCGACCGCGTCGGCCCCCGCGACCGTCTGCGCGGGCTGGGGCGTCGTGCTGAGGACGCCCGTCGTGTCGACGAGGTCGACCTTGTAGTCCGCGCCGTACTCGACGGACGACAGCTTCATCTGCACGTTCGAGCCGACGGTGACGATCGCGGCGGTGACGCCCGTGTTGGTCGACTGCGTGTTGATCTGGGAAGCGAGGTCGGAAAGGGTGGTGGAGGCGCCGTCGGTGGAGAAGGTCGTGCCGTTGATGACGAACGAGCCGGCGGTCGGGATGGCGGAGGAGCTGGCGAACGTCTTGTTCGTCGTGATGCTCGCCTGGGCGCCGGCGGTGGTGCGCTGGATCGTCACCGGGCCGGTGGCGATCGTCATGCCGTTGAACGACGAGCCGAAGTAGGCGGAGGCGACGTCGGCGGTGTCCGTGATGTTGCTGCGGACGCCCGCCGTGCCGTCGAGAAGCTTCTTGTTGCCCCACTGGGTGCTCGACGCGATGCGGTTGATCGAGGCGAGGGAACTGGTCACCTCGCTCTGGTTCGCCTGGAGCTGCGTGCTGTCGACGACCGCGGAGTTGGCCGACTGGACGGCGAGGGCGCGCAGGTCGCTCAGGAGCGACTGGACCTCGTTCATCGCGCCGTCGGCGGTCTTCGCCATGTTGATCGCGTTCTGCGTGTTGCTGTTCGCCTGGCCGAGCCCCTTCATCTGGGCGCGCATCCCTTCGGACAACACCATGCCGGAGGGATCGTCGGCGGCGGAGACGATGCGAAGGCCGGTGCTCAAGCGCGTGATGCTGCCCGCCATCCCGTCGTTGGTGGCGTTCAGGTTGCGCAGGGCGTTCACCGCAGTGACGTTGGTGTTAATCCGTAGGCTCAATGCTCCGATCCTCGACTTTTTTGAAAAGTCCTTGACAGATGGGTCGGCAGGATGTGGAAGAACTTTAGGCGTTTGGGGACCGCCCTGCCCGAAACCTCGCGAAAAGCCTTCGATCTCGGGCGTCCTGCCGCCATCCCTGACGGTCGGAGACCCGGACGGACGTCCTCAGCGGTTCCGAACGTCAGCGGTTCCGGGCATCGTCGATTCGCGCGAAGGTCCGACCGAGAAGGGTTCCGACCCCACCGCCGACGAGCACGACGGCGAGGAAGCCGAGGGCGTAGCGCGGACCGGTGTGCCGCATCTGCGTCGCGAGCGCGAGCCCGGCGACCGCGAGGCAGACGAGCATCAGGGTTCGCCGGGCCGGAAGCCTCGTCCTCATGCCCGGATTGTACTGCGGCGCGACGGTCGCCCGGAGACGGGTCGGCTTCCATCAAAGGGAGAAAGCTTTCGTCAGACTTATCAATATCTCAGGAATCTCGGAATCTATACTCGTTCGTATAGTATGATCCGCCCCGCCCGCTTCCGCGCCTTCACTCTGATCGAGCTGCTCGTCGTCATCGCGATCGTCGCGATCCTCGCCGCCATCCTGTTCCCGGTCTTCGCCCAGGCGAAGTCCGCCGCGAAGAAGACCGCGTGCCTGAGCAACGAGCGCCAGCTCGGGCTGGCCTTCCTCCAGTACTTCACCGACAACGACGACGCCTTTCCGTTCACCAAGGAGAACCTGACGGTCGACAAGAAGATGTGGGTCGACACGATGCAGCCCTACCTCAAGAGCTTCGACATTCTTCGCTGCGGCGAGGACCCGAGCGGCAACTGGAAGACGCCCCTGCCCGGCAAGACCGCCCTGCGCCGCACCTCCTACGCCCTCAACGGCTACTTCGACGGATCGGGCGCGAACTTCCCGAACGTGAGCGCGGTCGGGATGCCCGCGAGCGTCATCTACCTCACGGAGAGCGCCAAGGACTGGACCGGCAGCTACTTCCACGCCCACGTCTGGAAGAACACCCCCGAGTCCACGAGCCACTGGCTCGTGGACAAGAACCTTCCGGACGACATCGACCCCCTGCGGCACAACGGACGTTTCAACGCGACCTACCTCGACGGCCACGCGAAGTCGGTCGCGTGGAGCCAGGTCTGGTGGCGCGACGCCGACTACGCGCCCGCGCTCAAGGGCGACTTCGACCCGCGCCGTTCCTAAGGGGCGCCTCGGACACGCCGGTCGGGGCTTTACGCTCCGACCGGCGTCGCATCCGCCAACGCCTGCATCGTCTCGACCTCGCGCCGCAGGTCGCCGAGCAGGGAGCGGAAGCCTTCCCGGTCGTCGTCCGACGATTCGAGCGACTCGAGGGCGGCGCGGTAGTACCAGAGGGTGCCGTCCTTCCGGCCCTGGAAGGGGCGGAAGGCGTCGTCGCCCAGGGCGCGTTGCGTCCGGACCACGTCGCGGGCGTTGTGGAGCTTGTCGGCGGCGATGACGAGGCGGGCGGCGGGTTCGGTCTCCCGGATGCAGAGGATGAACCGCTGCTTGCGGTCGCGCCAGACGGGCGGGCAGGGCTGGAGGTTGTCCGTGCAGGCGAGCACGATGGCGGCCACCCGGGCGCCGAACTCCTGCTGGAGCTCCTCCGTGGTCGTGCGGGTGTCCTCCAGCGTGTCGTGAAGGAGGGCCGCCGCCGCCGTCTCCGGGTCGCCGCCATGCTCCATCACGAGGGCGGAGACCGCCATCAGGTGGGAGACGAAGGGCACGGGAAGCCCCTTGCGGACCTGGCCGTCGTGCGCGGTCGAGGCGAACGCGAAGGCGCGGCGAAGAAGGGAAGGGTCCATAGAACTGCGTGGTCTACAGCTTACCGGAGGGGCGGTTCCCCCGAGGGTTTTCAGGGAGCGGGTCCGAACTCCCGCTCTTCCGGTCAGGCCTTGACCTTGCCCGCGACGAGCCGGTTGAGGAACTCGGCCAGACGGTAGCCCGCGAGCGCGACGCGCCGCTCGGAGATCGAGGTCAGGCGATCCTTGTAGGGGGCGGATGGGCGCGATCCGGGCGTGATGCCGCCGTAGGCCGCGCTCACGGCGATGCCGTACGACTCGAAGGCCCAGGCCTCGGGGTCGTAGACCGCGATCTCGCGGGAGAGCGTTCCCATCGGGAAGCGGCTCTCCAGGTCGGTCGCGACCGCCTGGATACGCTCGTCGGTGCCCTTCGTCTTCTTGGCCTTCAGGCGGTAGGCGGCGGTGATGCCGCCGTCCCAGAGCGAGTGGAGGTTGTTCGGCGTGCCTTTCAGGCGGAAGTCGTTGCCGCCCTTGTCCTCGTCGCGCTCCGCGCAGTGGAGCGGCTGGTGGATGTCGCCGACGACGTGCAGGATCATCGCGAGGTAGAGGCCGCGCGTCTCGGGAAGGCCGGATTGGACGTTGCGCACGCTCGCGGTGAGGGCGTAGAGGGCGTTGTTGCCGTTGCCCTCGATGGCCTTGTCGTAGGGTACGGTGCCGGCCTGCCCCTTCTTGACCGGAAAGTCGATGTAGTGCCAGCCGTCGAACTTGCGGCTCCGCTTGATCGGCGGCTTGTCCTTGGGCGGCCCGTGCTTGAGGTAGTCGGGGTACGGGGCGGCGTTCAGAAAATCCTGGTAGCCGTCCGGCATCGTCCGCAGGAGGCCGTCGGCCCACGCCTTCGCCCGGGGCGTCAGGTGGCGGTACGCGATCACCCCGATCACCTTGTGGGCGTTCGTGTCCCAGGCCCCCGCGTTCGCGGCGACGAGAAGGGACGCCAGGACGAGAGGGAGACGGGCCATCCGTGTTGGGACGAACGACTAGGGCGGGAAGTTCGGAGCGCCTAGCCCTTTCGGCGTCGCGTCCCTTGGAAGAACATGCCTTATAAGCCGGTTTGGACCTTCCTGTGAAACCGGAACGGCATCAGAATCAACATCCTGGTGAGGGACTTCTCCTTGATGACCGCTGAAAAAAGACGACTCGGTCGGTGGAGCGAAGAGGACGCCTCGGAGATCGATAGGCCGAGCGTCTACGATTTTGTGCTTTCCGGAACCTCCCTTGCGGACGCTTCTCTTATCGCGGGCTACCTCGACGGGGCCTACTGCCTAGCGGCCACAGGAGCGGCGGTGCTCTCGGACGTCCTTACCGGAGAAACGGTGAGAGGACCGATGGACATCCGCACGGACGGAGAGTGGATTTGGCCGCAGACTCTGGCCCACTGCGTGCGATCTAGAAACGTCACGTTAACTGAGGAGTTCGTCGAGCGTATCCGCGCCCTCGCCTATTGCGCTCCTCGACTCACGGAAGGAGGAGGCGGCGATAACGATAAGGTTTATGGAGCTGTCGCGTTCAGGCTCCGGAGCCTAGAGCGTGTGACGCGCCTTGGATCCACGGCCCAAGAGCTCCGGGCATAAGGGTGCAGAAGGTGAGGACCTGGAAGCCCGCGAACGTCTCGGGCCGCCGCTCGTAGTCTATGGCCCCGATCACCGACAACCGACGTCCGGATCGAGTCGATGCCCAAGCCCGCGTCGACGACGATCCTCGAAGTCGAGGCTTTGGACCTCCTGCGCCGACGCTGGAATTTTAAAGAAAAGGCCCCTGGTCCGTTCGGACCAGGGGCCTTTGATCTTTTTGGGGCGGGTAATGGGTCTCGAACCCACGGCCTCCGCTGCCACAGAGCGGCGCTCTAACCCCTGAGCTATACCCGCCGTTCAGGGAAACAAAAGAATACCCAACTTTCCGAGATTTGCCGCTGGGTCTTTCGGTCCGACGCCGCAGGCGGAGCCTTCGACGACAAACGCTTCGCGTTTCGATCTTATCGACAGAACTCAAGGGTCGGGCGCACCTCCAAGGCCGTTGGGACCGTCAGGGTAAGGGACGATGCGATTCTTCGCCTACGAAGGGGCCGACGCGCAGGGGCGGCCGGTGCAGGGAACGATCCAGGCGGCGACCGGACCGGACGCGCAACGGCTGCTCCAGGGCGGCGGGATGCGGAACGTCAAGGTGCGCGAGCTGAGCGCGGTCGGCGTTCCGGCGGCGGCTCCCGCTTCGTCGCGCCCGGTCTCGCCCCCGGTGGTCCAAACTCCCATGGCGGGAGCGTCGCCCCGGCCCGCGCCGGCTCCCGCGCCGGTGGTCTCTGCGGTCGCGCCCACCGTGCGCTACCGAAAGGCGGGCAACAAGACGAGCTTCTTCCTCTTCGAGGCCCTGGGCCGCTACATCCGGAGCGGCATCGCGGCGAACCGCGCCCTGGAGGAGCTGGGGCAGCGCGCCCGCCAGCCGTGGCTGGGCGAGCGGCTGTCGGCGGCTTCAGCGGCGGTGGCGAAGGGCGCGTCCCTTGCCGACGCCCTGGAGGCGTGCCACTGCTTCCCAACGGGCGTGGTCGGCACGATCCGGGCGGGCGAGGCGTCGGGCGCGGTGCCCGACGCCTGCGCCCAGGTGGCCCTCGGCTGCGAGCAGGCCCACAAGCTGGGTTCCCGGTGCGCCTGGATGACGATCATGTTCGTGTTCTTCGCGCTGTGGCTCCCGATCGGCCTGTCGTTCGTGCACGGCAGCGTCGCCGCGATGGAGGCGCAGGCCGACGCGAACGGGACGCTGCCTGCCGGGGCGACCGCCGCCGCGAAGATCGGAGGCCAGCTTCGGCACAACCTGCCGTGGGCCCTGCCCTGGTGGATCGCCGTGATCGGGGGTTGGCGGCTCTGGTTGACCCACCAAGTGGAGCGGACGCGCCACCGGGCCGTCCTGGTCGTCCCGATCCTCTCGGGCCGGGCGCGCGAGGAGTCGCTCGCCCGCATCGCCTGGGCCCTGACGGAGCTTTCGCGCGCGGGGGTTCCGCCCCACCGCGCCCTGCGGATCGCCGCCGACGCCGCCCCGAACCTCCTGATCGCCGACCGCTTCCGCGAGCAGGCCGACCGGATGCGCGAGCAGGACAGGCTTTCCGCCGCGATGCGGGCCACCGGCTACCTGGCGCCCCAGCTCGTCGACGTGGTCGAGAACGGGGAACTGGCGGGCGACGTGCCGGGAGCGGTCGCCTCGGTCCACCGCGCCACCTCCGCCGAGTTCGAGCAGAAGAACGCCACCGCCCACACGCGGATCTGGTTCGTGCTGTATCCCATCCTGGGCGTCCTGGTCGCGGTCGTGCTCGCCAACCTCTACAAGATCCTTTTCACGGGCGAGATCCACGCCATGCTGAAGGACACGTAGCGCGACCCGCCGCCCGCCCACCGTCGTAGAAAAGAGACCGCCATGCCCACCTTCGAGTATCAAGCCACCAACCAAGACGGCACCGTCGAGAGCGGGCTGACCTTCGGCGCGTCCCTGGACGGGGTCGCCCGCGACCTCCAGGCGAAGGGGCTGACCGTCACGCGGGTCGGGCTGGCGGTGGGAGCGGGCGATCCGTTGGCGGCTCCGGTGGGTATCGCGGCGCCGAGGCGGACGGAGGCGCCTTCCGCCCGCCGGGCGGAAGGCGAGCGGGCGGCGGGGGGGGCGGTCGATGTGGGGCCGCCGACCGAACAGCGATCCTACTTCGCGACGAGCGTGGCAGGGCCGCTCGTGGGCGGGGTCGACCTTACCCACCTCGCGTTCTTCTTCCGTCAGGGCGGCACGATGCTGGCGGCGGGCGTCCCGATCGTCCAAGCGATCACGACCCTTTCGGGGCAGGCGCGGAGCCCCAAGCTGGCGACCATCCTGCGGGAGACGGCGGGCCACGTCGAGGCGGGGCGACCGATGTCGGCGGCGTTCCAGCGCTATCCCGAGGTCTTCTCGACCGTCGTCCTCTCGGTGCTCCGGGCGGGCGAGGCGGGCGGCTTCGTGGATGGAGCGATGCACACGATCGCGGACTACCTTGACCAGGAGATCGAGCTTCGGCGGCTCTACAAGAAGGTCACCTTCTATCCCAAGCTCCAGCTCGCCGCCTCCGCAGTCATCATCGTCGGCGCGAACGCGATCATCGCCTCGCTGGCCCCTGGGGCGAAGGGACTCTCGTCACCCCTTACGACGCCCGCGACCTGGATCGTCCTCGGACCGATCCTGATCGCCCTCTTCCTCTTCTTCCGGGTGGGGCTCGCCAACCCCCGCATCCGTTACAACTGGGACGCGTTCGTCGCGCATATCCCTTACCTGGGCAGTACGATGCGCCAGGTCTCGATGGCTCGGTTCGGGCGCGCCTTCGCCGCCCTCTACCAAAGCGGCGTACCGATCGGCCCCGCGATCCAGATGTCGGCCGACGCGTGCGGCAACGAGTACCTGCGCGCGAAGATCCATCCCGCGCCCGCCCGGCTGGAGGGCGGGGCCGGGGTTACGGAGACCCTGCGCGCCACGGGTGCGTTCTCGCCGATCGTGCTCGACATGGTCAGCACGGGCGAGACGACGGGCGACCTCGACGGAATGCTGGGCAAGATGAGCGAGTTCTACGTCGGGGAGGCGGAGGTCCGTCAGCTCAAGCTGGGCCAGGTCGTCGGTGTGGCGGTGGCGCTGTTCGTGGCGATCTACATCGGCTACATCGTTATCTCGTTCTGGCAAGGTTTCGGGAACGAAGTGACCCACCAGATCAACGAGACGAACGGTTAAGGATTGCGCGAACGTCCGCAGGGTTACGACCCGTCCGACCTTCTTAACCCGTTCGAAAGGGAGAGTGCTATACTGCCTTGGCTGTGGCCACGGTCCCTATGAACATCGAGGCGCTCTACAACCAAGCGTACCAACTCCGTTGCAGCGGGCAGTACGCGGAGGCGCAATCGCTCCTCCAGCGGGTTCTCCAGCTTGATCCCAACCATGTGAACGCCCGTCACCAGATGGCGCTCATCCTGGGCTTTATCGGCGACTTCGACGGGTCGCTCGCCCAACTTGAGCGACTGACGGCCCAGTTCCCGCGCAACCTTGACGTGAAGTACGACCTCGCGATGACCCAGATGATGCTGGGCATGCAGGACGAGGCGTGCGCGAACTTCAACGCCATCCTCGCTGTGGACCCTACGAACGAGCGGGCCCTCCAGCAGTCCGTCTACTGCTGATCGCCTAAACCTGTCCCTCTCCGGGAATGGGGGCAGGGGCGAGCACGGAGCGCGTAGACTCTAGCGCGATGCGTCGACGATGGCCCCTGATCGTGCTCCTCCTGGCCCCTCTGGCCGCCCTCTGGCCGGGACTGACGGGCCTCGCGCTCGGGCCGTTCGACGCCATCCGCCACCTCGCGCCCTGGAACGGCCCCGCGCCCGCGCAACCCTGGGACGTGCTGATGGCCGACTCCGTGCTCCAGTCTCACGTCTGGCGCACGATGGTCCTCGACGCCTGGGGCAAGGGGCAGCTTCCGCTCTGGAATCCCTACGAGTTCGCGGGGACGCCGCTCCTCGCGAACTCTCAGTCGGGCGGCTTCTACCCGCCGCACATCGTCCTCGGGCTGCTCCACGTCCCGGCGGGGCTCGCGGGCTTCCTGCTGGCTTGGTTCCACCTCGCGCTGGCCGGGATCGGGACGCACGCCCTGGTGCGCCGCCTTGGCGGATCGTCCGCCGGGGGGCTGACGGCGGGCCTGTCGTTCGTCCTCTCGCCTTTCCTGCTCGGCTGGGCCCCTCTCAGTTCGGTGCCCTCGACCGTCGCGTGGATTCCCCTTGCGCTGGCGTGCGTGACGGACGTCTTTCTGCCCGCTCGCACCGTCCTTACCCCTTTCGAGTCGTCCTACCGAGCGCGAGGGGGGATACGATCGTGGGCCGCGCTCGCGGCCTGCGTCGGGATGATGCTCCTGGCGGGGCACCTTCAGTTCGCGGCCTACGGAATCGGGGCCGTCCTCTTCGTCGCCGTCCTGCAGACGACTCTGGTCAGAGGCGGCGTGAGGGCGGAGGAACCGACGCCCGGCACGTTCGTCGTGGAAGGGGACGATCCTATCCCTTCGTCGACGGTCGAAGGACTGCGCGAACTCGTCGAAAAGCCCGCGCAAGGCCCGTCGGGCGCGGGACGACGACTGATCGGCGTCCTCTTCGCGCTTGTGCTGGGCGGGGCGCTCGCCGCGCCGCAGTTCCTGCCGGTACTGAGCTACTCGAAGGAGTCGCACCGCCGCAACGTGCCCACCGAGGAAGGTTATCAGGCATCCATGGGTTCGGCCCTGAAGCCGTTCGAGCTGGCGACCCTGGCGCACCCGATGGCCCTCGGTTCGCCGCGCGAGCCGGTTCAGGTCGGAGGGCAGACGATCGCCGCCTATTGGCCGCCGCTCGTCAAGAACGGGGCGAACTACGCGGAGTCGGCGGTGTCGGTAGGGGCGGTGATCTTCGCCCTTCTCTTCGCGGCGCCGTGGCGGCGCCGCGAGACGTGGCCCTTCGCCGCGTTGGGGGGCGTCGCCCTACTGCTCGCCCTCGGGACGCCGCTGAACCGCCTTCTCTACTCGCTCGTGCCCGGTTGGTCGAGTACCGGATCGCCCGGACGCGTCGAGGTCCTGTTCGTCCTCGCCGCCTGCGTTCTGGCGGGCTTGGCGGTCGACCGCCTTGGCGAACGAAAGGCGCGGATTGTGGCCGCCGTCGGGGTGGTCGTCGGCCTTCTGTTCGCCCTCGCCCTGCCGAACCTCGCCGAGGCGCAGGATGCCGCCGTGGTCTTGCGAGGGGCGGCGACCGCCGGCGCGATGCCCGTGGTCCTGCTCGCGACCGTGCTGGCCCTCGTCGCCCTTCTCGCCGCCAAGCGCACCCCGTGGGCGGTCCCGGCGGGGGCGGTCCTGGTCGCGATCCTGACCCATGCGGCCGGACTCGTGCCTTTCGGCAAGCCGCTCGATCCGCCCAAGGGCGACCCCAACGTTCGGATCGCGGTGGTGAACGACGCCTGGGACATCGTGACGCAACAGCCCGCCGTGCTTCCGCCGAACCTCGCCGCCCTCGGGGGGCTCCATGAGCTTTCGGGCTACGACTCCCTGACCTCGCGTGACGCGGTCGAGATGCTTCGCACGGTGAACGGCGGAACGGACCCCTCGCCGCCGGTGAACGGCAACATGATGTTCGTCAAGCCGTCGGTCGACCCGAAAGCCCTCGCCGAGTGCGGGGTGACCGAGGTCTGGTCGCGCAAGCCCCTGCCGCGACTCGGAACGCCCGAGACGCGAGAGGGCTACGTCGTCTACAAGATCGATGGACCGGGACGGGTGACGGGCGGAACGGTGGTCGACGGCTACGACCGGCAACGAGTGATCAGCCCGCCGAACCACCTGGTCACCATCCTGGATCGCTGGGTTGAGGGTTGGGAATCCCCGTCTCCTAAGGTCGCGGTCATAAAGCAACACTCCGTCCGCACATGGCGTAGCGTCAGTTGGAACGGTGATCGGAACCCCGGCTTTGATGTCACTCTTCGCTACTCGCCCCCCGGCCTCGTCGCCGGAGGCGTCGTTGGCGCCCTCGCATGGCTGGGGCTGATCGGTCTGACGGTCGCCGGAAAGCGGCGAAGCTGAAAGAGCAGAGAAGATCGGCATAGCGGAAGCGTTGGCCCTGATCCTGCGTTTCGTCGTCCAAGCTGAGACTTTCCGCCCCTTCGGATCGTCCCAAACGCGTGGCGCGGACGTTGCTGATCGGGGGACCGCACGTTTCGTGGCGGACCTGGGAAAAGGAGAGCCTCAAGGGCGACGACCTGCTCGTCCTCGATCCCGCCGATGCGACCTACGGTCCGCCGACCGTCCTGCGCCTGATGCGCGGCGAGCGGCCCCTTTGGAGCCGTCTCTACGGATCGCTCGACCCGCGCCGCGCGCCGCACGTTCTCGTCGCCGCCCTCGCGGAAGGGATGGCGCAGGCGGGCGACGACCTTACGGTGCGGCTGTTCGCCTACCGTAGCACGCCCTTGCTGCGGCAGACGGTCGGGCTCATCGCCTCGGTGCTGCGGCCGGATCGTATCCTCGTCGCGGAAGGCACGGAGATCGATCAGGACGGCTTCGCGCTCGGGCCGGAGCCCACGCCGCTCGAGGCCGCCTTCCCGCCGATGGTGCAGGAAGCGATGCGCAAGGCCCAGTGGATGAAGATGCTGGAGGCCTCGTCGCTCCACGAGATCGATCTGGCGCGCACGACCTTGGAAGGAAGCCGTCTCGGGAGCGGAAAGCCCCTGTCGATCGCGGAGAAGGAGCGGGCGGGGCTGGGCCACGCCTTCCGGGTCGAGCGGATCGGCCGCACTCTGCTCGTCGTCGCCGCCGACACAGACGAGCGGCAGATCGCGCGGGCCCTCGACGTGACCCACGCCGCGAAGGTCGTCCACGCCGTGCCTTCGGCGTACGACGGCCTCGTGCTTTCGTTCGTGCGACCGACGGGCGAGGAGATCGGTTTTGGGCGCGTCGAGCGCTTCGACTGGGAGGCCAACGTGCTCTACGCCCGGTGCACGGCGGTCGCCCCGGTGCCGGTCGCGATCGTACGTCTGGGCTCCCTCCGGCTCGACCCGAAAGGGGGCGAACGGGGCGAAGCGCGGCCCTGGGAGGTCTGACGTGCCATAATCGACCGAAAAGCCAGGAACCTATGCCCACCGCTTTTCGAGAAGGACTCAGCTTCGACGACGTTCTCCTGGTTCCCCAGCAGACCCAGACCCTCCCGAACGAGGTCGATATCTCGACGCCGTTCCTGCCCGGAATCAACCTCCGGATCCCCATCGTGTCTTCCCCGATGGACACCGTCACCGATGCCCGGATGGCGATCGCGATGGCCCGCGAGGGCGGGGTGGGCGTGCTCCACCGCAACCTCGATATCGCCGCGCAGGCCGAGATGATCGACCGGGTGAAGCGCTCCGAAAGCGGCGTCATCACCAAGCCGTTCAAGCTCGATCCCGCGAAGACGCTTCAGGACGCGGTCGACCTGATGGAGCGCTATCACATCAGCGGCGTCCCCATCGTGGACGAGACGGGACGCCTCGTGGGCATCCTCACGAACCGCGACATCCGTTTCGAGACGGACTTCTCCCGCCCGATCGGCGAGCGGATGACGAAAGACAACCTCGTCACCGTGCCCGTTGGCACGAGCCTGGAGCAGGCGCAGGCGATGCTGTCCGAGCATCGCATCGAGAAGTTGCCCATCGTGGACGGTGAGGGTCGCCTCACCGGCCTCATCACCATCAAGGACATCCAGAAGGTCAAGCGGCATCCGCTCGCGACGAAGGACGCCAAGGGCCGTCTCGTCGTCGGCGCCGCCATCGGCTCCCTTCTCCAACCCTACGAGCGGGCGAAGGCCCTGCTCGACGCGGGCGTCGACTTCGTCGTCATCGACGCGGCCCACGGCCACTCGAAGGGCGTCATGGACTGCCTCAAGATGCTCAAGGAGCGGCTGCCCGATCTCAAGGTTATCGCGGGCAACGTCGCTACCAAGCAAGGTGTGCGCGACCTCCACGCGCTCGGGGCCGACGGGCTCCGGCTCGGCATCGGCGCGGGCTCGATCTGCACCACGCGGGTCGTGGCGGGCGTCGGCGTCCCGCAGTTCACGGCGGTTCTCGACTGCGCCGAGGAGGCGAACCGGCTCGGCATCCCGACCATCGCCGATGGCGGCATCCGCGCCTCGGGCGACGTCGTGAAGTGCCTCGCGGCGGGGGCCTCGTCGGTGATGATGGGCAACATGTTCGCGGGCTGCGACGAGAGTCCCGGCGAGATGGAGATCTTCCGCAACCGGGCCTACAAGGTCTACCGGGGCATGGGCTCGGTAGGCGCGATGAAGCAGGGCTCCTCCGACCGCTACATGAAGATCAAGGAGAAGGGCGGCGTGATCGTCCCCGAGGGCGTCGAGGGACGCGTTCCCTACAAGGGCGCGCTTTCCGAAACGATCGCCCAACTCGTCGGCGGCCTGCGTTCCGGCATGGGCTACGTCGGAGCCGCCGATCTTTCCGAGCTCAGGGAGAACGCGGAATTCCTGAAGATCACCGGCGCGGGCCTGCGGGAGAGCCATCCGCACGACGTCCAGATCACCAAGGAGCCGCCGAACTACAGCAGCCCCTACGCGACGGCCGAAGGGGAGTAAAGACGAGGGCCGAGGGTTGAACCTCGGCCCTTACCCTAGGCTTCGTCTAGGCCGCGCCGAGCCACTTTTCGGTGGCGTTGCGAAGGCCGTCGACGTATTCCGCCATGTCCACGGGCTTCTCGATAAAGTCGTTCGCGCCCGCGTCGAGGCACCGCTGGATAAGGCCCTCGTCGCTGGAGCCGCTGAACACGATCAGCGGCACCTCTTTGAGACCGTCGACCGCGCGGATGCGTCCCACCAACTCGTTGCCGGGAACGCCGGGAAGGGTGTTGTCCAGGAACACCAGATCCGGATCGGCGGAGGCGCGACCGGCGAACGCGCCTTGGCGGAGAAGGAAGTCGAGCGCGTCGCCCCCGTTCCGGGCGACGACGACCGAGCAGGCGCGCTTCACCCCGCGCAGGGCGCGGAGCGTCAGACTTTCGTCGTTGGGGTCGTCCTCGACGATAAGGATAGTATAGGGGTTCATGCGCTCGACATCGCAATTATACGTCTAGTCTTAGCGATTCTATAGCCTCGGCCACGGTTTTCGACGCCAAACGGCACTGTTTAGTCCCTTTTCCCCTTACTTCAAGCCGAACTTTAAGGCTTCCGTCCGCGCCTTCGATGCTGACGCTAGCACCCTCGCCGTCGGTGGCCTGGTAGGAGACGGCTCCGCTGCGGATCGCGCGGAGTTCGGAGAGGTCGATCACGAAGCGGGCCAGAGCCCCGTCCGATCGGTCGTGAAGGACGATCCACAGGCCCTCTTCGTGTTCCAGATGCGCTTCGATCCCGTCCTGGCAGAGAACCACCTTGGGCATGGCGCGTTAGACGCCGCCCGAGTACCCTAGGCTCCATGAGTCTGCAACGCACGCCCCTCTACGACGCGCATCTCGCCCTCGGAGGGCGGATCGTCCCCTTCGCGGGATACGAGATGCCCGTCCAGTACGTCGGCATTCTGGCGGAGACGGCGGCGGTGCGAACGGCGGCGGGAATGTTCGACGTGAGCCACATGGCCCGGCTCGACGTCCGGGGCGCGGGCGCCCTGGCGTTTCTGGAGCACGTTACGAGCAACGACGTCGCGAAGCTGGAGGACGGGCGAGGGCAGTACAGCCTCCTCCCGAACGCGGAGGGCGGCGTCGTGGACGACATCATCGTCTACCGGATCGCGGACGGCGACTACCGGATGGTCGTGAACGCGAGCAACCACGCGAAGGACGTCGCCTGGCTTCGGGGCCACGACGCGTTCGACGTGACGATCGACGACGTGACCCTTTCGACCTTCCTCATCGCGGTCCAAGGGCCGAAGGCGGTGGAAACCGTCGCTTCCCTGTCGAGCGACCCCGAGGCGATCCGGGCCGCCCCGTTCTTCGGCACCGTCGAGACGACGATGGCGGGCGTGCCCGTCTTCGCCGCCCGGAGCGGCTACACGGGCGAGGACGGCTACGAGATCACCGGCCCCGCCGCCTCGGCGGCCACCCTCTGGGACGCCTTTCTCGCGGCGGGCGTGACCGCCTGCGGTCTGGGCTCGCGCGATACCCTCCGCGTCGAGGCGGGCCTTCCGCTCTACGGCCATGAGCTGAGCGACGAGCTGAGTCCCATCGCCGCCGGCCTTGGCTGGGTCGTGAGCAAGACGAAGCGATTCGTGGGGAGCGGCCCGATCAATCAGGCGCGTGAGGAAGGCGTTCCGCGCCGCCTCGTGGGCGTGACCCTGGAGGCCAAGCGGCTCATCCCCACCGGAGCGGCGGTGACCGTCGACGGCCGCGTGGTCGGCGAGGTGAGCAGCGGCGTCGTCTCGCCCACCCTCGGCAAGGCGGTCGCCTTCGCGTTCATCGATTCCGACGTGCCGAAGGGAGCCGCCTGCGCGGTCGACCTTCGCGGCAAGGCGGAGCCGGGCGAGATCGTCGACAAGCGGTTCCTCAAGGGACGGAGGTAGGACGCAGGGAGCTTCCCCTTTTCAAAAGGGGAAGCTCCCTTTCAAGGGTTCAGGCGGGCGTCCCTCTGCCATTTCGCGTGGCCGTCGAGGAAGCCTCGGTTGCGCCCGCCCGCGTGGACGGCGAGGCCGCGCAGGTTGGGTGCGACCGGATTGATCTTCGGGAAGTAGGGGTCGACGACCAGCTCCACGTCGGCGACCGACTGCGGCTGGCCCACGGTGGGGTTGTTCGCGGCCTGGAGATCGGACACCGCCGTCTCAGGCGACTTGCCCCAGAGATTGTCCAACTCGACCGCGTTCGCGTCCATGTGGTCGAAGCGCCAGAGCCAGTAGCGCGTCGTGCCGTTCGGACTCGTCTGCTCGACCTGGGGCAGGCGTCCCATCGCGGAGCCGGTGACGCTGGGGCAGGCCCAGAGGTCGCGGTTGCGGGCGTACGGCTCCAGCACGACCGCCGCCCAGCCGCCGCGCGGATCGCTGGGCGGCCAGGTCCAGGTCGCGGTCCCGCGCAGGTCGCGCTTGACGTCGCGCCGGTCGGGAAGGCGGTCGTCGGCGTCGGTCTCGTACATCGTCGTGGCGAGCGTGATCTGCTTCATGTTGGAGAGGCAGGCGGCCTTCTTCGCCGCCTCCTTGGCGCGGGCGAAGACGGGGAAGAGAATGGCGGCCAGGATGGCGATGATGGCGATCACCACGAGCAGCTCGATCAGCGTAAAAGCGCGGCGAAAGGAATAGAGGAACACCGTTGCCCCCTTCTACGATCAAATCCGCTAGTCATGAGCCACACCCTCTACGCCACGTTCGCCACCCCGGAAGCTGCCGAGAAGGCGACGGGCGCCCTGATCGACCAAGGGGTGCGCGCCGAAGACCTTTCGGTGGTGCGCCACCCGCATGAGGGTTACACCTCGGCGACCGAGCCGTCCGTCACCGCCTCCAACGTGACGACCCCGCCCGCCGCCATCGAGCGCGATCCCACGGACGTCACAGCGACCCGGGCGGACCTTGCCAACGGCGACCTCGACGACGCGCCTGTCCCGGCGCGGGCGGGGGGCGACGCGGAGGCGGGCGCGGTCAAGGGTGGGCTGATCGGCGCGGGCATCGGCGCGGTCGCGGTGATCGCGGCCCTCGTGGTGCCGGGCGTGGGCCTCGTCCTCGGGGCGGGGGCGCTGGCGAGCGCCCTCGGCGGCGTGATCGCGACGGCGGGCGCGGGCGCGGCGACGGGCGCTCTCGTGGCCTACCTGAAAGACCTCGGCCTTGAGGACGACGTGGCCTCCGAATATCGGGATACGGTCGAGAGCGGCGGCGCCATCCTCGCCGTCACCGTGCCCAGCGGCGCCGTCGACGAAGATGCGGCTAACGCGGTCCTCAAGCAGTTCGGCGCGACGAACGTCAACCGCTACGCCTCCCGCGAGTACGTGGCGTAAGGCACCGAATGGTTGGGGGATGAGTGGGCAGCCGCTGGTCTCCTAGGCTAGTTGTCCACGGTTTCGTTGCCGAGGAGGTGGCGAACGGAATAGATCTGGCTGGTGTGGTAGGCCACGTGGAAAGCTTGGTACTCAAGGGTCGAGCCCCAGGTCTGATCGGTCCGGTGGGGGTTTTGGGTTTCCGGCTCCTGAGGGTCGGCGACGAAGGCCGCCTTGCAGAGGGCGTGGACGCGCTGGACCTCCTTGAGGACCGCCCCCGCGCCCAAGGACAGCTCGAACGGCTCGAACACGGACGACGTGTAGTAGCGGATCGCGGGCGTGACGAGCGGGCTCTCGACCCCGCCTTCTCCCAGGAACCAGCGCGCCTCTCCGTAGGCGACGTGGGCGGCCAGCTCCCCGACGCTCAGCAGCCGGGTATCGGCGCGGCGCCAGACGTCGGCGTCAGGAAGTCCTACGAAAGCCTCGCTCATCTCCCAATGGGCGGTGTCCAATGCCTTCAGAAGCAGATCGAGGGTCGCCACTTCCGAACGTTACCCTCGTCCTCTTCGTGATCGGTTGGTCCACGGCGTCGGGGGCGTCTCGAAGTCGATCGGGGAGAGAGACGCTCTTCGGTGGATCTTTGGCCTCGTACCGGCTCCGATCCGAGGTGGAGGCTCGACTCGCGCTTTTATGGGGATTTGGCCCCGGTACACTACCGACCGATGAACAGCGCTCCCGCGCGCGAGGGCTCGGACGATCGGGTCCGCATCCTCGGGATGCCCGTCGACGTCCTGACCATGGATGGGTGCATGGAACGAATCTCGGGATTCGTCCAGTCCGGACGGCCCCACCTCGTGGTGACCGCCGACTCGAGCGGCATCGTGCAGGCCCAGACCGACCCCGGCCTCGCCGAGCTGTACCACACCGCCGACCTTGTGACCCCCGACTCGGCGGGCGTGGTCTGGGCGATGCGGCGGGCCGGACGGTCCGTGCCCTCGCGGGTGAGCGGGGTCGACATCGTGGACCACGTCTGCGGGATGAGCGCGGAGCGCGGCTGGCGCGTCTTCTTCCTCGGGGCGGCCCCCGGCGTCGCGGAGTTGGCGGCGGAGCGGATGCGCCTGCGCCATCCCGGCTGCAACATCGTCGGGGCGCGGCACGGCTACTTCCCGCCGGAGAGCGACGCGGTCGTGGCCGCCGAGGTGGCGGAGACGAAGCCCGACATCCTGTTCGTCGCGATGGGCATCCCGCGTCAGGAGAAGTTTATCCGGGCGACCGAGAGCATCGTCGGGGCGAAGGTCGCGATGGGCGTAGGCGGCTCGTTCGACGTGTTCAGCGGCAAGGTGAAGAGAGCGCCGAAGCTCTTGCAGAAGCTTCGGATGGAGTGGGCGTGGCGGCTCGCGCAGAACCCGAAGAAGATCGGCAAGGTGATGCTCCTGCCGCGCTTCGTCCTGATGATCCTTCGGGAGCGGCGATGAAGATCTACACCCGGACGGGCGACGCGGGCACGACCGGACTGTTGGGCGGAAGCCGCGCCGCGAAGACCAGCCTGCGGATCGTCGCGATCGGCGACGTGGACGAACTGAACGCCACCCTTGGCCTCGCGGGCGGCGGGGAAGAGCTGGACCGGCTCCAGCGCTGGCTTTTCGACGTCGGCGCGGAACTGGCGGCTCCGCCCGGTGGCCGGTTCGACAAGCCCTCGGTCGAGGCGCGCCACGTCGAATGGCTCGAAGCGGCGATCGACCGCCACATGGCGGCCCTGCCGCCGCTCCGCGCGTTCGTCCTTCCCGGCGGCTCGCCCGCCGCCGCCTCGCTTCACCTCGCGCGAGCCGTCTGCCGCCGCGCGGAGAGGGCTATACTGGCCCTGCACGACGAGGAACCCGTGCGCGAGAACGTTCGCGTGTTCGTCAACCGTCTTTCCGACTACCTGTTCGCCGCCGCCCGCGCCGCGAACGCCGCCGCCGGCGTTCCCGATGTGGAGTGGCATCCCCAAGAGGACCCATGCTGAGCCCCCTTCTGCTCGTCTTCGCTTACGCCGCTCACCGCCAAGAGCCCCCCCCCACCGCCGCCGGACTCATCTCCAAGATGCTCCAGCATTACGCCTCGGCTTCCTCGATGGCCGCGACCATTCGCACCACCCAGACCGCCGCCGACAAGAGCGTCGTGACGGAGACCAGCCTCGCCTTCGAACGACCCTCCAAGATCCGGCTCGATCAGCGGCAGGTCGGTACGACCCTACGCCGCAAGGGACTGCTCGTAAGCGACGGCACGACCGTCTGCTACAGCAAGCCCGACTACCTCGCTAAGGAAGAGCCTTACCTCTACGAGCCGGTCAAGAACCCCAAACTTCCGGACAGCGAACCTCGGAAGATGGAGGAGCTGTACGACCTCGCCGCCTCCGCGATGCCCGACCGCTCGCCGATCCTCGACATCCTCGCGGGTGGAGCCGAGGATCGGAAGTACTTCGCGGGCCAGCTGGCCTCGTTCGACCTTAAGGGGAAGGAGACGGTCAACGAGAAGTCGGTCAACGTGATCGAGGGTTCCTGGCGCGAGACGGCGGGCAACCGGCCCAGCGGCCAGTTCCGGATCTGCCTCACCGACGAGGGCGAGATCGTGCGCTACGTCCTCGTCCAGAGCTTCGCGCCGCCGGCCTCGACGTCCCGTCCGGGCCGTCCCCAGGTCGGGGGCGATCCCGTTACCGTGACCACCGTGTGGGACGCGACGGTCACCCTCAACGCCACCTTCAAGCCCGACACGTTCGCGCTTAAGGAGTAGGGAAGTGCCCTCTACTCGATCCCGACCGCCGCTCTGACGGCGGGGTCGGGCGACTTGCGCATCCGTTCCCGCGCCTCGGCAGGGAGGGCAAGCCCCTTGGCCTTGGCGAGGTGCAGGAGCGCGATCTGGACGCGCGGGTCAGGATCCTCCACCGGGAGATCCTTGACCTCCACCGACTCGCCGCTCGTGGCGAGGGCTTCGAGGGCGGCGGCGCGCACGCGGGGGGCGCGGTCGGTCAGAACGAGGCGGATCGAAGGGCCGTATTCCGGCCTCGGGGCGGCGGTCCAAGCCTGAAGGAGGCCGACACGGACGCCGAGGCTGTCGTCGCGGACCCCCTTCAGACCCTCCGTCCGGAACTCCGCCACCGTCGAGGTCGCGAGGCGTCGCAGGCTTTCGAGCCGCACCGCGTCGCTGGGCTCGTTGACCGCCGACCAGAGCAGCTTGCGCCCTTGGTAGTCGTCGTTCGGGTCGGCGGTCAGGGTCGCCGCCATCTTGATCTCGGGATCGTCCTGGGGCAGGAACGCCATGCGCATGCGGGCGGCCTCGTCTCCAGCGATCAGGCTGAGGGCGCGGATCGCGGAGAGGCGGGCGGCGCGCGAGCGAGCTTGGTTCAGGCCGAGGACCTGAGACACGACCTTCGGATCGCCCGACTCCGCGAGGACTTCGGCGGCGACGCCCCGCGCCCGGTCGGAGGCGGCGGACCGCAAGGCGCGGGCCATCGCCTCCTTGGCGATCGGGGAGTCGAGCTTGCCCAGGGCGCGGAGGGCGGGGGTGAAGATCGTCGGCTCGAAGTTGTAGAGGCCCGACTGGATCAGCAGGGGCTCGTCCAAGGGATCGGGCTGCGCCAGGGCGGCGGCGAGGGCGTTCGCGACGACGGGCCGGGAGAGGTCCTTCATCAAGGTGCGCCGCTCGTCGCCGGGCGGGGCGGTGGCGGCCCAAGCGGCGCGGGCCTCGGGCGTCGCGGCGCTCGAACTCGGGGCCTCGGGGGCGGGGGCGGCGTCCGGAGCCTCCGTCGTCGCCTCGAAGTCGGAGAACGCGGCGTTGATCGGGCCGAGGGTGACGCGGGCGGTCGCCTTGTCGGCGGCGGCGGGTGCGGCGAGAATACGGCTCACCTGAGACAGGGGACGGAGATCGATCTTGACCCGGTGCCACGCGTTGTCATAGGCGAACGGCACGTCCTTGCCGAGGCGCACGACTTTGGCGGGCGTCCCGCCGGGCGGCGTGTTGAACTGGAGAACGACGGGGTCTTTCGAGTCGGACTTCGCCCAGAAGGCGAAGGTGGGGGTCGCGCCGACGTCGAGCGGCTTGCCCTCGACGGAGGGGAAGGCGAACCCACCCGCGCGGAAGTCGCCGACCTCCTGCATCGTCAGCACGGAGCCGCGCTCCGAGTCCTTCGTGATGGTGACGGTCGTGTCCTTGCCACGCGGCGCCCAGGCGGTCAGGCCGACCGGCCTGGGCGTCTCGGAAAGGTCCGCGGCCAGCGCGGCGAGCCGCGACTCGGGGACGTCGTCGGCGCCGGCAAGGATCGCGGGCCAGCCGACTTTGGCCGCCAGGGCGAGCGGATCGGGAGACTCCTGCAGGAAAGCCTTCAGGCCCGCGTCGTGAGCGCGCTGGGCGACCTGCCCCTGCCAGATCGTGGCCATCGCCCGCGCGAGTCCACCGTCGACCTCCTGGCCCAGGACGTCGGGAACGCCGACGATGCCTACCGGCGCGCCTTGGACGGCGATCGGCTCCACGTCTTCGCCCCCGACGGGATGGATCACGAACACCGACTGGTAAGGACCCCGAAAGACGGCGTCCTCGGCCTCGTACTTGCCGCCGTTGATGCGGGGAGCGAGGTACTTCGCCACGAAGGGGGCGAGATCGCCGCCTTGGATCGTCAGAACCTCCGGGTCTTCCACCACATCGACCACGACCTTGACCGCGCCGCCGGTGAGGTTCGCGACGAGAGCCTGGAACTGCGGGATCGCGCGCCGCACGCGGGCGACGTCGACGGGGAGCAGGGAGTGGAGGCCGGGCCAGACGAGGGAACCGCCCTTCTCATGGACGCGATCGATGCGGTCGAGAATGACGACCTT
>Ga0160428_1000178_pt1 | contig 79967 bp, 83 predicted proteins | sample SolpanmetagenomM_FD_108198 | JGI IMG/M metagenome (GOLD analysis project Ga0160428, IMG submission 108198) | Solar panel surface microbial communities from Lawrence Berkeley National Laboratory, California, USA - M | ecosystem: Engineered > Built environment > Solar panel > Unclassified ... | reverse complement strand
TACCTCGTCGAGGTCCCGAAGGACGCGGTCGGCGGCGCGGACATGAACTACTCCGTCGCCTCCGGCAGCGTGGGCAAGGTGACCTCTTCGGCGACGGGCAACGACACCGCCGGGAAGGCGTACGCCTCGTACTAGAAGCGCTGCCGACCTACAGCGCTCTCCTGGCGCCCTGCGGGAAGCGGGTCCGATCTTGCGGACTCTAGCGCATCCGTCGACCGGACGGGAGGTCCGTGACGTCGGAACTCCCGTGAGCGAACGCGAGGAGCGCATCGTGAGATTCCTGGCCGCCTTGCGAGACGGCGCGCCGCCCGGGGCGCGCGCCATGTTCGTGCTCGCGGTCAACCGCGAGACGATCGTGAACGCCGCGCGCGAGTTCGCCCAGAGCGGAGCCCGGGTCGCCCATGAGGGCGAGGTGCTGATGGTCAGTGGGAAGCCAGGCGAGCCGACGCCTGTCTGACGCGGCCTGAGACGACCGACCGTGGAAAGGTCCGGTGTGCTGGCCGTGAAGGTCGAGCGATCCTGCCGGCATCTGGAGAACGCGGTGAGGTGGGCTCCGCTGCGAGACCGCACGTCTTAGGGCCGCTGACGAGACTCACACGCGATGGCGGTCGGGCATCATCGCCGCCCTGAGCCGCGAGGCGGGGAACGGTCGGTAGAATGCGACCCATGGTTTCCATCCACCTCCGTGCTGAGATCGCCGCCCTCTCGACCCGGGAGAGGCAGGTCCTCCTCGCCCTGTGTCGCGGCCTGTACGACAAGGAGGTGGCCGAAGAGCTGGGCGTCTCGCTCGGAACGGTGCGCGTCTACCGGAAGAGGATCGGGGACAAGCTCAGGGTGCGGGGGCTCGTGCCCTGGGCCCTCGTCGCCTGGAAGCTGGGCATGATCGACCTCGAGCCGGTCGCCCGGGACGCCATGGCGCGGTTCGAGGCGTCGCGGGGCGAAGAAGACCGTGTCCCCGCCACGTCCTCCTAGCGCGAGACCAACGGTCGGATCTCCGCGTGGAGGACCGAGGCCGGAGCGCTCGCCTCGTGATCGTTGACCTCGACCCGTAGCTCGTTCTGCGAGACGAGGAGCCGCAGCTCGGCGAAGCCCTCGGGAGCGGGGATCCGGCACTCGTGCACGTCGTCGAAGCACTGCGGCTCCGCGAGGCCCGCCACCTGGCAGGGCGTGAGGAAGAACCGGGGCGAGAAGTAGGTCTTCGTGGCCGCCGCGAGGAGCCGCAGGAAGTAGAACGGGATCGGCGCCTCCCCCTGGTACCGGATCTCCCGGAGGAACACGAGGGTGACGCCGTCGGAGAGCGGCACGTCGGCGCGAGATGGTCCCATGAGATTCGACCCTGGGCAGGTAGAAACGATTCTACTATTCTCGGTGTAGAATCGTTCGCGTATGAGAGTCCGCGTCTTCACCTCCGGCCCCTACTTCTCCGCCTCCAAGGGCATGCTCGACCTGGACGTCCTGCCGCGCTCCGGCGACTCGCTCCTGACCCAGGACCCGGACGGGCCGCTGTTCTACAGGGTGGCGGGCGTGCTGCACGTCGAGGGCTCGCTCCCGATCCTCACGGTGGACCTGAGCGAAGGCGAGGCGTTCCAGGGGATCCCGCTCGACGCGACGGGGCTGGCGCAGGAGGGCGCGCTCCGGCCGCTCGGTGGCTACAACCCGTTCGCGGACCATCAGCCGGAGCTGGACCTGGAGACGCCGCGGCTAGGGCTCGGCTAAGAGGCGGGCTACCGAAAGGTGCCGTGGCTTCCAGGTCGTCACGTTCGCCGCGTCGTCCGCACCGCCGCTTGCGCCCTTGGACGCGGTCCCTAGGTTAGACGTACGAAGCCCTGCGCGCGGGGCTGACGTGTTTCAACGTACGCCAAGAGGAGGATGGGGCTGGGAGGACGGTCCGACCTGGTCGGCCTTCTCCCGCTGCGAGTTCCGCGGCCCCGTGACAGAGATGTTCGGCGGTATGCGGAATTTCATCGTAGAGGTTTTCGCCCTCACGGCACCCGAGGCATACCAGAGCTAGAGACATTAGGCACCATCGCCGTTCTAAGTGTCGATGGGCGTTGATACACGCGGCTTCTTGGAGGCAAGGGGGTCCTTGCTCCGTCCGCCGAAGGGTCGGCGGCCCGTCAGCGCCGTCGACGCTGCGCCCTATCAGGAGCGAAAGGGCGCAGCGTAGGAGGCCTGTGGCCAGTTCGGCCTGGAGACGCCGCGGCTGGGGCTCGGGTGAAGGAGGACATTGGGCGGCGGTGGGGCCTTTGGCCCTTGGTTCTCGATAAATTTGGCATGTCTAAAAAGCTGGTGTATGATGCGTCTCGGCACTTAGGATGCCAAGTAAAAAGACACATGTTGTTTTCCAAGTTCAGGATCCCCTCCATGCTCGCGATCGCTGTCCTCGCGGGAAGCGCCGTCGCCCAGAACCCCCAGGGACTGAAGGGCCACTACGTGTTCCTGTCCGCCACGCTCGTGTCGGACACCATCACCCAGAGCAACGCTACCCTCACGGTTTCCGGCGGCTCCTCGTTCTTGGGCAGGGAGTGGACGCACACGCTCACCGCGTACAACCCTACTCCTCCGAACCCTGGAACCGCCTTGGGCGGATCCGCCCTTCACCAGACCTACTACAGGATCCGGGTGAAGTGGGTGGCGCACTCCGACAATCCTCCGAACCTCTTCCCTGACGGACAGCCCGCGCAGTGGACGGGAGCCGAATCGACCGGGGTGAGGATCACCGGGTTCTGGGCTGCCGCTCCGGGGGGAGGGGGCGGCGAGGAGATGGGGACCCCGCCTCCGAACACCACCCTTTACGGCGAATTCCTGGCCTATAACGCGATGACCCTGTCATCTCCGGGAACGTCGATCAGCACGACGCTCAACATCAACCCTCAGCACGACCACTTGGAGATGTCGGGGACCTTCACCGACATCATCGAGGGAGGCTTCACGTTCAGTCAGCAGCCGGAAGGCTGGGTCGGCATTGGGACGTTCGTTCAGTCAGGCAACGTCGGCTGGACCACCCACTGCGCTCCTACCGAGAAGGCGATGGGTTGGGGGACTACCTCGATGCGAAGGAAGCTCAACACGATCGGCGGCCTTCCGGTCCAGTAGTCGCCTGTTCTTTCGTGGGCGTAGGGTGGCGTTCTTTCGATTCCACCCTACGCCCAACGGGATGCGAATCAGCGTCGGGCGACCCGCTTGACCTTCGCCTTCACGACGAAGGTCTTCTTGCACACCGAGCACGTGCCGCCGTTCTTCGAGCAGTTCTTGCACGCGCTGCAGTTCGAGCAGGCCTTGCACGTCCCCGAAGGCCTGCAGGTGGCGCGGAGCGCGGGCGCCTTCTGGGCGAACGCGGGGATCGAGGCGAGGACGAGGGAGAGGACGAGCAGACGCTTCATAGGAGTCCACAGCATAGCGGACATTCGGAAGAAAGTCAACGCAGTACTTTGGCGCTATGTCGGAAGACGAAGGATCACCGGCCCGTCCGTCGCGTCCACCGACATGCCGGGCACCGGATCGTTCAGGGCGGCGGCGAAGCGGAGAGGATCGATCCGCAACTCGCCCCCAAGCTGGCGGATCGCCTCGACGAGCAGGAGGTACTGGCCCTTGTTCAGGGTCTGGAGCATCTCGGCGATCGCGTCGTCGGGGGACATGGCCTAGAGGGTAGCCGCTCAAGAGTCGAGTCCTCTCCTACCCTGTGCATCTAGGTTCGATCCCTATTCATGAGATCGACTCACCGCCAGATATTCAGTCGGTCGTCAGCATAGCATGGTCGGTATCGTCGAACCGAGGTCGGCTCAAGGCATTATCAATGAGTTGCGTCCAACAAGCGATCATTCAAAAATGATCGGGTCCACAACGTTTTCGGTGTGGAAATCGCGAACTACAATGTTGTTCGACCCTAGAGAAACGATTCCTGCTTCCATGTTACTGCTTCTCGCATTTACTATCAGAACGTTTCTACAGTTCTCGAACACAAGACCGGCTCGAGGACGTCCCGCGCCTCTTCGCTCGCGAGGGTACTCCCCGAGCCCCCTTCGTGCAGGTTGAGAGCCTGAGACGTGGTGCAGATTGCCGTCCTTCACAAAGACCCAGCCTCGATCGCCAAGCGCATGTAAGTACTGAATGTCGACGAACTCGCTCGATCGTAGCCTTAGGTCAAGGATCAGCTGACCCTTTGCCGATAGGATCTCTATCACGCCCCCGTGCTCCTTGCTGTCTTTGTATCGGATATCGAAGCGCCCAACGCCGATCCGCAAGTGATTTCTGACGATGCGGAGAAGCTCGCCCCCATCGGGATCACGTAGTTCCAAGGAGAGTCGATAGTAGTCCGAGCCCGGCTCAGGCGGCTCAATCTTCCCTGTTACCGCGCCAGCGATGTCAAGATCGGAATTGCCGCTAAGCTCATTCGATCCGATCACCCACTTAGGCGCCTCGTACCCGCCAGGCACGGGAGTATCGGCGAACATAGATTTGAGCGCATGGGGGGACGCATTCGCCCTCACTATGTCTCGATGCGAAATGATCGAACCCTCGCCAGGATGGCACCGACCGCAAAGCAAGACGATGCCATCCGCTCGATGTTCTTTAGCATCAGCGTAAGGAGGGTCGAAATGGTGGTACTGAACCCCGATCGGGTTGCCGCACAGTACACATCCAAAGCCGCAACGCTTACGAACGGCAAACTTCACGTCCGCACGGATGCGGCGAGTCAAGCCATGACGATTCTTTTTACTCTCCATAAGGACTTTCGATGCTCTAGAGACGAAGCACGAAAACCGCCCTGGAAATCCAGAGGAAGGATAAAAGCGTCTACCAGAGACGTCGTAGCGACTACGACACAGGCGGTATATCGACCCCTGGCTCTATAAGGTTGGTGGACCGTGATGGGCTCGAACCATCGACCCGCTGATTAAGAGTCAGCTGCTCTGCCAACTGAGCTAACGATCCACGACCCCAATAGAGTACCCCTGAGAGGGGATCTTGTCAAGGGTAACCTGCCCTTATGCCCCACCGTTTTCTCGGCGCCCACCTTTCGACCGCGAAGGGGCTGCACCAGGCGGTGCGGGACGGGCACGCGATGGGGTGCGGGGCGGTGCAGGTGTTCACCTCCAGTCCCCGGATGTGGAAGGGCGGAGCGGCCGACCCGAAGAAGGCGGCGGCCCTCGCGCAGGCGGTGGAGGAGTGCGGGCGGCCCGTGCTGGTGAGCCACGACACCTACCTCGTCAACCTCGCGCATCCCGAGGAGGCGACGCGGGAGAAGTCGCGGCAGTGTTTGACGGAGGAGATGCAGCGGAGCGGGGCGTACGGCATCCCCTACGTGGTGTCGCACATCGCCGCCGCGCTGGGGCAGGAGCCGGAGGTCGCGCGGGCGCGGGCGGCGGAGGGGATCCGGCGGGCGCTGGACGAGTCGCCGGAGGGGGTCACGCTGCTGATGGAGACGACGGCGGGCCAGGGCTCGGCGATGAACCGCTCGTTCGAGGAGCTGGCGTGGTTCGTGGAGGCGCTCGGGGGCGACTCCCGGCTCGGGGTGTGCCTCGACACGTGCCACGTCTTCGCCGCCGGGTACGACCTGCGGACGCCGGAGGCGTACGCGACCACGATGGCGCGCTTCGACGCGACGGTGGGGCTGGAGCGGCTGAAGGTGGTCCACCTCAACGACAGCCAGAAGGGGCTCGGGAGCAAGGTCGACCGCCACGCGAACCTCGGGGCGGGGCAGATCGGTCTGGAGGCGTTCCGGACGCTCGTCAACGATCCGCGCCTAGCGGACCGGCCGATCGTGCTGGAGACGCCGATGGAGGACGAGGGGCACGTGCGGGACCTCGCGACGTTGCGCGAGCTGTCGGTCTAGGAGGGGGGCACGAGAGGAAGGGAATCAGACCTCTTTCCGAAAGCGCTTCAGTACGGCAGGACGTTCCCACCCCCACCCTGCCCTCCCCCTCCGGAGAGGGGGAGGTTTCCGATCGGAGACTCCACGGGGGAACCTGGGGGGATGGAGAGCTTCAAACGTTCTCAGCATGGTGCGCAACCACGTCTTCACCGCCCTGTTGATCGTCGGCGTGGCGCTCTGCGTCCTGACGGCCCTTCCCTTCGTGCCCGCGCTGCTCTGGGCGGCGACGCTGGCGATCCTGACCAAGCCGCTTCAGAGCCGGTTCCGGCGGTTCGGCGGGACGGGGAGCGCGATCCTTACGACGCTACTCACGGGGCTCGTGCTGGCGGTGCCGGCGGTCCTGATCGGGGTGGGGCTGGGGCTTCAGGTCGGCGACGTGGCGGAGCGGCTTCAGGGGAAGAGCCTCGCCTCGCTTACCCAGGACGCGCAGGCGGCGCTCGCGCCGTGGGCGGAGCGGGTGGGCGTCCGGCACCTCGACCTCCAGAAGGCGATCCAGGAGAACGCGGGGCAGATCGCGAGCGCGGCGCGCCCGGCGGCGACGCGGTTCGCGGTGGGGGCGGGGACGACGCTCGTCACGCTGGTGATCGCGCTGCTCACCCAGTTCTTCCTGCTGCGGGACGGCGAGCGGCTGCGGGAGTCCGCGTTCGACTTCTCGCCGCTCTCGCGGGAGAAGACGGCGGGACTGCTCGAGCGCACGGCGGAGACGGTGCGGGCGGTGTTCGTGGGCACGGTGCTCGTCGCGGCGATCCAGGGGGCGATCATGGGGGTGGCCTACCTTTTCGCGGGGCTTTCGAACGCCCTCCTGCTGGGCCTCGTGTCGGCGGTCCTGTGCATCATTCCCCTGCTCGGGGCGCCGGCGCTGTACATCCCCATCGGGGCGGGGCTGCTCGCGACGGGCAACGCGAAGGGCGGCCTGATCGTGCTGCTCGTGGGATTCCTGATCGTGAGCCAGGTGGACAACGTGCTCAAGCCGTTTCTGATCTCGGGGCGGGCGAGCCTGCACCCGATGGCGGTGTTCTTCGCGATCCTGGGGGGCACGCTCCTCGTGGGCCCGATCGGGGTGATGGCGGGGCCGATGCTGCTGACGCTCGTCCTGGGGCTTCTGGAGGCGCTGCGGGAGCGGATGGCGGAGGAGGGCGGCGCGGTTCGGGAAGAGGCGGCGAGCTAGGGCGGCGAGCCCCATCTTTGCCTTCGGTTTCGGTACACTCCCTTTTGGTTGGGCTTGTAGCTCAGTGGTAGAGCAGCGGCCTTTTAAGCCGTTAGTCGAGGGTTCGAATCCCTCCGGGCCCACTCCTCCCAACCTCCGGGCCTCCAGCGCCCAGGGCCATGACCGGGCGCCTTCCGAGGCGGTACGCTTTTCCCCTATGGCCGACTCTCCGCTCACCTACGCCGCCTCGGGCGTCGACATCGAAGAGGCCCAGCGTTCCCTGCGCGCGGTCACCGGCGACATTCGGTCCACCCACACGGGGGACGTGATCGGCGGGGTCGGCGGCTTCGGCGGACTTTTCCGCGCGAGCTTCCCCGGGATGGAGAATCCGGTGCTCGTGAGCAGCATCGACGGCGTCGGCACGAAGACGAAGATCGCCGCGATGGTGGGCCGCTACGACGGCCTGGGCGCGGACATCGTGAACCACTGCGCGAACGACATCCTCTGCCAGGGCGCGCGGCCCCTGTTCTTTCTGGACTACTTCGGGTGCTCGCGGCTCAACGGGACGCAGTTCGAGCCGCTTCTGCAGGGGATGAGCGCCGCGTGCCGCGAGGTCGGGGCGGCGCTGATCGGCGGGGAGACGGCGGAGATGCCGGGGGTGTACCACGAGGACGAGGTCGACGTGGTCGGCGCGATCGTGGGGGTGGTGGACGAGGCGAAGCGGCTGCCGAAGGACAAGATCCAGCCCGGCGACGCGGTGATCGGGATCGCGTCGGCAGGGCTGCACACGAACGGCTACAGCCTGGCGCGGCGAGCCCTGTTCGACATGGGAGGCTTGAGCGTGCGGGACACGGTTCCGGGGCTGAACACGACGGTGGGCGAGGAGCTGGTGCGGCCGCACCGGTGCTACGCGAACGCCCTGCTGCCGATCCTGGACGACACGGAGGGGATCCACGCGCTCGCCCATATCACGGGCGGCGGGCTGTACGACAACATCCCGCGCGTGCTGAGCAGCAACGTGCGGGTGATCCTGGAGAAGCGCACCTGGGCGCCGCCGCCCATCTTCGGCCTGATCCAGGAGGTCGGGAACGTGCCGGAGGTCGAGATGTACCGGGCGTTCAACATGGGGATCGGGATGGTGGTCGTCGCCGATCGCGCGGCCGCGCCGGGGATTATCCAGCGGCTGAACAACGCGGGCGAGCCTGCGGCGATCATCGGCGAGATCCAGGCCGGGGCGAAAGAAGTCCAACTGGTGTAAGGTTCTAGGGCTCCGTCCTGAAGAGCCTTTCCCCATGCCCTATCGCCTTCTCGTCTCGTGTCCCGACCGTCCGGGGATCGTCGCCGCCGTGTCGGGCTTTCTGGCCGAGCACGGCGCGAACATCGTCCACGCGGACCAGCACACGACCCACGCGGACCGGCGGTTCTTCCTGCGGGTGGAGTTCGACGGCGCGACGGGTTTGGAGGCGGCGTTCGCGCCGACGGCGGCCCGCTTCGAGATGGCGGCCCGGTTTATCGATCCCGCCCGCCGCAAGCGCATCGCGGTGTTCGTCTCGAAGGAGGACCACTGCCTGCTGGAGCTTCTGCTCCACCAGCGGGCGGGCGACCTGGAGGCGGAGATCGCGTGCGTGGTGTCGAACCATCCGGACCTCGCGGCGACGGTCGAGCCTTACGGGGTTCCGTTCCACCACGTGCCGATGGGGGACAAGGCGGCGGGGGAGGCGCGGCAGTTGGCGATCGTCGCGGGGCTCGACCTTCTGGTGCTCGCGAAGTACATGCAGATCGTCTCGCCCGCCTTGCTGGCGGCGTGGTCGGGGCGGGTGGTGAACATCCACCACTCGTTCCTGCCCGCGTTCGTCGGGGCGCGTCCGTACCATCAGGCGCACCAGCGGGGGGTGAAGCTGATCGGGGCGACGGCGCACTACGTGACGGAGGAGCTGGACGCGGGGCCGATCATCGAGCAGGACGTGCGCCGGGTGGACCACCGGGCCGACCCGCAGGAGCTTCGCCGTCTCGGGCGGCAGGTCGAGCGGGCGGTGCTGGCGCGGGCGGTCGAGTGGCACTGCGAGGACCGGGTGATGGTGCACGACGGTCGGACGGTCGTCTTCGCGTAAGCTACAGGGCGATGCTGGAGACGCCGCTCTACGGCAAGTACGCGAACGAGGACCGTCTGCTCGTGTTCTCGGCCCCGACCGCGTACCACGCGCTGATCCGGTTCTGCGTGATCGGGGGCGCGGTGGCGACGGTCTACGGCCTGATGGGATTCGTCGGGATCACCGACCCGCCGAACGGGGCGATGTGGTGGACCCTGACGAGCCTCGCGGTGGGCCTCGCCGGGGTGTTCGCGGCGTACTCGCTCGTGATGATCCGGCTCGACACGAAGTCGGGGACCTACCGACGTCGCGACGGGGGCGGGGCGTTCGGGCGGACGGTGGGCGGGTCGATGTCGGAGCTCGACGCGCTCGTCCTGATCGCGGAGCCCAACTCGCGGATGACGGCAGGCGGGGTCACGTACCACCTCGTCCTGCATTGGAAGGGCGCCGCGCAGCCGCCGATGGTGGTCCAGCAGGACACCCGCGCCATTCCGCCGGGCCAACCCCTGAACCTCGGCGCCCAGGCGCTGCGGGAACGCGGAATCCGGTACGCGCAGACGCTCCGGGTGCCGTTCTACGACAACGCGCACTTCGCTTCGGCGAACCCGGTGCGCATCCTCTAGGGCAAGAGCACGGTGACCGTCCCGCCCACCACGATCTCGCCCGTGGCGCGCTCCTTGGGGACGAAGCGCACCTCCTGCATCTCGATCGTCAGTTCGCGCCCCCGGATCGCCCGCACGCTCGCCGTGCCCGACGCCGCGCTCCACTGGTGCGATCCGTCCGCGCCGTAGGCGACGACCGAGCCGACGTTCTTGCCTCGCCCCAGGGTGAACGCGTCGCCGACGCGGACCGAGCGGGAAGGCGGGAACAACCAGAGTCGGACCTCCCGGCCTGTCCCGGCCTCGCCCGCGCTGATCTCGAGCGTGGACGCGGTCGAACGGGCCTCGAAGGCGCCGTTCTCCTTGCCGAGCGTCAAGGGCTCGAAGTTCGACTCGCCGACCGTCTCGAACCGGACCTGACCTCTGCCGACCGGGATGCGGGTCGAAAAGTCGAGAACGAAGGCGCCCCGGGCCGAGTTCTGGACGCAGCCGTAGTCATCGAGACACCGCTGGTCTTCTCCGGGAACCATCCGCGCGCCCTCGACGTGGGCGACGACCTCGGTCGCCGTGACCGAATCGAGAACGAGCGTGCCGGATTTCGCCGACCAAGTGCGGTACGCCCGGCCTTCGATCTCGTACCCCAGGCTCACGCCTTTCGCGTTCGCGAGGTCGAAGCTCGCCCCGGACGCCAGCGGCTCGCCCTGGCGGTTGACCTCGAGTTGGAATACCTGGGCGTCCGGGCCGAAGAACCGGACGCCCATCCAGCCGTTGCCGGCGGCCGAGCTCGCCCAGGCTTCGAAGCGGGCGGCGTCGGCGAGCCTCAAGGACGGAAGGGCCGCGTTCGAGCCCGGATCGAGGACCGCCGATCCTTCGAACGCGGCGCCGCCCGCCTCGGAAGCGACGAGAGCCATCGAGGCCGTGGGGCTTCTCCAGTCGGGCGGCGGCGTGCCGCCGCACCCGGCGAGGAGGATGAGGAGAGGGATAAAGCCGCGTAAACGCACGACGGCCTTACTCTACCTTTAGCGATCCAAAGGTTGGATCAGAAGGTTGGAACCTGTTCCCAGGGGTAGTTCTCGCGGCCGTAGTGGCCGTAGGTCGAGAGTTCCTCGTAGTTCCAGCCTTCGGGTTTCCAGAGGCCAAGCCGCTCGATCACGCTCCAGGGCGCGAAGGAGAAGTGTTCGCGGGCCCAGTCGCCCAGGTCCTCGCCCTTGTCGGTGATAGCGGTCACCATCTCCGGCTCGACGAGGCCGATGCCGTAGGCGATGTGGACGAGGCATTCCTTCGCGTCGCCGATCCCGTTCTTCACGATCGACTTCGCGACGTGGCGGGCCATGTAGGCGGCCGAGCGGTCGACCTTCGTCGGGTCCTTGCCCGAGTAGGCGCCGCCACCCACCGGGACGCGGGGGCCGTAGGCGTCGACGACGATCTTGCGTCCGACCTCGCCCGCGTCGCCGGGAGGGCCGCCGATGACGAAGCTTCCCGCGCCGTTCACGGAGACGCGGACGTCTTCGAGGGAGACGCCCTCGGGCAGGTGGTCCTTGATCACGGGGAAGACGATCTTGCGCTTGACGATCTCTTTCGCCTCTTCCCGCATGACGCGGATGTTGCCGAGGTCCTGCACGACCTCGGCGACATCCGCGTGCTGGACGGCGACGATCACGGAGCGGACCTTGCCGTTCGCGTCGAGGGTGACCTGGGTTTTCGCGTCCGAGCGGATCCAGTCGATGCGGTCCTCTTCCGGCGCGTCGGGGCCGCTTTCGCGGCAAAGCATCGCGCGGGCGATCATCTGGCGGGAGAGCAGGTACTCCAGGGGCAGGAAGGCGTCGGTCTCGTCCGTCGCGTAGCCCACCATAACGCCCTGGTCGCCCGCGCCGTTGAACTCGTTCTGGGCTTGGTTGAGCTCGATGGACTGGGTCTGGATGTGGTCCATCACGATGAGGTCGTTGCCGTCGCCGTAGCCCGTTTTGCGCCAGACCTCGCGCGCGATGTTGCGCACATCGATCTTGAGCTGGTCCTCGATGCCGCGCATCGAGAGCTCTCCCGCGAGGACGACGAGGTTGTCTTTCGCCACGCCTTCGATCGCCACGCGACACCCGGCCTTCTTGGCTTGCGCGAGGGTGAGGCTGGAATCCTCACGGATCACGCGGTCGAGAATGGCGTCGGCGAGACGATCCATGTACTTGTCCGGGTGACCGGGCGAGACGCATTCGGCGGTCCGAACGCGGTTGGAGAAGGCCATGTGCATCAATCGGTTGTCCTGTCGGTCGCGAAGGGGGCGAACGCTTCCATCGCAGGGGCTATTATGGCCGATTCGCCCCCCTCATCGCCCTTAGAGGCGGCGGTAGAACGTGTGGGCATTCCAGTGTGCGACCGCGACCGCGAAGACGATCCGTCGGTTTTCGGCCTGGAGCCCGTACACTTCGAGATAGCGAAACGGCCTCGTCACCGATTCGCCGAGCTGGATCCGTCCGCCCGACTCCTTCCACCACGGGTAGTCCCATCCGACGACTCCCGACTCGATCCCCGTCCGTTCGCCGGGATCGCCGCCGCCCGCGAGTTCCCAATCTTCCTTTCCCCTTTCTCGGTAGGTCGAGAACGTCATGGCTAGTCAGGCAAAGTGAAGGCGAACGTCGCGCCCTTGCCCGGCTCCGACTCGGCCCAGACGCGCCCGCCGTGGCGCTCGACGATCCGCCGCACGTTCGCGAGGCCGATGCCGGTGCCCGGAAACTGCCGTTCGGACACGAGCCTCTCGAAGGGCTGGAAGAGTTTGGCGGCGTAGGCCATGTCGAAGCCCACGCCCTCGTCGGCGACGAAGAACGCGCCTTGGGCGTTCTGGCCGACCCGGATCGTCCCTCCGGCGGGGGAGAACTTGCAGGCGTTCTCCAGCAGGTTCTGGAGAACGGAACGGACGAGGCGGCGGTCGCCGACGGCCTGGAGGCCGGGAGCGATCTCGATGCGGCACCTCGCCCCGGCCTCGCGCGCGAGGTAGTCGTCGCGCACGCTCGTGGCGAGGGCGGTCAGATCGAACGGGGCCTTGTTCAGCGGCTCGCGGCCCAGCCTTGCCAGTCCGAGCAAGGCGTCGACCATCGCCGCGAGGCGCATCGCGTTGTGAGACTGCCGATCGAGAAGGCGCCGGTCGCTCTCCGTCAGGCGATCGGCGGCGTCCTCGAGCAACATCCGGCCCAGGCTGTGGATGTTGCGTAGCGGTCCGCGAAGGTCGTGGGACACCGCGCTCGTGAAGGCCTGAAGCTCCTCGTTCGCCCGCTGGAGCTCGGCGGTGCGCTTTTGGACGCGGTCTTCGAGCTCAGCGTTCAGAGCCCGCAAGGCATCCTCGGCGCGGGCCCGTTCGAGAGCGTCCCACATCCGGCGGGCGACGTTCTCCACGAGTTCGCGCTCTTCCGGCGTCCACTCCCGAACGTTCCGGTCGTGGACGGTAAACATCGCGGTGGGGAGGCCGCCACGCTGGAGAGGGACGATCAGCATCGATCGGCTCTCACGGGCCTGGAAGCCCTCTTCGTAGCGGTCGCGCGTTCGGGGATCGGCGGCGGTGTCGGTGATCGCGAACGGACGCCCGGTCTCGACGTCGCGCAGCACCTCCGGACCGATGTCTTCGAAACGGTAGGTCCCTTCCAAGGGATGGACGCCGTCGGTGTAGGGGGTGGTGGTCGCGACGGTGCGCGCATCGAAGTCGACCGTTCCGTACGTCGTGCGCGAGGCGCTGAGGAACTCGCCCACCATCCGGCAGGCGACGCCCACGATCTCCTTCGCGTCGACGAGTCCGCGGAGGGCGTCCATAAACTCGACGCGAAAGCGCTGCCGGCGTTCGGCGGCGCGCAATCGTTCGGCGACGGCACGCTCCCGCTCCTGGGCCTCTTTGAGAACGGTCACGTCGACGGCGACGCCGGGAACGCGAAGCGGGCGTCCCTCGACGTCGAGCTCCGGGACACCCCGAGCGCTGATCCAGCGAACGCCATCGTCGCGCACGACGCGGTACTCCGAGATCCAAGGGCCACCCTGGGCGACCGCCTCCGCAAAGCTCTCGGCCATGGACGCTTGGTCTTCCGGCGGGATGTGGCTGCGGAAGACCTCTCCCGGAACGGTGTCGCCCCGCTCTTCGGTGAGGCCGAACATCGCGAACGTTTTGGCGTCGGCGCTGACGGTGTCGCTCTCGACGTCGACGATCCAGGACGAAATGTCGGCCGACGCGAGCACAGCCTCAAGGCGCACCTTGGCCTCACGCAGCTGACGCGCGGTCTCCTGGCGCACGGTGGCGTCGAGGGTGAACCCGTCGAACCTGAGGGGTCTTCCATCCGGGTCGTAGGTCGCTCCTCCGCGAGCGTGGATCGTGCGAACGCGGCCCTCTCGGCTTACCGTGCGGTAGACGGCGTCGTAGGGGATCCGATCCGCGATCGCCTGGCGGTAGATGGCGAGCACCCGATCCCGATCCTCCGGATGGACGCGCTCGTCGAAAGAGTCTTTGTGGACCCGTTCGTCGGGCGTGGCCCCGAAGTGCTCGCGCATGCGGGCGGACCAGAAGAGCGGCGCGCCCGAGACGAAATCCCGACTCCAGACGCCGATATCGGCCGCGACCAGGGCGCTCTCCAGCCGCTCTCGCTCCACGCGCGCGGCCTCTTCCCGACGAACGATCCCGGTCAGGTCGCGGAAGAAGACGGCGACGCCGCCCTGATGAGGATAGGCGTGGATCTCGTGCCACGTCTCGGGACCGACGTCGCCCAGGTAGTGGTGCTCGAAGACGGCGGGGGCGTTCGTCGCCCGAACCTGCCGGTAACGGCCCTCGACCTCCGGGTTGACGGCCTGAGGCCACACCTCGCTGTGGAGACGCCCGACGAGGGATTCGGAAACGGCGCCGTTAAGGTCGGCGACGCGTCGGTTCGCGTAGACGATCCGGAGGTCGGCGTCCAGGAGAAGGACGCAGTCGGTCGTCGCCTCCAGGGCCCAGAGGTCGTCCCTCTCCATGGTCTTAGATTGGACGATCCTTAGGGGCGCAACGCCCCGTACAAAGCGGAAAGAAGCGATTTTTCACCGGGCACGTCGGCATCGAGGGACCAGATCATGGCGCCGGCCAGCCCCTCTTCCTTGATGAGACGGCCCTTCGCCTTGATCGTGGGGATGCCGTTGTACCAGATGGCGTCGCCCACCTGATCGAGCGCCTCGGCTCCGGGGTAGGCGGCGAGGATGCTCGCGTAGGACCACTCGGTCCCCTTTCCGTCCTTGAAGCCGTAGCCGTAGAACGGAACCCCAAGGACGATCTTGGACTTGGGGAGCCCGCGCTTGGCCCAGTAGGCGACGTTCGACTTCGCGTAGGCGAACGAAGAGTGCTGGCCTGGCTCCTTCGGGTTCCAAGGTCCCGTGGCGTCGTAGGCCATGACGTTCACAAAGTCGAAAACCTTGAGCGTCTCCGTTGGGACCCTATCCCCACCGTAGCCTTGGGAAAGGGCGGCGGTAAGAAGCTTGCCATCGGCTTTGAGGGCCCGTCCCAGGTCGGCGATGAAGGGCGCGTAGTCGCCATTGATCGCCGGACCCTCAAGGTCGATGTCCAGACCGTCGAGGTCGTGCGCCTTGACGTAATCGCGGAGCTTGCCCACGAAGGTCCGCCGCTTCGTGGGAGAAACCAGAAGAAACGTGCGCTTCAACAGTTCCGCATCGCCCGAGGCGCCGCCGCCGCCGATGGAGACGAGAACCTTGACGCCCTTCGCGTGGGCTAGGGCGACCACGGCGTCGTTCGCCGGGTTGTAGGACAGGGCGCCCTCATCGTCCTGCGGGTTCTCGAAGGCGAGATCGATATGGGTCAGCCGCGCGTAGTCGATCTTCGGCGCGAGGGTCGCTAAGTCGCCCCAGTTGGGAAGGTACGCGACGACGAGCGGCGAAGCGAGGACGGCGGCGGCCACGAGCATGGGGCGACGTTACCCGCAAACGTCGCCTCTGGTGGCGTTCGGCCTCTCCTCCCGGGCTCGGGAAACGGGATCGCGGAGGGAGGGCGCGCCCGCTATAATCGGGCGGTGACCGCCGCCTTCGCGCTGCTCGCGCTCCTCCCCTCCGAGATCCGCTACCACATCAGCCTCGACGCGGCGAAGGACCGCCTTAACGTCGAGATGGCATTCGAGCCGAAAGCAGGACAGACGGTGCTCCAGATGCCGAGCTGGTCGCCAGGGTTGTACGTGCGGGAGGAGTACTGGCGAACGCTGGACGACGTCTCCGCGACGGACGAGACGGGCCGGGCGCTGGGCGTGACGCACACGCGGGGCGATAGTTGGGCCCTGAGCGTCGGCGGGGCCAAGACGGTGACGGTCCGTTACTCCCGACCGGTGGACCGCACGACGGCACGCCTCGGGATGTTCGCCTCGGCGGGGCCGGCGATCCATTTCACGGGCCCTTCGACCTACCTGTACGTCGTCGGGCGGACCCAGGAGCCCTGCTCCGTCGCCTTCGACGCGAAGCGGGTCGCCACCGGCCTCGTCAAGCAGGGAGACCGCTACCCCGCCAAGACGTACGACGAGCTGGCCGACGCGACGGTGACCTTCGGCGAGTTCACCGAGTCGACCTACAAGGTTCGGGGGAAAGACCACGTTCTGGCCCTGCGGGGCGACACGCTGGACGTGGGCCGCGCGACCCGGATCGCCCGCTTCGTCTCGACGGCGGAGACCGACTTCTTCGGCGGCGCGCCTTACGAGCGGTACGTGTGGCACGTCATGGTCGCGCCGATGGGCGACAACGCGGGCGGCGTGGAACATCTGAACGGGACCGACATCTTTCTGGGAAGCACGCCCGGTCCCAACGCGCTGCGCGGCATGGCCCACGAGTTCTTCCACCTCTGGAACGTGAAGCGTATTCGTTCCCGCGAGCTCGGCCCCTTCGACTACACGACCCTTCCCCGCTCCGGGGCGCTGTGGTGGCTGGAGGGGGTGACCGACTACTACGCCTCGCTTCTTCCCTTCCGGTATGGCGCGTGGGAGGCGGACCGTTTCCTCGGGGACGCCACAGGCGCGATTCGGCGGGTGCGCTCGAACGCGGCCCGCTTGGCGGTCAGCCCTTTCGAGTCCGGCGACCGGACGCCCGAGTCGACGAGCAACAGCAGCGGCTACCGGGTCGACTACTATCCGACCGGCTGGCTTCTGGGCCTGATGTTCGACGTCGAGCTTCGCTTCCGCACGAACGGCAAGCGGTCGCTGGACGACGTCGAGCTGGCCCTCTGGCGGCTTTGCCGCGACGGCAAGCCGGGGTTCGGGCCCGATGAGATCCGCAAGCAACTCGTCAAGGCGGGCGGGGACGAGATGGGCGATCTGTACGACGCCTGGGTCACGAAGCCGGGCGAGCTGCCCGTCGAGGCGACGATCTCCAAGCTCGGTTTGATCCTGCGGGAGGGCAGGGTGGCGCTCGACCCTTCCGCGAACGAGACGGGGCGACGGCTCAGGGACGCCTGGCTCCGGCAGAGGCCCCTGCCGGAGGCGTCGGGCCTCTTCCCGGGCTGAGCCTGCCCCAGGCGCGCAGGAGGGATATAGAATAGGGGGCGATGCTCTCCCTCCTTCTCGCGCAAGGCGCCGACGCCGCGCTGGACGCGCGCGTCGAAGCGCTTCTCCGACAGATGACCGTGGAGGAAAAGATCGCCCTGTGCCACGGCGACTCCAAGTTCACGACGGCGGCGATCCCGCGCCTGGGGATCGAGCGCCGTTGGCTTTCCGACGGGCCCCACGGCGTTCGCGAGGACGTTGGCCCCGACACCTGGAACCCGGCGGGCCACACGGACGACTTCGCGACGTATATGCCGGTCAACCTCTGCCTCGCCGCGACGTGGGACCCCGCCTTGGCGCGGGAGTACGGCGCGACGATCGGTCAGGAGGCGCGAGCTCGGGGCAAGCACATCATGCTCGGCCCCGGCGTGAACATCCTGCGGACGCCGCTCAACGGGCGCAACTTCGAGTACTTCGGCGAGGACCCGTTTCTCGCGGGACGGATGGCGGTGGGTTACATCCAGGGAGAGCAGGGCGAGGGCGTCGCCTCGTGCGTGAAGCACTTCGCGGGCAACGAACAGGAGACGCGGCGCAACGCGGTGGACGTGCGGATGGACGAACGGACCCTGCGCGAGATCTACCTGCCCCCTTTCCGCGCGGCGGTACAGGAGGGCGGCGCGATGACGGTGATGGCGGCCTACAACCGTTTTCGGGGCGCGTACTGCAGCGAGAACGAGGAGCTGTTGAACACGATCCTCAAGGGCGAGTGGGGCTTTCGGGGCCTCGTGATGAGCGACTGGGGCGGGGTGCACAGCACGGACGGGGCGGTGCGGCACGGGCTCGACCTGGAGATGGGATCGAACGGCGCGTACGACGACTGGTTTCTCGCCAAGCCCTTCCGGGACGGCGTCCGGAACGGAACCTACCCGGTGGCCCTTCTCGACGACAAGGCGCGGCGCAACCTGCGCGTGATCCTGGCGACCCAACACGCCGAGCGCGGCGGTTCGCTGAACACCGCCGCCCACCAGGCGACCGCCCGCCGGGTCGCGGAGGCGGGCATCGTTCTGCTGAAGAACGACCATTCGACGCTTCCCCTCAAGGCCGACGCGGTGCGGTCGATCGCGGTGATCGGCGACAACGCGGTGCGCCTGACGGCGCGCGGCGGCGGAAGCGCGGGGATCAAGGCCTTCTACGAGGTCACGCCGCTCCAGGGGTTGCTCGGTCGCGTGGGCTCGTCGGTCGACGTCACGTTCTCGCAGGGCTACCGGCAGCCGGAACGGCGTCCGCAAGGTCGCGCCGACGTCGCCGGGGTGCGGGCGACGGCCACCCAAGCCCCCCCTGCCGCCGATCCGAAGCTGATCGACCGGGCGGTGCGCGCGGCGAAGGCGGCGGACGTCGCGATCGTGGTCGGCGGGCTCTACCACGGGCGGGGCGGCGACGACGAGGGGGCGGACCGGACCGACCTCAGGCTTCCCTTCGGCCAGGACGAGCTGATCCGCCGGGTGTCGGCGGCGAACAAGCGCACCGTGGTCGTACTCCTGTCGGGCGGTCCGGTCGAGATGGAGCCGTGGCTGGCGAAGGTTCCGGCGGTGGTCCAGGCCTGGTACCCGGGGATGGAGGGCGGCGCCGCGCTGGCGTCGATCCTGTTCGGCGACGTGAACCCGTCGGGCAAGCTGCCGTACTCGTCTCCCAAGCGGCTCGCGGACTCGCCCGCCCACGCCCTCGGCGCCTATCCCGGCGAGGCGACGGAGGAGTACAAAGAGGGCCTTCTGGTGGGCTACCGCTGGTTCGACACGAAGGGCGTCGAGCCCCTCTTCCCCTTCGGCTACGGCCTTTCCTACACCACGTTCACCTACGCGAACCCTCGCTTGGAAGGGGACACGGTGCGGGTCGACGTCACGAACTCCGGATCGCGCGACGGGGCGGAGGTGGTGCAGCTCTACGTCGAGCCGGTCGCGCCGCGCCTACCCCGCCCGACCAAGGAGCTGAAGGGCTTCGCCAAGGTGGCGCTCAAGGCGGGCGAGACGAAGACGGTCGCGATTCCCCTCGACGCGCGGGCGTTCGCCTTCTACGACCCCGACCGGAAGGCGTGGCTCGCCGAGGCGGGCGCCTACCGCCTCCTCGTGGGCCCCTCGTCGCGCGATATCCGCGCCCGGCTGGAGACGCGGCGAACGGAGACGGTCACGGTGCCATAAATCGGGAGCGCTCAGAACCGCCCGGTGATTCCCAGGGTGATCCGGCGGCCCTGCTGGAAGCGGGTGCCGCTGAAAGCGGACTGGAAGTTGATCACCTGGCGGGAATCGAACAGGTTCTCGACACCGAGGGTAAGGCCCGCGCGGCCGTGGAAGAGGCGGTTGCCGGAAAACAGTTTGAGATCGAGCTGGCTGCGGGGGGTCCGATCGGCGTCGGGCGGCACGACGCTGCTGGCGAGGCCGCTGCCGAACTGGAAGGTGGCGGCGACGCTCGCGCCGCCCTTGAAGGTGTAGGCGAGGCCCGCGCCGACGGTCTGGCGCTGGTCGTGGTCGTTGTAGGGATCGACCGGCTCGCCCGCGTTGTCCGTCCCGGCGGGCTTGGCGGCGCTGTAGGCGTAGTTCAGGTAGCCGTCCCAGCCGAGCCCGCCGGGGGCGGCGATCTCGTAGGAGAACTCCACGCCGTGGACGCCCGCGCGCTCCAGGCTGACGGTGCTGAAGATGCCGATCTGGGAGCCCGGAATGAGGAGGGCGGTGTCGAACTGGCCGTCGATCTGCTTGTAGTAGTAACCGAGGGAGACGTTCTGCCCGTGCCCAAGGCTGCGGCTGAGCGCCGCGTCGTACTGGTCGAGGATCTCGGGTTTGATGACCTGGCCGAGGAGGGCTCCCTGGGCGATGGGAGGCGTGTTCAGAAGGTGGTTATAGGCGAGATGGAGTTGGGTACGGCGGTCGAGCGTGTAGGCGAAGTTCGCGCGGGGGCTCAGTTCGAACGTGTCGACCTTCGCCTCGCCGTCGTTCAGGTCTTGGCCGTACCAGTCGCCCCGTAGGCCGTAGTTCGCGACGAGCCGTCCGCGCGTCCAGGTGTCCTGCAGGTAGGCGGCGGCGTAGTATCCCGTGCGCTGGATGAGGACGGTCGGGACCGCGCCGGTGGCGGTGTAGACGGGATTGCCGTTCGCGTCGAGCGTACTCGACGCGGTTCCCGCCGGGGCGAGGCTCGGGGCGGTGGCGGCGAGGGCGTCCAGCGCGAGCTGGGAGCCGGGCGCGATCCGGTAGGACTCGACGCCGCTCTGGTCGTCGAGGAGGAAGCCCGCCTTCAGCCGGTGGGTTCCCCGGGACGCGCCCACGCTGCCGGTGAGCTGGACGTGGTGGACGTTGCGGTAGACGCTCGGGCTGTACTCGATGCTGCTGTCGACGGGCAGGTTCGCGAGATCGACGGACGGGTTGTCGTTCGTCACGTCCTGGCCGCTGTGTAGCAGGGTCAGGGCGAGCTGCGCGTCGGAGCCGGGGGCCAGACGCCGGGTGTAGGCGAGGGTCGAGAACTCGGTGACGTCCCGCTCGACGATATCCTGGCCCGCGTCCTGCTGGCTTGGGAGGAGGATCGTTCCGGAGCCGAGGGAGCCGGCGGGCGCGTCGGGGCGGGTGCCGTCGGCGTTGCGCAGGCCGAAGAGGCCGTAGCCTTGGCCGATGTTCTGGAACCGCGAACCCAGGCCGGTGCGGTTGGGGACGTCGATCTGGGCGGGGTTGCCGCTGAGGGTCAGCGAGAAGGCGTCCTTGGACGAAGGGGCGAAGCGGAAGCGGGCGAACGCGCTCTCGGTGGCCCCGGCGTTGTGGGCGTCCTGGTGGTCGGGCTGCTGGGGCTCCTGGAAGTTGCGGGTCCGGTTGGCGTTGAGATCGAGGACGTAACTCGCGCCTTTGCCGAGCGGGCCGACCGCCGTCACGTCGCCGGAGAAGGCGTCGTAGGAGCCGCCGAACAGGCTGTACTCCGTTCGGGGGCGGGCGACGTTCCCGAGGGTGGTCACGTTGAGGACGGCCGCGGTCTGGCCGCCGAACTCGGGGGCGAAACCGCCGGTGATGATCTCAAGACTCTGGATCGTGCTAGAGACGACGACGGAGCCCTGGCGTCCGCTGAGGGTGTCCGGGAGGGGGACGCCGTCCACGACGTAGCTGATGTCGCCGTGCTCGCCCCGGACGTGGGCCTGTCCGTTGGAGTCCTCGGCGACGCCCGCCTGGCCCTTGGTGAGAGCCTTCGCGTCCTGCTGTCCCGAGGGGGCGAACTTCTGGATATCGTCGCGGTCGCGCACGGTGGTCGCGGCGCCCGCCGGCGCCTGGTGCGGGGCGAGGCGGGTGGCGGTCACGCGGATCGTGATCTCCTTGGTCGGAAGCCCGTCCTTCTGGACGAGGGTGACGCTCGTGCCGATCGGGATGGTGATCGTCGTCGCGTCGGCGACGAGGACGCCCGAAAGGGTGCGACCGTCGACGGCCGCCGTCTCGCCGGGGCGCAGGGTTCCCGAGGCGAGGAGGGCCGTTTTGTCCGGTGCGCCTTCCACCCGCACGAAGCCGTTCGTCGGCTTGCCCGTCTCGGGATCGACGATCACGAAGCGGACGCGCTCCAGGCCCGTGGCGTGGGCCGAGGCGGCGATGGCGGTCAGGGCGAGCAAGCTCGCCGGACGAAAGCGGGAGCGAGCTCCCGCACTCCCAAACGAACTGGATCTTTTCATTCGACCTTGAAAACGATGCGGAAGCGGACGTGCTGCTCGACGGGCTCGTCGTCGATCGTCGCGGGTTTGAAGCGGTAGCGGCGGGCGGCGTCGAGGCCGGAGTCGTCGAGGGCCTTCACGCCGGTGGTCTGGGCGACGCGGACGTTCGTCGGACGGCCGCCGGCGTCCACGTCGGCCTCGACGACGAGGGTCTTTTCGAACGGCTCGGCGCGCAGTTCGTCGGGGATGGTGGGCGTGGGCGCTTCGAGGGTTTCGGCCTGCACGATCCGGCGGGGCTTGGGCGCGGGCGGGTCGGGCTTCTTGGGCTCGGCGGGGGGCGGCTCGGGTTTAGTCTCCGGCAGCTTGGGGGGCGGCTGGACGGGCGTCTCGGGCTTGGTCTCGGGAGGCGCGGGCGGCGTCTCCGGCGGCTTGGGGGCCGGAGTCGGTGAGCCGCCCACGCCGGAGGGCAGGACGCCCGCCTTGCCCGTCGCGTCGGCGTCCACCGTCGCCCCGCCGCCCGCGCCGTCAGCAGGGCCGGTCGAGGCGACGACCTTCGGCTGGGGCAGGCCCGCCTTCTGGGCGGCACTCGCCTTGGGCGCGCCGCCGGGCTTCTTCGCGGCGGCGGTCTTCGTCTTCTTCTCCGCCTTCGGGGCGACGTGGGGCTTTTCGGGCGGGACGGGCGGCAGGGTGACCATCACGACGCGCGAGGTCCCGAACTCCCGCTTGATCTTGTCGAAAGCCCCGAAGTGGGCGAGGATAGGAAGCGCGATCGCGTGGGCCGCCACCGAGACGACCACGATCTTCACGAGGAGCGGATTGCCTTTTCGCCGTCGTCTCGCCATCTTGCCTCTACCGGTTCGTCGCGAAGCCGAAGTTCTGCACGCCCGCCTTGCGCGCCTCGTCCATCACCGCCACCACGCTGCCGTAGGGGACGTGCTCGTCGGAGTTGAGGGTCACGAGGGTCGTGCTCTTGACGCCGACCGCCTTGAGGCCGTCGCCGAGCTTGTCGATCGTGGTCCGGCCCATGTTGAGGTACACGCTGCCGTCCTTGAGGAGGGTGATGGTGACGCTCTGCGAGCGCTGGTCCTTGCCCGTGCTGGCCTTCGGGAGGGCGACGGGGAGTCCGTTCTGGACCGCCATCGCGAGGCTCGCGACCATGAAGAAGAACAGGAGAAACATCATCACGTCGATCATCGGGATGACGACGATCTCCGGCTCTTCGACCACCCGGCGGCGACCGACCTTGACGCGCCTTCTCAATCGAGCCGTCCGGTCATGTGGTTGACCAGCTCCGCGCCGTAGTACTCGACGTCCTCGATCGTTTTGCGGACGAGGTTGGCGAAGTAGTTGTAGGCGAGGAAGCCGACCACGGCGAGGGTGATGCCGGTGGCGGTGGAGACGAGGGCCTCGGAGATGCCGCCGAGGACGGCGGTCGGGTTGCTCAGGCCGGCCTTGCTGGCGGCCTGGAACGAGGCGATCATGCCCGCGATGGTGCCAAGGAGGCCGAGGAGAGGCCCGATGTTGACGATCGTGCGGATGATGGGGAGGTTGGCCTCGAGGGCGGGCGTCTCGTTCGCCGCCTCCAGCTCCATCGCCATCTCGATGGCGTCCGCCGAGCGCCGGTGGTTCTTGAGCCCGCGGGCGAAGACGCGCCCGACCATGCCGCCGCCCTGGGCGATCTCGATCGCCTTGGCGGGATCGCCGCCTGGTTGGTAGGCGGCCTCGATCTCTTCGAGGAGACCTTCGGCGTCGGTCGTCGCCTTGCGGAGCGTGACGGCGCGCTCGACGATGAGGGCGAGCAGGAGCACGGAGCAGAAGATCAGCGGGTACATCATCACCCCGCCCTTCTGGATAAAGTCGACCACCGATCCCATGAACGGGTAAAGCTACCCTAGGGGGGTAGGATAAAGTTCCTTAAGGTAAGTCTTAACCCCCGTGCTTCCGTTAAGCTTCGGCACGCGCCGAGCGGCGTTCCGGTTCCTCCAGGCTGAGGGGGCCCTTCGAAGGCGGCTACAGCTTCGTTGGAGTTTCCTCGATCGTCACGGCGTGGGCACCGGGAACGGCGTCTTTCTTGGGGTCGCCGTGGGCGTTGCGACCCGTCGCCTTGCTCTCGAAGAGAAGGATCGTGCCCTTGGGCAGGTCGCCCTTGTAGTGGCCCGCTACCTTGTCGTTGAGGGCGTAGCCGTACCCTCCCTCGCCAACTCCGGGGCGCATGAGTTTCTTCATCGCCTCCTTCTTCGGCAGATCGTTGAGCACGAGCCGAGGGGTGAGCTGGTCCATCCACTTGGCCGCAGCCGGGTACTGCCCCTCGCTCGCCTCGTACTGCTTCAGCGCGAGGGCCAGCTCACGAAGATTCTCGTCCGTGTCCGAAGGATCGTAGGTCCGCCTTTCGGGCTTCGAGAGCACGTCTTGGATCGCCCCCGATCCGGCGATGTCCCGCACCGCCTTTCCACTCGGGAAGGCGAACAGCCAGACGAGGACGATCGCGACCAGGACAGCCGCGCCGATCAGGAGTCTTTTGCCCAACGAAGCCCGCGCCATTGCCATGATTGTAGACTCCTACCGCCATGCCGCCGTCGAAGGTTTCCCTTTGCCTCCTCCCCACCCCGATGCATCGTCTGGAAGCGATGTCGGCGCGCCTGGATCTCGATCTTTGGATCAAGCGCGACGACCTGACGGGGTTCGCGATGGGCGGCAACAAGGGGCGGAAGCTGGAGTACCTCCTGGCGGACGCCCTCGCCCAGCGGGCGGAGGTCGTCGTGTCGTGCGGAGCGGCGCAGTCGAACTTCGTCCGGCAGCTCGGCGCGGCCTGCGCCCTAGCGAACGTCGGCTGCGCGGCGGCGGCGATGGCGATGCCGTTCGAGGACGCGCCGCCCTCCGGTCCCCGCTTGCGGGAAGACGCGGGGAACGTCGTGCTCGACCGTCTACTCGGGGTCGATCTGCGGGTCTATCCGGACGGGACGTGGGAGGAGCTGTACGCCCAGGCCGAGACGCTGGCGCAGGAGTACGAGGCGAGGGGCAAGCGGGTCTACCGCGTCCCGATCGGCGGCTCCTCACCCCTTGGGGCGTCCGCCTTCTACGAGGCGGCGCGCGAGGTCGGGACCGACTTCGACTGGATCGTGACCGCCTCCTCCAGCGGATCCACCCAGACGGGCCTCGCCTACGCCTTCCACGGGACGGCGACGAAGGTGTTGGGAATCTGCGCCGATCCCGAGCCGGAGATCGCGGAGGACTTCGCCGAGCTGGGGGAAGGGCTCGCGCGGCTTCTCGGCCTTTCCTACGTCCTGCCCGCCGAGGCCTTCCGGCTGGATTTCGACTTCGTCGGTCCGGGCTACGGCATTCCCTCCTCCGAAGGCGACGCGGCGATCGAGCGGCTCGCCCGGACCGAAGGCGTGTTCCTCGACCCGATCTACTCCGGCAAGGCGTTCGCCGCCCTGCTCGCGCTAGCGGAGCGCGGCGCGATCGGGGGCAAGGTCCTGTTCTGGCACACCGGCGGCACGCCTACGCTTTTCGCGCGATAAGGGGTGGGGCGCCTACGATCGTTCGTTCCGATAGGGCTGGAGCCTCCGGTCCTTCCCTTTCGCGCCAAACCGTCCGTGTTCTCCCTGGTTGCCGGTATAAAGTAATCTCCCTTTTCGGCTCCTCAGCCGGAACACGACGCGGCGATGGCGACGCGAGCGTAAAGAGACGTTCCCGACGATGTACCCGGTCCAGCGCAACGGTCAGACCATTCTCGAAGCGGATGCTTGCGGCATCGGCTTCCTCGCCTCCCGCAAGGGCGTGGCCGATCGCGCCCTCGTCGAGCTTGGCCTTCGGATGACGAAGGACTTCGACCATCGCGGCGCTCCGGGCCACGGCGCGGGCGTCCAGATCGACATTCCGTGGGGGCTCCTCATCGACCGCTTCCCGCGCCACATCCGGGCCCTCGCCCAGCGGGACGTGGCCCTCGGGATGTTCTTCCTGCCCTACGACGCGGGCCATCGCGCCCACTGCGTCGAGCACGTCGAGCGGCTCGCCCGCCTCGCGGGGGCCGACGTGCTCCAGTGGGCCGACGTGGAGGTGGATCCGCGCGCCCTCGCGCCGGGCTCGCCCGCTCTGCGCACCCTGCCCGTCGTGCGGCAGGCCCTCTTCCGGCGCCCCGACGGACTGAGCGAGTCGGGCTGGTTCGCCTGCCGCTACCTTCTGCGCCTCGCGCTGAACGCCGAGCTGGGCGGACCGATGGGCGAGGAGTTCGCCCTCGTCTCGCTTTCGAACCGCACCGTCGTCTACAAGGGCCTCGCGGAGCTTTCGAAGATCGACGAGCTGTACCCCGACCTTCAGCAGTCGTCGGTCGCTAGCCGCTTCCTCCTTTTCCATTCGCGCTACTGTACGAACACGTCGACCGCCTGGATGCGCGCCCAGCCGTTCTGGGGGCTCGCCCACAACGGCGAGATCACCACGATCCGGGGCAACGTCGCGTGGATGGAGGCGATCGGCCAGGATCTCGTACGAGGCCTCGCCGAGCGGCACCCGTCCCTCGTTCCGATCGCCTCCCACGTCCGGAGCGTGATCTCCTCCCAGGGTTCGGACACCGCGAACCTGGACGACATGGCGATCGCCCTTATCGCGGGCGGCATGACGCTTCCGCAGGCGATCCTGGGCCTTCTGCCGGAGAGCCGCCAGGGCAAGACCGCGCACCCCGGTCTGGAGGCGTTCTACCGCCAGATGAGCGTCCACCTCGGCGCGTGCGACGGTCCCGCCGCCCTCGTGGCCTGCGACGGCACCCAGGCGGTCGCCCACCTCGACCGCAACGGCCTGCGTCCGCTCTGGATCTGGGCGGACGACGAGATCGTGTTCGCGGGCTCCGAGATGATCGAGCCGCTCATGGGCCGCAAGCCCTCCGTCCAGCGGTGCATGGGCCCCGGCGACGCCTTCGTCATCGACCTTCGCAACGGCTCGATGCTGTTCGACGACGAGTGCGCCGCCCTCGTCGCCATCGATCCGGACGAGGCCCCCGGCTTCGAGCCGGTCCAAGAGGCCGTGTCGGAGTCCGTCGAGGATCTCGCCACCCTCCAGCTCGCCTTCGGCATGACGAAGGAGGACCTGGAGGTCGTGATGGAGCCGCTCATGACCCAGGGCAAGCCCGCGCTGGGTTCGATGGGCGACGACACCCCACCCTCCGCGCTTCTCGACGTGCTACCCCGCCGCCTGGAGGACTACTTCGCCCTGCGGTTCGCCCAGGAGACCTCCCCGCCCATCGATCCTATCCGCGACGAGTGGGTGTTCGACGAGGGCGGCTGGCTCGGCGACCGGGGCGGCCTCTGGAGCCCGGCGGGCGGCGCGCTGTTCCGCCTCGACTCCCGCGTCCTCTCCGCCGGACAGCTCGCGTGGCTCAAGGAGCACTCCGACTCCGTCGTGATCGACCTCACCTACGGTCTGGAAGAGGACCCTGAGGAGGCCCTGGTTCGGATCGTCGAGGACGCGGTGGACGCGGCGGAGACCAAGTCGGTCGTGATCCTGAGCGACCGCGCCGTCGGGCCGAACCGTATCGCGGCCAGCGCCCTGCGCGCCACCAGCCTGCTGCACACCCGGCTCGCGACCTGGGGCACCCGGCACCGCGTGGGCATCGTCGCCGAGGCGGGCGTGTGGGACATCCAGCCCTGCGCCCTGCTCGTCTCGATGGGCGCGGACGCGGTCCAGCCGTGGCTCGGCAGCGCGACCGCCGCCGAGGACGAGAAGACCTACCTCAAGGGCGTCCGCACGGGATTTCTCGAGGTGATGTCGATGGTCGGCGTCACGCCGTCGTCGGCCTACTGCGGCGCGGCGCTGATCGAGGGGATCGGTCTTGACCGCGAGTTTCTGGAGCGGGAGTTCCCCAACGTTCCGAGCCACCTCGGCGGGGTCGGGCCGGAGATCCTGAACCGAGAGTGGGCCGCCCTCCACGCGAGCGCCTACGCGCGGGTCGCGGTCGGCGCGGGTGTCGCCGAGTCCCCCTCCCTGCCCGACGTGGGCGAATACCGCCAGAGCAAGGAAGGGCGGCCCCACTTCAACGATGCGAACATCGTCCGCGCGATCCAGCTCACCAGCGGCTACGCGAAAAAGATCCACGGCGCGACGCCCGGATCGTGGGACGCCTACCGCGCCTACGCCGACCTCGTCTCCGACCGCCGTCCGATCACCGTGCTCGACGTGCTGCGGGTCAAGGCGGGCGAGGCGATCCCGCTCGACGAGGTCGAGTCGGCCGCCCACATCGCTTGGCGCTTCATGGCTCCCGGCATGAGCGAAGGCGCGCTCAGCGAGCCCGCGCACCGCGCGGTCGCCAAGGCGTTCAACACGCTGTACCGTCTCTGCCGTCGCGAGCTTCGGGGCGCCCTGCCCTTCGGCATCGGCCCCATCGCCAACTCGGGCGAGGGCGGTTTCGACAAGGCGCGCATCGGCAAGGCCGACGGCAACCGCTCGATCCAGTACGCGGGCGGCCGCTTCACGATCACCCCGGCGACCGCCGCGAGCGCCGCCGAGGTCGAGGTGAAGTTCGCCCAGGGCGCGAAGCCCGGCAAAGGCGGCCAGCTTCCAGGCAAGAAGGTGACCCCGCTCGTCGCCCAGCGACGCGGCTGCGAGCCCGGCTTCGAGCTCGTCTCGCCTCCCGTCAACCACAACCTCTACTCGATCGAGGACGTGAAGCTGATGGTCGAAAGCTGGCGTACCCTCAACCCGGACGTCAACTGCTCGCTCAAGTACGTGGCGACCCACGGCATCGAGGCGGTCTGCGTCGGCGGCGTGAACGCGGGCGCGAACCGGCTCCACATCTCCGACGGTTGCGGCGGTACGGGCGCCGCGAAGCGGGTGGACCAGAAGCACGCGGGCGTTCCCGTCGCCGCCGTGCTGCCGCGCGTTCAGGACCGCCTGATCGAGGAGGGCCTGCGCGACGAGATCGAGCTGAGCGTGGACGGCGGCGTGCAGAACGGCGAGCAGTTCCTGAAGCTCGTCCTGCTCGGCGCGGACCGCGTAGGCTTCGGCACCAGCCTGCTCATGGCGATCGGTTGCTCGATGCTCCGCAAGTGCCACCTCGCGGGTCCCGATCCGAAGGATCCCACGGGCAAGCGCCGCCTCGGCTGCGCTCCCGGCATCGCGACCCAGGACCCGGCGCTCGTCGCCAAGTTCGCGGGCGACAGCAAGCACATCGTCCGGTTCCTCCTGTTCGTCGCCCAGGACGTGCGCGAGCGGATGGCCGCAGCGGGTATCCGCTCGCTCGACGAGGTGGTCGGCCGGCGCGACCTGCTGGAGAAGAAGCCGGGCCTGCAGGGTAAGGCGGAGGAGGTCGACGTGTCGACCCTCCTCAACGTGCCGCCCAAGGACGCCCTGCGACGCCGGGCCTGCGTGCCCAACCATCTGCCGCGCGAGGAGGAGGCCGACGCGGCGCGACGCGCTCTCGGCGGCGAGACGATCCTGATCGACAAAGCCCTCGACCACGACAACCGCGACCTGGGCCTGCGGGCGGCGGGCGTGATCGCCCGCGCCAACGGCGACCTCGGCCTCACGGACGGCGGTTCCGTCGATTTCCGGCATACCGGCGCGGCGGGCCACTTCTACGCCGCCTACGCGGTCGACGGCATGCGGTTCACGCTCGACGGCGTGGTCGCCGACTCCTGCTTCACCGCCTCCTACGGCGGCGAGCTGGTGATCCGTCCCGCCGAGGGGGTAGAGGGCCCGGCGACCCTCGTCGGCAACGCCTTCGGCTACGGCGCGCGGGGCGGACGGGCGTTCATCGCGGGCGCGGCGGGCAACCGCTTCGGCATCTGCCTCCGCAAGAACCACGAGGGCGGCGGCCCGAACATCGTCGTCGAGGGCGTCGCGGCGAACGGCTTCCAGTACATGACGGGCGGGCGGGCGGTCGTTCTCGGTCCGGTCAGGCGCAACCTCGGGGCGGGCATGACCGGCGGCGCGGTGTACCTCTTGGACGCCGACGAACGGATGCTGAACGCGAAGTACGTCCACGCCCTCCCGCTGGACGGCGAGGACGCGGACTTCGTGCGCTCGCTCATCGAGGAGCATCACGCCAAGACGGGAAGTCCCGTGGCGGCGGGCCTGCTCGAATCGTTCGATCCGTCGCGGTTCCGGAAGGTCGTGACCCGGCTTCTGCCGGAAACGATCGGTTAGTGATCTCGAGCCTCCTTCGGGAGGCTCGACGGAGGTTGAACGGCTTCTCAGCGGCCCTGGAGGTTCCGCACGGTACCTTTCCAGGCTCGATGCGTCGCGCTTTCACCCTCATCGAGCTCCTCGTCGTGCTCGCGATCGTCGCGATTCTCGCCGCCCTCCTCTTCCCCGTCCTCGCCCAGGCGAAGGCCGCCGCGAAGCGGACCCAATGCCTCTCGAACGTGCGTCAGGTCGGGCTTGCCAACGGACTCTACGCAGGCGACTCGGACGATACCTACGTCGGAGACGAGTTTCAGAAGGGGAACGAGACCCAATATTGGGGAGATCTGCTGGACCGGTACGTACGGGGTGGCGCGGCGGAGGGCAGAGGAGAGGCGACCGAAACCTGCCCCGCGGCGGGGGTCGACTTTTACGACTCGAAGCCTTGGACATACAGCTACGCGCTGAACAACGTGCGCGAGAAGGACGGCGATCAGATCGGAGCGGCCTGGGCAAGGGCGAGCGAGATCGCGAAGCCCGCTTCGATCGTGTTCGTCGTCGACGGTTGGCCCGTCTCGGCCAAGCCGTCGACAGGCTCCGACCGCGAGGAGATCGGCTGGACGCTCGGCAAGCGCGTGGCCCGCGCGAATCCGTTGGACGATGGCAATCCGCGCCATGCGGGGAACACGTTCACCATCGCTTTCTGCGACGGCCACGCCGCCGCCCGAAAACGAGAGCTTAGGGGCGGATCCTACGCGGGCGGCACTCTGGATTCCGAGTGGGCGGCCCGCAAAGACGACTGAGACCGCAGGGGCTTCCTCCGTCGCGTCAGCGCACCCATAATAAAGCGTATGCGCCCGCTCGCGACGCTCCTCTTCCTCGCGCCCGTCTTCGCCCTCGGGCAGATCACCTCGGAGTACGCCTACAACGGCGTTGGCCGTCCCTTTCCCGTGACGGTCGCGGGGTCGGGCAAGCTTGAGATCCGGCTCCTGACGGGCGGCACCGCCGAACCGATCGAGACCGTCCCGGTCCAGGCCGGAAAAGGTGACCTCTCAAAGATCGTTCCCGACCTCTGGACGTCCAAGCGTAGGTCCGTCCTTTATGCCCAACTCGTGGAAGACGGCAAGCCCAAGGGTCCCGCCTTGGTTCTGCGTCCGATGGCGGGGGCGGCGACGGCCGTCCTCAAGCCGGATCGAACGGTCGGGTTCCAAAACGAGGGCGGCGAGTATGCGGGCGTCGAGGCTTGGGTCGATCAGGACCTTGTCCTCGACACCACGCTGGGCCGGATGCGCTTCCGACTGCGGCCCGACTGCGCCCCGAACACCGTCCGCATCATCATGGGGCTGGCACGAGGCGGCTACTATCGCGATGTCGCTTGGCACCGGATCGTGCCGCTCGCAGGGGGCGCTCCTTTCGTGATCCAGGGCGGCGATCCGACCGGCACCGGTAGCGGGGGACCGGGCTTCGCGTTCGACCTGGAAGACTCGGCGCTTCCCCACGACTTCGGCGTCCTCTCGATGGCCCGCACCGGAGACCCGAACACCAACGGCTCCCAGTTCTTCGTCTGCCTCAGTCGAGAAGGCACCTCGCGACTCGATCACAGCTACGCCTCTTTCGCCCAGATCGTCGAAGGCGCGGACGTGGTGCGAAAAACCGCCGCCGTGCCCCTCGACGGCGAGAAACCGAAGAGTCCGGCGCCCGCGATCCAGAACGCTCTCCTGGTCGATGCCGCGCCGTACACGAAGCCTTAGAAAATCTATCGAGGATCCAGGGGAACGCCCGTTAGGTCGACCGTCCGCATAAAAGAGCCGTTGAGGCGGGCGGTCTTAACGAGTTTCGGGTTGGTGTTCAGAACGATCGTTAACATTCCGTCCCTTCCTATGCCATAGCCCGACACATGGACAGGCTGGAAGGGCGACTTCGAAAAGTCCCATACGCCTTTCCGTTGGGCCTCCTGCGTCCATTTCCGGTAGGTTTCGGGAGCGACCAACGCGCCTTTCGCGTCACGGTAGAGAGGACGATCGTTCTGAACGGAGAACGAGGCGGGCCGCGAAGGCGATCCAGCCTGGGCGAGGCGAACCGTCCAGCCTTCGCCCTTTCCAGAGTTGAACATCGGGCCGGTTCGCGCGGAGCCCTTCTCGACGGCAGCGACGGTGAAGCGACATCCGGCGAACGAGACGGACGCGCCTTTCCGGAGGGCGATCTCTGGGGAACCTGGGATCGGTTCGGAGACCATGACGCGCATCTGAGTCTCTTTCGCATCCTTATCGAATGCTTGTATCCGGGCTTCGTGGCCGACTATCGGCTTGTTCGAATCGAAGTTCGGAGTCTCAGACTGAAGGTTGAGGTACCCGCTTCCTTGACGGGGATCGGTCCCGATCGATTGGAGGTTCAAGCTCGTCATCGGTTCCCCTCGGAACACCGCCTGTTCCCGACGAACCACGACGATCCGATTTTTTCGTCCGAACCGGACGGTCAAGCCATCCGAGCCCCCGTTAGGCTGGTTAAGGGCGTTCTCGATCTGGGCCTTAAGGCCGGGAAGATCCTTGCCGGTCGAATCCCAGCACGCCACCTCGGACTCGCTGAAGCGGCAGACTCCCTCAAGTTCCAGGGCTCCGCTTCCTTCGACCCGGTAGCCGAGGCGACGCGTCTCATCGGCCTTGGGCATCGTCGGCAACTCAACCGAGCCGGTATGCGCCACGACCGCCGCAGTCGGCTTCGTGGACGGCTCCGGAAGTCGCGATGGGGTAGCTGAGCGAGACGGGATGGACTGCGAAGAGTCGGAAACCGCCTTGCCGGGACGTGCAGCGAGAGGCTTGGGCTCGGTGGTCTGCACCTTGCCGCCTTCGACCTCCGGCGCATGCCTCACGGAAGGGCGAGCTAGGCCAGTGGGCAAGGTAACGAGCTTCGGATCGGAAGACTTCGCGCAGCCGACAAGGACGAACGGGACCAGGGACAGGAGGCGTCTTCGCACGGTGTAAGATGCCATAAGTTCGCGGTCGGTAGGGATCCAGACCGGCGACGGCCCGCCATCCGCCTCGAACCCAAAATCGAGAGAAACCGCCGTTACAAGTTGGCCTATCGGCTTACTTCGGTTCGAGTGGAATATCGCTCAGCGTGATCGTTCGCTCCTGATCCGCTCCGATTCGCAGGGGCGCCGACGTTGCGGGATCGCGGTCGATCAGCATCGCGACGATGTCCTTCGCGAGTCGACTATCCCCGTAAAGCGAGACGCGCGGCACATTGTCCGGAGCGTAGTCCGGCTTACCGGACTTGCCGATGAACCTCATCCGCCGACCGTCGGCCATCATGCCGGGATAAAGGTCGATCGGAAGGAACGTGGGCGGACGAGCGCCGCCGCCTGTCCTCCTCACGACGACCTTCCAGCCAGGACCGCCCCGAAAAAGGAACGCCATCTCGTCCCGAGACCCAAGCTTCTCGACCGACTCAACGGTCAGCGTACATCCCGCGAGCTTCGCGGTCGCGCCTTTTTTCACGGCGAGGGAAACCGTTTGGAGGAGCCTTCGTGATTGTACGAGCCGGACCGTGGTCGTGGGAGCGCGCATCCCTTCGGCAACGAAGACGAGCTGCCTTCCAGTCACTCCAGAGATCGCCGTCTCCCCAGAGCCAAACGGCGCCTTGGTGACGACACGGTAGTTCAGGTCTCCCAGCGGATTGGGAAGGACCGCGACGATGATCCGATTGCGGCGACCGAACGTCGTCGGAACGGAATCCCGCCGTTCTTCTAAAAGACTCTTGACCACCCCGGACAGTTTTCGATCCCTTTCGCCTTCGACGTTCCAGCATTCGACGGTGGCTTCTCCGTAGGCGCAGACGCCTTCGATCAAGGGCTCCTGTCCGTTCCGGCGAGACGGCGCGGTCGGGATCGCCACCGCTCCATCCTCGGTCGCCGAAACGGGCGCAGCAAAGGGCTTTGGGTCCGGTCGGAGCCCTTTCGGCTTTTCCAGACCTTGTGGAAGTTCGACGCGGGCCGTCCGCCGAGGGGCGGCGGGCGCGCCGCAACCCAACAGAATCAAAGGAGAGAAGAGGAGGATGCCGCGTCGCATCATCGAAAGGACGCGGCTAGCGCTCCGGGTAGTTCGGCACGAACTCGGTGGGATCCACCTGGGTAAAGCCGACCTCGTCCTCATGGCGCTTGATCCGTCCGAAGAGCTGCCGAACCTTCTGCTCGATCGACGGGTAGTCGATGCCTTCGAAGATCTGCGAGTCCACGAAGTTGCCGTTCTCGTCCGGCACCTGGCGGATGCGCTTGATCCCGTTCTCGATCGCCTTGCGGTTCGCGAAGCCGAGATTGTCCAGGGCGTGCTGGACGACGTCGCGAGCGTGCTCGCGCGGGCCGTAGATGGCGGCTTTGTAGACGGTCTCCTCGAACTTCGGATAGTCCGGAATGTGGACGCGGGCGCCGGGCATCGCGAAGTTCTGCAACACGTCGACCATCGCCTCGATCGCCTGGGCGGGATAGTAGTACAGGTAAAGGCGAGCTCCTTCGAGGAAGAAGTTGTAGTGGGCGGCCTCGTCCACCGCGATGACCTGCGCGGCCTTCGCCAGCACCGGGTCGGTGTCGTTGGCGAACTGCGGCTTGTTCGAGAGTCCCTTGGCGATCAGCGCCGTGTTCAGATAGTTGACCTGGGTGGCCCGTTCCTGGAAGACGGTGTAGAAGATCATGTACATGGGGTCCTGCCAAGGCAGGGTCCATTGATCCTGCCGCAGGGCGCCCATGTAGTCCTTGAGGTCGTTCGGCTTCACCTGACCGCTGAAAAGGGTGGCGTTGTACCAGAGATCGGCGTGCCGCTCCTCTTCGGAGCCCCAACGGATGTGGAAGTGGCTGCGCCCGTGGCTCGTCCGGATGACGTGCAGAAGCGAGGTGACGTAGTCGGGAACGTACTGCTCGACCGCGAAGAAACCCTTGAGGATCTGGATCATCTCGGGCGAGTGGTCCTTGCGGAACGACTTCCAGTCGAAATCCTTGTCCGGGTTCCAGTTGCGATGCTCCTGGGAGCGGGCCACGTACCAGCGGTACAGACCGAGCATCCCCCGCTCGATCAGACGATCCTTTTCTTCGCGCGTCAGGAGCCCGGCGGGGATCTTGGGACGATCCTCCTCGATCTTGCGGATGATTTCGTCTTCGTTCGGCTCCATTCGACAAAGAGAGCCTACCTGCGATCCGCCCTCTTAAAGGGTCCTAGGAAAGTAGGACCCTCGGGGACCGAGACCGCCGACGGGACGTATAATCCACTGGAGGGAACGACGACATCCCCGTCCCGCTTCTGGGACCGTCCTCCTTCCCCGGCGCACGGCGCGCCCCTGAAAATATGTACCAGGCTCCTCTCCCTCCTGAGTACGCGGATCTCGGCCCTGACGAGACCCGCGCCCGCATCCAGGCGGCCAAGGCCGCCCTCGGCGACCGGCTGGTCATCCTCGGCCACCACTACCAGCGGGACGAGATCATCGAGCACGCCGACTTTCGGGGCGACTCCTACAAGCTCGCGAAGGATGCCGCCGCCCATCCCGATGCCGACTACATCGTGTTCTGCGGCGTCCACTTCATGGCCGAGAGCGCGGACGTTCTCACGCCGGACCACCAGACGGTGATCCTGCCCAACCTGGCCGCCGGCTGCTCGATGGCGGACATGGCGAACCTGTTCCAGGTTCGAAACGCCTGGAAGGGGCTCACGCAAGACGCGGGTATCGCTCCCGAGGCGATCATCCCCGTCACCTACATCAACTCCGCCGCGAACCTCAAGGCGTTCGTCGGCGAGAAGGGCGGCACCGTCTGCACCAGCACGAACGCGCCCACCGCCGTTCGCTGGGCCTTGGAGCAAGGTCAGAAGGTGCTGTTCTTTCCCGACCAGCACCTGGGTCGAAACACGGGCGTGAAGCTCGGCTTCGATCCCGAGCGGGACATGGTCGTGTGGGACCCCTTCAAGCCGCTCGGCGGCAACACGATCGAAGATCTCCAGCGAGCGACGTTCATCCTCTGGAAGGGCCACTGCTCCGTCCACGGCCGCTTCACGGTGGAGCAGATCGAAGCGGCGCGTCTCGCGCATCCGGGCGTGAACGTCCTCGTCCATCCCGAGTGTCCCTTGGAGGTCGTCGCGGCTTCGGACTTCAACGGCTCGACGGAGTACATCATCAAGCAGGTCGAAGCCGCCGCGCCCGGCTCGGCCTGGGCCATCGGAACGGAGATCAACCTCGTGAATCGTCTGGCGAAGGAGCATCCGGACAAGACGGTGTTCTGCCTCGACCCACAGATCTGCCCCTGCTCCACGATGTACCGTATCCACCCGAGCTTCCTGCTCTGGGCTCTGGAAGAGCTGGTGAAGGGCAACGTGGTCAACCCCATCGTCGTGCCCCCCAAGGTCAAGCACTTCGCGGGGGTGGCCTTGAGCCGGATGCTGACGGTCTGCGCCTAGACGAGCCCGGGGCGCGCGCGCGCCCCGAGGGGGCCCCCTACTGACCGCCGACGAGGGGGTCGAGCCACGGGGTGTTCGGGTAGTACCAGCGGTTCGGATCGAGCACCTTGACGTGGCCGTCCACGAAGCCCGTGGCGGTTTTGCCCGCATGGCGAGGCGAAGGCCCGGCCCAGTCGGGATTCGAAGCGTCCGCGACGGCGGTAAGCGACGCGCAACAGGCCATGTTCGCGAAGGCGTTCTTCACGGGATCGTTAAGCAGCCAAGCGCGATCCTTGTTCTCCGACCGGTCGGTGATCGACGGTTTCGAACTGAGCGCACGGGAGCCACCGTCCGCCAGGAGGACGGTGGCGCTGGACTGGGCCACCTGACCGAAGTTCGTGGCCACACCGCCGGTCACGAGCGGCGTCTGCCCGTCTCCCATGATGTGCATGTTCGCGACATAGCTCACGGCGAACGGTCTAGCGACACCCGCCGGAGGATTCTGAGACACCCAACCCGTGATGCCGGGCTTCGACTGAGCCGGGCAACGAAACACATCCGTGTTCTTGATGTAGGGCTGGAAAAGCTGGTTCCAAAGCACGTTCGGATTCGAGGTGTACGCTGGCATGAACATGTCGTCGTAGTCGTTCGCGTACATCTGGAAGCCGAGGAGGAACTGTTTCTCGTTCGACACGCAAGCCGACGTCTTGGCGGCGTTCTTCGCCTGCGCGAAGACGGGGAACAGGATGGCGGCCAATATCGCGATGATGGCGATGACGACGAGAAGCTCGATGAGGGTGAAGGCGCGTTTCATGGGGTCCAAAACCCTCGGCTCGTCAGGGCGGAGCACGGCTGGGCTGGAAGGCTTGTTCCATGAAACCGAAGCGAGCCGCGGTCAGAGGGTCGCGGCATTCGCGCGCCGGCGCTCGGCTTGGCGCACGGTGCGGGCGGCGCGTTCCAGGTGCTTACAGAGCGGCCCCGAGAAGAGCGTCGGGTTCAGAGGAGCCTTCCGGAATTCGAAGTCGCGACAGCCGCACCACACATGGCCGGTCTGGGGATTGATCCGGCATCGGTAGACGCGGCCCCGCTCGCGGCTGAACGAGCGGGCGCGGAAAGTGTACGTCCCATCGGGGTCCGGTTCCATGCGGACCCGACGGACGCACCGTTTGATCGGCTCGCGATCGTTCGCGTGAAGGCGGGGAGGAGCCATGTGAGGGAGGCTCGGTTGGAGAAGAGAATGCACTCTTTTCCTACGAAACAGTAGACGCCGTCGCTCCCTTTTCCACAAAGTTTTCCACCACATTTTAGGCTCCTTTCCCTCTAAAAAGCGGAAAGTTGGCGTAGAATAGAGTGCAGAGGCGTCTACTAGTTTCGCCCGAGTCGAGAGTCACCATGAGTCAAACCGCCGAGATCCTCCGCCTCACCCCCGCCGCCGCCGAGCTGCCCGAGTGGGAGTCGAAGATCGACCTTATCCGCCGCACCGTCGCCGCGGGCGCGACCGCCGACGAGTTGGAGCTTTTCTTCCACCAAGCGCGTCGCGCGGGCCTCGATCCCCTCGCGAAACAGATCTACTTCGTCAAGCGCCAAGGCAAGGGCGTCATCCAGGTCGGCATCGACGGTCTGCGCCTGATCGCCGACCGCACGGGGCAGTACGCCGGGTCCGACGACGCCGACTTTTCCGCCACGAACGACCGGGGCTTCCCCAGCGCGGCCAAGGTGGTGGTGTACAAGATGGTCGCCGGTCAGCGATGTCCTTTCAGCGCGACGGCGCGATGGGACGAGTACTACCCCGGCGACAGCCAGGGCTTCCAGTGGAAGCGGATGCCCCACGCGATGCTGAGCAAGTGCGCCGAGGCCCTCGCCTTGCGCAAGGCGTTCCCTGCCGACATGTCGGGCCTCTACGTGCACGAGGAGATGGAACAGGCGGGTTCGAACGAGATCCCTTCCTCGCTCCAAGTCGCGGCGCCCGCACCGATGGCTCCGGTCCCATCCGTGACGGTCGTTTCCGTCCCGGCCGCGCCGATGCCCGTAGCGGAGCCCGTGCGCGCCCCGGAGCCCGTTCTCCAGGGGCAGGACCTCGTCCAGGCCGCCCAGGAGGCTTTCGCAGACCGGGGCAACATCCCGACGAGCGGCGACGGCAAGCAGGCGTTCGGCTACGTCCCGATGCGCTGGCCCCTGCCCAAGATGTTTGCGGAGCCCGCGACGGAGTCCCAGAACAAGATGTCGCGCGGCAAGGCCCGAGAGCGGATGCTCGACCTCGACGAGCTCGACATCGTCCGAAAGCTCGTCCTAGAGGCGTACGGCCTCGAGGACGAACGCTCGAAGGCTTCGATGAGCCTGTTCATCGACTGGCTCATGAACGCCGACGACGACACCCTGGACCGCGCGAGCGCCGCCGCCGAGGCTCAGCCCCGGCCCGAGCTCGAACTGAACTAAGGCCCATGTTCCTTTCTTCTTAACTTGTTTTTTCCTTAGGGCCTTCGTGGCCTGGTCCTCGCGTGGCGTTCCCTCCCGGATCCGGCCCTCCCTTTCAAAAGGGAGGGCTTTCCGGCGTCTCGTTTTTGCCCCATACTTTCGGACAGTGTCCAAGCTCGTCATCGCCATCGACGGCCCCGCCGGGGCCGGCAAGAGCACCATCGCCAAGCTTCTCGCCACCCGTCTTGGGCTGCGCTATCTCGACACGGGGGCGATGTACCGCGCTCTCGCGCTCAAGGCGACGCGAAGCGGGGTGGAAGGAGCCGCCGCCGCCGACCTGATGCGCGACACCACGATCGACTTTGGGGCGGACCAAACGGTCTTCCTCGACGGTGAGGACGTATCCGCCGCCATCCGTACCCCCGAGATCGGCGAGGCCGCGAGCGCGCTCAGCAGCCACCCGCCGGTGCGTCGGGCGATGGTCGCCCTTCAGAAGGCGTTCGTCGCCGAAGGCGGCGTCGTTTTGGAAGGCCGCGACACCACCACCGTCGTCGCGCCGGACGCTGGCCTCAAACTCTATATGACGGCGAGCCTCGAGGAGCGGGCTCGTCGGCGCACCATCGAGCGTGGGCCTTCTGGCACGGCGGGGTCGGTCTTCGAGCGCACGCGAGCGGAGATCGAGCAACGCGACCATCGCGACATCACCCGCGACGACTCGCCCCTGAGCGTGGCTTCGGACGCGCACGTCGTCGAGACGGCGACCCTTACGGTCGACGAGGTTTTAGCACGGTGTTTGGCGCTGGTGCCCCTTTAAGGAACCGAGCGTTGTTCGGATCGTACTCCTTGCCTTTCGGCCGAAGGTTCCAGTCCACCTGGACCCAACGGGAAAAGTCTTTGCCGATCGTGTTCGTGATCGTTACGGGCACATCGCCCCGCGGGTCCACCACGATCTCGTAACGCGCCGGGCCTTTAGACAGGGTGAGCCGGTGGGAGACGAACGTCCGGCCTTGGTAGGGGAACGAGCGGGTTTCCGCGACCGTCCGGAATCCTTGTCGCCGCGCGTCGGCAACGAGACTCTGGAGCGGCTTGGTCGGTCTTCCCACGCCCGCGAGGATCACCTTGGAGAAGTTGGTGAACCACGCACTCAGCGCCTTGGCAGGAACCTTGGGTCGGTTCGCCATCGGCCCCGGAACGGCATCTTTGGGGAGTACCGCCTTGCCGAAGTTCTTTCCGTCCGCCACCCACGTCTCGTTCTCGATCCCTTCCGACTCCTTGGCCGGATCCAGCTTGGGGACCATGATCCAGAACCGGTTAGGATCGACGAAGGTGCAATCACAGACCGACTCACCGTGACCGAACGTGGCTTTCTGGTAGATGAAGTGGTACTTCAGCGTCGCCTTTTTAAGGGTCGCCAGTCGGTCGTCGACCCTTTTCGCGAGGACCTCAGGGGTGAATCTCGCGGGCGTCCAGTCACTCTGGAAGGAAGGAGCGGCGAGCGCGAGGCCCGCCACGAGGGTCGTGATCACGAGACTACTATACGCCCGCGTGGGCGTCCGTCGCCCAGAGACTAAGGTCGAGATCGGGGAAAGGCGCGTCCTTCTCCTCGCAGTCGCGCAGGAACAGCCGCTCGTCGGGCGTCATAGCGCTCCCGGTGTGCACCCGATCGGCGATGGCGGCGAGCCGTTCGAAGCGGTCGATGTGATCGTTGAACCGGACCTCCGCGTAGTCGCGCGCCGAGTGGGTGGAAATCAGGAACTGCCAGTCGCTCGCCTCCGCGAGCAGCACCTCGCGCGCCGCCTGCTCGACGATCGTTTTCGCGGGTCCCTGAGCGTATTCCCGGCACATCTGACGAAGCTTGCGCTCCGCCGGATACAGCTTCTTCCAGGTCCACTGGTTGTCCTCGTTGATCCAGATGTAGTGGTAGCCGCCTTCGCCCCAGGAGCCTTCGGGCAGGGTGATCAGGTGGCGAGCGGGATCCTCGTCGATCAGGTCGCCGCCGCTCACCATCTCGATCGAGCCGTCGGCGTGGAGCGCGCGGCCCAGCTCGTAGAGGAACTCCGGCCCTTCCCACCACCAATGGCCGAAAAGCTCCGTGTCGTACATCGCCACGAGGGTGCCGGTTCGGTCGGCGAGCCCCTTGTACTGGGCGAGCACACCCTTGAGGGTCGTTACCATGTCGGCGGCGTGGGCTCCGATCTTTTCGAAGGCCGCCCAAGGATCGTAGGGCCGCTTCTGGCCAAGGTCGGCCTTGTTCTGGGAGATGCGCCAGTACTTCAGACGTCCCGGATAGAGCTGCTTGTGGAACTCCAGGTAGTGCTCGTCGCCGGGATAGCCCGACTCGCCGGACCAGACCTTGACCGTCGTCTGCGGATCGCGCGCCATCGTGGTCACACCGGTCGGGAGGACGTAATGCTCGTACTCGCTGCGGTACTCCTCCGAAGGTGTGAAGTAGCGGCTAGAGCGGGCGAACATCTCCGCGAGCTGGGGGAAGTTGGCCGCGTAGGTTCCGAGCGGCTCACCGCCCCGGATCATGTGGGAGTCGGTGAAGAAGTACTCGATCCCCTCTTCCTTGAGGATCTCGTCCGTGCCCATCCGGTTCCACGGAACGGCGTCCTCCTCGACGGGGCTCTTCCAGGCGTAGCGCGGGCGGTAGGCGCACTCGGGAAGCCAGATGCCGCGCGGCTTTCGGCCGTAGCGTTTCTCGAACGTCTGGATGCCGAGCTTCACCTGGGCGCGGCACGCCTCGTCGGTTCCGAGAAGAGGCTGGTAGCCGTGGGTCGCCCCGCTCGTGATCAGCTCGACGGATCCGTTCTCGTCGAAGAACCGGAACGCCTCGTTGATGGAGCGGCCCCATTGATGCTTGAACTGCACGAGGGCGCGCGTGTACTGGTTCTGCCAGAACTGGGCGAGTCCGACCATCCAGAGTTCCCCTTCCTGTTGGAACCGCTTCCCATCCGCGATCGCCGCGTCGATCTTCTCCTGGCAGTACGTCTCGAAGCCGTCCTTGAACTGGGGATCGTCGAGCTGCTCCGCGAGGATCGGGGTCATGTTGACCGTCCACCGGGGCCGGATGCCTTCGTTCTTCAGGCGGTCGAGGGCGTGGAGCAGGGGAAGGTAGCACTCCGCCGTCGCCTCGAAAAGCCAGTCCGTGCCGTGCGGACTCTTACCGTGCGAGAGGACGTACGGCATGTGCGTGTGGAGGCAGAGGAGAAAGCGTCCGATCGGCATAGGGACAGTTTAGACGCGAAGTATCCTTCGGGGCTCCGGAGAAGACCGACCGCTTGGCCCACTCAGGTTCCTATAACAGATCACAAGGGAAGCCGCTACTCGCTTTCCTACTGAAGATGACTCTTCCCTTGACAATCCAGCGAAACCCGCATATGATGATGATTGCAACTGTTCTTTCCGTCCTCGCCGCCCCATCTCTGCAGTCGGGCTTCCTCCCTTACAGCTGGAGTCCCGTCATGGGCTACTCGGCTCCTGCATATATGTCCATCGTCTCCGAAGCCGTACACACCATCGAAGCGACTGTGACCGATACGACACCTACCAGCGTGCGATCGCTCCTAACGACTTTCAGACGATCCCGAACTCCCTGACCGACATTATCGGACAGATCGGAAGCGGAAGCGTTCTCGCGGTTACACCGAGCTACGAGACTACAACCGGAAAGCGAACGAAAACATGGGTGATCAAGGCCCCAACGGTCGGAGTGGATCAGACCCTCATCACGTACGACTACTTTGTCGCGAAGGATAACGGCTCTGGGATCACTCACGATAACGACTCACCGCAACAGACGACGGTCGTCCAGGTCAACGGCCCGAAATCGGCAGGTGGAGCAGGTTAGTCCCGCAACTGCCGACCCGGCTTTCTCTTAGACTATAAGATGCTTACCTCCCTTCTGGCGCTTCAGAGTTCCAACTTCTCGTTCGGAGGCGGCAACGCCGAGCAGTTCGTCCGGGCGCTCACTCGGCAGCACGTCGCTCCTGCCGTGATCTTCGCCGATCCGGCGTATCGGTTCAAGCCGACGCAGGATGTTCCACGCTCTCTCCTCAAAGGGAAGGCACTGTCCGAAGCGGCGGGAGCGCTGTCGTACGGCTCGACCTTGGCCCTAAGCGCGAAGGAGCTTCCATCCGGCTTCCTCGTCCGGCTCGGCTACAACGATTACGAAGACGCGATTCCGGGTCGGGCTTCGGTCCGTCACGAGAAAGGGCGTGTGATCGTGGAAGGACGTTCCTGCTGGGTCAAGGTCAATGACCTTCTCAGCCTCTCCTATGACCATCCGGTGAGTTGCCACTGGCTCTACCGGACCGCTTACGTAGCGATCACGCCCGGCTCCTTCCAGGAGGAGCCTCTCCTCCACGCGGTCGCCGACGCGCTCGGGGCGGACTGGTCTTCGACTCCGACGGGGTACCGCATCGGCTTCAACGCAAAGAACCATCGCGAACGCGCGCTCGAAACCTACCGAAGCGCCCGCTGGCAGATGCCAGAAGCCGAGATTCCTGGGCGTAAAGCGACCTTCCTCCTAGCGGCTGAAAGCACCAGTGACGAGGTTTGGGCAAAGACCTACGTCACGCCGGACGGTTCCGCGGTGCAGGGGCGCATCAGTCCCCAAAGCGCCGTCGCCGTTTCGGGGATGAAACTTCTCGAATACCTGGCGAACAATGCGAAGCGAACGCATCAGAAATATTCTTACGCGACTATCCAAAACGTTCTCGACCTTATCGATCGCGAGAAGAATATCCGAATCCGCGCGAAGGCGGACGGGATCTTAAGCGTAGACTTCCCGCTGTTCGATGGTCGAACCTGGACGGGAGTCTAGTTTGGGAAGGTCGAACTTCCCAAACTAGAAGTCTCGGTCTTTAGCGGAGCGACGCGCCGTTGCCGACGGCGGCGGGATTGACCTCTTCCTCCGCGATCTCGGTGAGGAGGTCGTCGGTCTCCTCCTCTTCCTGAAGGGTCTGCTCCAAGAGGTCGATCACCTCGTCGTCGAGTCCGAGCTGCTCGGCCCAGGTGATGACGGTGCCGTAGTTCGAGATCTCGTAGTGCTCGTTCTTCTGGGCGCAGGCGATGATCGCCGCGTCGCCCGCCGGGCTTCCGGCGAACTCCTCGATGTGCTCCTGCGCCTCTTTCACGAGACCGACCGTCGCTTGGCAGACGACGCCGTTCGGGTCGAAGCCGAGCTTCTGGGCGACCTGCTCGACGCGCCGGACCTGCTCCTGGGTCTGGGTGATGTGCTTGCCGATCGCTTCTTTCAGGCGCGGGTTCTGGGCCGCCTCCTGCATCTTCGGCATGGCCTTGAGGAGCTGCTGCTCCGAATTGTAGATGTCTTTGATCGTGTCCTGCAACACGTCGTTAAGCGTCTTCTCTGCCATGGTGTTATGCGACTCCTACCGTCTTCGCGGGCGGCTGGTAGCTTGGCCCGGCCTGCTTCTTGTCCTCGACGCTCGTTTCCGCCTCCCGATCCGCGTCGTCCTTGACCTCTTGGGGGATCATGAGCATCGACGCGGCGATGACGCCCGGCAGAACCGCCGCCTCGTCCAAAAGGCCGAGGCCAGGGATCCACTCGGGAAGCCAGTCGTCCGGGATCAGCGTGAACGCGATCCCGCCGTAGATGATATAGCGCACCGCCGCCGGGGTTCGGGGGTCGTGGGCCATCCTCCAATACCGCTGAACGGTACGTACCATCGAGAACCAGCGCATTGCCCGTCTAGGACGCGGCGCCGGTGGGCAGAGTTCACACGACTTAAGATGGATTCTCCTCTGGAGAACGCGGAGCGTGTGGTCGGAGGCGAAGCCTTCGGATGGCGCGAGGCTCTCGCGAAGGCTTCGCCTCCGACCACACGCCTGCGGCGTCCGCTCGCTTAGGTCAGTCTAGCGAACTGGTGCTTGCCCACGCGCAGGGTCTTGGCGACGAGGTCGGCCCTCACCACCTTGAGCATCGGGTCGGTCACCTTCTCGCCGTCGAGCGACACGCCTCCCTGCTTGATGAGGTCACGGGCGGCGGAGTTGCTTTTCGCCATACCCAGCGTACCGATGAGGTTCGCGAGGGCGAACTCGTCCCCGAGATCCGCCGGGATCGCCCGCTCGGGCGCCTCGACGGGCTGCTGCCGCTTGGAGAAGGTCTCGACGAAGTACGCCACCGCCGCGTCGGCGGCCTCCTCGCCGTGGTAGAGGGCGACGATCTCGCGACCCAGGCGTATCTTCGCGTCGCGCGGGTTCTTCCCTTCCCCGAGCAAGCCGTCCACCTCGGTCATCGGAACGTCGGTGCAGAGTTCGAACCAGTTGCGGATGAGGCCGTCTGGGATCGACATCGTCTTGCCGAACACGTCGTTGGGCGCGTCTTGGATCGACACGTAGTTGCCCAGGCTCTGGCTCATCTTCTCCTTGCCGTCCGTGCCCACGAGAAGCGGGGAGAGGACGACGCACTGAGGCTCCTGCCCCTCGGCCTCCTGAAGCTGGCGTCCCATGAGGTTGTTGAACTTCTGGTCGTTGCCGCCGAGCTCGACGTCCGCCTTCAGGGCGACGGAGTCGGTCGCCTGGCACAGGGGGTACATCAGCTCGTGCATGGAGATGGGCTGGTGCGCCTCCCAGCGCTTGGTGAAGTCGTCGCGTTCCATGATCCGCGCGACGGTCGTCTTCGCGACCATGCGGATCACGTCCGCGAAGTCCATCCTTCCCAGCCACTCGGAGTTGGGGCGGATCTCCAGGGTCGAGAGGTCGAGGATCTTGCCGAACTGGGTCAGGACCGCGTCGACGTTCGTCTGGACCTCCTCCTTTGAGAGCTGCTTGCGGGTCTTGCTCTTGCCGCTCGGATCGCCGATCTGGGCGGTGAAGTCGCCGACGACGAGCACGGCTTGGTGGCCACATCGCTGGAAATCGCGGAGCTTGCGCAGAACGACCGCCCAGCCGAGAGTGACGTCCTTCGCGGTCGGATCGACGCCCAGCTTCACCCGGAGCTTACGACCGCTCTCGAGCTTTTTGCGGAGGTCGGCCTCGCTAATGATCTCCGTCGTGGCGCGGCGGAGGATGGCGAGCTGTTCGTCGACGGTCATGGGTCTATTGTGGCGCGGGCGTCCCCGCCCGCGTCGGACCGCACCTCGGGTTCACGGTCCGACGATCGCCGAGTCCAACGGTCCATCCAGGACGAAGCGGCCCATCGCCGGATTGCCGTCGCTCCGAGCGACGAATCGCAGATTCGTCAAGCGCAACGTCAGGAACGTCGGCGAGACGCGGGTCGCTTCGATCTCGCCGCCCGTCGCGTCCCAGACGGAGGTCGCGGCGACGCCGACCTCGCTGTAGGTGACGACGGAGGTCGTCACAAGAGGATCGATGACGAACCGGTCGCCGGGACGGAGATTCGCCGAGTTCAGCTTGATCGTCAGCGTGCGATTGCCCGAGCGGAGGGTGAACGTCGTACCGCCGTCGGCCACCGCCTCGCCCTTCCCCGTCAGCCGAAGGATCGAGCCGTTATAACCGTCGATGCCCCGCAGGGCGAGACCGCCGATCGAGCCCCCGCCACCCCCGCAGCCGGCGATCAGAGCGACGAGGGCGAGGAAGCGTGCCGAACGCCTCACTTGGACCGACGACCTCGCTTCGAAGAGACCCGGCGCAGAAGGGCGAGGGAGCCCAGTCCCAGTGCGGCGATCGAGGCCGGCTCGGGAACCGCCTGCGCCGCCACGCGCCCCAACGCCGCGTATCCGGCCTCGTTGGGGTGGATGTCCCCGGGGGCAAGAAGGGTGTCCTGGTGGCCTTCTATAGGCGAGTAGAAGTCCACGTAACGCCCATTGAAACTCACCGCGTAGCCCTGGATCAGGGTGTTGAGCTGGCGGATCACCCCGTCGGCCGGAGCGTGGCGGGCGTCCGTGGCAAGATACGGGTTATAGTAGCCCGGCAGGATCAAACGGGCGTTGGGAAGCTCCGTGCGCAGGGTTGTAAGGAACGTGGCGTAGCGGCCTCCGATGCTTAGGAACGCGTTCTGGACCGCGGTCGGATCGGCTTGGAGATCGCCGCTGAGGGCAAGGAAGTCGTTCGCACCGAGGGCGAACGAGACGGTGTGGATCGAGGAGCCCAAAGCCGCGATCTTTTCCTGAGCGAAGTCGAACTGGCTGATCTGACGCGGAAGGAACACGTTGGCGCCGTAGCTGGTGTTCGCGCCTCGGAAGAGGTTCGAGACGTCTCCGAAGCTTTTCGACGTCTCGCCCGGAATCGCCAGGTCGATCACCGTCGGCGCGCTTCCCTCTAGGGTTCCGACGGCGTTCGCGACGTTCGCCACGTAGTAGCGGTTCCCGTCCGAGGGGGCGTTGTAACCGAAGAGGCCGGTCGCGTCGGGGGTGAGCCCGTAGGAGAGGGAATCGCCCAGCGCGAGGTAGGTGGATCCCGCCTGGGCGACGACGGAGAGACTCAAAGCGGCGATGAGCACGAGGGCGCGCGACTTCACACACCCAGCTTACCGAAACGCCGGAACGGTGCTACATCGTGAAAGCGACCGGAGCGCGGACGATCCGACCGTTGGCGGCAAACGGGCCTGCCGCGACGTCTCCCGAGTTCTCCTGGATCGGGGTGAAGGTTAGGCCTTCGATCCGTGCGTCCAGGGTGCCCCCTCCGATTCTCGTGTAGGTGACCGTTCCGGGGGTCGCTTCCCAACGTCTCAAATCCGTGCCGCCGGAGATCGTCTCCGCATAGCGGATATCGACGCCCGCGTCCGTTGCCGCAACGGTCTGCCCCGGCGCGACGGAGGCCAAGGGGACGGTCGCGTTGAGCGTCCGCGAGCCGTCGGTCAGCGACACCGTCACTTGGCCGGAGCCGGTCGCCACCGACGTGGGCGTTCCCACCAGGTCGGTCTCGGCGCCGTTGTAGCCCTCCGTCGTAATGAAGGTCAGGCGCGTCCCGGAGGAGGAATGGCCGTCGCCGCCCCACCCGGCAGCGGACACAGCGAGAACGGCGAGCAGCCAAGGCAAGCCGCGCGTGCGATCGGTTTCACGGTCGTCTTTCCCCAGCCCTACGCCGGAGTCAGGATCACTTTGGAACGACCACCGTGACAAGGGCGTGACAGAACGGACGAAGGCCTTTAGCAGAACTGAAACTCGGGTGAGGCGAACATCAGGTGCGACACGGTCGCCGCCACCTTCCCGGCGTTCGCCGCCGTCACTGCGCCTTCCGAGACTTTCGCCGCCGCCGAAACCAGGAGCGCCCGCCGCGCGGGCGCGAGCCGGACGTCGAAGACGCTCGCCAGCTTGTGGACGATCGCGTCGGGCGTGGTCGCGTCGACGAGGAGGCCGAAAGCCGGATAACGGAGCGGGGCCCGTCCTTTCGCCTGGCCCTGGCCGAACAGTCGCTCGCCCCAGGCGATCCGCTCCGTCATCGTCGCGGACGAGATCCAAGCCTTTCCGTTCTTCCAGCCCGAGACGTCCGGCGGATACAGAAGCCATTGGCCCATCGCCTTCATCGCGAGCTGGGCCGTGTAGGCGGGTTGGAGGGCCGCCTTGCTCCCGGCGACCTGAGCCGCGTCGGCGTTTCGCAGGGTCTCCCCGACGCCAAGCTGACGCATGGTGACGATCACGACGTCCACCGGGCTCTTCACGATGGCACGCACCGCTTTGTCGGAGTAGAACTCGTCGGAGCGCATGATGTCCCGTAGGAGGGCCTTGGTGTCCATGCCGCTCGCCCGATAGCGGGCGGCGAATGGCGCGATCGTCTTGGGATCGGGATCGGGCCAGACGAACCAGTCCCACAACTTCGCGACGAGGAACTCCGCGGTGCGGGGCTGGGCGCACAGGATGCGCAGGACGTCGTCGCCGTTGAAGGGTCCCGTCTGCCCAAGGAAGGTCTTGGAGCCATCGTCGTGCTGGGCCGGTCGGTAGAGGAATCGGGGGCCTGCCCCGCCCGCCTTGCCACCGCCCCGGCGGAAGGCCCAACCGGTAAAGGCCCGCGCGCCCTCCTGCACGTCTCGCTCGGTGTAGTGGCCGATACCCAGTGTGAAAAGCTCCATCACCTCGCGGGCGAAGTTCTCGTTGGGCTTGCCGCGTACGTTCTCCTGGTTGTCCAGCCAGAACAGCATCGCCGGGTCTTTGCTCACCGCGTCGAGGAGTCGAGGAAAGGGCGCCAGGGCGTTCTTGCGCAGGGTGTCGACCTGCTGGACCATCAGCGGCGACTGGGCCACCTTGCTCGCGCTGGTGGCGAAATGGTTGTGCCAGAAGAGGGTCATGCGCTCCTCGAGGGGACGGCGCGTCATCAGCATCCGCAAGGTCCAGGCGTTCACCACCTGGGGCATCGGTAGGTTGCCTTTGTCGTTGCGCAGGAGGTCGACGTCGACCACGGAGCCGGGATCTTCGGGTGGATCGAGCAGTTTGTCGACGAAGCCCGGGAGTCCGTCTTGGAGGTAGTAGTCGAGTTCCGCCTCGCTGGCGCCCAGGCCGAATCGGCGCAACAGGTGGGCTCCCCGGTCGCGATCGCTGGCAAACGGCATAGGGGAGAGAACGGCGCCTTCGCAGGAAAGTTCAGCGCACGAGGGCTCCCCGGCGAAAAGCCGGGGAGCCCTCGTGCGTGGGAAAGCCGTCGTTTCTCAGACCGCCGGGAGGCTCCTCTCCGAGCGACCTAAGGAGCCAGGAAGGCCTTAGCCTTCCTTGACGTCTTTGAGAGCTTCGTAGTCCTTCTGGCTGACGAACTTGGTGAGGGGGGTGCCCTCGTGGGTGGCCTTGACGGCGTAGCGAGTCTGCTCGCCGGTCTTCGTGGCGCGGACCATCTTGTGCTTCGTGATGTCCTTCTCGGCGATTTCGACGTGGGACCGGGTTTTCAGGTTGTAAAATTTCAAAGCTTGCTCCCCGGTTGGGGGCCGCAGCCCTCTAACCGTTCGTGAGAGGTTATATCACGAAACCGCCCGCATGAGGCGACGATCCGGCACGTTTGTGCCTCGGTAGGCTCGATTTAGGCTAAATCCGGCCTTTTCGTCGCCGCAAGGTACAAAAGGCCCTTCTTTGTCGTCTTGAAGGATTGTCCTTTCGTGGTCCCCCCTTATTTGTACGTGAATTGGCGAAAAGTACGCGTCATGGAAATAACGCTTCACATATCGCCGGAGTACAATAGAGAAGAGACACGTTTTTCGAACGTCCTCCGAATGTCTGGAACCTGGACAGTGTTCCAAGGTTCAAAAAACAAAGACCATGAGACAGAGAAGCTCCCGCTCCCAGACCGTCAAGCCTGTCGTCGAGATGAACGAGGCGAAGGCTTACGAAGAGCATTCGTTGAAAGAACTGCGCAACGCCGGCTATCGCATCACGATGCCGCGCGTGCAGGTTATTCGCGCCCTCGCCGACACGACCAAAGCGCTTAGCGCCTACGCGATCCACGAGAAGATCATCAACGGCAGCGGCAAGATCGACGTCGTTAGCGTGTATCGCATCCTTGCCACCCTTCACGAGGTCGGCCTGATCCACCACATCGGAGTCGTTGACGGCTACTTCCCCTGCCGCATCGGCACCTCCGGCGGTCGCCGCTCCGAGGTCGTGGTGTTCGACGAGACCAACGACGTCGAAGAGCTCGCCCTTCCGGACGACCTCGTCGCGATCATCGAGAAGCAGGCCAAAGAGCGTGGCTTCGAGGTCACGTCGCTGAAGGTCGAGATCACCGGCAAGAAGGCGTAAGACCTTCGTCCGAGTGCGAACGCGGGGCTCCCGGAGAACCTTCTCCGGGAGCCCCGCGTCGTTTTTCGGACAAGGTTCGACGGCACGAACCGCAGGCGTGGGATGCCTCTGCGCGCAAGGATCCACAGGGTGTAACCCTCTCTAACCCCGGAAATCCCCGTCCGGGTAGCCGTCGAGCAACCCCAAGACGCGCAGATCCCCGACCGCCTTCGCCGCCCAATGATCGGCGGGGACACCATGGAACGATCGCGAACGAGGCGGACAGGCTTTCGCGAGTCGCGCGCCTAGCGTCTCCAAGCGCAGTAGGCTCGCGCGCTCGTCCACGCCGAGCGTTTCCAGCTCCGGGGCGAACTCCCGGGCGGCATGCCGGTAGAAACCGAGGAGTTCACGCGAGCGAAGGAGCGACGCCCACTCCAGATCGGTCGCCCCGTTCCGAAGCGCCGTTTCCGACTTCGCGATCTGGTCTTCCAGCGCGTTGTGGGTCAACCCCGCAAGCCGCCACCGGTCCTTGAGCGTTCGGAGGCTTAGCGTGGGAACGTGGCCGATGAGGGTGTCCTGATGGTCGGACATCCGTCCCTCACGGACGGCGAGAGCCACCCCGGCGTAAACCCAGCCTCGGTCGTTCTGACGATAGGCGGGAAAGCCCGCCACGAGCGCGGCAAAGGCGGCAAAAACCATCACGAACCCATGATAACGCACTCTTGTGGAGGGTCGATTCCACCGCTCCCCTGCACGTTCGGGCCGCCAAAGCCTAGAATGTTTGACAGGTCCGCATGAAGCATCCCAAGTTCTCCCACGCGTTCGAGGTCGCCGTCGACCTTCCCGAGGCCCTCGCGCCCCTCAAGAAGCTCGCCGGCAATTTTCATTGGACCTGGGACCACGACGCCCGGGACGTGTTCCGATCCATCGACAAGGACGCTTGGGACCGCGCCGAGCACAACCCGGTCGCCTTCGTGAACGGTCTCTCCAAGGAGCGGCTGGACAAGCTCGCGAGCGACTCGTTCTTCGTCACCCGCCTGAACGAGGCGGTCGCCAAGCTTGAGACCTACCTCGGCGCGGAGACCTGGTTCGATCGCGCCTATCCCGGAGCGCGCGAGACCACCAAGGTGGCCTACTTCTGTTTCGAGTTCGGCGTCAGCGAAGGGCTCCCCATCTACTCGGGCGGCCTCGGCATCCTCGCGGGCGACCACGTCAAGGCGGCGAGCGATCTCGGCGTGCCCCTTGTCGGCGTCGGTCTGCTCTACAACCGGGGTTACTTCCGGCAGCGGCTCACGCACGACGGTTGGCAGCAGGAGGTCTACCCGACCTACGACTTCTATCAGATGCCCCTGACGCTCGCTCACGACGCGGCCGGGAAGCCGCTGCGCATCGAAGTCGAGTTTCCCGACCGCGTCGTCACCTGCCAGATCTGGCGGGCCGACGTGGGCCGCGTTCCCGTCTATCTACTCGACTCCAACGTTCTGGAGAACCAGCCCACCGACCAGAGCATCACCGACGCCCTCTACGGCGGCGACGAGGACATGCGTATCCGCCAGGAGATGATCCTGGGCATCGGCGGCATGAAAGCCCTTCAGGCGCTCGGCATCAAGCCGAGCGTGTGCCACCTCAACGAGGGTCACGCCGCGTTCCTTTCCCTGGAGCGCATACGGCAGTTTATGAAGGAGAAGGGCGCGGATTTCCGCACCGCCCGCCAGGCCACCGTCGGCGCGAACGTCTTTACCACCCACACCCCGGTTCCGGCGGGGTTCGACCTGTTCCAGCCGCCCAAGATGGAGTGGTACCTGGGACGCATGGCGACGGAATTGGGTCTTCCCTTCCCCGAGTTCGTCGGCCTCGGACGGCTCGACCCGCAGAATTCGGGCGAGGCGTTCAACATGGCCCGTCTCGCGATGAGCACGAGCAACCGGGTGAACGGCGTCGCGAAGCTCCATGGCGCGGTGTCGCGCGAGATGTTCGCCTCGCGCTGGCCCAACTTCCCTGAGGACGAGGTGCCCATCGACTCGGTCACGAACGGTATCCATACCGGTACCTGGACCTCGCGCCGGATGTCCGATCTGTACGACCGTTACCTCGGCCCCGCTTGGCGGGAGCGGCCCGAAGAGCCTGAAAGCTGGGCCGGCGTCGCGGAGATCCCGGACGACGAGCTGTGGCAAGAGCTGGACGCGCAGCGCGGCGACCTCGTGCGCTATGCGAGACGCCGTCTCGGCGGCGAGTTGGAGCGCCAAGGTGGCGGACGCATCGATCCCGCCGAACTGGCGAAGGTCCTCGATCCGCACGTCCTTACCATCGGCTTCGCCCGTCGCTTCGCCACGTACAAGCGCGGCTCTCTGATGCTCAAGGACAAGGAGCGATTGAAATCGATCCTCTTCCACGCCGAGCGGCCGATCCAGATTCTGATCGCCGGCAAGGCGCACCCACGCGACGAAGCGGGAAAGAAGGTGATCCAGGACCTCGTTCAGTTCATGGGTGAGAGCGCCCGCTCGCGAATGGTGTTCCTCGAGGACTACGATATGAGGATCGCGCGCCAGCTCGTCCAAGGCGTCGACCTCTGGCTGAACAACCCGCGCCGCCCCCACGAGGCGAGCGGCACGAGCGGCATGAAGGTCGTGCCGAACGGCGGTCTCAACTGCTCCATTCTCGACGGCTGGTGGGACGAAGGCTACGATCCCGCCCTGGGCTGGGCCATCGGTGGCCGAGCCGACCTCGGCGACGAAGGGCACCAGGATTGGCTCGACTCGCGCGCCTTCTACCACCTGCTCGAAACGCAGATCGCGCCGACCTTCTACCACCGCATCGACGGCGGCGTTCCGCGCGACTGGATCAAGATGGTCAAGCGCTCGATCATGGACCACGCGCCGCGGTTCTCGACCGCCCGCATGGTCGCCGAGTACACCCAGCGGTTCTACATGCCCGCCGCCGCCCGCTACGACACGATGGCGGCCGGAAGCCTGGATCGCGCTAAGGCCGCTCTCGTCTGGCGCGACCGAGTCGTCGCCGCGTGGAGCGGAGTAAAGGTCGTGGAGGCCTCGGACGACGCCGGCCGCACGCGCGGCCTCGGAATGACGTTCCGGATCGTCGCGAAGGTCGCGCTTGGATCACTAAGCCCTGACGACGTGCGCGTCGAGGCGCTCGTCGGCAAAGCAGGCTCGAACCGCGAGCTCGTCTCGACGCGTGTCGAGACGCTCACCCCGGTAGGCCAGGAAGGATCGGTCTGGAGCTTCGCGACGGACGTCGCCGCCGACGTCCCAGGGCATCAGGGCTACACGGTCCGCGTCGTCCCGTTCCATCCGGACGTGGACGTCCCGGCGGAGCTTCAGCTCGTCGCCTGGGAATAAGGGCGGGCAGAGGACGAGCGATGGAGAGAAGGGTTTCTTCCACCGCTCGTCCCTCCTCGTCTCCAACGTTGAAAGCGAGTCAGATACGAAGGAGTCTGAGGAAGCTTCCCCTACGGCATACGTCCAAAGATCGCGCTTCCGCTACCAGCGGTTTCCGTCGCCACGACCACCGCTTCCGCCCCCACCGAAGCGATCGCTCCCGTAGCCACCGGAGCGACCACCGCCTCCTCCGTAGCCGCCACCGCCGCCGTGACCTCCGCCACCCGGGCGGTCGCCGCCGCTTTCGCGGGGACGCGCTTCGTTGACGGTCAGCCGACGGTTGCCCATCTCGGAGTCGTGCTTGTCCTCGATCGCCGAGTCGAGCCGATCGGCATCGACGTCGATAAACGCGAACCCGCGTCCTTCGATAACGCGCGGATTCTGCCCACCGTAGGCCGCGAACTGAGCGATCAGTTCGTCCTCGGTCGCCGAATAGGGAATGTTGCCCACGTAGAGGGTCTTGATCGCCATGTCCTTACCTTTCGTATCCTTGCCTGCGTAACCGGTTGAGGCTCGACCCTCGGTAAGACCAAGGCTCCCGAGGGTCGCGCTTCCGCCGAAGGGTCGATACCGGCAACATTATAACCGAGGTTCGACGCTAGGCAAGCACCGCACCATCGGGCACGAGAAGCTCGATCTCCTCGCCAACGAAGCGCATCGTGAGCCCTTCCAGGTTAGCCAGCGGCGCACGACCGACCGCCACCGGCATCGCTCCAGCGGCGCGGACGGACGCGAGGCCGGCGTCCGTATCCTCGAAGCCGACGCACGACTCCGGCGGGAAACCGAGCAGACTCGCCCCAAGCAGGAAAGGGTCCGGGTGGGGCTTGCCCCGGTTCACGTCCTCCCCGAACACCGCGAACCGGGGGAGCGGAAGACCGACCGCCGCGAGGCGGGCGCGGGCGACGTCCGAGGTGCCCGATGTCACGAGGCACCAGCGATCGAGCGGCAAAGACTCTAGGAGCGCCTTCGATCCCGGCAGAGCCACGACCCCCCCCGTGTCCGAGCTTTCTAGCCCTCGCATCCAAGCGTCCTCTTCCAGAGGATCGACGTGAGGCACGAGTTCGCGGATGGAGTCGATCGAGCGCCGACCGTGGATGCGCGCGCGCACGAAATCCGGCTCGAAGCCGTGCTTGGTCGCGAACTGGCCCCAGGCGCGATCGACGGCGGGGAGCGAGTCGATGAGGGTGCCGTCGAGGTCGAACAGCAGCCCCTTGGCTCGAACGATCATCGTTAGAGGGTACTTGGTCGGCGCGGCTTGGGGTCGGCTACACGATCAGCGCGCCGACCAGATCGTCGTGTCCGACGTAAAAGTGCTGGCTCAGTTCGCCCGGCTTGAGCCAGACGAGGGCGGTCGGAACGCCCGCGAGAACGAACGAGGCGACGCGCTGTCCCTGGGCCACGCTCACCGACGCGCCGTCGGCGGTCACGATAAGGTGGAGCAGATCCTCCTCGCCTTCGAACTGGTAGCGCAGGCTTCCTAGGGTTCCCGAGAACTCATTCGGTTCCAAGCCGACGTTGACGAGGGCGAAACGATCGTTCGGTCGGGCGGTCGCCGAGTCGAAGGGCGGAAGCGCGATCCGACGGTTCTTCGCGATGTGTTCTAAAATTCGCCGCGCGATCTCGTCGCGCCGCGCCCGTTCGGCATCCGTGGGGCGCACGTCCGGGGGACTCATCGTGATAAAGGATGGCGGAGTCGGAGAGATTCGAACTCTCGAGCCATTGCTGACTACACACTTTCCAGGCGTGCTCCTTCGACCACTCGGACACGACTCCTCGCCAAGGGCTAGTATAGCCTACTTAGACGAGGCGCGATCAAGCCCGATGGGATCTCGGCTCGCTGACCCCGCCGTGCCCCGGATCCTCGTCCAGCGGCTCCGCGCCCCCCGCGAGCAGTTCGTCCCGGCCCGAGACCGCAGTGCCCACCCGCACCCGCCGCCCCGCCTTCAGGGCGAGGCGCGCGAGGCGGGCCATGTTGCCCCCCTCGGCGGCGCTCACGAAGTCGATCCGTCGTGCGAGGGACGCCACCAGCCGGTCCCGGACGCGGTTGTTCGCGCCGATAAAGTCGGCCTCGGGCCGGAAAGGGGAGATCGCGAGGTCGGTGCCGGGATCGAACTCGTAGCGCCAGAGACGCGCCGCTCGGAACGCTTCGTCCTTCAGGTCGGGCCCGAGCACCTGGAAGAGCCCCCGGTCGAGGGCGAGGATGCGCGGCGCGCCCCAGCGCAGGGGAACGATCGCGGAACGCTGATACTCAGGTCGATCGTGACCGGTGACGAGGGTTTCGCCGTTCAGGACGCTCTCCTCGGTAAGCCGGTCGATCTGTTCCAGCCCCTCGGGGGCGGTGTTGCGAGAGGCGAGCACGGCGAAGGTCGGGGCGGAAAGGAGCCGAACGTTGCCATGGAGGAAGAGGACGCCGGGCGGGTCGGGATCGAACTCCTCGACGAGCGCGGGGTAGCCCGCGTCGACGGCGGTCAGGAGCCGGACGCCCAGGGCGTCGAGCCGCCGTTCCAGCTGGGCGGTCGCCTCGACGCTTCCGCCCGCGAGGTTCGCCGCCTGCTTCACATTCAGCCGGTACTCCTCGCGGAGCGACTCCGGCGAGAGCCGGAGAAACGCCTCGGCAGAGCGCCCCAGGAGGTCGTTGCGCGCGAGGATGCGGACCACCGACCGACCCCCGATTCCCGGCGTCATCGCAAGATGCAGCGCGAACGAGCGGCGGGTCAGGCTCATGCGGCGAGGCGCGCGGCCGCCTCCAGAAGGATCTCGACTGCCCGCGCTCCGCTCCGCTTCATCTCGTCCACGACCTCCTCGTGGTTGGGCGGCGTCTCCGAGAGCCCTTCCGCAAGGTTGGTGACGATGGCGAGCAGGCCGTAGGGAACGCCGATCTCCCGGAAGGCGATCGCCTCGGAGGAGGCGGTCATGCCGACGAGGTCGGCTCCGAGCGCGCGATAGGTGGCCACCTCGGTCGGCGTCTCGTAGCGCGGCCCGTTCAGCCCCATGTAGACGCCGCCGTCTACCACCCCGTCCTGAAGGAGAGCGGCGCGGGCGGGAAAAGGCAGGGAGAAGTCGGTGTGGACCACCTCGCGGTCGTAGGCGGTGACGTTGCGGTAGGTCAGGTCGAGGAAGTCTTTCGCGGCGACGAGCGTGCCCGGCGTCCAGTCCGCGTTGAGCGAGCCGACCGCCGCCGTCGCGAGGCACGCCTTGACCCCCAAGACGCGGGCGGCCCGCGCCATCGCGACGTAGGGCACCCGGTGGGGCGGCACCTTGTGGCCCGCGCTGTGACGCGAGAGGGCGAGAAGCCGGAGACCGCCGTGCTCGACGATCCGCCCGCGCACGAGCCCGTCGGGCGTCGGGACGTGGATCGGCGTTCCGCCGAGGGCGGCGAGCCGCTCGCCGATGCCGGTTCCGCCGATCAGGGCCACGTCGAGGTTCACGCGAGTATTGTGGCCGCTGGGCTTTTCGAAGCGCTCCCGGGCGCCACGCTTCGCGACGACCTTCCACAATAGAGCGGTGACTCTGCGCGAGGTGCTCCACGCCCACATCCCGACCCTGACTCCCGAGAGCACGGTGCGGGACGCGGTGGACAAGATGGACGTCTACCAGTTCCCCGCCCTGGTGATCGTCGATGGCGAGGCGGTCCCCGTCGGCGTAGTGACGGAGGGCGACCTGTGCCGTGCGGCGACCCGTCGCGACAGCCTCGTGGCGATGGCGACCGATCCCGTTCTGCTCCACGCCTCCAAAGACCCGACCGTCGTCCCCGCCGACCTGGAGATCGGCGAGGCGTTCCACCGGATGCTCGCCAGCGGCCTGACGCTCCTTCCGGTCGTCGACGACGGACGGCTGATGGGGATCGTCCTGCGGGTCGACCTTATGCAGGCGATGATGATGGACGCGGGCGCGGCGTAAGCCGCCGCGCGAGCCCGTCGACCGCGGCTCCGCACGCGATCCCGACCGCGAAGCCCAGCAGGACCTGGGACGGATAGTGCGCGCCGACGTAGACGCGCGAGAGACCGACGAGCAGGGCGACGACGATCCAGGGCGCACCCCACCTTAGACCAAGCCCGAGGGTCATCACGGTCGCCACCGCCGCGAGGTTCGCGGCGTGGGAGGAGGCGGTGCCCATGGAATCGGAAAGGCCGACGCGGCTGATCACGTCGCCGATCTCCTGATAGGGGCGGCGCATCGGTTCCGCGTTCTTAAGGAAGCTACAGAGCGCGTCGGCCAGGGGGAAGGCGACGAGCGAGAGGAGAGCGGCGCGGCGCGCCCTCCCGCCCCGAATCGTCATCCCCAGCACGATGAGCAGGATCGCGCCCCGGAAGAGAAGGGTGTCGTGGCCGGTGCTGAAGGGGACCAGCCAAGGAGCGAGACCGTCGGGCCATCGGTTCAGCGACCGGAACAGCGCCACGTCGAGTCCCGCCATGCGCGCTCAGCCTACCTGCCTTCGTAGAAGGGACCGTGCAACGGTTGGCGCGGTGGATCGCGAGGCGGCTCTGGTGGGGGTCGCTCTGGCTCATGCGTCGTCCGGGCATGCGGCGCCTTCAGAGCGCCTCGATCCGCTGGATGAGCCCCGAAAGGGCGGAGCGGGCCCGGCGGTCCCTCGTCCGCCAGAACGCCCTCGCCCGCCGGATCGGGCTCCCGCTGATCACGTTCCTCCTGACGCTGCTGGTCGCGAGCCTCGCGATCCAGGCGGTGTACTCGGCGGCGATCTATCTGGTGGAGTCCGGGGTGCTGCGTTCCCGACGCCCTCCGGAAGAAGGCTAGGCCGGGAAGCCTAGCGGAGGCGCTCGACCGAGAAGCGCGCGAGGTCGCGAAGGAACCCGGTCTCGCCCGGCAGGCTGTCGAGGCAGGCGGAACCCGCCTCTGCGAGGCTGAGAGCCTTTTCGCGAGACGCATCCAGCCCCAGGAGGGCGGGATAGGTCGCCTTGCCGCGTGCCCGGTCGGAACCCGCCGCCTTGCCCAGTTGCTCGGCGGTGGCGGTCTCGTTCAGCACGTCGTCCGCGATCTGGAAGGCGAGGCCGACGTGCGCGCCGTAGCTTCCCAGGGCTTCGACCATCGTCGGATCGCCCCCGCCGGCGAGGGCTCCCATGCGGGCGCTCCCGGCGATCAGGGCTCCGGTCTTGCGGGCGTGGATCGACTCCAACTGCGCCGCATCCACCTCGCGACCTTCCGCCAGGACGTCCGCCGTCTCGCCCGCGACGACGCCGTCCACGCCGACCGCGCGGGCCAACTCGGCCACGAGGCTCGCGGCCAGGACGGTCGTGCCGATCGGCGGCAGGACCAACACCGCGAACGCGTGGGCGAAGAGAGCGTCGCCCGCAAGGATGGCGACCGCCTCGCCGAACGCACGATGGACGGTCGGACGGCCCCGACGAAGGTCGTCGTCGTCGAGAGCGGGGAGATCGTCGTGAACGAGCGAGAAGGCGTGGACCATCTCCAGGGCGCAGGCCGGGTTCAAGGCCATCTCCTCGTCCCCGCCGACGGCGGCGCAGGCGGCGAGACAGAGGGCCGGGCGGAGCCGTTTGGCGGGAGCCAAGGCGGCGTAGCGCATCGCCTCGAAGAGGGGGCTCGGATCCTTTTCGACCGGGGGCAGGAGAGCGTCGAGTCGGGCGTCGATGCGCTCCGCGTAGGACTTTAGGCGAGCTTCGACACGCACAGGGGGCGAGTGTACCGCCCGGGGCTCCGAAAGGGAGGTATCCTGCCGTCCCATGGCGGCGCTCAGACCGTTCCGGGGACTTCGATACGCGGACGCGGCGGGTCCGCTCGCCTCACTGATCTCGCCGCCGGTCGAAGGGCTCGACGGGACGCAGCGCGAAGCCTACGCGGCGCGCCACGCGCACAACGCGGTCGCCCTCGCCCAACCCGAAGGTCACGCGGACGATCGAAGCAAGTTCATCCGCTACGCCCGCGCCGCCGCGCGCCTCGCCGAATGGCGGCGCGAGGGCATCCTGGTGGCGGAGGCGGCGCCCGCCTTCTACCGTCTGACCCAACGCGTCGGCGAGCAGGCCGCCCGCACGGTCCTTCTCGCGGTCGCCGCCCTCGACGACCTTTCTTCGGCGGAAACCCCGGACGTCCGGGGGCGCGAGGACCGGCTCCGTCTTATGGAGGCGACCCGGACCGTCTTCGCGCCCGCGCTGGCCTACTACGAAGACCCTCAGGGCGCGGCCCTCGCCGCCATCCGCGCCGCTCCCGCCTCATCCGAGGTGTCGGAAGACGTGGAGGCGTTCGGCGGGCGGTTGGAGCGGATCGACGACCCGGAGGCGGTCGAGGTCTTGGCCGAGGCGTTCCGAGGCAAGCGGCTCCTCGTCGCGGACGGCGTGGACGCCGTCGAGGCGGCGCGGGCTTTCCCGGGGGCGACGGGCGCTTTCGTAGCCCTCGCGTCGCTTGACGATCCGGCCTACGCGCGGCTCGCCGTCCACCGCGTCGTGCGCCGGATTCCCGGCTCACCGACGCCCGACGCCCTTCTCGCCCAGCTTTCCACCCGCTTCGTCGCCGAGCCGCACCATAACCGAAACCTGATCCTGCTTATGGATCGGGAAACGACGCCGACGTTCGGCCTCGCCACTCCGACCGGGCACGGCTACCTCCTGCGCCCGATCGCTCCCGTCGAGGGCTCGGGGGCTCTCTGGCTTCAACGTGAGATCCTGTCCGGCCTCCTTGGAATCTCGGATTCGGAGAACTCCGCGCTCTACACGGACCCCATCCAGGCCACCCGCGCGGTCGAGGAGGGCGCGGCGGCGGCCTTCCTCCTGCCGCGCCCAGGTCGGCACGAACTGCAGGAAGGAACGCTCCTTCCCCATCGAAGCTCCATCGCCTACCCCCCGATCCCGACCGGCTTCGTCTTCTGGTCTATAGGAGACGACGTTTGACCATCCGGCTCCTGGGTACCGGCGGGGCGGACGGGATCCCCGCCCTCTTCGGCGACGATCCCGTCTCCACCTGGTCCCGGGAGCACGGCGGATCCGAGATTCGCACCCGCGCCGCGGCCCTTGTGGACGACGGCCTGAAGATCGACCTCCCGCCGGAAAACTCCGCTCAGCTTCTCCGCAACAACCTTCAGGCTTGTGACTGGGACCTTCTCCTCTTTACCCACAGCGACGACGACCACCTCACCCTCTCGGAGCTGCAATACGCGCTCTTCCCCTTTACCGAGTCGTTCGAGTCTCCCTTCCCGATCTTCGCCAATCCGACCGTGCTCGACGAGATCCGCCGCCGCTATCCCGATTGGCCGCTCGAGCTTCACGAGATCCGCTCCTTCTGCCCCTTCGAGTCGGCGGGCTATCGGATCAACCCTCTGCGCGCCCGCCACACGCCCGGCGAGGACTGCTTCAACTTCCTGATCGAACGCGGCGGTCGCCGCCTCGTCTACGCCACCGACACGGGCGTCTGGTCCGACGAGACCTTCGAAGCCCTGAAAGGCGCCGCCCTTCACCTACTGGTGATCGAGTGCACGAACGCCTTCCAACCGTCCTCCTACCTCGGCCACCTCGATCTGGACGGGCTCGGCTACGTCCTGAACCGTCTGCGCGCGACCGGCGCGGTCACGGCGGACACGCGCGTGGTCACCACCCACCACGCGGCGCAGGGCGGCGCACGCCACTGCGACCTTCATGCCGCCCTGGCTCCGCTCGACGCGGAGCCCGGCTTCGACGGCATGCTGATCGAGGTCTAGGGAGCCGCGAGGCGCGAGACGCGGCCCGCGTTCAACTCCGTAACGACCACGTTCCCGTTCGCGTCCGGATCGATCGAGACGATTCCGTTCCAGGCTTCGGCCGTTTTCAGTTCGGTGGTCGCCGCCATCGACGTCCGGACCGCTTCGCCGGAGGCTAACCGGATCGGAACCGCCCAGAGACGATTGTCGACATAGTCGGCGAAGAGGTACCGCCCGTCGAACCCGAGCCCCGCGTGCCGGGCGATGAAGCCGCCGGTGATCGAGCGACCGATCGCGTGGTCGTACTCGAGAAAGGGATCGGTGAGGCTTCCCGAACGGAGCGGACCGGCGTTGCCGGAAGGATGGAGCCCTTCGCGCACCCGCCAGCCGTAGTTTCGCCCACCCGTTCCCGCCGGCTCGTAGTCGACCTCCTCGTAGGCATCCTGTCCGACGTCCGCGAAGATCAGCGCCTTCGTCGCGTCGTCCACGCACCACCGGAAGGGATTGCGGAACCCGAAGTCCCAGATCTCGCCGCGCGTCCCCGATTCCGCGACGGAAGGATTGGTGGCGGGAACGCGGTAGTTCTGATCGGGATCGGTCGGGAAGCCGTCGCCGCTCGGATCGATCCGCAGCACCTTTCCGAGAAGCGAATCCCCGCTCTGGGCTCGATTCTCAGGATCGTTCCCGCTCCCACCATCGCCGAGGGCGAGGTAGAGCAGGCCGTCGCCGCCAAAGTGGATCGTCCCGCCCTTGTGATTCTCGTAAGGCTGATCCACCCGGATCACGGGCTGGGCGACCGGATTCGCCGTGGTCCCATCGGGCGAGAGCGTGAAGCGCGAGACGCGCGTCCGCAAGACCCCACCCTCTTGGGTGTTGTACTGCAGGTAGAAGAGCCGGCTCGTTGCGAAATCAGGCGCGAACGCCATTCCCTGTAACCCGCACTCGCCCTGGGTGACCACCGTTCCGGTCAGGTCGAGGACGACGGTCGGGGCGAGGGCATCGTTTGAGATCAGGCGGACCTTCCCGGCTCGCTCCAGAACGTACGCCCGCCGTCCGTCGCTCGGGTCGGCGACGTACTGCATCGGCTGGTCGAGGCCGGTCGCGATCGTCGAGCGTCTTAGGACAAGAGGCCCGTTCTGTCCCGAGGAACCCTGGTGCGAGTCTCCGCCACACCCCGCGACAACGAGAAAAAGGGCGAGCGCGATGCGTCGTCTCACCCTTTGACTATGGGAGCTTGCGGCTCCCTGGCGCAACCCCTAAGGCCGATCCTTACTTGTGGCGATGGAAGAGGTGGTGCTTCGACACCTTGTACGCTCCGAGGCCGGTGAGGACCGGATGGCGCTGAAGGAAGTTGCGGTGTCCGCCCGCCGCCGCGCGGCGGTTTCCGGTGTGCTTCGCGACTTCGTAAGCGCCGACGCCGGCAGCGGCGCGATGGAGGAAGCCGTGATGGTGGGTCGTCGCGCTCGGGTGGCGGTGGAACAGCTGAGCGGAAGCGGGGCTGACCAGCCCGAGGGCGAGCGGTGCGGCGACCAAGGCGAAAGCGATCTGCTTCATAGATCCTTCGACCCCAAGCGGGAGGCCTATGTTGCGGAGTTTGCTTTAAGCTATCGAGCTTTACGGCGAACCGTAAATTTGCCGGTTTATAAGCCGCACGTATCGTACACCAAGGGGAAAAAGAGACAATGATCCGGGCCGTTCGATGTCGTCGGTCCCTTTTAATGCCATGACGCTGTCTCGTATCTCTCTCGCTCTGCTCGCCCTCGCGAGCCTCTCCTCGTTCGCCGCCGCAACCGACTACACCGTGACCGCCCTCAATGGGAGCCAGGGATGGTACGTCGACGCCAACACCGGCACGAACCCCATCTCGATCACCTCGCCGACGAACGACGGCGACGGCGCCCTTCGGTTCTCGGGCACCGGAAACGAAAAGCAGTACGTCTCCTTCGGCGCAGGCCAGGGCTTCGGCGGCGGCTCGAACTCCGGGAACGCCGCCTTCCTCGGTACCCTCGGCCAGCTCGCAACGGGAAGCGTGAGCGCCGACCTGTTCCGCACCTCGACCAACGCGTCCCACCCGACGCTCCAGGTCGCGGTCAAGATCATCTTCGCGGGCAATCGCCAGCTCACCTGGGAGAGCGCCTACAACGATCAGACCAACGCCGCGACGACCGGAAGCTGGGTGAGCCAGATGATGGGTGGCTCGGGCAACTGGTGGCTTCGCGGAGCTTCCACCGCCGGCAGCTATAACTTCGACCAGATCGCCAACCTGCATTCGCTGAGCGACTGGGCTTCGGGGGCCGTCACGCCGTCGTACAACGGAGTCACCTACACCGGACTCGGACTGAACGCCAGCAGCGAGATTCTCGGCTTCTCAGTGGGTTACGGCAGCTTCGTCGGAGCGTTCGATGGCAGCATCGACCACCTGAAGTACTCGTTCACGGGCGGATCGACCTACAACTTCAACTTCCGCGATCCGAACGCGACCTCCGCCGTTCCGGGACCGGCCGCCGCCCTCGCATTCGGTCTGGGCTTCTTTCGGCGCCGCAACAAGCGCGCGTAAAGGGAACCCGCGCTCGACAGGGGCGGTTGCATCCGGGTGGATGCGCCGCCCCCTTTTCGTTTCCCTCCTCGCGGCGGCCCTCACCTTCTGGATCGACGGGCTCGTAACCTTCGGCGGGGACGCGGGGCCGGTCGGCTGGGGGCTCTCGATGGCGATCCCGCAGCTCTTCCTCCTGCCCGGACTGCTCGCCGCGCTGTGGGCTCTTCGCAAGAGGGACCGAATCGCGGCGGCGGTCGGAGGCGGCGTCGCCCTTAGCCAGATCTTGGGTCCGATGGGCCTGTGCTTCGGACGCGCCGCGAGCGGCCCCGCCGACCTGAGGGTCGTCAGCTACAACATCGGTCAGTTCGAGTCTGGCCGGTGGCCCGAACCGACGGTGACGGCGGTCGCGGAGACTCTCAAAGGACTCGATCCCGACGTCGCGTGCCTCCAGGAGGCGCACTACCACGGGCGCGATCGCTTCGGCGACATGCTCGCGGCCCAGATGCCGGGCTACCACGCGCTGCGCGAGGGCGGCATGCTCCTCCTCTCGAAAAGGCCCTTTCTCCGTCACGAGACCCACGTCTTCCCCTCTCACCTCGGCGGCCATTGGAACGTCCAGGAGGTCGCCCTTGGGGTCGACGAGCGCGAGATGCGATTCCTCAACGTCCATATGCTCCCGGACGCCTACGAGCCAGGCTGGTGGCCCAAGCTCTCGTTCCTCGACGCGGTCGAGCGCAAGCGGCGGCTTCGGAACGAGGAGATGGACGAGGTCGTTCGCCGCGTCGGAGCGAAGGCGGGTCCGATCGTGGTCTGCGGCGACTTCAACTCCCAGCCGTTCGATCCCCGCGTCCGCCGACTCGCGGGGATCATGACCGACGCTTTCCGCGCGACCTCGACGGGGTTCGGCTACACCCTCACGTCCAAGGCTCCGACAAAACGGATCGACTACGTCTGGACGCGCGGCCTTCGACCTCTACGGACGCGGGTCGTCGATTCCCCTCACAGCGACCACCTTCCTCTGCTCGCCGAGCTGGCCTTTCCCCGATAAGCCCCTGTCACAATAGGAACCATGCCCGACAGTCTCGGAAGCCGGGGCCTCGACGCCACGCGCCGCCTCCTCGCCCACTTCCCCGATGCCCCGCTGAAGGTGGACGACCGGGGCACCTCCATCGAGCTGACGCCGACCGATCCCGACGGCTTCGCGGTGACGATCTACGATCAGGACGACGACACGATGATCGCCGCCGGTCGCTGGCATACCCACTACGACGACCCTGAGCAGCTCGCCTGGTGCGCCCTCTGGCTCCTGACGCCGTTCTATCGGCTCGTCGAGGAGCATAAGGGCGGGGTGCTCGTCGCGGTGTGGGTCGAGCGCTACGAAGCGGACGGCTGGGTGGGTTCCGACCCGGTGTTCTACATGAATCCCGAAGACCCGATCAGTTGGCAGGCCAAGGGCGACGAGACGTTCGCCCGCCGCTACCAGCAGCAGCGGATCGTCGACCTCCCAATGCCCTACACCCAGTTCGAGCCGGAGGCGGCCCTCGACGCGGATGGTCTGCCGCCCGACTTCCAAGCGGGCAAGCGCGTGGTCCACGACCGCGAGTCGGAAGCGATCACCCTCGTCTAGCGCAAGCCCTACTCATAGGACGGCGTCCTCAGGGCGCTCCGAATTCCCACCGATACCGAACGGACCCGGACGCCCTTGAAGATGGCGTAGCCGCCTCCCACGACCGGGATCTCGACGTCGAGCGTTCGGAGCGGTCCCTTCGTCTCGAACACGGTCGCGACCACCTTGGGCGGGATCGACTTCATCGTCGTCAGCCCTCCGCCTTCAAGGCCCCTCGCTCGTGCGAGTCCTGCCCCTTCGTAAGCGACGTAGACGCGCTGTCCGGGGGCGCAGATCTCCTGGAAGACGCCGACCAGCTTCACCTTGCGTCCGGCGACCGTCTGCGTGCGGTCTCCCTCACGGTTCAGGCGATCCATCTCCGCTCGTTCCTGATCCAGATCGAAGCGTGGCAGAGAACCGGGAGGCGGCACGTCGATGAGGGAGGGATCGGGCTGAAGGGGGTAGGTGTACTCGCGCCGAACCACCTTGATCCGCCCGTTGCCCTCGTCGATGCGATCGCTGTCCGAATCGATCAGGCGTCCCGAGGGCATCTCGACCGTCCAGGTACCTGTCTCCGCTTTCGACGGGCTATCCGATACCATCCGATAGCGGACCCAGGCTTGCCCGTTCGGCTGAAGGACCTCTCCGGGAAGCCGCTGGAGTCGGACGTTGTCACCGATCGCCTTCCGAAGATCGTCGAAGCGGGTGTACGTCTTCTGCTCCGTGCCATAGAATCTCTCCTTTGAGCGACGGGTCGTCTCGTACGGTTTCCATCCCCGCTTGGCGTAAGACACGTCCGGAATAAGCCGCTCGAAGACGAGTCCGGGAAGGTGGCGGATTTCCCGGCCCGACTGGCCATCCTCATGGAAGAAGAGTCGTTCGACCAACCGACGCGGACCGAAGCGCGTTTCCTCCCTGAGAGTCCGGCGGCCGTCCGCCTCGACGACGAAATCTCGCACGAAGACGTAGGGCGCCTCAAGGCTGGCCTGGGTGACCCTTTGCACCGTGAGCGCCGACGCCTCGGAGCCACGCGTCTTCAGCGCGACGGGAAGAAGGAGCAAGGCGAGGGCGCCCGTTACCGTCGCGAGCCGCCACGCGGGCCGGGATCGACGCTGGAGGGCGCGGCGCGCGCGCAGGCGTGCCGCAGGCGGGGGATCCTCCTGACGGAGTTCGGCGAGGGCGGCGTCGAGATCAAAGGGGTTCGGGGACATAAGGGTTCTCCATCTGGGGTTCGGCAAGGAGCCCGCGCAGGCGGGTGCGGGCTTCGTGGAGGCGGGACTTGACCGTCCCGACGGGAATCTTAAGGATCGTGGCGGCCTCTTCGAGCGACAGTTCCTGAACGTCGACGAGCGCGAAGGCGGCGCCCAGCTTGGGCGAAAGGCTTCCGATCGCGCCGCGCAGCCGTTCGCGGTCGAGCGTCGCCTCCAGCCGCGCGTCGGGTCCTCCCTGGCGGGGATCGAGGGCGGCGAACAGCCGTCGCCCCCGCCGCCAGTTCAGGAATTCCCGGTAGGCGACGCCGTGGAGCCACGTCCGCAGGCTCGACCGTCCGTCGAACGAACCGTAGCTGCGAAAGGCGCGCACCAGGGTGCGTTGGGCGAGATCCTCCGCGTCCTGCGTGTGGCGCGTCAAGCCCCGGAGGAAGCGGTAGAGGTCGTCGAAATGGTCCTCGACGAGGCGATCGGCGTTGGGTCGTTCCACGAGCGTTCGGAGAGCATAGAAACGTAGGAAAGGGTGGAGGTTCGATCCCGTCGTCGAAAGCCCGTTCTCGTATACTCGAAGCCGGATCATGCCCGTCTTCGAGTACCGATGCGCCAGTTGCGGCCGGAAATTCTCCGCCCTCGTCGGCATGACCGCCCAGGCCGACGACTCGCGATGCCCCCATTGCGGAAGTCTCGCCACCTCGAAACTCGTCAGCCGGCCTGGTCGCTACCGGGTCGAGGACGACCGCATCGACGAGATCGCCGACCGTTTGGAAACGATGGACGAGTCGGGCAGCCCGTCCGCGATGCGCGAGACGATGCGCGAGGTCGGCAAGGCCCTCGATGAGGACGCCTCAGACGAGATGGAGGCGATGTTCGAGGCGGACATGAGCGAGGGGGGAGAGTAGAGTGGGGAGGATGGCTTCCTTTGCCCAACCCAGCAAAGACCTCGAAGTCCGGAAAAGCGGGCTCTCGGCGGCGACGCGAGTCTTCGATCCAGCCAAAGGCTTTCCTTCGGCTGGGCGCCGCGCGCTTTCGAATCAGACCTGTCGCTCTTCGAGCGACCACTCTGAAAGACGGTTCATCAAGTGAAACCTCCCTCCACTCCTGGAAAGATCACCGTCGTCTGCGGGTCGATGTTCGCCGGGAAGAGCGAAGAGCTGATCCGGCTCGCGCGGCGGGCGCTGTACGCCAAGCGGCGAGTCGAGGTGTTCAAGCCCAAGATCGACGATCGCTACGACCAGTCGATGGTCGTCACCCACATGGGCGTTCGGCACGAGGCGGTGGCGGTAGACGGCGTGGCGGACCTTCGGACCAAGATCGATCCTAAGGCGCAGGTCGTGCTCATCGAGGAGGCCCAGTTCTTCGACGATTCGATCGTCGACCTCGCGGTGGAGTTGGCCGACCGAGGCGTCGAGGTCGTGCTGGCAGGGCTCGACCAGGACTTCCGTCGCAAGCCGTTCGGCCCCATGGGACCGCTGATGGCGGTGGCCGACGACGTGGTGAAGCTCCGGGCGATCTGTATGCGGTGCGGGGCTCCTGCGAGCCACACGTACCGCGCCGTCGACGGACAGCCCGCGCGGGAGAACGACCCGATCGTCCTTATCGGCGCCACGGAAAGCTACGAGGCGCGCTGTCGCGCCTGCTACCGGCTCCGTCCCGCGAGGAAACGGGCCGGCCTCAAGGGTAAGTAGGTTCCTTCAGTCCGTTCGAGAAAGCTCGATACGCGCGCTCATCGGCGGCGTGGAAGCGTTGGGAACAAAGCCCGTCACCGTCCATTGGCCGCGCACCAGCGAGCCGTCCTTCCTGTCGAGCCAAAGCATGCCTTTGACGTGGACCGGCGCGTCGGTGTCCACCTCGGTCGCGTCTACCGACGTGCGCCAAGCGTCGTGCTCGCCGATCTTCTCCTCACCCTCCAGCTTGAGGTACGAGGCGTAAGGCGGAGCTTTGATCGCGACCTGCGAGGGTTCGGTGTGCCACCAGCCCGCACCGACCTCGATGGGAGCGGACGGATAGACGAACGCGCGGAGCCGATCGACGCGGGGAACGGCGAATAGGAGCGTGCTGTCGAACCGCTCGCCTTGAACGAGGCTCCCGTCGACTCGCTCGATCCGCTCGGAGGCGACCGGACGACCTTGGCGAGCGACGCCCATCACGTCGACCGTGATCTGGCTCTGGGCGGCCATCGTCACCGTGCCGTTTACCACCGATTTGACACGGTAGGAGAGCGTCCCTTCAAACCGAACGTCGTCCCGGCCTCCAAGGTCGATGAGGGCTTTGACGCTGTAGGCGGCCTTCTCGTCCGGGCCCGCCGTCCGCTTGAGGGTCACGGGTGCGAACGAGAGCAGAGCGGCGGAAACGAGCATGGTGTTCGGTCCTTCGAGATCGAGCGCGGTAGCGACGCGAGTCGCGTCGCTACCAAAAACCGTCAGGGCTGGCGGACGACGTCCATCTTGCCGGTGAGCGGCGGGAACTTGGGATCGAACACGGCGTCGGTCAGTTCGGCCAGGCTTCGGACGGTGGCGCCCGTCGACTTCTCGATCCAGTAGGTCGCTTTCACCTTCGTGGGACTCGCGCCCTCGGTCTCTCCGCCCTCAGCGGTGATCTTGTAGGTGTCCCAGTCGCCGACCTTCTCCTCACCCACGAGCTTGTAGTTGATCTTGTAGCCAGGAACGTCCTTCTTCTCGTCCTTCTTGCCCTCGGCGGTCCACGTGCCGTTCATCTCGACGGGGGTGGCCGGCAGGTACAGCAGGTTGATGTTCGCCAGCCGCAGACCGGGACCGGACACGGTATCGCCCGCCTTGATCTCGACGGGGGTGCCGTCGAGCTTGGCCGTCGTCGTCTCGGTCGCGTCGGGCATCTCGTTATCGGTACCCATCACGGTCGCGACCGCCTTGGCGACGGACTTGGTCGTGACGGTATCGTTATCGACCTTGAGGACCTCTTCGGTGGTCGTCCCTTTGAGAGTGACGTCGACGCCTTGGAGTTCGAACGTGCCGGTCACCTTGTAGCTCGCCTTGTCACCCACCTTGGGGGTTCGCTTGAGCGTAATGCCCTGCGCGGCGAGCGCGAGGGCGGAAAGGGCCAGAAGACCGAGGGGAAGGGACGCGCGGAGCCTCATATGTCCTTAAGCATACGCCCCATTCCCCGGCGACGTGTTCGTTAGGGCTGACGAATCAGCTCGATCTTTCCGCTGAGGGGTGGGACGCCCGGTCCGAACTCCACATCGGTCACGTCGGAGACGGAGCGCAGAAGAGTCCCGGTCGTCTTCTCGATCCAGATCGTCGACTTCCAAGAGGTCGGCGCTTCGCCTTCCGTCTCCTTGCCGTCGGCGGTGATCTTGTAGGCGTCCCAGTCGCCGACCTTCTCCTCACCGACTAGCCTATAGTCGACCTTGTAGCCCGGAACGGCCCTCTTGTCGTCCTTCTTGGCCTGGGTGGACCACGTGCCGTTCATCTCGATGGGCGTCGTCGGCAACATCAGGAGGCTGAGGTTCGCGACGCGGTAGAGGTTGCCTCCGGCATCCTCGGCGGCGGCGCCCTTAATCTCGACGATCGTGCCGTCGAGCTTCGAGGTCGTCGTCGCGACGCGCTCGGGCACGTCCTGGTCGTTGCCCATGACGCTCACCGTGCCCTTGGTGGAGGACTCCGTCACGTAGACATCGCCCTCCACCTTCTTGATCTCGTCGGTCACGGTGGAGTTCAGGACGACGTCGGCCCCCTGCACCTGAAAGTTGCCGGTCATCTTGTACTTGAGCTTGTCGCCCGCCTTCGGCGCGCGCTTCAGAACGACGCCCTGGGCGGCGAGGGCGAAGACGGAGAGGGCGAGCAGGCCAAGGGGAAGAGAGGCGCGAAGCTTCATCACGACGAAAAGGATACGCCGTCCGTCCTCTCTGGGAACGTCGAAAGGCCTAAAGCCTCGTCCGGGTCATCTTTCCACTTACCGGGCCCGGCGCTCCGGGCACGACGAGGCTCGTCAGGGTCAGTTCGGACTTCACAAGGATCCCGTCCTTCCCAACCCAGAGGTTTCCGACCGCTTTGCCGGGGTCGTTCCCCTCGGTCTCTCGCGCCGTCACGTCCAGTTTGAGGGCGGGGTAAGCCCCGACGGTCTCCTCGGCCACGACCTTGTAGTCCGTCTTCCAGCCCACGGATCCCATCTTGGGATCGGCCTTGCCCTCTACCGACCAAGCGTCCCCGACCACGACCGCCTTCGTCGGAGCGTGGAACTCCGTGAGGTTCGCCATCCGATAGGAGCCCGCGTCGCTCTTGTCGCTCCGGATCTCCTTGATCTCGCCACCGGGCCCGCAAGTCGTGAGGGTCGTGACCCCGCGCATCGCCATCTCCTGCCCGCCGAAGGTCACCTTTCCTTCGCCCGGCGTCGCCTGGATCGTGTAGCTTCCGTCGGGATCGACCCGGATCACCTTCTGAGAATTGACGGCGGTGATCGTCGCGGTGCCGCCCTGGATCGTCATTTCGGCCACCGTCCGGTACTTGATCTCGTCGCCTTCCTTGGGCGTCCACCGCAGGGCGGCGCCTTGGAGAACGAGGGGGAGGGCGAAGAGGGCGAGGGCACGCATGGCTTCCTCTACTGTACGCTTTTCTCCCGATGCCTATCCGTCTCGTGACGCTCGATTGCGCGAACACTCTCTTGCGAGGGCGCTGGGACCCCGTCGGCTTCGCCCTCTGGGCCGCGCGAGAGGCCGGCCTGTGCCTTCCCCAGCGGGCCGCCGAGCGCTACGGGGTCCTGCTGCAGAGCCACTACCCTGCGATCCTTGAGGCGAACCGGACGGGCGACCGGGCGAGCGTCCGGGCGGCGTACGTCCGCTTGGGCGAGGAGTGGCTCGGCGAGTTGGGCGTCGCCCCCGCGATCGCCCCGGAGGTGGTAACGGCCAGCGAACGGCTTCTCGTCTCGAAAGAGCTTTTCGAGCCCTTTCCGGAGACGATCCCCTTCCTCCGGGAGGCGCGGGCGCGAGGCGTCCGTTTGGCCGTCGTCTCGAACTGGGACGTCTCTCTGAACGCCGTCTTGGCCGCGCACGGCCTGGACACGCTCGTCGACGAGACCTACGCCAGCCTCGTGGTCGGCGCGGAGAAGCCCGGTCCGACGATGCTCCGTCTCGCGATGGCTTCGGCGGGCGCCTCGCCCGACGAGACGATCCACATCGGCGACGACCCGATCGACGATCTCGGCGCGGCGGCGAACGCGGGCGTCCAGGGCCTCCTGATCGACCGCTCTCCTCGGGCCGAGCCGCCTTCGATCCGTTCTCTTACGGAGGCTCTCGAATGGATCGGCTGAGCGACTACGACTACGAGCTGCCCGAGCGGCTGATCGCCCAGACCCCGCTGGAAGATCGCACCGCCTCGCGCCTTCTGCTCCTGCCGCGCACCGGGGGCAAGGCGCAACACCGACGCTTCACGGACGTGCCTTCTTTGCTACGAGAAGGCGACCTGCTGGTTCTCAACGACACTCGTGTCTCCGCCCTGCGCCTGATGGGTCACAAGCCGACGGGGGCAGGCGTCGAGGCCCTCCTTCTGTCGGAAGAGGAGCCTGGGACGTACATCGCCCTGATGCGGCCGGGCCGTCGTCTGCGGGTAGGCGCGCGGGTCGTGTTCGAAGATTTGGAGGCGACGGTCGAAGCCCAGCTTTCCGACGGCCAGAGACGGCTCGTCTTCGATCATCACCCCATGCTATCGAAACGATTGCGCGAGATTGGGACCGTTCCGCTTCCGCCTTACATCCACGCCGCGCTCGCGGACGCCGAACGCTATCAGACCGTTATCGCCTGCCAGCCGGGTAGCGCCGCCGCTCCGACCGCCGCCCTCCACTTCACCCCGGCCCTTCTCGACGCTCTGAAGGGCCAGGGCGTCGAGGTGGCGACGGTCACCCTCAGCGTCGGGCTCGACACCTTCAAGCCGGTCGAGTCGGAGGATCTCGACGCCCACGCGATGCACGGCGAGGTCTGCGAGGTTCCTGAGGCGACGGCGGAGGCGGTCGCCCGCTGCCGGGGCCGGATCGTCGCGGTCGGAACCACGAGCGTCCGCACCCTGGAGACGTTCGCCGAAGGACCGCGCCGGCTTGCGACCGGGCGGCGGACCTCGCGCCTCTTCATCCGTCCCGGCTACCGTTGGCAGGTCGTCGACGGCATGTTCACCAATTTCCATCTGCCGAAGACCACGATGCTGATGATGCTCTCCGCCTTGGTCGGGCGCGAGCGGCTTCTAGACGCCTATGCGGAGGCGGTGCGAGAGGAGTACCGGTTCCTGAGCTTCGGCGACTCGATGCTGGTGATCTAGCGTCCGTCGTCCCTCTTCGCCCGTTTTCTTGCCAAAAAAATCGCCATACGGTCCCGTTCGGGACGATGGATGTACAATCGGCTCAGAGGAAGAAGAGGGACCTGACGATTGAGAACCGATAACTTTGAACCGCTGGCCTTAACCGAAAGCCCCGAAGCGACGACGCCGGACGGGCCGCTCAGCGAGGATCAGGCTTTCATCGCCGACTACCTCGGCTTGCGTGCCGCCCCCGCCGAGGAGGATCCCGACGGTCCTAAGGCCCGATTTCGGAAGACCGTGATGAGCGCCCCCCGGCCCCGTCGGGTGAAGCAACGGCCCAGCGCCGCCGCGCTCGACCCCGAGCTCCAGCAGGTGTGGACCAACCTCCCGAAGAACGTGGCCTTCCTATGCCGCTTCTACGACGACGGCGTGACCGCCAACTACTACCGGGGTGAGTTCAAGGAGACGCGCCAGGAGCTGATCCGGCGCCTGCTCGATCCCGAGCTCTCGTTGGAGGAGACCTCTCGCCTCCTGGGCGTCTGCCCGGCGACCGTCCGCCGCTACACGAATCGCGGCTGGCTTGAGCACCACCGCACCACCGGCGGCCAACGCCGCTTCCGGCTGAGCAACGTCGTCAAGTTCCTCGACGAGCACGGTCGATTCCCCGAAGACTGAAGACCGTGGAGCGACTCCGCATCGCCATGTTCTCGGACAGCGCTCTCCCCATCCTTAATGGGGTGAGCATCTCCGTCGATGCGCTGATCCGAGAGTTGAGGGACCGGGGCCATTCGGTCCACCTCTACGCTCCTCGCATTCCGGGACACCGGGACGAGGACGCCAACACCTTCCGCTCCCGCGCGATCCGTTCGCCCTGGGCTCCGCAGTATCCCCTGCCGATCCCGCCGTTCTACCGGACCCTGCGGCAGTTCAGGAGGCACGAGTACGATCTCGTCCATACCCACACGCCCTTTCTGCTGGGCATGGTCGGCCTGCGCTGGGCCGAGTCGCACGAGTTGCCGCTCGTCTCGACCTACCACACGCTCTACGACCGGTACGCGCACTATCTGGCCGCCTTTCCACGCCGCTACGCGCGCTTCCGCATCGCCAAGCACACCAACTTCTACTACAACCGCGCCGACCAAGTGATCACCCCCAGCGAGGCGTCGTTCAAGTGGCTCCGTCGACACAGCGTCACGACCGACATCACCGTCGTTCCGACGGGCACGCCCCGCCGCGCGTTTCTCGACCGGGCCGAGTGCCGCGCCAACCTCGGTCTTCCGCCCGATCTGCGAACGATGCTCTACGTCGGTCGGCTCGCCCACGAGAAAAACCTCGGCGTGCTGTTCGAGATGGCCGCCCGGAGCTTCGCCGTCGATCCGTCGCTTCGCCTCTGGCTCGTCGGCGACGGCCCGTACCGTGGCGAGTGCGCCCGGGTCGTCCGTCGGCTCGGCATCGGCGACCGGGTTCGCTTCGTCGGGGCGGTGCCGCGCGCGGAGGTCGACCGCTACTACGCCGCCGCCGACCTTTTCGTGTTCCCCAGCATCACCGAGACCCAGGGCCTCGTGGTCCAAGAGGCGATGGCCTACGGTCTCCCGGCGGTCGTGGTCGTCGGCGGCGGCGCGAGCGCGGGCATCGAGCCGGGCGAGAACGGGCTTTTGGTCCGCAACGATCCCGACGAGTTCGCCCGCGCCGTTCTGCGCGTCTTCGCCGACGAGGCCATGCACTCCACCATGTCGGCGGCCGCCGCCCGTTCGGTGCGAGGGAACGGCCTGGACGGGATGGTGGAGGGCGTGCTGGAGGTCTACCGCAGCGCCATCCACAGCCGAAACCTGGAGGCGCGGCCTGATCGCTTCGCCTGGATCTAACCCGGTCCGCCTTCGGCTTTTCGCCTTCGTGCTCGTCCTGCTGGCCGCGCTTCGGATCGCCGTCGGCTACGTGGCGGTGCCGCTCGCCTTCGAGGCGCCGGCGAGCGCCGCCGTCACCGTCCTCTTTATGGTCTTGCCGATCGCAGCCCTTTTCCTGGGAGCCGGCCACCGCTGGGATCTGAGACAGGCGATTCCCATCGTCGTCCTCGGCGTGATCGTCCACGCCGGAAGCTCCGAGCTCATCAGGATGGCGACCGGCCCCGCCGCCGCCGGGATCTTCCGCGCCACGGGCCAAGCCGGGCTTGTGGTGTGGTGCATGGGCGTCGGGGCCGCCCTCGCGTGCCTGCTGAAGGACAGGAACATGCTGCTGCCCATCGCGGCGTTCCTAGCCCTCTTCGACACCTGGCTCGTCTTCGCGCCGGAAGGACTGGTCAGTCAAGCCCTTACCAAGGGCCACGCACCCATCGCCCTGTCGAGCGTCGCTCTGGCCATCCCTAAGATCGCCGCCCAGGACACGCCGCCCACGAACGGCTACGCGCAGGACCTCGCCTACATCGGCCCGGCGGACCTCCTTTTCCTGGCGATGTTCTTCACCGCCCTCTACCGTTTTGGGATGCGCCCCCGAGCCACCCTGAAGGCAGTCGCGCCGGTGCTCGTGGCCTACCTCTTCGTCGTTCTGCGATTCCCGGACGCCTCGGTGGGCCCCATTCGGCTAGGAGCGCTGCCCGCCCTCCTTCCGATAGGCCTGACCGTCCTTTGGGTCAACCGAAAGGAGTTCAAGCTGGTTCGCGACGAGCGGATCATCACCTGGGCCCTGATCCTTATCGGAATCCCTCTGGTCGCGTGGCGTATCGTCGTCACCCAGCCTACGGTCGATCCCTATCCCGATTGGACCCCGCCCCTGGAGCGTTCGGACGAGGATCTGCTCAAGACCTATAAGTTCTAGGGCCTCTTGCCTCCCGGTACGCGGCCGCCGCCGTGACGAAACGCTTGAAGAGACGGCGCGTCGCCGGGTCGTCCGGGGTGCGCTCCGGGTGCCATTGGACGCCCACGAGCCAAGGTCGATCCGTCGCCTCGACCGCCTCGATCGTCCCGTCCTCAGCCCGAGCGACCACCTTCAGGCCTTCGGCGACCCGACCGACCGCCTGGTGATGGAAGCTCTTGCCCTCGATCGTCAGCGTCTCGGCGCTCTGGGCGAGCAAACTCCCGGCGTCGATCGCGTAGGACTGCACCGTGCCGCCGGCATGCGCCTCGTGCCCGACCGTGTCGGGCACGTGCTGGTCGAGCGTCCCTCCCTTGAGGACGTTCAGCGCCTGGCACCCGTAACAGATGCCGAGAACGGGCGCCGCCGTCGGAAGGGCCTCGAACAGCCTTCGCTCGGCGTCGTAGCGAGTTCCGTCCTGGATGCTCGCCTTGGAATGCAACTCTTCTCCCCAGAGAGCCGCGTCGAGGTCGTCGCCCCCCGGGAGCAACCAGCCATCGACCAAGGTTGCGATGGCCGCCATGTCCGCCACCGGCGGCACGACGATCGGCACCCCACCCGCGTCGGCGACCATCTGGGCGTAGTTCCAGTTCAGCTCGATCTTGCCCCCCGTCCGGGCGTTCTCCGGCTCGCGGTTGCTCTCGACGGTGATGGCGATAAGGGGCTTGGAATTTAGGGGCACGGGCTTTTTCCGTCTTTAGGATGGCACTCGGGAGACCGGTTCCGAAACCAAGTCCTCCCCCACGACGTTACGCCCGTATCCCTCGAAGATACTCATGGACGAAGGAGACCGCCGTCCCCCCTTGGCCCACCGCCGAGGCGACGCGCTTGAGGGAGCCCGCACGGACGTCGCCCGCCGCGAAGACGCCGGGGATGCACGTCTCCAGGCTCATGGGAGGACGCTTCAATCGCCAGCGACATTTCGAATCCCTTGCGTCCCGAGCCGCCTCCCCCGTAAGGAGAAAGCCGTCTTCGTCGCGGGCGAGCGTGTCGGCGAGCCACTCCGTATGAGGCTCGGAACCGATGAACACGAAAAGGCCGTCGAGCGGGATCGTCGAGACTCCTTCGCCGCACCGAACCCGCGCCGACTGGAGATGATCCTCTCCGCAGAGTTCCTCGATCTCCATCCCCGTCTGCACGTCGATGTTATGCGCCGTCTCGATCCGCTCCCTCAGGTAGTCGCTCATCGTGTCCTTCAGATCGTCCCCACGCACGATCATCGTCACGCGCTTCGCGTAACGAGCAAGATGAAGGGCGGCCTGACCCGCCGAGTTCGCCCCGCCGACCACCGCGACCTCCTCGTCTCGGCACAGGATCGCCTCGCTCGTCGCCGAGCCGTAGTAGACGCCCCGACCGTAGAGGCGGTCTTCGCCCGGCGCATCGAGCCGACGCCACTCCACCCCCGTCGCGATCAGCGTGGCGAGGCACCGGATCTCTCGCCCGTCCTCGAGCGCGATCGTTCGGTACTTCCCTTTCGTCGAGAACCTCGTCGCGGACGCGGGCGAGACGATCTCCACCCCGAACTTCTTGGCCTGGGCGACCGCCCGCCGGGTCAGGTCCTCGCCGCTCAGCCCGTCGGGAAAGCCGAGGTAGTTCTCGATCCGTGCGCTATAGCCCGCCTGTCCACCCGGCGCGCACTTCTCCAACACCACGGTCGAAAGCCCTTCGCTCGCCGCGTACACCGCAGCCGCGAGCCCGGCCGGACCGCCGCCGACCACGACGAAGTCGTAATAGTCGTTCTTCGGATCGAACTGGAGTCCGACCGCCTCCGCGAGAGCCGTCCGGTCGGGCCGCTCCAGACGCCGCCCGTCCGGAAACTCGACCGTCGGCGCTCCGTCGGCCTCTTGCCACTCGTAGGCGACCCCCTGCCTTTTCAGGAAGCTCTTCGCCTCGTGGACCTCGGGGGACCAGCGCGGTCCGACGATCTTGACCTCCGTGACCGACGACTGGGCCGCGAAATAGGACGCGACCAGATCGTCCAACGGCGGGTACAGGCCTTCGGCGGCGTCGTGGTACGGATAGGGGATCGTCGCGTCCGCCACGGGGCACACGCCCTCGCCCGTCAGGAAGACGACCTTCGCCGCATCGGGGAACGATTCGAGGACGCGGGCCGCCAAGTCCGCCTGGGTTCGGTCGAACGCGAAGATCGCGAGCGTACCGCCCTCGGTCAGCCGGTCGGCGAGCCGCGCCGCCCGGGCGGGCCCCGCCACGACGACGCGGAACCGGTCGGCGTAGCGCGCCGCAAGGTCGCGCGCGAGGTCCTGACGGACGGCGCGCGCCTGGATCGCCACTAGAAGGACGGGAAGGGGCACGAAGGCTTTAGGCGTCTCCCCCCGACGCTTGTTCCCCGCGCCACCCGCGCGCGGAGCCCGGTACCCTAAGGGTTCGATGCGGCTTCTGCTCGTCCGTCACGGCCAGACCTCCTGGAACATCCTAGGCCGCGCTCAGGGACACACGGACATTCCGCTCGACGCGACCGGCGAAGCCCAAGCGGCGGCCTTTGCAGCGGGACTGGCGGACGTGGGGATCGAACGCGTTCTTTCCAGCGACCTAGCGCGCGCCCGGCAGACGGCCGAAGCCCTAGGGCGGCCCGTCGAGACGCGTTCCGACTTGCGCGAGCGGGCTTTTGGCGAGTGGGAGGGGCGGCACTACCTCCAGGTGACGCAAGACCTCGAGGACAAGGCGGAGGCGGAAGGAACCGACCGGCTTCGGGTCCGACCGCCCGGCGGCGAGTCGTTCGCCGACGTCTGGGAGCGGGTCGGCGACGTCGTAAAGGAGTTGAAGGCGGAAGAGAGGAGCACCGTCGTCGTCTGTCACGGCGGCACGAAGGCCGTTCTGCTGGCCCGTCTGCTCGACGGCACGCTCGAAACCTGCCGGGGCTTCCGCTTCCCGAACTGCGCGGTGACGGAGTTCGAACGTCGCCACGACGGGAGCCTCGTCATGGCCCGCTACGCCGGAACGTACGCGTGAGGCTTGAACCCTGCGCCTTCTCGGAGGCACCCAACCTTTGGCGCCTTCTCGGGGAGAAGCCCTGGCTCGGCCCTCTGCTCTCCGCCATCCTGCTCGCCCTCGCCTTCGCGGGCCTGTGGCCGCTCGTCTTCATCGCTCTCGTCCCTTGGCTGCTCTCCCTGCGCGAGGTGACGCCTCGGCAGGCCTGGAACAGAGGCTACGCTTTCGGGCTGCTCTTCTCCCTGAGCCAGCTCTGGTGGCTGGGACAGCTCGCCTATACCTGGACCGGCAGCGCGCTCCTCGGCCTCGTGCCGTGGATCCTCGCCGCCCTCCTGAGCGCGGTCTACTACGGCCTGTTGGGCCGCCTCGTTCGCTCGTGCGGTCTTCTGGGAGCGGCGTGGGCGATCCCTCTGGTCTGGGCCGGGATGGAGGTCTTCCGCTCGTACCTTCCCGTGTTCGCCTTTCCGTGGGCCCTCCTCGCGGAGCCGCTCGTCGGGACGCCGCTTCGAGGACTTGCCTGGTTCGGGACGATCTATCTCGTTTCGGCGGCGGTCGTGGCGGTCAACCTGGCCGTCGCCGCCCGGAGCGTCCGCCGACTCGCCGCCCTCGCGGCGGGCGGCGCCTTCCTTCTGACGCTTTGGGCGGGCGTGTTCCGGCGGACGATCGATCCTCTCGGCCGGCGGGACGTCGTCGCCGCCGGGCAACCCGGCGTGGACATGGCGGTTCCCGATGAAGGGGTGGAAGAGCGGATCGCCCCATCGGTGGACGCGCTCGTCCGAGATGCGACCCAGAGGGGAGCCGACGTGCTGGTTCTGCCGGAGGGCATCACGCTCGGCGGCCCCGCCATTCCACCCCACACCGGCTTCCGAATTCCCGCGAAACCCGCTCTCGTGTTCGGTGGGCAGCGGGGCTCCGGTCCCGTCTACCAGTCGGCGTACGCCCACGCGAACGGCCGGTGGTCCTACGCCGATAAGACGCGCCTCGTGATCTTCGGCGAGTTCGTGCCGGGGCGCGACGTCCTTCCCTTTCTCCAGGCGTTCCACCTCCCTTCCGGCGACCTTTCGGCGGGCGACAAGCTGAAAGGGCTCGACGTGGGCGGTCTGCGCGTCGGCCC